>Ga0137325_1000148_pt1 | contig 16030 bp, 14 predicted proteins | sample EasRivERMZT469_2_FD_102294 | JGI IMG/M metagenome (GOLD analysis project Ga0137325, IMG submission 102294) | Soil microbial communities from meander-bound floodplain in the East River, Colorado, USA - East River MetaG ERMZT469_2 | ecosystem: Environmental > Terrestrial > Soil > Floodplain ...
CTGTTCACGGGCGGCGCCAAGTCGTTCAGCCTGATCGGCGGCCTGATCCAGCCGATCTTCAACGCCGGGAAGAACAGGCGCCGCGTCGAGGTCACCGAGTCGGTGATGCGACAGACCCTCTACGGCTACGAGAAGACGATCCTCAACGCCTTTCGCGAAGTCGAGGACGCCCTGATCGGGTACGGCAAGCTCGGGGAGCAGCGCGCGTCGCAGGGCTCCCGTGTCGAGGCCGAACGCAAGGTGCTGCAGCTCGCCGAAGTGCGCTACCGCGGGGGCGTGACGGACTACCTCGAAGTCCTCGACGCGCAGCGCTCGCTGTTCAGCGCGGAGTTGGACGAGGTGCAGGCGATCACCGGCCAGCTCGTCTCCCTGATCAGGCTCTACAAGGCCCTCGGCGGGGGGTGGCCGTCGGTCGGCGCGGCCCCCGCCGATGCCGTCACGGTGCAGCAGCCCATCCCGGGCAGCTAGCGCGGCACTCATTGAGGAAATGAGGCCGGGCATCCACGAAGGAAGCGGTCGACAAGATCAAGGGTGACTCGAAGTAATACCTCGGGACTTCACACCTTCGGTCGGATGAACGACCACTCCCGAGCCTCGGCGTGGATCCTCTCGACCTGCGCCGCGCCGAGGTCCATGGTCACCAGGGCATTCTCCTTCTGCTGGTTGGTGTTCGACACCGTGGTGTTGTCGGTGCAGATCGCCACGGGGACGCCGGCCTCGAGGAAGTCGTGGATCGGATGCCGTTCCGCGCGGGAGACGGCTCCTGTCTGATAGTTCGACGTGAGGCAGCATTCCACCAGGATCCTGTCGCGCGCCAGTCGACGCATCAGCTCGCGGTCCTTCACCGCCGAGCAGGCGTGTCCGAGCCGCTTCACTCCCAGCGCATCCACCGCCTGCCAGATCATCGCCGGTCCTTCGTCTTCTCCGGCGTGCGCCGTCAGCCCCAGCCCCCCCTTGCGCGCGATGGTGTAGGCCTCCGCGAACAGCTCCGGCGCATTCCCCTTCTCCGCCCCCGCGATGTCGAAGCCGATGACGCCGCTGTGGTTGTGGAACTCCTGGGACTCCGCGATGGCCTGCCGCGCCAGGATCTTGGCAATGTGGGGGCCATGGTGCCTCATCGCGATGATGATCAACCCCACCTTCATGCCGGTTCCCTCGGCTCCGCGGTTCAGTCCCGTCAGCACCGAGCGGATCGTCTGGCGCAGCGTCAGCCCGGCGTAAGTGTGAATGATCGGCGAGTAGCGCAGCTCCAGCAGCGTGACGCCGTGACGCGCGGCGTCCTCGACGATCGCCTGCGTGACTTCGACGATGTTCTCGTAGAACTGGGTGATCCAGAGGGGGTAGTGGAACTTGTCGAGATAGCGGAGAAGGGTCCCTTCTTCTTCGGGCTGGATGACGAGCAGCCTCTCCATCTCCTCGATGGTCTGCACGGGGTTCAGCCCGTGGCGCGTCATCATCTTCCACAGGACGGGCAGCGGGATGGAGCCGTCCACGTGCTGGTGCAGCTCGGTGCGCTGCGCGGCGCGTGTGTCCGGCGTGCTCACCAGTCTCAGATCTTCATCACGCCGACGAGCTCGGCGACGGAGTCGGCCGACTTGCGCAGCATGGCCTGCTCGTCCTGCGTGAGCTTCAGCTCGATGATCTGCTCGATCCCTTTGGCGCCGAGCTTCACGGGAACACCGACGAAGAGATCCTTGATGCCGTACTCCCCCTGCAGGTAGGCGGCGCAGGGGAGGATCTTGTGCCGGTCCATCAGGATGGAGTCCACCATCTCGACCACGGCCGACGACGGCGCGTAATAGGCGCTGCCGGTCTTGAGGTAGGAGACGATCTCGGCGCCCCCTTCGCGCGTCCTCTTCACGAGCCTCTCGATCGTCTCGGCGTTCATCAGCTCGGTGATCGGCACCCCCGCCACGACGGTGAACCTGGGCAGCGGCACCATCGTGTCGCCGTGGCCCCCCATGACGAGCGCCTGCACGCTTTCCACCGACACTTTCAGCTCCATGGCCACGAAGGTGCGGAAGCGCGCGGAGTCGAGCACGCCGGCCATGCCGATGACCCGCTCGCGCGGGAAGCGGCTGACGCGCAGCGCCACCTGGCACATCGCGTCCAGCGGATTGCTGACGACCACGAGGATGCACTGCGGCGAATGACGGACGACGGCTTCGGTGACTCCCTTGACGATCTCGTAGTTCTTCATGAGGAGGTCGTCGCGGCTCATGCCCGGCTTGCGGGCGAGCCCCGCCGTGATCACGACCAGATCGGACCCCGCCGTCTGCTCGTAGTTGTTGGACCCGATGACGCGCCCGTCGTATCCCTCGATGGGCGCCGCTTCGGCCAGGTCGAGGGCCTTCCCCTGCGGCACCCCTTCGATGATGTCCACGAGCACGACGTCGGCGTACCCCTTCTCCGCCAGCCGCTGCGCGGCGGTGGCCCCCACGTTGCCCGAACCCACGACGGTGACTTTGAAGCGCATCGGAGCTCCTGAGTTTTTTTGGATCAGATCCGGGAGATGATGGCGTCAGCAAAGGCGGAGCAGGAAACTTCCTTGACCCCATCCATCTGCCGCGCGAGATCGTAGGTGACGGTCCCGGCGAGGATCGTCTCCTGCATGGCGCGCACGACCGCATCGGCGGCCTCCTGCCAGCCGAGGTGCTCGAACATCATGACCCCCGACAGGATCAGCGACCCGGGATTGACCCGGTCCTGCCCGGCGTACTTCGGCGCCGAGCCGTGCGTCGCCTCGAAGAACGAGATCTCGTCGCTGACGTTGGCCCCGGGAGCCATGCCGAGCCCCCCCACCTGGGCCGCGGCGGCGTCGGAGAGGTAGTCGCCGTTGAGGTTGGTCGTCGCGAGGACGCTGTATTCCTGCGGCCGCAGCAGGAGCTGTTGGAACATCGCGTCGGCGATCCGATCCTTGACGACGACCCGCCCCTTCGGGACCTTCCCCCCGTACTTGTCGTTGAGCTGGGCCTCGGAGATCGTCTCCTGCGCGAACTCCTTCTCCGCGACCCCGTATCCCCAGTCACGGAATGCCCCCTCCGTGTACTTCATGATGTTCCCTTTGTGAACGAGGGTGACGCTGGGTTTGCCGCGATCGACCGCGTAGCGCAGGGCGCGGCGCACCAGCCTCTGGGAGGCCTTCTGGCTGATGGGCTTGAGCCCCAGCGCGGAGTCCGCCGGAAGATCGTGGCCCATCTCGCGGACGATGGCGAGGATCCGCTTGGCGCCGTCGGACCCTTTCTTCCACTCGATGCCGGCGTACACGTCCTCGGTGTTCTCGCGGAAGATGACGAGGTTCACCATCTCGGGGTGGCGCACCGGGCTGCCGATGCCGCGGAAATAGCGCACCGGCCTGATGCAGGCGTACAGACCCATCTCCTGGCGCATGGTCACATTCAGGCTGCGAAAGCCGCCGCCGACCGGTGTCGTGAGAGGGCCCTTGATGGCGACGATGCAGCGGCGCACCGCATCCAGCGTGTCTCTCGGAAGCAGCTCGCCATACTTGGCCTTCGCCTTGTCTCCCGCGAAGACCTCGAACCAGACGATGGAGCGGCGCCCGCCGTAGGCGTGCGCCACCGCCTTCTCGAACACCCGCACCGCCGCGGACCAGATGTCCGGCCCGACACCATCCCCTTCGATGAAGGGAATGATGGGATGATCGGGGACGACGAGGGTCCTGTTGGCGAGCGCGATCAGCTCGCCCCGTGCGGGCAGGGTCACCTTGTCGAAGCGTATTGTCTTAAGGGAGTCCACGGACCTATCGGCAAGAAAGGAGGTCTGCGAATCAATGTCTTATTGGAGGGGTCACTCTACCACCGCGTCAAAAAAGGTGTCAATCGCGGCCCCTGCGGTGGCCGCGCGCAGGCGATGGTGGTAGACTACCGCCCCGCTCCGGAGAAAATTGGTGACGAACGACATCGAGGGAAAGAACTCTGCCCGGCCGGCGGCCGGGTCCACGGCCCCCAGGCAGACTCAGGACGACCCGCCCTCCACGATGTCCCCTCCCTCCAACGAATTCGCCGAGATGCTCGCGTCCTCGCCCGACGGACGCACGCCGGAACGCGGCGAGATGATCCGCGGCACCATCGTCCAGATCGGCGATGCGGATGCCCTGGTGGACGTCGGCGGCAAGGGCGAGGCGTGCATCGCGCGCGCGGAGCTTCTGGACGACAAGGGGGAGCTGACCCACAAGCTGGGCGACGAGATCGAGGCGCGCGTCGTCTCCACCGAAGGCACTCTCCGGATCTCGCGCAAGGTCGTCTCCTCCCATCTGGGCAAGGACGAGACGCGCGAAGTCCTCATGGAGGCGTTCAAGAAGCGCCTGCCGGTCGAAGGGCGCGTGACGGCCAGCGTGAAGGGGGGCTACGAGGTTCAGGTGGCGGGACTGCGCGGCTTCTGCCCCTTCTCCCAGATCGACGTGCGGCGGCAGGAAGAGCCGCTGCTCTACTTCAACAAGACCTTCAATTTCCGGATCAAGGAATACGACCCGCGGCGCAGGAACCTCATCCTGTCGCGCCGGGCGCTCATCGAGGATGAGAACCGCCGCGAGGAGCGCCAGGTGCGCGATGGGCTGACCGCCGGCACCGTCATCGAGGGGACGGTCGTCTCCCTCCAGGATTTCGGCGCATTCCTCGATCTCGGAGCCGGCGTGCAGGGGCTGCTGCACGTGTCGGAGCTGTCGCACGCGCGCGTCGCCCATCCCAAAGACGTCCTCACCGTCGGCCAGGTGCTCAGCGTCCAGATCCTCAAGAGCGATCGCAAAAAGGGGAAGATCTCGCTGACGCGGAAACCGATGGAGGCCGACCCGTGGGACGGCGCGGCGAGGCGCTTCAAGGTCGGCCAGGTGATTGGCGCGAAGGTGGCGCGCGTCACGGAGTTCGGCGCCTTCGTCGAGCTGGGCCCGGGGCTCGACGGGCTGGTCCACGTCAGCGAGCTGAACAGCCTCAAGAAGACCCCCGACGCCAAGATCGAAGACATCGTGAAGGTCGGCGAGGAGCTGAAGGTCACGGTCCTGAAGGTCGAGGAGAAGAAGCGCCGTGTCTCCCTCGGGGTGGCCGACGCTACGGCCCCGGTGGGCGACGTCGTGGAGATCCCGCAGCTCAAACCCGGCAAGATCGTCACCGGGAAGGTCGAGCGCGTGGAGAAGTTCGGGGTCTTCCTCCGGCTGGGGCCGGGCCGCAGTGGCCTGATCCCCAACAACGAGCTCGGGACCCCGCGCGGCTCCGACCATCGCCGCATGTTCCCGATCGGCACGCAGCTCACCGCCGAGATCATCGAGACCGACCCCACCGGCCGGAAGATCCGCCTCTCCGTCAGCAAAGCCGAGGGGCGCGAAGAGCGCGAGGCGATCGAGCGCTACCGCAAGGATGAGCGCAAGTCGCCCGACAGCATCTCCACCATGGCCGACGCCTTCGCGGCATTCCGGAAGACGCGCGAGACCTGATGGTGCGCGGGCCTCTGGCCCGCAAAGCCTCGCCGATCGCGTCGCTTGACGGGCTCGATGGTGCTAGACTCCCCTGCCGCCGCCCGCCCCAGGCGGTATGCCCCCTTCAGGACCGCACGAGCGCTTCCGGCCGCGCATCGTGCGCGTGGAGACGATGATCGACCGCGACTGGCTCGGAATCCCGAAAAGACTCGCAGTCTCTCTCGCAGCGTGCGCGCTTCTGTCCGCGTGCGCATCGGGGGAGACGCAAAGGTTTGGAGCCGCCGCCCCGGATCCCCATACCGCCATGAGCCGCATCGCCGAATCCTATGTCCGCCTCGTCCTCGCCGTCGGCGAGCACTCCTCCGATTATGTCGACGCCTACTACGGCCCCGCCGCGTGGCGCGATGAAGTCCGCGACCAGGTGAAGGGGGGGACGCTTGGTCTCACGGTCATCCGCGACCAGGCGGCCGGCATCATCCGCGAGATGGAGGCTCTGGAGCTCCCCGAAGGGGGCGGAGAAGAGGAAGAGATGACGCGCCTGCGGCATGCCTATCTTCTGGGGCAGACGCGCTCGCTTCAGGCGTACACCGGCATGCTCCTTGGCGACAAGCACACCTTCGACGAGGAGTCGCGCCTCCTGTACGACGCGGTGGCGCCGCAAAACGACGAAGAGCATTTCCGAAAGATCCTCGAGCAGCTCGAGACGAAGCTGCCCGGCGAAGGGTCCATCGCGCAGCGCTACGAGCGCTTCCACGCCGACTTCGCGATCCCGCGCGACAAGCTCGACGCGGTCTTCCAGGCCGCCATCGCGGAGGCGCGACGGCGCGTGGCGCAGCGCATGCAGCTCCCCGATGACGAGAGCTTCGAGATCTCCTACGTCACCGGCAAGCCCTGGAGCGGGTACAACTGGTACAAGGGCGCCGGCCACAGCCTCATCGAGATCAACGTCGAGCTGCCGATCTACATCGACCGGGCGATCGACCTGGCGTGCCACGAGGGGTATCCCGGCCACCACGTCTACAACGCGTTGCTCGAGTCGAGCCTGGTGCGCAAGCGCGGCTGGGTCGAGTTCTCGGTCTATCCCCTCTTCAGCCCGCAGTCGCTCATTGCCGAAGGGAGCGCCAACTTCGGGATCGACGTGGTCTTCACGCGCCCCGAGCGCATCGCGTTCGAGAAGGAAGTCCTCTTCCCTCTGGCGGGCCTCGACGCGGCCCGCGCCGACGCCTACTACGAGGTGCACGACCTGGTGTCGCAGCTCGGGTACGCGGGCAACGAAGCGGCGCGGCGCTATCTCGACGGCGCCATCGATGCGGACGCCGCCGCGGCGTGGCTGATCGAGTTCAGCCTCTCGAGCCCCGAGCGCGCGCGCCAGAGGATCGGCTTCTTCGACAAGTACCGCAGCTACGTCATCAACTACAACCTGGGCAAGGACCTGGTCCGCGCCTACATCGAGGGGCGCGGCGGCACCGCGCAGAACGCCGAGATGCGGTGGAAGGAGTTCGAGAGACTCCTCTCATCGCCGCGGCTCCCCTCGGGACTCCGCTAGGCCAGAGGCCCCCGCATGCGCCGACGCATCGCACGATTCCCGGTTCTCTTCGCGCTCCTCCTGCCGGCCGCGGTGCTGCACGCGCCCGAAGGACACCCCCCGTCGGCCCTCGCCGCCATGCACCCGACGAGCTCACTCTCACCGGCGCTCTATCCGTGGCTGCCGGCCCGCTCTCATTCCGGCCACCCGTCGGCGACGATGCCCTCGGCGCCGTTCCGCGCGCTCGCGCTGCGCATCCCGCCGCCACCCGGCTACCGCCGGATCCTCCTGTCGTCGAGCAGCTTCGGCACGTGGCTGCGCGGCCTGCCGCTGCGCGATGGCAACCCCGACGTCAGGCTCTACGACGGGACGCTCAAGCCCTTTCAGACGGCGCATTACGCCGTGCTCGACCTCGACGTGGGGGGCAAAGACCTCCAGCAGTGCGCCGATTCGATCATCCGTCTGAGGGCCGAGTACCTGCGCAGCCTCGGGTGCGACGACGGGATCGCCTTCGACTTCACCAGCGGCGACTCTGCGTCGTGGTCCCGCTGGCGTTCGGGCGAGAGGCCGGCGGTGACTCCCGAGGGGCGCGTGACGTGGCAGACGCTCGATCGCCCCGACGCGACCTACGAGAACTTCAGGCGCTACCTCGATGTGGTCTTCTCGTACGCCGGCTCGGTCTCGTTGAGCCGCGAGATGGATCCGGTCGCCGACCCCTCGCGAGTGATTCCCGGCGACGTGTTCATCGAGGGGGGTTTCCCGGGGCACGCCGTCATCGTCATGGACGTCGCCATGAACGAGGCGGGGGATCGCGTCTTCCTGCTCGCCCAGGGGTTCACTCCGGCGCAGGACATGCACATCCTGCGCAACAACGGCGAGGACATCAGCCCCTGGTACCGTGCGAAGAGTGAAGGGAAGCTGCTCACCCCTGAGTGGCACAGCCGCTTCGAGACGATGCACCGCTTCCCGCCGGCCTCCTGCGAGGAAAGATTCCAGATGGCCGGGGTGATCCCGGGTGCGATGGGGTACGGCGGGGGCCTCTCGCTTCAGTCGCGGTAGTTGTCGAACTGCAGCGGGTACTCCAGGTCGGCTTTCTTGATCATGGCGATGACGAGCTGCAGGTCGTCCCTGTTCTTCCCCGTCACGCGCACCTTCTCCCCCTGGATGGAGGGCTGCACCTTCATCTTCTCGTCCTTGATCAGCTTGACGATCTTGCGCGCCAGCTCCGTCTCGATCCCCTGACGCACCGTCACGACCTGCGTGGCCTCGGCCACGTTCACGGACGGCGGGTCGATCTTGAGGCACCGCACGTCGATGCCCCGCTTGGAGAGGCGCCCCGTCAGCATCTGCATCATCTGCCCGAGCTGGAACTCGGAGGGGGCCTTCATGGTCACCGCGTCCTTCTCCAGCGCGAAGCTGGCCTTGGCTCCCTTGAAGTCGAAGCGGGAAGCCAGCTCGCGGCTGGCCTGATCCACGGCGTTGGCCACCTCGTGCAGGCTGACCTCGGAGATGATGTCGAACGACGGCACGAGCTCCTCCTCATCCATGTAGAATGACGGGACGCATTGTACGACCACCGCCAGGGGAAGTGAAGCAGAGGAGGGCATCGTCCATGGACCAGAAGATCATCGCGCTCTACGACGAATTCACGCACGGCGGCATGGACCGCCGGGAGTTCATGTCGCGCCTCGCCCTTCTGGCCGGCGGCGCAACGGCTGCGGCCACCATCGCGCCGCTCCTCGAGAACGACTACGCGACGGCCGCGCCGCTCGCCGCCGAAGGCGCCGCCGCGGCCGGCGACCGCATCACCTACCCGGGCGCGAGCGGTGAGATGCGCGCCTACAGCGCGAAGCCTGAAGGGCAAGGCCCCTTCCCCGCCGTCATCGTCATCCACGAGAACCGCGGCCTGAACCCCCACATCGAGGACGTGGCGCGCCGCGCCGCCGCCGCGGGCTTCTGGGCCATCGCGGTCGACGCCCTCTCGCCCGTCGGTGGGACGCCGCCCGACGCCGACGCCGCGCGCGAGGCGATCGGCAAGCTCGACGCGGCGGCCACCAAAGGCGACTTCGTCGCCGCCGTGGAGTTCGCCCGCAAGAACGAGCAGTCCACCGGCAAGGTCGGCTGTGTGGGTTTCTGCTGGGGGGGCGCGATGGCCAACACGCTCGCCGTGAACTGCCCGGACCTCGCGGCCGCGGTGGCCTTCTACGGCAGGCAGCCCGCTGCCGCCGATGTGCCGAAGATCAAGGCGGCCGTGCAGCTCCACTACGCCGGGCTCGACGAGCGGATCAACGCCGGCATCGCGGACTACGAATCAGCCTTGAAGGCCGCCGGCGTCCGCTACGAGCTGCACATGTACGACGGCGTCAACCACGCCTTCCACAACGACACCTCGAAGGAACGCTACAACGAGGAGGCCGCGAAGCTCGCGTGGAAGCGGACGATCGAGTTTTTCGACAAGTACCTCAAACCCGGCGCCTGACGGGGCCGAACTGGCTCACCGCTGCCGTTGCCTGTCCGTCCACCACACCGACCGCGGGGCACAGGGGCACAAGCCGCGAGTGCGCTATTCGCTCTTCGGTTTACTCGAGGGTGACGGCCCGATGAACAATGCCGGATCGACCATCGCGCCATTGAGCGCGACGCCCCAATGCAGATGCGGTCCGGTGACGCGGCCCGTCTTTCCCACGGCGCCCAACACCTCGCCGGTCTTAAGTTCCTGACCGACCTGCACATCAATCCTCGAGAGGTGGCAGTACATGGTCACGAGACCCTGGCCGTGATCGACGATGACGCTGTTGCCGTTGAAGAAGTAATTGCCTACATCGGTGACGCGACCGGCGAGCGGCGCCTTGATCGGCGTGCCGATGGACGCGGCGATATCCATACCGCTGTGCGGCTTGCGCGCCTCGCCATTGAACATGCGGCGCAGTCCGAACGAGCTGGAGCGTCTTCCCGGTGCCGGCTGCACCAGGCGCAGCGTGACCGGCGCGTCCGGCGTGTACGCGTCGATTGCGCCGCGCACCTTTTCGGATTCTCGCGCCACGCGGGCTTCGTCTTCTGGCGATAGATTGACCTGGTTCGGCGGCACCTTGAGTTGCTGCACGGCGTATTTCTTGGCCGCCACCTTGAAAGCCAGTTGCCGCTCGTTCGCACCCGGCTGCTGTACCTCGACGTGGTATTCGCCGGGTTCGGTGTCGAGCGGTATGCCGACGATGGCCATCCATGAGGCCTGGTTCCAGCTGACCAGCACCGGCCTGCCCGCGTAGGTGACCACGGGCCGATCGTCGGGGCCGCCGGACAAGGTGAAGGTGACGATGCCGCCGGGCACGGCCGACACGCGCGGGGCGATGAAAGATTGAGCGGATGATGCCGGCGCCATTCCGAGCAGCAGTGCGGCAGTGATTGCCGGCAGGTAGTTAGTCATCGTCTTCCTTGCGCTGCGCCGTGACGCGGGCGCGCAGTCGCCCCTTCGGCTTCATCGAGTTACCCCGCCCCCACGAACGACAGCGCCGCGAGGGTGGCGTTGTAGCCGGCGTGGCAGGCGATGCAGTGCGTGAGGTTGCCGGTGCGCTGCATGATGACCGCGAGCAGGACGGAGATCGCCCCGATGCCGAGCGTCGCCGGCCACCAGCCCGCCGTCTCCGTCAGGTGAAGCCCCACGAACAGCAGCGTGACCGCCGTCGCGGCGCGCACCGCCCCGAGGCGCTCGCGCGCGCCGAGATAGGCGTAGCCGCGAAAGAGGATCTCCTCCACGATGGGGGCCACCGCCACGGCCAGCAGCGCCCAGATGGCGTGGCCGAAGGGGCCGGAGCGCGCCAGCTCGCTCATCGGTCCCAGCGGCATCTCCTCGTCGGGCGGGAATACCGCCATCACGAGCAGCGACCCGAACGCCACCAGGACGCCAGACAGCGCAAAGCTGAGCGAAGTGCGCGAGGGGCGGCGCAGCCCCAGCGCGGCGAGGAAAGGACGCCCCGAGAGGATGCTCACCGACCCGTACACCATCCCCAGCGTCAGCAGCGCCGAGGCCATCGCCACCGGCAGCAGGCTCGACTGGAGGATGAGCCGCTCGAGGATCTCGGGCTCGTTCTCCAGATTCGGATTCAGCATCAGGAGGATGAGCCGCGTGAAGGACGCCAGCAGCACGACCAGCAGCACCTGTCCGCCGTAGGCGAGCACGGGGAGGAGGATGGCCCCCTTCAGGCCCCACGGAGCGCGAGACCCCGCGGCATCCGACGGCCCGGGACCATGGTCGGACGACGGCGGAAGCGTGCGCGGGCCCTCGCTCAGAACTGCACCAGCGTCCCCTCCCGGCGCGCGCCGCGCAGCGCGACCCGGAAGATCCAGAGGCCCAGAGGGAGCAGGACCACGGCGAAGAGGGAGAGAACCTGGATGTGCGGCAGCACGGCAGTGAACCCTTCGCCCGCGAGCAGGGCCCGGCGCACGCCGTCGGTGGTCCAGGCGATCGGCAGCGCGGCGGAGAAGGGTTGCAGCGCCTGCGGGAGCGAGGCGGTGGGGAAGAAGACGCCGCCCAGCAGGGCCGACGCGCTGCTGATCAGCATCACCAGCACCTCGCCGCGCTTGAAGTACATGACGAAGGCCGCCGCCATGATCCCGATGCCCACCGAGGTGAGCACCATCAGGGCGAAGATGATCAGCGCCGGCAGCACGCCGCTCGCGTGCAGCGCGATGGGGCGCGACGCCGCCCAGGAGAAGATCAGCCCCACAGCGATGTAGAGGACGACCTGGAACGAGGTGAAGATGAAGTCGAAGAGCGCCGAGCCGAAGATGACCAGGGGCGTCCGCGTCGGGCAGACGAGCATCGCCTCCAGAGTGCCGGTGACCTGCCCCTCGCGGAAGCGCCGCGCGAAGGCTCCGAGCGACACTTGCTGATACTGGAAGGGGGCGATGCCGAAGAGGATGAAGGCGAAGAGGTTCCCCCCGGTCAGCACGTCCATGCCGCTGGTGAGATTGTTCTGCAGGAACCCGGCGAAGAAGAACCAGAGCCCCACCGAGAAGACCACTCCCCCGAGGTGCAGGATGAAGGCGGACTTGTAGGAGACCTCGATGAGGAAGTCCTTCCAGACGAAGGCCGCCGCCTTGCGCAGGCCGGGGATCATGGGTTCCCCACCATGGCGCCCACCGGCTCCTCGACGGTCGCGTCGAAGATCTCCTGCAGCGTCGGGTCCCGGCGCGTGCACGAGACGATCGTGGCCCCGGAGCGCATGAGATCCGAAAGCAGCCGCGTCAGGGCGGCGCCCCCAGGGTCCAGCTCGGCGTGAAGCATGAAAGGCCCGCCGGCCGCCCCCCCCTGGACGCGCACGGCTCCTCCCTCGATGGGGCCGCCGGAAGGGGGGCCCGCCGGGAGGGTTACCTCGATCTCGTAGCGCTCGCGCCCGCCGCCATCCCACCCCGCCGCGCGGATCTCCGCCAGAGTCCCCTGGCGGCGCAGCCGCGCCTTGTGGATGATGCCGATCCGGTGGCACATCTGGTCCGCCTCGAGGAGGTTGTGGGTGGCGAGGAGGATCGTCTTTCCCTGCTGTCCGTTGAGGGTCTTCTGGATCAGCTCGCGCAGGTGGCGGGCCGCCTGCGGGTCGAGCGAGCGGGTGGGCTCGTCCATATAGAGGATGGCCGGGTCGTGCAGCAAGGCGCGCGCCACGGCCATGCGCTGCTTCATCCCCGAGGAGTAATTCATGACGGGATGGTCCGCCTTGTCGGTGAGGTCGAGCCAGGAAAGCAGAGCCTCGCAGCGCGAGCGCACCTGCCGGTGCGGGAGGTTGTAGAGACGGGCGAAGAAGTGGAGGTTCTCGCGCCCCGAGAGCCTCCAGTAGAAGGAGCGCTCGTCGGAGGTGACGAAGCCGACCGACGCCTTGACCTGCATCTCCGCCCGCAGCGTGTCGAAGCCGTTGATGACGGCGCTGCCGCGGTTCTGGATGATGAGGCAGGAGAGAATCTTGATCAGCGTCGTCTTGCCCGCCCCGTTGGGGCCGAGCAATCCGAAGATCTCCCCGGGCTGCACGTTGAAGGAGACCCCCTCCAGCGCGGTCACGCGCTCGGCCTTCGACCAGGGGCGCATGAACGCTTCGCGCATCGAGCGGCGCTTGATGAAGGTGCGCGAGAGATCCTGGACGTCAATGGCGGCGGGCATGCGACGCGAAAGCCTACGCTCGATGCGGACGATACGCAAGGCGAGGCCGGGGTCGGGCGGTCCCGGCAGGGGCCGCGCCCACCTTCGTGGGCCATCACGTTTTCTTTGACAGGTCGCATCGGGGCAAGTAAGATGAGTTCCCGTGGTGAATGCCATCGGGATCATCCCAGCTCGGTACGCTTCCAGCCGATTCCCCGGCAAGCCACTCGCACCTCTCTCCGGCAAGCCGATGCTGCAGCACGTTTACGAGCGCGCGCGCCGGGCCGCCAGGCTTTCGGCGGTTTGGGTGGCGACCGACGATCGCAGGATCCACGACCTCGTCAAGGGTTTCGGGGGGTATGCCGTGATGACCGCTCCCTCACACGCCACGGGAACCGACCGCGTCGCGGAAGCGGCGGCGCTCCCCGAGGCGATGGCCGCGGACGTCGTGGTGAACATCCAGGGAGACCAGCCCCTCATCGACCCCGACGCGCTCGACGGGCTGGTGGCAGCCTTCGACGAGGCCCCGGCTCCGAGCATGGCCACACTGTTCGAGCCGTTGCGCACCGTGGAGGATCTTCTGGATCCCAACGTCGCGAAGGTCATCGCGGACCGCAGCCACAACGCCATCTATTTCAGCCGGGCCCCCATCCCCTTCTTCCGGCCGGAGGGGGCGCCCATGCGGCGGCAGTTCGAGACCCAGCTCGCCGCGCGCCCCGAGGGTCTCTCGGGGTACTGGAAGCACGTCGGGGTCTACGCCTTCCGCAAGGAGTTTCTCTTCGAGTTCGGCGGGCTCCCTCGGGGGCCGCTGGAGATCGCAGAAGGGCTCGAGCAGCTTCGGGCCCTGGAGTCGGGACACCGGATCAAGCTGGTCCCGTCGGCGGGAGTCTCGATCAGCGTCGAGACACCCGACGACCTGAAGCGCGTGGAATCGATCATGGGTGGGGCATGAGTGCCAGGAGATACTCGGAGATCGTGGCCGGCGCAGGTCGGACCACATAGGGGGTCATTCGATGGGCACGAAATACATCTTTATAACCGGCGGCGTGGTCTCCTCGCTGGGCAAGGGACTCGCGGCCGCCTCGATCGGCCGGCTCCTCGAGAGCCGGGGCTTCACGGTCACGCTCCAGAAGTTCGACCCTTATCTGAACGTCGACCCGGGGACCATGAGCCCGTTCCAGCACGGGGAGGTCTTCGTCACCGACGACGGCGCCGAGACCGACCTCGACCTGGGGCACTACGAGCGCTTCACCTCCACCGTCACCACCAAAGACCACAACTGCACCACGGGGAAGATCTACGAGTCGGTCATCAACAAGGAGCGGCGCGGCGACTACCTGGGAGCCACCGTCCAGGTCATCCCCCACGTGACCGACGAGATCAAGGACTACATCCGGCGCATCTCCCCGGGGGTGGACATCCAGATCTGCGAGATCGGCGGCACGGTGGGCGACATCGAGTCGCTCCCCTTCCTGGAAGCCATCCGGCAGTTCAGGCTCGAGGTCGGCCCGCACAACGCCATCTTCATCCATCTCACGCTCATCCCCTACATCGCCGCGGCCGGCGAGCTGAAGACCAAGCCCACGCAGCACTCGGTGCGCGAGATGCTCTCCATCGGGCTGCAGCCCGACATCCTGATGTGCCGCTGCGATCGGCCGATCCCCAAGGACCTCAAGCGCAAGATCGGCCTGTTCTGCAACGTCGCCCCCGCCCAGGTCATCACTGCCCAGGACGTCGAGTCGATCTATGAGGTCCCCATCGCGCTGGGACGCGAGGGGCTCGACGCGATCATCCTGAAGCTGCTCGACCTGCCGTACCGCGACAAGCAGTTCGGCGACTGGGAGGAGCTGGTCTCCCGGATCAGAAACCCCAAGGGCGAGGTGGACATCGGCATCGTCGGCAAGTACGTCGGCTACGAAGACTCCTACAAGAGCCTCAACGAGGCGCTCGTCCACGGCGCCATCGCCAACGAGCTGAAGGTGAACATCCACTGGATCGAGGCCGAGGAGATGGAGAACGGCCGGCTGGAGGAGAGCCTTTCCGAGATGGACGGGATCCTCGTCCCCGGCGGCTTCGGCATCCGGGGCGTGGCCGGGATGGTCTCGGCGATCAAGTACGCGAGAGAGAGGATGGTTCCCTACTTCGGGATCTGCCTGGGGATGCAGACCGCCGTCATCGAGTTCGCGCGCAACGTGGCCGGCATCCCCGACGCCGACTCCTCGGAGTTCAACGCCGACACGCCCAACCGCGTCATCTTCAAGCTGCGCGACCTGCTGGGGGTCGATGCGCTGGGGGGCACGATGCGGCTGGGTAAGTACGAGTGCATGCTCTCGGCCCACTCGAACTCCTCGGAGGCGTACGGCCAGAAGATCATCTCGGAGCGCCATCGCCACCGCTACGAGTTCAACAACGAGTACGCGGCGCCGCTCCAGGCCAAAGGGCTGCGGATCACCGGCACCACCCCCGACGGCAAGTTCGTCGAGATCGTGGAAATCGAAGACCATCCGTGGTTCGTGGCCTGCCAGTTCCATCCGGAATTCAAGTCGAGGCCCCTGTCCCCGCATCCCCTGTTCAGGAAGTTCATCGAGGCCTCCTACGCCAACCGCCGCGCGGGGCGCGTGCAGTCGCACCACCGGTCATCGCGCCCGGCTTCGTCGGGTGACGCGCGCGTGGGTCGCTCCGTCTCCACCGAGTCCGCTTAGCGCATGCGCGCCAATTGCCGCGCGGGCATGAGGCGCGTGCCGTGAAGAAGACATCGGGCGACTCGCTGGCCATCGCGCGCGAGGTCCTCGCCATCGAGGCGCGCGCCGTCCAGGCGCTCATCGACCGGCTCGACGAACGGTTCGTGCAGGCGGTGGATCTGCTGTTCGGCTGCAAGGGGCGCGTCGTCGTGACGGGTCTCGGCAAGAGCGGCATCATCTGCCGCAAGATCGCCGCCACCCTCGCATCCACC
>Ga0137325_1000149_pt1 | contig 16000 bp, 20 predicted proteins | sample EasRivERMZT469_2_FD_102294 | JGI IMG/M metagenome (GOLD analysis project Ga0137325, IMG submission 102294) | Soil microbial communities from meander-bound floodplain in the East River, Colorado, USA - East River MetaG ERMZT469_2 | ecosystem: Environmental > Terrestrial > Soil > Floodplain ...
AAAGGTCATCCGGACGCTGGTCGGCGACCACGAGCTGGCGCAGAAGATCGACGACTACGGCGAGAACTTCTTCAAGGTCGCGCTGTTCCTCAGGGAGCGCATGGCTCGCTTCCGTCACGAGACGCTGCCCCAGGAAGGTCTACCAGAAGACCTTCCTGGAGTCCGCGCCGCGCATCTACGCGTCGGCGAGACGCTCGTCAGCTACAAGTGGCTGACGCCGGCCGAGCGTGTCGCGTTCTCTGGTATCCTTGTGCCCTTCTACACGTGGGCGAAGGGCAACCTGCAGGGGGTAGTCGCTTCGCTCATCCGTCAGCCCGGCAAGGTTGCCACCAGGGCCGGGCTGGCTTTTGCTCTCGTCCAGATGTGGAACCATCTCATGTTCCCCGACGAGGAAGAGATGCTGCGCTCCTCGCACCCGGACGTCGCGAGCCGGCTGCACTTCTTCACTGGAGTTCACGACGAGTTCGGGCAGCCTCTCGTGCTCGACTTCGAGGACAGCTTGACCGAGGCGCTTGGCTTCATGTGGGGCCTCAACACGGTGCCGGCGAAGCTCATCAACGCTCTGCAGCACGGCGACCCTTCACTCTTCATGCGAGACATCGTCGTTGGCGGCGCCGAGGAGGGGAAGAGAGCCTTCACCGAGTGGCTCGCGCCGTGGGTCCGCGGCATGGCCGGCCAGAGCTACGCCTCGAAGTATGTGACGCTGGGGGAGCGGGTCGAGAACGTCTTCGAGGACGACCTCGCCACGTCGTGGCGGCCTCTCGCCGACCTGCGATCGCTCGGTCTCTTCGGTGATGCCCAGGACAAGAGCCTGGGTCAGAAGGTGACGAGCTTCCTTCCGTTCACGGGCTTCGTCGACACCAGCGAAGCAGTGCCGGCCGAGCAGCAGTCCGGACAGCTTCAGGCTGGGCGTCTGCAGCGCGCGGATGCTCGGATCGGCATCACGGTCAAGCGCAACATGAAGCGCTTCCTCTCTGGAATGGAGAGCGACGACCGCGAGGCCGGAGCCAAGCGGATGCGCTCGGCCTTCGACAGCGCTTGGAGCGAGGTCGGCCCGGCGATGAGCGAGCAGGGTCGCTCGCCGATCCACCTGCTGGCGCGCTTCGTCGAGTCGGCCGAGCGCGAGATGCTCAAGAGGCGGACCGCGAAGGAAGGTGGTCCGCTTCCCCCGAAGTTCCACACGTTGTCTCGCAGCCAAAAGGCGGAGTTCCTGCTCTGGCTTCTGGCTCAGCAGAGAGGAAGTAAGTGATGTTGGGTGAGATCGGAAATCTGGTTGCTGCTCTCGTCACGGTAGCAGCGGCGATCTGGGCTGCTGTCGCGGCTATCCGGGCCAGCCGCTTGGCCGACAAAGCGGCGGGCGTGAGCGGGGAGGTCCTCCACAAGGTGAACTCCTACCAGGACTCGCTGCTCAAGGAAATCGAGGATCTCAAGAACATGAACAAGACGCTTGTCGATAGCCTGGAGCCAAAGAAATGAAACGTCTAGCTGTCCTCGTTTTACTCACCCTCTCTTGCTCGTGTGTCGGAGGGACCTACGTCGCCGCCGACCGAGCGACCTTCCAGGCGATCGAGCCCGAGTATCGGGCCTACGTCAACATGGACGTCAACCTGACGACCGAGCAGAAGGATCGCCGGTTCCGAACGCTCGACACCTGGCGTGTGCGGCTCGAAGCCGCGGAGGGCCGCAAGTGAGCGGCATCGGCGACCTCTTCAAGGAGGAGCTCGGCAAGCTCCTGGACCAGGCCAAGGACTGGACGATGGAGCAGCGGCTCCTCGCGGCCGAGATCGCTGAGAGCTACGCCGATCTCGCTGACGAGATTGCGGTCGGCACGGAGGTCGGCGCCGAGCTGGATCACTTGAAGGCTCAGGTCATCAACCTCGCGGCCGGCGCTGAGCAGACCGGCATCAAGCTCTTCAACCAGGCGCTCGAAGCGGCGCTCAAGATTCTCTCGAAGACGCTCTCGATAGCTCTCTGATCGACACGTAGGGCTCGAGGAGATCCTCGAGCTGACAGTCCAGAGGCTTCTTGATCCCGAAGGGGATCTCTTTCCAGGAGATCCCCTTCGGGATCTCGCCAGGGCACCACACGTCAGGGTCGATCACCGCGACCTCGTCGCCGTAGGCCCACACAAGCAGCGCCAGGGCGCCCGCCCGATGCCAGTCGAGCTGCTCGAGGACCTGCTGCTTGGTCATGCCGCTAGAGCTTCCCAACGGCAAGCGTGGGCGGGACGTCATCTTCGCCTCGATCAGGACCGCCCTCCCGCTCCCCGTCAGGCCAAAGAAGTCGCTGCCGGTGTGGCCGGTCCAGAGGACCGTGTCCTGCGTCGTCCACTGGCCGCACTGGCACTGCCTGGGGCGCGGCTCGACCCTCATCGGGACCGGCCACCGGTGCAGTCTTAGAGCGCCATGGCTTTCCAGGACTGCCGCTGCCGACATCACGAGACTTTCGAGCTTGCTGCCCTTGTGCGCCAACCAACCCCCTCCACGTCCGCTCGAACGTAGCGCAAGCCGAGCCGATTTGCAGCGGCGAGATCGGGCGCACCGCCAAGTGCTCTTCGAGCTTGTTGAGAGCGGCCTGGTAGGCCTGGCTCTTCATCGCGTTGGCGAAGACCGTCGGCTCCGACCCAAGCTCCGGGCGCCAAGCAGCACAGCATCGCTCCCACATGGCTCGCCAGGCAGCGTCGACTCGCTTGTCCGTGACGGTGGGGGCGGCCACGGGCTCCCTGCTGGAAAGTATTCGACTGAGCGGAGAAGGTGGTCCGACAGCTCGTCGCGGCTCAGCGCGACGAGCTTGTGCTGCTTCGCGAACGTCATCGCTCGGCGCCAGCGGTCGTGCCAAACCAGCTTCCGCATCAGAGAAGGGGACTTCGACGGCATGAAAGACCTCCTTGGCCTTGGCGATCAGCGCTTCAGCTTCCGGGCTCATCGGGTAGCGGCTCGACGTTCTTCGGCCCCTCTGCGTGGTTCGCTTGGTTCCACCAGGTGTTGTAGCGCTCGAAGCGCATTCGATACTCGCCTGGACGGTTGTCGGCCAGCGCCATCAAGGAGCGCAGCAGCTTCGCTCCCTCCGCGGTGGTCCCGTATCTGAGGACCCCCTCGCCTTCGTCGTAGGTCTCGAAGACGCCAGCCTTGAGGAGACCTGAAATGAACAGGTCAAGGTCGTCGGGTCGCTTGCCTGTCCAGCTCTGCAGGCTCTGGCGAGTGTGCGTCCGGTGCATGTAGTCGAACGATGCGGTCGCGTGCGTCGGATCAGCCCCAACGAACGAGAGCAGCAGCCACTCGGCGATCCATGGCTGGCGGATCTTCGTCTTCTTCGCGGCGGCCGAGTAAAGGTTGTAGCCGCTGCCGTCCCACAAGCCTTCCAGCCACTGGCAGGCCCACTCGACGTGCGCTCTGCGCACGTGGCAGCGACCGTAGTCGTTCGGCGGATGGCTGAAGGTCAGGTTGGCGATCGCGATCGCGATCCGGATCAGGCTCGAGACCTTCTCGGGACCCGTGAAGAGCGGCAGGTCCGTGTCGTAGACCGTCATCCACTGCCCGACGCGCTCGATCGCCAGGTCGTAGGCGTCCTTCTCGATGGCGATCTCCTCGGGCAGGATGTCCCAGGCTCGGCGCAGGAGGACCTGGCAGAGCTCGGCCGTGAAGCGGTGCGGCGTCGCTGCCTGCATCGCTGGCTGCGAGACGAAGCCGATCCCGTCGACGTCGTCGTGCGTCACCGCGAAGTCCATGCGGGCGATCGACTCGGGCGAGCCGTAGAGCTTGAGCAGGGCCTCGCACGGCCAGCGGTAGTGACGGAAGCCGCGCGGCGAGGCAGGGTTGGCCAGGCAGAGCAGACGCACCGCGCACTGGATCTTCCGGCTGGCGATCTTGGTGATGTGGACCGAGCCGGTGTCGCGGATCTCCTGCAGCATCGGCATGAGCTTGACCTTGGTGTCCGAGGTCGCGGCGTGCTGCATCTCGTCGAGCACGAGCATCTTGCCGTGGAACCGAGGGATGATCCCGGGCCGAACGCGATACTGCGAGCCTGGGCTGTCGACGACCTCGTTGCTCGCGATCAGGCCGGCGTAGCTCCACAAGCCTTGGATCGAGAGCATGCCCGTCTGGATCCCGTAGTGGGCGAGGAGCTGCCGCGCCGTGACGCTCTTGCCGCTGCGCGTCGTGCCAGTGATGTTCGCGTCGACCCAGCCGCGGACTCGCTTGCCGGTCACGTCGAGCCACCAGAGCGCGCTGTGCGCGACCAGGTCGACCGCCAAATGGTAGTTCTGCCGGCCGAAGATCCCGGTGACCCAGGCGGCAAGGTCATCGTGTCGCTTGAAGTAGACGTGCTCCCATAGCTCCTCGGTGTCGTTGCTGGCCCACGGGCAGAGGTCGTGCAGGGCCTCGACGTAGGGCAGGATCTTTGTTCGCTCGCGCTCTGGCATCGACAGCTTCGAGGCGAGGAAGACCGGCGTCACCGAGTCGGTCCGCGTGAACTTCTCGCCTTCGACCACGACCGCTTCCCCGAAGTCCGGCACGCGAGGAGAGAGGACGAGGAGCTCGTGACGGTTGAGGCTGTCGGGGTCGCTCGCCATCCAGCGGCTGGCCATCTCGTTGCCCTCGCTGTGTAGCTGCACGACGTGGCACGGACCTGGCTTGCCGATGAGCTGGTGGATGACCTTCTCGCGCTCGCGCGAGGAGAGGAAGCGAGCCAGGCCCAGCTTGTATTGGTCCCAGCGGATGATGCGCTCGGGGAAGTCGCGGAGCAGGTTGCAGCTCTGGCAGAACGGGTAGCTGCCAGCGTCGCACTCGATCCTCGTCGAGGTCGGCATCTGCAGGTCCTCGGCGATGAACGCGACGGCAGCCTCGAACTTCAGAGGCTTCTGACACTCGGCGCTGAAGGCTTCCTGGAAGCTGCACTCGACGGCTGGCTGGCCCTGGTTCAGGTCGGCGAACGGCGTGGGCAGGAAGTCGTCGAAGTTGGGCTGCTCGCCGTGAGCCAGCTTCCAGTCGTAGTAGTCGCGCAGATCGGCCGAGAACTCGCCGGACGGGTTCGGCACGGCCAGGATCGTGATCTTGTTGCCGAGCTGCGCCAGCGGCCAGCAGACCCCCTCGAGCAGGTTCTTCCGGCGCAGCTTGAGCTCGTTGAGCTGCTTCTCGGACGGGGCGATGGTCTTGGACAGATCGGGTCCTTGCCAGACGTCGAAGTCGTAGCAGACCCGGATCTCCCGGCCCTTGAGCCACGGCGGCATGAGGCCGGCGCGCAGCGGCGTCGTCTCGCCGCCCGACCAGGTGTAGGCGTAGATCCCTTGCTCATGCAGCTTCCAGCGCTCCCTGGCGGTCAGGACGTCCCACTCGCCCGCGCAGAGGAGAATCACTTGAGCGTCCTTGGGCGGCTCAAGTGATGGCCAGAGACCATGCTCGACGACGATCTTCGGCGGGCCGCCCCAGCGCCACTTGGGCTTGCCCTTGGGTCCCATCCAGGCGTGGTAGCGCGGCGCCGGCTGACCTGTCGGCCCGAAGAGCGGGAAGATCAGGTGGTCGCGATGGAAGCCGATCGAGTAGGGCTCGAAGTGCTCCGGCTTGAAGCCGCGGCGCTCGACCTCCTGACGCAGGGCGCTTGCGTCGGGGCTCTTCCAGAGCTCGATGACCGCCAGCTCGAGGCCGGCGTCCAGGTCGCAGTAGCTGGACTTGCGGCTCTTGCCTTTCCTCTCGACGGCGACGCCGAACCGCTCGGCCAGCGACAGCATGACGTCGAGGGGTGGCTGGCCGAGCTTGATCGAGAGCCAGTCGAAGAGCGAGCCCTTCACCCCGCACTGCCGACAGTTCAGGTAGCCGGTCTTCGCCGAGATCGAGGCCGAGCCGTCCTTGTCGCTGCACAGAGGGCAGACGGCGGAGCACCATTCCTCGCCGTGCTTGAGGAGGCGAGCTTCCGCTCGTAGGAGCGGAAGCTCGGCTTCGATGTGAGAGACCCAGTGGTTGCGCACCCGCTCCCACGGGTTGGTGATCCCGGCCATGCCCCCCCCCTCAAAGAAAACAGAGGGGGCGGCTCGAGGCCGCCCCCTGGAACCGTCACCTAGCGCTCGTCGGCGCCCGCGTCCACTTCCTCTTCGGCCCCGTGCTCCTTCAGCCGTCCGCTCTCGAACGCAGCGTGCAGGCCGTCGTAGGTCGCACGGCACTGGCTGCGGAGAGACGGCGGCACGGGGTCCTCCACGTCCCAGCGGATCGTCGGGAGATAGTAGAGCGCTTCGCTCCCCCGAAGCTGCTTGACTCTGGTCTCGACGCCGATGATGGCCGGCGCCGCCCAGAAGTTCTGCTGAGCCATCGTGACCTGGCTGACGAAGTTCCTCGCCGACTTCCTGGCCTGCCTGGCAAAGCGGATCAGGGCCGGGCCTTGAGGCAGGAACAAGAAGAAGTTCATCGACTCGCTGCAGAATGGCGGCTCGTTGTTGTCGCCCCACTCCTTGAGCTGGCATGTCTCGCAGAGCCCGTAGCGGGTCCCTTCGATCGTGTCCCTCGACAGGCACAGCTCGTGCTCGTTGTCGTCGGGCTTGGGGAACAACGCTCGCGACTTGGCGAAGAAGACGACCAGCACTCGCATGGGCGGCGTGAAGACCTCCTGCGACGTCGAGAGCATGAACATCCCTGGAGCAGCTCCGGGGATCTTCTGGTCGACAGCCTTCGACATCTTCTGCAGCAGCAGCAGCGTCGGAATCACCAGGTCGGACTGGTCGACGTTGTTGCGCGAGACGATCTCCTCGCTCGGGTCGCGCGACCTGGCGAGCGCGTTCGCCTGCGCGATCCCCTCGCCGAACGGCAGGAGATCGCTCTTCACGAGGTTGCCGAGATCCCTCGGCGTCCAGACAGACAGCTCGTTGCTCATTGCTGCTTTCCTTTCATTCCTTGGGCTGCATCCCAGCCCTTTGCAGTGATCCCTGGTGCCGTGTCAAGGCCGAGGAAGTCCGGGATCGCCAGCTCCCCCTTGGTCTCGAGCAGATCTTTCACATACTCGCGCAGCCGGCGCCCGACGATGGCCTGCTTGACGAAGTCCTCGATGACGACGCCTTCCTGCTTCAGCCACTCGACGGTCGGCTCGAAGACCTCCTCACGCGTCGTGACGAAGCAGTTCGGGTGCAGATGGTAGAGGACGTCGTCGTCGTCCTTGATCGACTTGACGCCGGCTTCGCAGAGAGAGTCAACCAGGGCTCTCTCTGCGAGGCGGAAGTCCTTCTCTGCCCGCCTTGCTACTTCGGCGTGTTGATCTCTAGATCGCCTAGCCAGGCGATAGGCTTCGAGGGATCGAAGGAGGGGTCCATCTTCTCGAGTGGCCTCGCTTCCAGACTCGCCAACTTCTTCGACAACAATCTTTCGTTTTGCTTCGTCCATTCGAGGCTCCGCTCCTCTTGGATGACGTGATTTACTGTGACGCTACCCTCGTGCTTGATCCACGATCTAGGCTCCAACCAGAAAGGGCGTGAGTCGCCGGTTAGCTTCCGGATGACGGCCGCCGCGTAGTTGTCTTCCGCCCAGCCCTTCTGGAAGTCGGGATCGAATAGCGGATAGCCGAACTCTTTCATGATTGAGGCGATCATGAAAGAGCTCAGGCTCCAGCAGACAGCCGGGCCGTAGGGATACAGCATTAGCCGGCCGGTCGGAAACGGTCCTTCCTCGACCATGGCCTTGGTGTTGCACTTCGTGTTCATCGGCATAGTGACAGAGCCGTAGGACCGAACCCTGTCGTGCAGCTTCTCCAGCCAGTCGCGCTGCGGGAACGTGCAGTCGTTGTTGACAATGACGACGCGGTCGAGCGTGGGATCCAAGCGGAAAGCCGCTTGGATCCCACGATTCATGCCCCAGGCGAAGCCCTTGTTCTCTCTGGAGAGAACAAGGGCTTCTGGCTTCACATCATCGGGCAAAGGCGCGAGATCTTGCGCGACGATGATCGTTGAGAACTTGCCAGAGCACTTCTTCAGCGATCGCCACCAGCGCGCCGTCATGTCCGACAGCTCACGAGGCCCGTAGGCGCACGTGACGACGGCGAGCTTCACTTCTCCCACCGCGGATCGTGGAACACGGACCCATCGTCCTTCACGCGGTCGAAGATCGCCAGGCCTTGCTCAGCTTCTTTCTTCCCCTGCCCTCTGGGCAGGCGCTTCACGTCGTTGCACCAGTCCTCGTAGCCGGGCTGATCCCTCAGCTTGCCGCGCCAGCTCGCGTAGTCCCAGCCGTCGAAGTAGGCTTCGCACCCTCGGGGAGCGAGGTAGGTCCAGGGCATGAGCGCGTTCCTCGTCAGCCTCCGGACGAGCTCGCTGTGCTCTCCGCCGTATAGCGCCGCCTTGAAGGCCTTGTGGAAGCCGCCGCAGGTCTCGATCGCCTTGCGCGTGAGCGAGAGGAGCATGCCGCCATCCTGCGTGTAGCCATTCAAAGCTGCTCCTGCTGGGAGCAGCTTTGAATACGCGAGAGCGCCATACATGCCGGGCGGCAAGAAGAGCAGGCACTCGGTCTGACCTCTCTCGTGGTGATCGAGGTAGAAATCCATCCAGCCCTCTTTGATCGGCCAGCAGTCATCCTCAAAGAGGAAGAGATGCGAGTAGGCCCTGTTCTCGAGGAAGAACCGGAAGATGCGGCTCTTGTTCGTCGCGACACCTACTCGCTCCTTCCGACCCACGACGCCGAAGCCGTGTCTGGCCAGAGGCAGCGCCGTCTCGAGGGCGTGCTCGCCGTCGCACGCGACCATGAGCGCTCCGACCTTGGCCGGCGGCGCGACGATAGACATACGCTCGATCCAGACGGGCAGCGTCCGGGCTGCCCGTCTGTAGGTGGCGACGCCGACGAGGATCATGTCTTCAGTTCCGGTCCTTCGACTTCAACCTGGCGAACTCGCGTTGCTCCTCCGGAGTCATCTTGATGTATGCCTCCTCCTCCTCCTTGCTCATCTGGAGCTTCACTGGCGAGCACTCGACTTTCAGCACCTTGCGGAAGAGCTGAGTCAGGCTCTGGACCATCGCAGTCCAGACTTCCTCGGTCTTCCCGTCGCTCGATTCAGCTAGCAGGCAGGCGATGAGCATCGTCGCCTGGGTGAAGGCTCGAACTACCTTCCGATGCTTGTCCTCGAAGTAGTCCGCCGTCGCGATCTGCCCGGCCATGATCGTCGTTTGCGCCCGAAACAGCCGGTCGATCAGGGGAGCGATCGCGTCGCGCAGCTCCTCCACTGTTTTCGCTTCCAGCAAGCGTTTGCCGTGCTTGGCGAACTCGTTGGCGTCAGCCGCCAGCTTGTCCATGTCGATGAAGTCTTTCATACCGCTTCACGCAGCTCGGCCATGGTCAGCACGGCCTTGCTGGTTTCTCCTTTCGCTTCCAGGATCTGGTGCATCTTGTGCTCGATCGTTCCACGCACCAGAGGAATATGGATCGACACGGTCCCTGTCTGCCCGATTCGGTGGACGCGGTCCTCGGCCTGGGCGTTCACTGCCGGGCTCCAATCGCGTCCGTAGAAGATGACATCCTGGCTCGTCGTGAGGTTGAACCCCTCCGCGATCTTCACCTGCCCGAGGAAGATCGCCTTCTCCTCGGTGGCGAAGGTGTCCAGGTGAGCTTGCCTCTCTGAGGAGGCGAGCTCGCCTGTGAACAGAATCGTCGGGACCTTGCAGCGGTCCTGCAGCATCTCGGCCATGACCTGCAGCGGCCGGTTGAACTGTGACCAGACAACAGGCTTCCGGTCCGCCGCCAGCAGATCGGAAGCCTGCTGGCACAGCCAGCTCGCCTTCGCGTTGTCCTGAATCCATCGCTGGTCCTCAAACGGAGGCCCAGAAATAAACCCCTGCGCAATCTGCTGCAGCCGGATCGTCGCCTCGAGCATCGAGCGCGCCCGAGCCGAGAACACGCTCTCGTCGTCGGGCACGTCGGCGAACTCATAGAGCCACCAGTCGCGCATCTTCAGGTAGTGCCGCTTCGTGACCTCGTCCATCTCGATGTCGTAGTAGATCGGCGGCATCTTCGGGGGTAGGCCAGGGAGGACGTCCTTGCGGCGCCGGATCATGTGGAAGCTCGAGATGTGGCCGAGCTCGTCCGTGGCACGCCAGCCGACCAGCTTGCGGATCTTCCGCGCGCCCATCTTCACCATCACGTGCCGCATGTAGCGCCGCTCGAAGTCCCAGCAGTTGCGCCAGATGCCAGGCTGGGCGACCTCGAGCTGGTGCCAGAGGTCGCGCGCCGTGTTGCGAATCGGCGTGCCCGTCAGGAGCAGCCGCCATCGCGCAGCTCGAGCGACTGCAGCAGTCGCCCGAGAGCGATCGCTGTCCTCGTCCTTGATGTAGTGGCTCTCGTCGACGATCAGCAACACTCCCTGCACGTAGCGCTCGAGGAAGCAGCGCCACTCTTCAGCCATGGCCGATCGAGGTTTGTCGGTCTTGCTCTTCGGAGGAGCCCCGACCAGGTCGTAGTTGGTGACGATGACCCGCGGCCAGTCCTTCGCGGCGCTGCCCTGCAGCGCTGCGAGGTTTGCCCCTCGGGCCTGCGGCGTGCCGTCGTAGACGTAGGTCCACCAGGTTTTCTCGTCCGAGAAGATCTTGTGGACTTCGCGCTGCCAGTTCCACTTCACGCTGGCCGGGCAGATGACCAGGATGCGAGGCGCGTTGCGCATCGCCGCGAAGGCGAGTGCGACCGTCGTCTTGCCCAGGCCCATGTCGTCGGCCAGCAGGAGCCCTCCTCCCTCCTCGGGCAGGAGGGCTTCTGCGGCGAGCAGAGCCTGCTGCTGGTGCGGCATGAGGTCCCTGGCTCCCACGGTGCTCGTCCCGAGCGCCGTGGAAGCCAGGGCCGTCTTGGCTCGCCTGATGCGCTCCTCGACGCGCTGCATGGCCAGCCCGACGCCGTCGTCCAGCGTGATGACGAGCCTCTGCTGCAGCCCCTTCAGGGCCGCAACGGAGGCTGGCAGCAGCGGGCCGACGTAGTAGGTCCCCTGCTTCGGCACCCCGTGCTCGCCGATCTTGCAGGGCCGCCAGCCTGGAAGCTCCATGATCGCCTGATGCGCCGTGTCTCCGTGCTGGGTTCCTTCCAGCAGCAGGAAATCACGGCCAGAGCTTAGAAACAGACGAGGCACCGACGCAGAGAACCCCTTTCGTGCGAGTGGAGCAAATAAAACGCGGCGACCCCTCTGCGTCAAGGGATCGCCGCGGAACACGAATCAAGGGGTCTCAGGCTCCGTCTCGAGGATGCAGGAGACGGGGAGCATCTTGACACAGGAAATCGCCAAGCACAAGATTCTTGTTCGGGGCGGTTTCCGGATAACACGAAAGGAAAGCGTCATGAAGCGGTCTCTCTCTCTGTGTGCAGCCTTCGCGCTGCTGTCCTCCCTGGCGACCAGCCAGCACAACGGCACCAAGAGCTGGCTCTCGAGCCGGCTGCTCGTGGTCTTGCCGGGTGCCTCTGAGTTGTTCCTTGCCATGCAAGGAACAACTCAGATCGAGCTCGTCCCTGTCCGAAGCATCCTCCTCATCGGGGCCGAGGTCGTCGTGCGGACGCGGGCCGCCATCGAGACCAAGGTGACCGGTGGCCCGGTCGCTTTCGCTCTCGTGACCCACGGCGACGAGGCCTTGCACCAGCGCTGTCTCGAGGAGCTGTTCGACGGGCCGCTGCCGCACGCGATGGCGGCTCCTGTGACCCAGCTCGCGACCTACTACGTCGACTCCTCGTGGCAGGTCCACAAGGTGACGACCGATCGGCAGGGCAAGGAGACGCCGCTGAGCCACGCCAGGCGCCACAAGGTGAACCTGACCGAGTATCAGCTCATCTTCCCGCCCAACAAGGAGAACACCGAGAAGTGGGCTCTGGCGAAGGCTGGGAACGCTGACACGATCAGCGCGGGCAAGTGATCGTCGACGTCGTCGACTGCCAGCGCTGCGGAAGGCCGAAGGCCGTCGGCATCGTGTTCGACGCTCCGCCGCGGCTTCCCGCCGTCGAGGTCTGCGCTGACTGTCTGCGGACCCAGGTCCTGCGGTGGCTCGAGGACGAGCACCTGCCGTATGGGAAGGGTGTGCTCTACCCGTTCCAGATCGCGCGCTGCCCTCGCTGCGACTCAGCCGACCACTACGACCCGGAAGGCTGCCCAGGCCCCCAGAGCAAGCCCTTGGCCTCGTCCTGAGCGATCAGGTCGAGGTCGGGGTAGCGCGCGCGCATGACCGCAGGCGTGAGGTCGGGCTGCTTGTGCTCCTCGTGAGGGTTGCCCTCCCAAGGTCCCTGCGGGCACTTCCATGGCACAATGACCGCGGCCTGAGACGCTGCTTCGAAGCAGCGTCCCAGGACGGAGGCTGCCATCGGGTGCGTCCAGTGCTCGAGCACGTCCCCGAAGATGGCCAGGTCGAACGGCCAGAAGTCGAAGTCGAGCGCGTTGCGTCGCGCCACCTTGCGATAGACCTTGGCCAGCTCGAACTCCGTGATGTAGCGCGGCCAGATCTCGATCGCGCAGACGTTCGTGTAGCCGTGCTCGCGTAGACCCTTTCCGATGCTTCCGCTTCCAGCTCCGACGTCCAGGATCGGCGTTGCGCGATCCGGGAAGCGCTTGCACACTTCTTCGTAGAGGCGCGGCTTCATGTTCGGTCGGGAGTGAGGCATGGAAGACAGGCTAGCGGCGCTGCAGGCGAGGATCGAGCGGCTCGAGGCGGCAGTCTTCGGGCGTGCGAGAGGCACGCCCGAAGACGCAATCACCCTCGGGCAGGCGGCGCACCGGTCCGGCCTCAGCTTGGCGACCCTGCGGCGGCGCTGCCTGGACGGCTCGCTGCGAGCCTGGAAGGCCGCCAACGGCCGATGGCTCGTGGATCCCTCGAGTGTTTCAGGAGAAACACTCGAGGTCTCCCGAGCCGTCGTGGTCGTCGAGGAGATGAAGAATCGAGCCGAGGGGCTCTAGCTCATTCCTGTTTCACCTGCTCTTGCACGAATGCTGCGAGCCTGAAAATCTGAGTGAAGGTCAGGACGCGGAGCACGTGATCCTCAGCTTCACCGAGCTTGTCCGTGTATTTCAGAACGAAGCGACCGTCACCAGTCGCACGAACGCTTACGCCTTGTCCTAGGTCAAGCTCTTTTTCCATCGCTTGCGAGCCATCCTTTCGAAGGCCTTCGGGCCGCCGAACATAGCCAAGAGCCCGAGCACGTAGTCTTGCGCTTTCTCATCATCCACGAAGCGCCTGCACTCGTCGCAGCGCTCTATTCCATGCTCGCCGATCAGCCAGCCGACACAGCCAGGCGAGCATGGGTGCCAGGACTTCATGGCACGTCTGTGCGGTGGCAACAGCGGCTGCTCGTTCTTGCAGCGCTTCGGGTCACAGCTCCGTCTCTGATGCAAGCTCCTCCAGCTCGACCGGCATCGTATCGCCGCACTCGGCGCACCAGCGGGCCGCTTCGGCTGCCGAGATCATGCGGTAGCTCGGCCGCGATCCCTGCCATTGGGACCACGTGTGCAGCACGAGCGCGCCTTTTGCGGTGCGCAGAATCCGCTCGTGCTCCCACTGCGAGCCAGTGGCCTCCGAGATCATGTTGTTACCGTCGAAGCGCCGCCGCTCCTCGCAGAGCACAGTAGCCTCGCTGCCATCGAACCATCCGCCGCCATCGAGCCGCTGTCGCACAGTCTTTCCTTTCCGTCTTGCGGGCCTTTTTATCCTGACGCATGGCCTGCTTTCCTGGAAGGCTACCACAAGAAACGCGCTGTGCAAGAAAAAAAACTCTTGCTGCGCTCGCGAGCGCAGAGTAGACTTCCTGCGCTGCGCGGGTTTTCTGCGCAGCGAACACGAACGAAAGGAAGGTGCCGCTTGGCACACGAGATAGAGAACGCGTTTTTTGTCAAGGAAGCTGCCTGGCATCGGCTCGGCAAGGTGCTCGATGCTCCGCCGAACCTGGCCGTTGCCTTGCAACGGGCCGGCCTCGACTGGACGGTCGAGGAGCGGCCGCTCTTCACGCGCGGCGAGTTCGACTTTGACTCGGTGCCGACCCACAAGCTGCTCGTCCGGTCGACCGACAAAAGCCAGCTTGGAATCGTGACCCAAGCCTACCGGCCGCACCAGAACGCCGAAGCGCTGGCTTGGATGGCGCCCATGGTCGAGAGCGGAGAAGTGAAGCTCGAGACAGGCGGAAGCCTTCGGGGCGGGAAGCGGGTCTGGCTGCTCGGCCGCTACAGCGAGCCGGTGGACGTCAAGAGCGGTGACACGCTCTTGCCGTTCCTGCTCTTCGCGACTGGCCACGATGGCACGATGGCCACACAAATGCTGAACACGGCCGTGCGCGTCGTCTGTGCGAACACGCTTCGGGCAAGCGGAGTCGAGGAAGGCGGCGAGGACCTGTCGCTGGCTGGGCGCGATGGAAAGTTCAGCGTGAACCACATCGGTGACCCAGCGGAGCGTTTCGAGCGAGTGCGCGAGTGTCTCGCCCTTGCCCGAAGCCGCATGAATGACGCGGCGACGATCTACCGCGCGATGGCGTCGAAGCTGGTCGACGTGCAGACCGTGAAGACCTTCGGGCGCCTGGTGTTCGACGCCGACTACGTGAAGGCCTTGGCGCTGTGCGTCAAGCTCCGCAAGCGGCTCGACTCAGACGCGAAGCTTGACGACGCCGAGACCAAGGACGCGTTGCGCAAGCGCATGGCCGAACTCGAAGAGCTTATGGCGAAGCCAAGCCGCGTCGTAGCCAAGCTGGTCGAGGCCTTCGAGGCCGCACCAGGCTCGAGGGAAGCCGGCTCGACAGTGTGGGGATGCCTGAACGCGGCGACCTACTACGTCGACCACGAGCGCAGCCGAGACGATGAAGCCTCGCTCGAGGCTTCATGGTTCGGCGCTGGCCGCGGCCTGAGGAACGAGGCTTTCCGGCAGGCTGTGGCGCTGCTGTGATGAAGCGCGCCACTTCGGGCAAGGGTGAGAGCGAAGGCCTGAAGCCAGCCTCGAGCCGGCTTCAGGCCTTGCGGGCCGCCGGCTTCGATCGCTCTCGCCTGACTCACGACGAGCTTGGCCGCTTCATGATCCGGCTCGGGTGCTCCCGATGCGAAGCGATGGCCATCAACGGCCTGGCCTGCCACGAGCACGGATGCCCGAATCGAGCGCAGCCGGCTCGCAACGAAGACGAGTAGGAAAGCGCTAGTTGAGCTACGGGTAGCGGCGCGGACTACAGGAAGCGGAGGGCACTACGTGACGAGTTGTATAGCCTACCTACTCAAAACCGTCGATTTTCACTTTCTTGAGTAGGTTGCCTATACAACTCGTCACGTAAGCGGGGGGCTCTTCTGTAGGACTATGTTTTTTCTGTAGCTTTGGGACGCAGGATATTTTCCGATTTATGCGGGCTTGGCACACTCTTAGGCTCGCCGCCTCTAGCCGTGTTTGCTTCGCGTTCGAAAAACTGCCGACTTGCCACCTAACATCGGCGCTGCGCGCGCTTGATAACGGCCGTAATGGCAGGCCAGTGCCTAGCCGCGGCGCTGTATCCCGCATACCATCTACGTTTCAGCGTCACGGCGCCAGCCTCGAGCAAGGCAACAGAATGCACATTATCGGAAACCAGAGCGTCGCAGCCCTTCCGCGCGCCGCCCCGCGAGGTCCGGTCGCGAATCGTGGAGGGACCCGTCGGGAATCTATTCTCACCCTGCACAATCTCTGTGACATTATCCTGAACGACATGGGCGTTTCTCTTCTACATGTGTAAGACTCACCCGACAGAGGCGGTCCCCCCTATATAGACATGATTCTCACGTGATGAGAGGTTTGAATATATATATATATTAGTATATCATCACCACGCACATCACAATCACGTTCTATACGCGGGGGGCCGCCCCTGTCAGGTGAGTCTTACATGTCTCGCGGATCTGTGCTATGCTCTTGCCCGAGGCGAGAACCCCCGATGAGAGACCCGAAGAGGCCTTGGCGCGCGCCGGAGCGCAGCCCGTGGAAGTCGATTCGTGGTCTGGCGCAGATGGGCTACGTGATCGACAACAGGGATGGGCCGGCGGTGCGCGTGCCGCGGTGGGGTGTTGCTGGGAAGGACCGGGT
>Ga0137325_1000157_pt1 | contig 15511 bp, 10 predicted proteins | sample EasRivERMZT469_2_FD_102294 | JGI IMG/M metagenome (GOLD analysis project Ga0137325, IMG submission 102294) | Soil microbial communities from meander-bound floodplain in the East River, Colorado, USA - East River MetaG ERMZT469_2 | ecosystem: Environmental > Terrestrial > Soil > Floodplain ...
CTCGCAAAGGCCCTCACCGAGCTGCTCTCCGACTCCAAAAAGTCGATCGTCCAAATCGACATGTCGGAGTACCAAAAAAAGCACACCATCTCGCACCTGATCAGCGCGCCGCCCGGCTACATCGAATACAACGAGGACGGTCAGCTGACCAAGGCCGTGCGCCGCAAGCCGTGGTCGGTCATCCTCTTCGACGAGATCGAGAAGGCGCACCGCGACGTCTTCAACGTGCTGCTGCAGGTGTTCGACGACGGGCGGCTCACCGACAGCCAGGGGCGCACCGTCGACTTCAAGAACACCGTGATCATCATGACCAGCAACCTCGGCAGCCAGCACCTGCTCGAGGGCGTCGACGCCAAGGGCACTTTGCGCCAGGACGCGATCGACGAGGTGATGACAGAGCTGCGCTCCCACTTCCGGCCGGAGTTCCTGAACCGCATCGACGAGACGGTGATGTTCAAGCCGCTCACCCAGGATCAGATCGGGCGGATCGTCGACCTCCTGATGAAGGACCTGCGCAAGCGCCTCGTCGACCGCCGCATCACCCTCGAGCTCACGCCCAAGGCGCGCGACCACATCGCGCACGAGGGCTACGACCCCCACTACGGCGCGCGGCCGCTCAAGCGCTTCCTGCAGGGCGCGCTCGAGAACCTCCTGGCGAAGAAGCTCGTCGCCGGCGAGATCCCCGACGGCTCGAAGGTGACCGTGGATGCCGGCCGCTTCGAGCTCGAGCTCAAGATCGAGCCGGCGGAACGCGCGACGGCGAGCGCCTGAAAGGGCGGTTTCCCCAGGGAGTGGACGTTTTGCTCAGGACGTTGAGTAAAAATACTCAACGTCATGAGCACCCCGAAGTTCCCCTTCCGTCGGCCGCAGACGCTCGAACTCGGGCGTCGCCTCCGGGAGCCGCGTCGCTTCATCCAGGTCGTCGCCGGCCCGCGCCAGGCCGGGAAGACGACGCTCGTCGGGGACGCGCTCGAGGACTCCGGGCTTCCGCACGTCTACGCCAGCGCCGATGAACCGACGCTGAAGCACGCGACGTGGATCGCCGAGCGTTGGGACGCGGCGCGCCTCGCCGCGCGCGATGCCGGGCGCGCCGGCGCCGTGCTCGCGCTCGACGAGATCCAGAAGATCCCGGCGTGGTCGGAGACGGTGAAGCGGCTCTGGGACGAGGACACGCGCAAGAAGGTCCCGCTCAAGGTCGTGGTGCTCGGGTCCGCGCCGCTCCTCGTCGCGCGCGGATTGTCCGAGAGCCTCGCCGGACGTTTCGAGCTCCTGCACCTCTCCCACTGGTCGTTCGCCGAGATGCGGGCTGCGTTCGGCTGGACGGTCGAGCAGTTCATCTTCCATGGCGGATACCCGGGCGCCGCGCCGCTCATCAGCGCGCCGGAGCGCTGGCGGCGGTACATCCTCGATTCGCTCGTCGAGACGTCGGTCTCGCGCGACGTGCTCCTGCTCACGCGCGTCGACAAGCCGGCGCTGCTGCGGCGCCTGTTCGAGCTGGCATGCCGGTACTCCGGACAGATCCTCTCCTTCACGAAGATGCTCGGCCAACTCCTGGACGCCGGCAACACGACGACGCTCGCGCACTACCTCGACCTCCTCGCAGGAGCGGGACTCGTGACGGGATTGCAGAAGTACGCCGGCCAAGCGGCCCGCAGCCGCGGCTCGAGCCCGAAGCTCCAGGTTCTCAACACCGCCCTGATGACGGCGGGGAGCGGGATGACGCTCGAGGAGACGCGCGCCGAGCCCGCGTCGTGGGGGCGACTGGTCGAATCCGCGGTCGGCGCCCACCTCGCGAACGCCGCGGCCGGAGGAGAATGCGCGCTCTTCTACTGGCGCGACCGCGGCGAGGAGGTCGACTTCGTCGCGCGCGCCGGAAAGCGGATCGTCGCCATCGAAGTGAAGAGCGGCCGCAACCGCGAGATGCCCGCCGGAATGGCGACGTTCCGGGCCGCCTTCAAGCCGCAGCGGACGCTCCTTGTCGGCGGCGACGAGATCAGCGTCGAGCAATTCCTCGGTCGGCCGGTCGCGGACTGGCTGCGGGATTGAGTTCGTGAACTCCGAGGCGGCGGCCGTGGTCACGCGGCTGCCGTCTTGCGCGCGAAGATCCGGTAGAGGGCCGGCAGCACGACGAGCGTGAGCAGCGTGCTGGAGACCAGACCGCCGATCACGACGGAGGCGAGCGGCCGCTGGACCTCGGCGCCGGTGCCGGTCGCCAGCGCCATCGGGACGAAGCCGAGCGACGCGACGAGCGCGGTCATGAGCACCGGCCGCAGCCGCGTCAGCGCGCCGCGCACCACCGCCTCCTCGGCGGGCAGCCCCTCGAGTTCGAGCTGGCGGAAGAAACTCACCAGCACGAGGCCGTTCAGGACGGCGACGCCCGACAGCGCGATGAAGCCGACGCCGGCCGAGATCGAGAACGGCATCGCCCGCAGCCACAGCGCGACGATCCCGCCGGTCAGCCCGAGCGGCACGCCGCTGAAGACGAGCAGCGCGCAGCGCAGCGAATCGAACGTGCTGTAGAGCAGGACGAAGATCAGCACGAAGCAGAGCGGGACGACCAGCACGAGGCGCGCACGCGCGGCGACGAGGTTCTCGTACTGGCCGCCCCATTCGAGCCACGTCCCGGCCGGCAGGGCGAGCCGCGCGACCTTCGCTTGAGCGTCCGCCACGAACGAGCCCAGGTCGCGCCCGCGCACGTTCGCCTGGACCACCGCTCTTCGCTTGCCGTTCTCCCGGCTCACCTGGTTCGGCCCCTCCTCGACGGAGAGCGTCGCGACGCTGGAGAGCGGGACGAAGCCGACGCGACCCTCGGCGGCGGCGGGAAGCGGGACCGGCAGGTTCTCGAGCGCCGCGAAATCGCGGCGCAGGTCGTCGGGCAGGCGCACGACGAGGTCGAAGCGGCGGTCGCCCTCGAAGACGAGCCCCGCCGCGCGCCCGCCGACGGCGGCGGCGACCACGTCCTGCACGTCGGCGACGCTCAGGCCGAAGCGCGAGATCGCGACGCGGTCGACGTCGACGCTCATGACCGGCAGCCCGCGCAGTTGCTCGGTCTTCACGTCGGCGACGCCGTCGATGCGGCGCAGCACGCGCGCGATCTGCTCGGCGGCGCGGTCGAGCGTCTCGAAGTCGTCGCCGAAGACCTTCACCGCGACGTCGCCGCGCACGCCGGCGATCAGTTCGTTGAAGCGCATCTGGATCGGCTGGGTGAACTCGAGCTGGTTGCCCGGCACCCCCGAGCACGCGCGCTCGATCCGTGCGATCAGGGCGTCCTTCCCGAGCTCCGGATCGGGCCATTCGTCCGGCGGTTTCAGCAGAATGAAGGTGTCGGAGATGTTCGGCGGCATCGGGTCGGTCGCGACGTCGGCCGTCCCGGTCTTCGAGAAGACGAACGCGACCTCGGGCAGGCGCGCGATGGCGCGCTCGAGCTCGGACTGCAGCGCCTGCGACTGCGTGAGGCTGCAGCTCGGCAGGCGCAGCGCCTGCATCGCGAGGTCCTTCTCGTCGAGCGTCGGCACGAACTCCTGGCCGAGCCCGCGTGCGAGCCCGAGCGACGCGACGAACAGCACCACCGCCGCGAGCACCACGCTGCGGCGGAAGCGGAGCGCGAAGCGCAGCGCCGGCTCGTAGGCGCGCCGCGCCGCGCGCATCAGCACGTTCTCCCGCTCGCGCACGCGGCCGCGCACGACCAGCGCGACCATCGCCGGCACGAACGTGAGCGAGAGCACGAACGCCGCGACCAGCGCGAGGATCACGGTGACCGCCATCGGCCGGAACATCTTCCCCTCGATGCCGGTGAGCGCGAGGATCGGCAGGTAGACCGTGATGATGATCGCCTGCCCGAAGGCCGACGCGCCGAGCACCTGCCGGCTCGCCGCGAGCACGGTCTCGAGCCGCTCCTGCAGGTTCAGCCGGCGCGCCAGCGCCTGCTGCCGCTCGCCGAGCATGCGCAGCGCGTTCTCGACGACGATCACCGCGCCGTCGACGATCAGCCCGAAGTCGATGGCGCCGAGGCTCATCAGGTTGCCGCTGATGCGCCCATTCGCCATGCCGATGGCGGCGAGCAGCATCGAGAGCGGGATCGCGAGCGCGCAGATCAGCGCCGCGCGCAGGTTCCCGAGCAGCAGGAAGAGGATCACGATCACGAGCGCCGCGCCCTCGGCGAGGTTCTTCTCGACCGTCGCGATGGTCGCGCGCACCAGCTTCGTCCGGTCGAGCACCGTCTTCGCGCGGACGTCCGGCGGCAGCGTGCGCCGGATCTCCTCCATCTTGCGGTCGACCGCGGTGGCGACGCTGCGGCTGTTCTCTCCGACGCGCATCAGCGCCGTCCCGACCACGACCTCCTCGCCGTTCTCGCTGGCCGAGCCGGTGCGCAGCTCGCTGCCGATCGCGACCTCGGCGACGTCGTGGACGTGGATCGGCGTGCCGCCGCGCGTGCCGACCACGATCTGCTCGATCTCCTCGATCGATTCGATCCGGCCGGCGGCGCGGACGGCGTACGACTCGCCCCCGCGCTCGACGTAGCCGGCGCCGATGCTGACGTTGTTGCGCTCGAGCGCGTCGATCACCTCGCGGAACGACAGCCCGAAGCTCACCAGCTGCATCGGATCGGGCCGCACGTGGTACTGCTTGACGTACCCGCCGATCGAGTCGACGCCGGCGACTCCCTGCACGCCGCGCAGTTGCGGCCGGATCACCCAGTCCTGCACCGTGCGCAGATAGGCCGCGCTCGAGCCGTGTTTTCAGTCGCTCGCCCTCGGGCGTGAGATAGGTTCCGTTCTCCTGCCAGCCAGCGGCGCCGGCGCGCGCGCGCCCGCCCGCGCCCGGCGCCTCGAAGCCGACCGTCCACATGTAGATCTCGCCGAGACCGGTCGAGACCGGCCCCATGCGCGGCTCGACGCCCGGCGCGAGGCTGTCGCGCGCCTCGGCGAGGCGCTCGCCGACCTGGACGCGCGCGAAGTAGACGTCGACGTCGTCGTCGAAGACCGCCGTCACCTGCGAGAAGCCGTTGCGCGAGAGCGAGCGCGTGCGCTGCAATCCGGGGATCCCCGACAGCGCCGTCTCGATCGGGAAGGTCACCTGCTTCTCGATCTCGACCGGCGAGAGCGACGGCGCGACGGCGTTGATCTGCACTTGCACGCCGGTGATGTCGGGCACGGCGTCGATCGGGAGCGTCCAGAGGCAGAAGGCGCCGACGGCCGCCGCGCCGAGCGTGAGCAGGAGCACGACGCGGCGGTGCTCGATCGAGAGGCGCAGGAGCGGTTGCAGCATGGCGCGCCCCTCTCAGTGCTCGTGCCCGGCGGACGACTTGCCGAGCTCCGCCTTCAGGAGGAACGCCCCCTTCGCCACGTACGGCGCGCCCTCCTCGAGCCCGGCCGTGAGCGCGACGCTGCGGTCGGAGCGCTCGCCCGTCTCGACCGGCACCGGCCGGAACGCGCCCGGCTCGCCGTCGATCGGGACGAAGACGCAGCGGCGCCCCTCGACCGTCTGCACGGCGTCCTCGGGCACGACGATCGGCGGCGGACCGCCGTCGCCCTTCGCCGGCAGCGTGAGCTCGACCTCGGCGAAGACGCCCGGCCGGATCTCCGCATGGCGTTCCACGACCTCGATCCGCACCTGCGCGGAGCGGGTCGTCGGGTCGATCTGCGGCGCGATCGCGGTCACGCGCCCGTCGTGCGAGTGGTCGGCGGCCGAGGCGACGACGACCGAGGCCGCCGCGCCGAGCTCGATCTCGCCGAGCCGCGCCTCCGGCACGTCGGCGAGCACCCAGAGATGCGAGAGGTCGGCGAGCACGAGCAGCGACTCGCGCGACGGGTCGACGAGGTGGCCGAAGGTGATCTCCCGTTCGATCACCGTGCCGTCGATCGGCGCGAAGACCTTGAAGCGCGGCTCGATCTCGCCGGTGCGGACGATGCGCGCCACGGCTTCCTGCGTCATGCCGAGCAGGTGGAGCCGGTTCTCGGAGGCGACGCGCGCCGCCTTCGCGGCCGCGCGTTGCGCCTCGGCGACGCGCAGCTCCGCCTCGCGCCGCTGCAGGTCGGCGAGCGAGATGCCCTGCGCCGCCTCGTAGAGCTTCTGCGCCCGCTCGAGCGCGCGCTTCGCCAGGTCGACCGGCGGGTCGGCGTTGCCCTCGGCGGCGATCTTGAGCAGCAGGTCGCTCTGCGCCTCGCCGAGCTCCGGGCTCTCGATCGTGAGCAGCTCGTCGCCGCGCTTGACCTCGGCGCCGAGCTTCGCGGTGAGCGTCGCGACGCGGCCGCGCACCGGCGTGCCGACGTGCGCCATCGCCTCGGCGTTGAAGACGACGCGCGCCGGCACGCGCAGGCGGCGCGCGATGGCGCGGCGCTCGGCGTTCGCGACGACGATGCCGTGCGTCGCGATCGCCTCGGCGGTGAGGTGCACTTCGTCGGCGTGCTCTTCGTGCGCGCCGCCCTCGGCTTTGTTCGCGTCGGGGTCGGTATCGGCGTCGGACTTCTTTCGGAAGCGCTCGCACGCGGGCGTCAGCGCGACGAGGGAGATCACCAAGAGAAGGATTCGCGTCTTCATCGCTTCGTCTCCTCGCCGCGGCTCGCGCCGCCGGCGGACCGCTCCAGCCGCGCGCGCACGGTCACCGTCGCCTGCTGCAGCTCGACTTCGCGCTCCTGCGCCTGGCGCAGGTCGCGTTCGGCGAGCAGGAGCGCCGTGACGTCGCTCTCGCCGCCGAGGTAGACCGCCTCGACCTGGTCGCGCCGCTGCCGTTCGATCGGGAGCAGCTCCGTCGCGACGCGCTGCAGCCGCGACCGCGCGCCGCGCAGCTCCGCGAAGGCGGCGCGCACTTCGAAGATGGCGTCGCGCTCGGCCGCGGCCAGCGCGTGGCGCGCCTCGACGACGCGTGCGCGCGCCATCGCGCGCCGCGGACCGCCGCCGTCGAGCAGCGGAAGCGGCAGCGCGAGCGACGGGCCGACCGACCAGTCGCCGTCGCGCTCCGCCTCGACGCCGGCGCTCGCGCCTTCGAGGACGCCGAGCCCCGCCGCCGACGCCTCCGCCTCGGCCGCCGCGAGCTCCGCCCGCTTCGCGAGCAGGTCGGGCCGCGTCGCGAGCGCCGCGTCGATCCACGGCTGCTCGTCGTCGGGCGGCGCCGCCGGCTCGGACCACGGCGCGACGACCAGCTCGGCGTCGTGCGCGCGGCCGGGCGCGCCGAGGTCGCGGAGCAGCCGCCGGCGCGCGACCGCGAGCTCGGCCTGGCGCGTCTCGCGCTCGAGCTCGAGCTCGAGCCGCTGCGCTTCGAGCGAGAGGACGTCGAGGCGCACGCCTTCGCCGACGTCGAGCTTCGCGCGCGCCGTCGTGAGCAGCCTCTCGAAGAAGCGCAGCCGCTCCGCCAGCAGCTCGTCGCGGCGCGCGAGCGCCTGCACGTCGGCGAAGTCGACGCGCACCGTCGCCACGACCTCGAGCGCATGCGCGACGACGTCGTGCGCCGCCGCCTCGAGCCGAGCATCGGCCGCGCCGGCGCGATCGCGCCGCGTGAGCAGCGCGAGGAGCTCGGCCGTGAGGCCGACGTCGATCTGCGGCTGTCCGCCCCCCTCGACGAAGCGGAACGCCACGTCGACCACGGGATTGGGCAGGCGGCGCGCCTGCTCGGCGGCGGCGAGCGCGGCGCGGGCGCGCGCGAGCGCGACCTGCACCTGCGGACTCCGGGTCAGCGCGCGCCGCACCGCATCGGCGAGCGAGAGCGGCGAGGGGATCGGCTCGCCGTCGTCGATGGGGAGCGGCGTTTCGTGGAACGGCAGCTCGCCCTCGAGCGAGCCGATCTCCGCGGCGCGGCGCTGCGGCGCGACCTCGGGCGGCGGCCCGACGCAGCCGAGCAGCGCACAGGCGACGAGCGGCGCGGCGCGACGAAGTGTCTTCGAGCGCGATCGAACGGCGTGAACGGACATGACGGACCCTCGGCCGATCGGGAGGCGGAGTGCGAGCCGGAACGATTCGGCTCACGCGGACGGGATGAAACGAGGCCGCGCGCTCGCGCGCTGCGGCCCCGGAGCTACGCCGTGGCGCCGCTCAAATCCGCAGGACGACCGACGAGGGGACGACGAGGACGCGGTGCGTGCACCACCGCGGGATGTCGCGCGCCGGAGCGAAGGCTTCGCGTGCGCTCGCGAACGACAGAATCGCGAACGACGGCGGCGCCGCATCGCGGTACTTCGACGAGACCTGGACGCTCTTCTCGGGTCGCGCCTCTTCCGAGAACGACGCGATCACGGTGTCCTTGCACGGATGCGACAGCGCGTCGCCCGCCGGAGCGATCGACGCCTCGTGCTCGTGGCCGCCGCACGCCGTGGACGACGCCGACGAACGCGCAACGAGCTCGATCTGAACGCAGCCGTCCGGCTCCTCGCAACGGATCAACAGCGCCCCACCCGCCAGCGACGACACCCCCGCCGCAAGCAGGCTGAGCCCGAATCCGAGCAGACGACCGAACCGCAATCGAATCATTGTCGCGACACCTCGATCCGCCGAGGGTACCCCGAACCGCCGTCCGCCGGCAACTTCGAAGGAACTGTTCGACTCGCGCAGGGGGCTTCCTGAAGTGCAGCCTCCATTCGCGGATCGGCCGCTACCTCGCCGGCAGCGTCCCCTCCGGATCGAGGGTCACCTCCTTCGGCGGCGACGGGAGCGCGAAGTCGAACGACTGCTCCCGCGCGTTCGAAGTGACGGAGACGTCGCGCGACGAGCCGTCCTCGCAGGCGATCCGCAGCACGACGTCGAGGTCGTAGGGCTCGCCCGTCTGCGTCTGGCGCAGCGTGACGCGGACTCCGGACGCGCTCTTCTCGTGCCCGACCTCGAGGGTCGGGAAGCCGGCGCGGAAGAACCACTGGTCGAAGAAGGGGCGCAGGTCGAGGCGCGTCGCCTCCTCGAAGCCGCGCTCGAAGCGCTCGAAGCCGTCGACGTCGGGATCGCGCAGCTCGAAGGCGCGGCGCAGGCCCGCGAAGAAGCGCTCGTCGCCGAGCCGCCGGCGCAACCCGTGGAGCACGACGGGCGTCTTGCAGAAGACGACGGAGCGGTAGCGCGAGTTCGAGTAGACGGCGGGGTTCGCGATGGCGAACTCCGTCTCGGCCCCCGCCGGACCGATCCACCCGTCGCGCACGGAGCGCATCGTCTTGAGGTAGGCGTCGTGGCCGTGGCGCGCCTCGACGAAGAGCGCGTTGGTGTAGGTCGAGAGCCCTTCGCCGAGCTCGTTGGGGAAGCCGGCGGCGTAGATGTTCCACTGGTGCGAGAGCTCGTCGGCGACGACGAGCAGACCGAGGGCGCCGCGTCGCGAGAGATCCCCGTCCGAGAGGTCGACGCCGTCGAGGTCGGGGAAGTAGCCGTCGGAGACGACGATCATCCCGGGCAGGCTGACGCCCGTCTCCTTGCGCTCGGGCCGGACGTGGACGAAGCGGACCTGCTTCCACGGCAGCGGACCGAAGGCGTGCTCGAACGCGGCGGCCGCCTGCAGCAGCGTCGCGACGCGCTGGTCGAGCCGCTTCTCCTCGCCCGCGAATCCCCACGCCGAGAGCTCGAGCCCCGCCTCGCTCCTGCCGGCGCGCGAGACGTACTCGCCCACGGCGAAGCCGAAGGGGATCAACCGCCGCGTGCGCAGCGGCTCGACGTAGCGGAAGGTCCGTCGGCCCCCCGCCTCCGAGCTCTCGACGAGCTCGCCGCCGGTGAGCGCCACGTACTTCGCAGGCACGTCGAAGGTGATGTCCACCGCGGCGTCGTTGTGCGCGTCGATCGGATACCAGACGACGTGCGAGGAGTAGCTCGAGCGCGGGCGGACCTGCCCGAGCACCGCGACCTCCTCGACGAGCTTCTGGTCGACCGCGAGGAAGTAGTCCGCGCTCGCCGCGTGCACGCTCATCGCGAGCGTCTGGCCGCTCTTCAGCGGCTCCTTCAGGTCGATCGTCAGCGTGTCGGCCTGCGGCGCCTTCCCGGCCTTCCACTCGATCGGCGCGTCGCAGGTCACGTCGTCGACCTCGACGACCGAGGTGTAGAGCGTGAGCTGACGGGCGCCGTCGACCCGCGCGCGGAGCTCGAGGGTGTCGTCGACCTCGAGCGAGCGCGCCTCGGGATCGATGCGGACGTCGATCGTGTGCCGAGTGACCTCGAACGGCGGCGGCGGCTCGCTCGACGCGGCGCGCCGCCGCTCGCGGACCTGCGCTACCGGCGTGGCGTCGACCGGCGCGGGCGGCGCGACGCTGCCCCCTTTCCAGACGAAGGAGTCGCGCATCGCGTCGAGCGCGGCGCGCGCGGCCGGGTCGCTCCACGTCGCCGCGGGCGCGGCGATCTGGAAGATCACCCACGCGTCGCCATCCCGGAACGCCCACTCGATCGTCAGCGCGCCGGCGATCGTGTAGTCGAGACGCGTCGTCTCGCGCGCGCCGAGTTTCGCGGGACCCAGGCGCACCCGCTGGTAGAGCTCCCCCGCCGTGCCCTGGAGCTGCGTCTCGCGCGTCGTGAGCCCGTCCCTCAGGAACGTGACCGGCTGACGCAGGATCGAGCAGCGCGTGGTCAGGTCGGCGACCGGCGCGAGGACGACCGTGACGATGCCACCGGCGCCGCTGCCGCCGCCCACTTCCCGCCGCACCCACTCCGACGACGGCAGCGCGACCTCGAAGTCGGGCCGCTCGTGGACGAACTTGGGGGCGGTCTGGAGGCCGAGCGCGAAGACGAAGGGAAGGATCCACATGGTCGAGAATCCAGCGCGATCACCGCCGTCGCGGCACGCTACTCAGGGATGTCCATGTCGTCGTGCAGCCCGATGGAGGCGAACTCGATCGCTCCGCCCTCGACGCCCTGGAGCACCCACCAGTGCAGCCGGCCGGCCGACGGCGAGCCGACCTTGAGCGCGCAACGCCACGCCTGGGCGCCGTCGCGCGCCCGCACGCGGTTGGGGGCGCCGCGGTCGCCGCTGCGCAACGGATGGGCGTGGAGACCGGGGATCTCGTGCGCCCGTCCCGCCGCGACGTGCGCGCACACTTCGACGACGCGCTCCGTTCCCACCGTCTCGAGCAAACGGACCGATTCGAGGAACTTCGGTCCGACGCGCGCCGTGCGCAGCGGGAACTGCCGCGCGTCCGCCGGCGGGTACAGCGCGGCGTACGCCTCGCGCACCGCGGCGAGGAAGCTCGCCGGCGTGGACGTCGGGTCGTCCGCCGGCGAACTCGCCGACGACGCTCCGGCCGAACGCAGCCGCTTGCGCAGCGTCTGCACCTCGATGCGCACCTGCTTCAGCTCGTCGCGGAGCTTCTCGACCCGCTGCAGGAGCTCCTCCCGATCGCGCGCGAGGTCGCGGCACTCCCGCTCGAGCTCTTCCTCACGCGCCGAAAGCGGCGGAGGTGGCGGCGACCCGTCCGCGACCGGAACCGGAACGGGCTCCCGCACTGGCTCCGGGATCCCGAGGATCGAACGGATCCGCGCGACGACGCGCGCGACGTCCTCCTGCGTGAACACCATCATCAACGGATGGACGAAGGGGTCGGAGCCGGGCGAGAGACCGGGCATCCAGACGCGCACCGCTCCGCCGTAGACGCCGAGGCGCGCCGGCAACTCGCTCGTGAGGCGCCAGGTCACGACGCCGGTGGGGATCACCACGACGCGCGCCTTCCCGGCCAGCTCCTGCGCGAGCCGCGCGGGAGGGATCAGCGGCTCCGGTTCACCCGAACGCGTCGTGACCGCGACGATCGCTTCGTTCCGCCCGGGATCGAACAGCTCGTAACGGACGAACGCCTCGACCTCTTCCACCCCGAGTATTCGCGGTTCCTTCGTGGTCATCGCGGATCACCACGCAACCCGGGGTCATCGACTCGACGGAGCCGATCCGATCGCCGCGTTCTCCGTCCACCCGTCCGGCAGGACCATCTCCTTCGCCGTCGGCGCCACGTACTCCAACAGGTCCTCGTCCGTGTTCGCGACGTAGACCCACCAGTTGTTGTAACCCTCCTTCGTCGCTCCGGGGGCCTTCGGAAGGTGTTCGAGGTACCACTTCTCGTAACCGAACTGGTTGTTGCCCCACTCGTCGGAGCCGATCAGGCGCGGCTTTCCGGTCAGGACGGGGTAGTTCAACCACTGGTCGGCGTACGAGAGCACGCGCCGTTTGTTGTTGTAGTCGTAGCCCTCCTGGCCGTTGGGCGGGACGTGCGCATTGCCGACCATGGAGGGCGTGCCGGGGAAGTCGTTCTCCAGCCGCGAGAAGACGTTCCACGCGTCGCGGCGGTTCTGGCAGTCCCAGATGCCGTCGCCGAACTGCAGCGCGAGCATCGATTCGACGCGGTGCACGTAGCTGTGGACCATGTTGTCGGGCCCGCACTCGTAGTTGAAACCCATCATCCACAGCGTGCGCCCGCATTCCGGCGGGATGTCGTAGGGGCGGTAGAGCCAGAGGTTGTCGGTCGGGCCGAAGCGCGCGTAGCGGTTGGGGATGTACATCGCGAACTCGTCGAAGTGCATGCCGCCGCAGCCCCACACCCACACTTCGTGGAGGTCGCCGCGCTGTACGCGCTCGAGCAGGCCGTTCTCCTCGAGCATCTTGCGGTAGCTGCTCGACGAAGGCTGCCACTCCTGCGTCTTCCTCACCTCGACGAACGTCTGGTCGGTGTAGCGAAAGCCGTCGACCTTGATCGGGAAGGCGTCGACGCGGATCACCTCGGCGATCTCATAGTTGATGTAGCCCCAGCTCGCCTGGCGGACGACGTCGGCCATGACGTAGCTGTACTCGACCGGGTCGGCCGCGTTCAGCCACTCGGTGACGCGCTTGCCCCCCTCGCACTTCAGCACCGGGTCGTAGATCAGCACCGCGACGCGCGCCTTCTTGCGTCCGCCGCAGACGCGCTCGTCGGCGACGACCTTCGGCCGCACGAAGCTCGTTTGCGCGCGCTCAGAGACGACGTACGAGCCGGTCGAATCGAGATTTCCGGCCGGCGCCTCGACCGGCAGCGACCGCCAGCGCGGCGAGGCGCGGCCGTCGGTGGCCCGCCCGGGCAGCGCGCACGCGGCGGCGAATCCGAGCCCGAGCGCGCCGGCGCGCGCGCACCACTTCGTCGTCACCGCCATCCTGCGATCCTCCATCGGGGGCCGAGCGCGCGCGGATAAAAGGCTCGCGCATGGAAACGTTCGTGAACGCCCTGACCGCGCCGCTCTCCGCCGAAGAGCTGATGCGCCTCTTGCCGCACCGGCCGCCCTTCTTCTTCCTGAAGCGGCTGCGCGAGTGGACGCTGGGCGTGCGCACGCTCGCCGAGGTCGAGTTCGACGGCAGCGAGGAGTTCCTGCGCGGCCACTTCCCCGGCCACCCGATCGTGCCGGGCGTGATCCTGGTCGAGGCGTGCGCGCAGGCGGCGGGGCTCGCGCTCGCAGCGCGCAGCGACTCGATCCCGACGCCGCAGCGTCCGCCGAGCCTCGCCAAGATCATCACGATGAAGTTCCGCGCGCCGGTGCGGCCGCGCGAGCTGCTCGAGGTCGAGGCGATCGTCACGACGCGCTTCGAGAACAGCGGCGCGGTCGAGGTGACAATGCGGCGCGGCGGCGTGACGGTCGCCGAGGGCGCGCTCGCGATCCACCTGGGTGCCTCCCCGGCCTGACGCGCGGTCGGCAAGCGATTCACCGCGGGAACACTCATTCGCGGGATGGTAACGCAGCTCCATTCCGCACTGCAGGGCACTCCCGCCCATCGTGCCGTCGAGCAAGCCAGGCCGCGTCGTCGGCCGCTCCGGCGCACTGCCGTGCGCGATTGGCGACGCCTTGTGGAGTCGCTGGTCCGCGTTACCGTCTTCTCATCTCCGTCCTCGCGCTCGTTCGGTCGCGAGAGCTCATGGCCTCCGCCTCATGAAGCTGAACACGATTCGACTCGTCGGCACGATCGAGGCTGGAGTCTTGGCCGCCCTCCTCAACTCGCCGCTCTGCGGTCAAGAGTTGATCTGGAAGCAATACGGGACGACCTACTTCGGGGAGTTCGGCACGTCGCTCGATGTCGTTGGCGACGTCGACGGCGACGGAGTCCCCGAATTGGTCGCCGGCGCGCCCCTCGATTCAACCGTCGCGACCCAAGCGGGCTTCGCCTGCCTGATCTCTGGGAAGGACGGGTCGACCGTTTATTCCTATTACGGAGGCAGCACGAACGAATTCTTCGGGAACACCGTCGCCGGAGTCGGCGACGTCGACGGTGATGGCGTTCCCGACTTCGCGGTCGGCGCGCCTCTGGTGACTCGAACCCTCACGGCCCAAGGCGAAATCACCGTCTACTCGGGCAGCACGGGTGCGGTGATCTATTCCGTCGACGGATCCGCGGCCGGTGACGCGCTAGGTCGCGGCCTTGCCAACGTCGGCGACGTCAACGGCGACCAGATCTCCGACTTCGCTGTGAACGTCGAGGCGTCCAAGTCCGCGTTGATCTTGTCGGGCGCCGACGGGAGCCTGATCTGGACCCTCACGGCACCCAAGTCCTCCGTCTACTTCGGCTTCTCCTTGGGTGGCGGCGGCGATGTCGACGGGGATGGCGTGCCCGACGTGATCGTCGGCGACATCGGCTCGAGTTTCCTCACGCTGGGCGGCGCCGCGTGCGTCTTCTCCGGTGCGACCGGGGCGTTGCTCCACCAGATCGGATCGACGCGCCGGTATGCGGACTTCGGCAAGGGAGTGTCGATCGTCGGCGACGTCGACGCGGACGGCTTCGCGGATTTCCTGGTGGGCGCTCCACGTGACGACCGCGTCGTGACCGGAGGCGGATTCGCCGCGCTCTACTCCGGGAAAGACGGTTCGGTGATGCGGACCTACACGTCGGACGACGTCAACCTCGGCTGGCTGCTCGGATACGCGACGCGCGGCGCAGGTGACGTGAATGGCGACGGCGTCGTCGATTACATGATCGGTGCGCCAGCTCTCGACGAGAACAGTCATGGAGCGGTCTTCGTCTACTCCGGCCGCGACGGCGAACTCATCTACCACTGCATGGACACCGCTGTAGTCGTCGGTCTTGGCGCACCGATCGGTCCGGTGGCCGACTTCGACGGTGACGGCCACGTCGATTGGGTCTGTGGCGCACCATTCGAGGACAACGGCACGCTCCGCGTGGCCGGCAGCGTCAGCATCTGGCGCGGCTTCGACTTCAACGTCGACCTCTGGCCGCATTTCGCTTTCGGCGGCCAGACCGTCACTGCCACCTTGGGTCAGGGGATCGCGGGGAGCCCCTACGCCCTCTTCCTGCGCGCCATCAACGGCACGCCGTTCTTCACGCTGCTCCAGTTCGGCGCCCTCGACGCGACCGGACGCGACGTAATCAGCGCGCTGGTCCCGTGGCCCGCCGGTACCAACACGATCGAATTGCAAGCCTTCACCCTCGACGCCAACGGCAAGCTCGAACCGAGCGGCATCGAGCAGTTTTTCACGCAGTGACGAGAGGCCTCGCGGAAGGCCGCCGCGCGCGCCGACTCACCGCGGCGCCGCCGCGGCGAGCCCGACGAGGTGGTAGCCGGAGTACCACTTCTCGATCGTCTCGTGGTCGGGGAGCAGC
>Ga0137325_1000158_pt1 | contig 15477 bp, 9 predicted proteins | sample EasRivERMZT469_2_FD_102294 | JGI IMG/M metagenome (GOLD analysis project Ga0137325, IMG submission 102294) | Soil microbial communities from meander-bound floodplain in the East River, Colorado, USA - East River MetaG ERMZT469_2 | ecosystem: Environmental > Terrestrial > Soil > Floodplain ...
GAGCGCATTCTCGGGCTGGGCGATCTCGGGGCCAACGGCATGGGAATTCCCATAGGAAAGCTGGCGCTGTACACGGCGTGCGCCGGCATCCATCCGGAATCCTGTCTTCCGGTCACGCTCGATGTCGGCACGAACAACGACGATCTGCTGAAGGACAGCCTATATCTCGGCTACGCGCGCAAGCGCGTTGGGGGGAGGGCGTACTTCGAGCTGATCGAGGAGTTCGTTCAGGCGGTGCAGGCGCGGTACCCGAATGCGCTGATTCAGTTCGAAGACTTCCTGACGCCCAACGCTTACGCGCTCTTGAACAAGTACCGGGACCGCGTTCTCTGCTTCAACGACGACATCCAGGGCACGGCCGCGGTGGCGCTGGCAGGCGTGTACTCCTCCACGCGCGCGACCGGCCTGAAGTTTCGCGACCTCACGATCCTGTTCCTGGGCGCCGGATCGGCGGCGACCGGCATCGCGGACCTGATGACGAACGCGTTCGTGGACGAGGGGCTGAGTGTCGAGGAGGCGCGGAAGCGTCTTTGGTTCGTGGACCTGAAGGGGCTGGTCGTGAAGAGTCGCAAGGACTTGATGGAACACAATCTGCCGTACGCGCACGACGCAAAGCCGATGGGCTTGGTCGAAGCCATCAAGGCGCTCCGGCCGCACGTGCTGACCGGCGCCACGGGCGTGGCCGGCACGTTCACCCAGGCCGCCGTCGAGGCCATGAGCGCCGTCAATCCGAGGCCCGTGATCTTCGCGCTGTCGAACCCCACGTCCAAGGCCGAGTGTACGGCGGAACAGGCCTACGCGTGGAGCCAGGGCCGCGCGCTCTTCGCGAGCGGCAGCCCGTTCCCGCCCGTGAGTTATGAAGGCCGGACCTACCGGCCGGCGCAGGGCAACAATGCGTATGTGTTCCCCGGCATCGGCCTTGGCTCAATCGCCTGCCGGGCCCGCAGCCTGCCCGACGAGCTATTTCTCGCTGCGGCGACCGCGCTGGCCGGTCTCGTCCGGCAGCGGGATCTCGACGCGGGGTCGCTCTATCCTCCGCTGCAGGAAATCCGGAAAGTCTCGCTGGCCATCGCAACCGCCGTGGCCACGAAAGCCTACGAGCTGAAGCTGGCCCGCGCGAAGCGGCCCGGCAATCTCCGGCGGAGCATCGCGAGGATGATGTACGTGCCGTGACCGCGTCAGAAGAACAATGCGAGATAGCCCGTGATCAGCACGATGGTGGCGGTGATCGCCTTGGGAACGGGGTAGCCTACGGCCGGGATCGCGCTGCCGGACTCTTCCTGTGCGACCCGCAGGCCCGGCGTGGAGAAGCGGGCGCCGCACACCGCCCCCAGCAGCACGGCCGCATTGAGTTTGAAGAGCTTCAGGCCGACGAACCAGACGACGACGGGCGGGATCAGGCCGGCCGCAATCCCGACCGTCAGGATGCCCGCAACCCCGCCCCGGGCGAATGCCGCGGCGACGCCGGCGGCGGCGTTCAACGCCACGACCGCGATGAAGAGATCCAGCCCGAGGTCCTGCAGCAAGGTCCGCGCGCCTTCGGAAATCGGACCGCCGAACAGGGGATTGCGGGAGCGAAGGGCGCTGAGCGCGATGCCGGCGATCATGACGCCGGCCGGCGTTCCCAGGCCGATCGAAAGAACCCCGATCGGAACGTGGATGTAGCCGACGAGATACCCGATCGTCAAGCCGAGGGCGAGCGTCAGGATGTCCGACGCCGTGCTCTGCCGCACCACGCGACCGACCCTTCCGGCGACGCAGGCGATCCGGGACCTGGGACCCAGAACGCGCAGGATGTCGCCGCGCTCCAACCGCGTCCCCGGATACGCCGGCAGCGGCTCGCCTGCGCGAATTGTCGAGACGGGCTGGAGCAGGCGCCCGACGCGCGCCGCGCCGGGGAAAACGGCGTGCCGCGTTCTCTCCACGGCCTCCTCCAGCGGGAGGCCGATCAGGTCCCGGTTGGTGACGACGAGGTCGACAGCCTCGAGCCCCACGTGGCGGGCCTCCGAATCGGACACTTCCGGCCCGATCCGTTCCTCGGCGCTGGAGACGAGCCGTTCGACGTCGGCGACCAGGGTGACGACGTCGCCCCGTTGGAGCTTCGGATCGGAAGAGAGATCGAGCGACTCGCCTCCCCGCCGCAGCTGCCAGACCGCCACGTCAGCAGCGGCGGATGCTTCGAGGACCGTCCGGCCGATGAGGCTCGGGTTCTCCACGCGGTAGGCGCGCACGTCCACGCCCAGCCTCGGCATCAAATCGATGGCGTCGTGTCCGGTGATCGGCAACTTCGTCGGGCCCGCGCCGAAGCTCGCTTCCGCCTCCCGGGCGGCGACGCGGATGTCGACCCCGGAGAGACGAGGCAACTGACGAACGAGGAGAATCATGCCGATGAGCGAGAAGAGATAGACGATGGTATAGCCTGCGGCCGCGTTGCCGATGACCTCGGCGGGCGTGACGCCTTCGGGTGGCCTGTAAGCTCCGGTCTCGACCGCGCCGCTGGCGGCGCCGATGACGCCCGTGTCGGTCATGCTGCCCGAGATCATTCCGGTCGCCATTCCCGGCGGAAGATCCAGCGCCCGCGCTCCGATGAAAATGATGCCGAAGTTCATCAGCACGACGATCAGCGACATGCCCACGAACTTGCCGCCGTCGCGTCGCATGCCGGCGAAGAACTGCGGACCGACCTGATACCCCACGGCGAACATGAAGAGATTCATCGCCACCGTCGTCAACAGCGTGGGAATCTGATAGCTGATGCCGAAGCCGAGGAAGGCACCGAGGCTGATCACGAGGCCCACCAGCAGCGTGCCGGCGGTGGAACCGAGAGTGAGAGACCCGAGCTTCCACCTGCCGAGAAGCGTGCCCAGCGCCAGCGTCAGGAACAGGAGGACGAAGGGCTGGTCTCCGAGGAACTGGAGGACGTGCCCCATCCATCCACTCACTGGCCGGCTCCCCGAAAGGCGGTCAACCTCGGAAGGATGACGCGTGCTCGCGAACGAATTCTGCGACGGTTCGTGGCGGCCGGCCGGTGAGATCGGCAATCGTACTGGTGATCGTCACCGTCTTGCCGCCGGCACGCTGATAGGCGGCGATCGCGAGGATGCTCTGATGGTGCCATCGCCCGATGGGCGCCCTGGAGTGGTCCGAGGCGGCGAACGCCGAGACCTTCACGACGTGATGAACGCCCGCGGCGCGCGCAGACAGTCCGGCTTGCGAGAGTCGCCGCAGGACCTCGCTGCCAATCAACCCGGTCGATCCCGTCACGAGAATCACGTGGGTGCCAGCCGCGTCTCGATATGAATCTCCGACATGAGCGTGCGGTGCACGGGGCACTTGTTCGCAATGTCCAGCAGGCGGGTGCGCTGAGCGTCACTGAGCGCCCCCGTCAGTTCCACCGTGCGATCGAGGTGGTCGAGGCGGCTTTCCTTGGTCTCGCACGCCTCGCAATCGGCGGCGTGAATCCTCGAATGCCGGAGTCGCACCGTCACGGCCTCGAGCGGCCAGCCCTTGCGCCGCGCGTACATCGCAAGGGTCATCGACGTGCACGATCCGAGCGCCGCGAGAAGGAGGTCGTACGGCGTTGGACCCGTATCGGTGCCACCGACTTCGGCCGGCTCGTCACCGGTGAGCTGATGTCGTCCGGCTGTGATCGCCTGGGCAAGGCCGGCCGCGCTGCCGTGAACGACAACGGTTCCGGGTTCGGCGGCGTCGCGTGTCACGGTCGTGACCCTCATGGGGGCGAACCTCCTCCCTCATGCTGGAATGAAGGACTCTCATTGAGAGCTTACTGCATCAGAGGGATCTCGATCGCGGCCTTCCTCGGACTCCGAGGACACGGGGAAAGGCAACGAATTGGCTAAGTCCTTTCTTCGCTGGCTGTCAGCCCGGTGTCGCCCGCGGGCGGGCGTGGACGGTGCGTCTTTAGCGTGACATCGGGTGTCCTCGACCCAAGCTCTACGGTGCAAGGGGTCTGCACTCCACGAGCCTGGCAGCCCGACTGTGTCAGTTCTGTGCCAGAACCATTTGACATCATAGAAAAACATGGGCATAACCACCTTCCCGAGCCCAGGTGCAAGTCCATTTCACCCTTTGTCACGATAGGGACCGATAGTCTCCGAGCGGAGGAAGAACTTAAAATCCCCTGGGCCTTAGGCCCATCTGGGTTCGAGTCCCAGCCCCGGCACCAATCACCTTAACAGAGCCAGTCCACGATCGTGATCTTCTGGCGGCCATCGCTAGCGTTGACCATCTGGTGCTCGTCGCCCCCAACAAGGCCGGCTTCCCTGGTTTCGAGAATCCTCGAAATCCGGGCGTCGAGCCTCGCCAGCTGCCGAGTCGAGGTGAGGCGCACGCGGCTCGCGTGATACGCTCCACCTCATGTCGGTCTCGAGAAGGTGCCCTCGCTGCTCGAGTCCCCTCGATGCCGAGACCCGCCTCTGCGGATCCTGCGGTCAGCCGGTTTCGCCCTCGTCCGCGTCGCCGACGATGAATCCTCCACTCAGGGCCGAGCCGGCTGCGCGGCACCCGGGCCCTTCCCGTTCGGCGATCGCGGCGGCACAGTTTCTTCCCGGCGCCATCCTCGCCGGCCGCTACCGGATTGTGGGGCTGCTGGGGAAAGGAGGCATGGGTGATGTCTACAGGGCCGACGATCTGAAGCTTGGCCAGCCGGTCGCCCTCAAGTTTCTGCCGCGGCAATTCGACGCGATGCGCCTCGAACGCTTCCTCGCTGAAGTGCGCATCGCGCGCCAGGTCTCCCACCCCAACGTCTGCCGGATCTACGACGCAGGCGAGACCGATGAACAGCACTTCCTCTCGATGGAGTACATCGATGGCGAGGACTTGGCCTCGCTCCTGCGCCGGATCGGGCACCTCCCTAAGGACAAGGCGATCCAGATCGCGCGACAGCTCTGCGCCGGTCTCGCAGCATCGCACGAGGTCGGCGTGCTGCACCGCGATCTGAAGCCCGCCAACATCATGATCGACGGCCGAGGCCGGGCGCGCATCACTGACTTCGGCCTCGCCGCGTTCGCTCAGGACATTGCGGGCGACGAGGTCCTCTCAGGCACACCAGCCTACATGGCGCCGGAGCAGCTCGCGGGACGGGAAGTCTCCGTCCGCAGCGATCTCTATTCTCTCGGCCTCGCCTTATACGAGCTCTTCACCGGCAAGCCGGCCTTCAAGGCGGCGTCGGTCGACGAACTGCGGCGTCTTCAGTCGGAGACGACGCCGTCAACCCCCTCGAGCCTCATGGAGGGTTTCGACCCGATCGTGGAGCGGATCATCCTCCGCTGCCTGGACGCGAATCCAGAGCGCCGGCCATCCTCGGCCCTTTCGGTCGCCGCTGCGCTCCCCGGAGGCGATCCGTTCGCGGCCGCCCTCGCCGCGGGGGAGACACCGTCTCCGCAGATGGTGGCCGGGGCGGAAGACGAGGGCACGTCGTCCACTCTGGTCGCATGGAGCGCACTCGCGGTCTTCTTCGTGGCTCTTGCCGGGGTCTTCGCGTTGGCGCCCCACACGACGCTGCTGGGGATGGTCCGGCTCGACAAACCGCCCGAGTTCCTGCAGGAGCGCGCGAGGGAAATCCTGGCGCAAGCCGCCTTCGAGCGGAAGTCGGCTGACAGCCTTTTCGCCTTCGCTGCTGATCGCGATTATCTCAAGGACCTGCTGCACCGCGACAGAGCAGACTCCAGTAGGTGGGAGATCCTCCAATCGGCGCCGCCGAGCGGGATCCAGTTCTGGTACCGCGAGAGCTCATGGGCTCTGGCGCCAATCAATGGAGCCACGATTGGAGAGTGGCTGGTGGATCCCCCCGACACGACACCGGGAATGGCACGCGTCGGTCTCGACCCCGACGGACGCCTTAACTCATTTCTGGTCGTCCCGGCAGAGCGCCTCACTCCGTCGCCGGCTTCGGCGGAGCCGGACTGGGCGACCTTGTTGCAGGCCACAGGTGTCGATGCGAAGACCCTAGTCCCGGTGGCGCCGGAGTGGGCTTCCCCCGTGTCCGCGGATCGCCGCGCCGCCTGGACTGGGTCGTGGCCCGGAAACCAGGGGATTCCTCTCCGGATCGAGGCGGCCGCTGTGGGAGGAAGGCCGGTCTGGCTGCGGATCATCCTGCCCTGGACGCGCCCCAAGGAGGAGCCAGCGAAACCAGGAGCCTTCTGGAATCGGGCCTCTCTGCTCGCGCACACTCTGTGGCCCCTCACCGTGATCACCGTCGCCGGAATCGTCGCGCTGCGGAATGTGCGCCGTGGCCGCGGAGACCGCCGTGGCGCCCTCCGCCTAGCGCTGTACCTCGGGGCCGCACGGATGTCATGGTTCCTCGGAGCGCATCACGTGGCGTCGGCCGATGAGCCGGAACTGTTCTTCTCTCACCTCGCCTTCGCAATGCTGCTGGTCGGGCTCGCCTACGTCTTCTATCTGGCCGTCGAGCCGTACCTTCGGCGATTGTGGCCGCGGATGCTGGTCTCGTGGGTGAGAGTCCTGGAGGGACGCTTCCGGGATCCCCTGGTGGGTCGCGACATCTTAATCGGGAGCGCGGCCGGCGCGCTGACCGCGATTATCATTGGTCTGAGCACATGGATCCCCGCGACGCTCGGCGGGGATCCAACGCTGCCGCTCTGGAGTCGGTGGTCCCTCGAGCCGCTTCGGGGGACGGTGCCGACATTGGTGACCTTCGCGGGCATCCACTCCCAGGCACTTTTTGAGATCATCTTCCCCGTGACGTCAATTCTGATCTTCCGGCTGCTGCTACGACGCACATGGGCGTCGCTCATGGCGGCCGGTCTGATGGGAATGGTCTTGTTCTATCCCGACTCGGGAAGCATCCCGGGCTACCTCGTGGGATATCTCCTCTGGCTCACGATCGCCTGGCTCGTTCTGTTCCGAGCCGGTCTGCTGGCCTTCGCCGCCATGTTCACCGTCTACAGGTTGATCGAGGTGATCCCGCTCACGCCGCGCCCGGCCGCCTGGTACCTGGGAGCGACGCTCCTTTCGCTGGCCCTTATCGTTACCCCGCCGCTCTACGGGTTCTGGATCTCCCGGGCAGGAAGGCCGCTGTTCCGGGACGAGCTCTTGGAGCCGTCGGCGCGGCGTTGATCGGGTTCGGAACACTCCAGACGAAATCCTGGTCACCCGCGGTTTGTGATCTGTTCCAGCACAGCATGCCGGCCTGCCGCGGGTGATCAAGACGCTCGCCGGATCGAGAATCTTCGCCGCGATCCAAGTGGGATGCTCGATGCCGCCGCGGTCTCAATAGAGGCGACGATGCTCTCGTCGAAAGCGCGAGGTGTCCATCTGGGTGTCCATAACCCTCGTACTGTACGGTCGCTCCCCGTAACCCTCGGAAACGGGAAAGGGCAACGAGTTAGCAACTTACTGATTTCATTGCCCCTCCCGTTTCGTCTTAAAATCCCCTGGGCCTTAGGCCCATCTGGGTTCGACCCCCAGCCCCGGCACCACAGAAGTCACACTTGACATGATAACAACATTCTATATACTGTTATCATGATTCGAACTCAGATAAGCCTTCCGGAAGAAGAGTACGAGGCAGCCAAGAAGGAGGCGAGCCGACTGGGCATCTCGCTCGCTGAGCTTCTCCGCCGCTCGCTCCGCGTCGTTCTGCGCGTCGATGAGTCGAAGCCGTGGATGCGTTACGCGGGGATGGTCGAGACAGGCGATCCGAACTCAAGCCACGCTATCGACGACGTCGTCTATGGCCAAAAAGACTGAGGCCTACGTCGATACGTCCGCGCTAATCTCCCTCGCTGATCGCTCCGATACGCACCACGCGCTCTTTCGACGCCTTTTTGCTGAGCCCCCTCGCCTGGTGACGACAACGCTAGTCGTCGCAGAAGGGCATGGCTGGTTTCTCAAGCGTTACGATTCAAGTCGAGGACTTCAGTTCCTGGCCATGGTTGAAGCGATGACACCACTGAAGATCTTGCCAGTCGGTGCACGCGAACAGCTCGGCGGGACGAGCATGGTGCGTCGATTCGCCGATCAACGCTTGACATTGACCGATGCAGTGGGTCTGTACCTCATGAAGGACCGCGGACTGGCCAGCTGCTGGTCGACCGATTTCCATCTCGGCCTGACAGGCGTACGTCTCGTGATCCATCAGGAATGAGCCCCGTCAATGAGCCCCGTCCCTCTACCCACCGGAGTTGACTCCCCGAGTAAATACCGACCAGAATCCATCAGCGCGGTAGTAGCGTCCCTAGCACGAAGCCGGCGCCGCACGACGAAGTAAAGCGCTCGGCGCCCCGGAGGCGAATCATCTCCCTGCACGACTCCGCGCGGGCGCACGTGCCGGCGCGCGATGGACCTCCTGCATCTCGCTCGCGGCCAGCATGCGGCGCCTCTCGCGCAGCTCGCCCGCCATGGCCGCGATGCGCGTCGCCATCGCCAGCAGCTCGAGAAGCGCCCGGGGCCGCTCGCGCAGGGCGGCTGCAAAGACCCACGCGAGCGCACGCCGGGCGGGGACGATCCCCGTCGGCCACTGACGCCGATCGAGCGCTTCGACGAGGCGCCTCTTGAGATCCGGATCGGCGTCGAGGCGCATCAGCAGCAATCGGTGGAATTCCGAAAGCGGGCCCGGCGCGCCCGCCTCCTTTCCGAGGAAGTACCAGGGCAGCGCCTCGACGTCCCGCGCGCGCCACCACCGGGCGAGCGCCGCGTCACTTCCCTCTGCGATCGCAGAGGCCAGGGAGCGCGCCTGCCGCAGCGCCTCCGTGATGCCGTCGCCGATGACGAAGTCCTTGTGATGCCCCGCGTCGCCCACGAGGACCCAGCCGGGCCCCGCGCCGGTGCGGAAGAAATACCTCTCCTTCACTGTCCCGATCACCCGGCTCGCCGGAGGACCGCTGCGGATCAGCGGGCCGATCAGCGGCTCTGGCCCCAGCGCGCGATACAGTTCCCGCATCGGAGCGGCGCGCCACGCGGCCGATCGCTCCACTGGCGGCCAGCTCCCCATCAGCAGCTGCCCATGATCGGTGGGGAAGATGACGCCGGTCTCGCCGCCGGCGTGACTGAAGTAGAGGTCGAAGCCGTAGGCCGGGTCGGCACGCCAGAAGGACGGCACGTCCCAGTAGGCCCAGTAGCCGGCGCGCCGCGCGTCGTACCCGAGGTACTCCTCGGCGCCGACCAGCCGCGCCACCGTGGAGTGCCGGCCATCGGCGCCGACCACCAGCCCGGCAGTGAGGGTGGCTTCGCGCCCGCGTCTCTCGGTCCTCGCGCCGACAATCCGGCCGTGCTCGTGAATGAGCCTGATGACGCGGGTCCGATCGCGCAGTGCGGCTCCCGCGCGGACGGCGGCCTGCTGCAGCAGACCATCCAGCCGCTGCCGTCGCGGGCAGTAGTGGGCCCGGCCCGCCGGAAGCTCGGTGTCGATGAAGTTCCCCTCGACGTTCAGACGCAGGATCCGGGCTGGCGGCGCGACGGATCGTACGTCGTCGCCCACGCCGATCGTGTCGAGGACGTCCATCCCGGACGCGCTGATGAAGTGCGTCGAGACGACCTGATCGCCGGGCAGCGCGTCCTTGTCCAGCAGGATCACGCGTGCGCCTGCGCCGGCGAGAAACGTCGCCAGCGTCGCGCCGGCGCATCGCGCGCCGACGATGAGCACGTCGCAGTCGGGCGGGCACCGCCGCGGAGCGTCACTCACGAGTCCGATCCGAGAAACGCCACGGTCACGCTGTGACCGTACCGGAACAGCGCCTGCCTGGCTTCATCCTGGCACCTTTTCGAGAGCGGAGGCCGGTCATGCGGCCAATGAGGCTCGGCGGAGATGATAGTGCTTCACAAACTGGCCTGAAAAGATCGAGACACCGCCGGCCCAACCACAATCCACTTCAGACGCACGGCCAGTCTTGCGTCAACCCCGGCATTGAAAGTTGGCGTAGGAGCCACCACTTCGGTCCCCCCAGACCAGGGTGGGAAGATAGGGCCCTATTGGTGCGTCGGCAAACGAGCATTCTCGGCACGACGATGATGAAATGACCGCGGCCTCGCCAAGTTCAAGGTCGGCGACGTCGCGGCGACCGTGCCGACTGGATGCGTGCGCTGGAGCTACACCCGGGGAATGGGGGAGGCGGCGAAGTACTCGAGATGATCACGCCGGCAGGTACCGCGATGGGGACGATCCTTGTGGAATGCACGAATCGACGCCCGCACGAGTGCGGGATGGTTCACCCGGTCAGCCGCATCTTCCTTAAGAACGGCCGCCAGCGCGGGTCTTTTCTCAGACTCTCCAGGTCCAGGTCGACCTTCATCCAGGTGAGCTCGCGGTCGCGCTCGGCATAGGCCCGGTCCAGCCACACGAACGCCTCGTCCTGCTCGCCGCGGAACGCGTGAAGGGCCGCGACGAAGTACGGGAATCTGTCCAGGTACTTCTCTGAGTACGAAGCAAGTGCCGCGTCAGACTCGGCCCTTCGCCCGAGCGCGTGATAGACCATGACAAGGCCGTACAGACGGTTTTGCTCCGCGGTTTCCTGCAGGATCTCCTGAAGAGCCGCGTCGGGCTTCCCCTGCGCGAGGTATATCCGCCCGACGAGCGCGTGCGCTCCCGGCTGCTGAGTTGTTTCAACGCCGTACTTCGCCAAGAGCGCCTTGAACCTGGGATGCTCGCGGATCGGGTCCCAGCGCGGGTCGAGCCGCAGCGTGTGGACGCTGAGCCAGGACGGCCCCGCCAGCAGTCGCTCGATCTCGTCCAGCGCCGCTCCGGCGTCGCCGGTCTGCGCGAGGATCCCGGCGCGCGCTTCCGCCAATTCGGGGCCAAAGAACGGGTCCTCGCGGTAGATCGTCGACTGCTGGAGCCAACGGGCCTCCCCAAGCGCCTCGTCACGACGCCCGAGCCCGGCCAGCGCTAGGCCGCGGTCCGCATGCACTTGCCAGTCGTCCGGACGTTCTCCGATCGCGGCGTCCATGCGCACGCGCGCCACATCGAACGCCGCCCGCGCCGCCGCCTGCTCGCCGCGCAGCCGGTGCGCCCAGGCGGCGTACAGGGCGCTTGGCGTGGAAGAGCGCTTTCCGACCAGGCCCTGGCTGTCCGCGACCTGGAGCATCTGGAGCAGGCCCGCGGCGTCCCGTTCCAGGAGGAGGAGGTCGGCCTGAAGAACATTCAGGTCAATGCCCATGCCCAAGTCCGCACCCTTTAGGGAGGCGGCTCAGGACCGCGCGCAGCGGATCGAGCTGTCCCTGCCAGAGAAGGTAGGTCCACGCTCCATCAATCGCGGCGTCATGCAAATCCGGCGCGATGTCCAGGGCGTGGTCGAAGGCGCTGACGGCATCGGCGTAACGGTGCAGGATCTGGTAGTTTGCCCCGAAGCCCTGAATGAACAACCGCGCATCGCGCGGATCGAGCTGTGCGGCCTTCTCCAATGTGGCCGACGACTCATCCCACTTGCCAAGATGCCGCTGGGCCATGGCAAGCCAGAATAGGGCAGTGGTGTCATTGGGCGATCCCCTGAGCGCGATCGCGAACTCGTCAAGCGCCCGGCGGTAGTCCCGTCGCTGCTGGAAGAACACCCTCCCCGCGGCGAGGTGAGCCTGCGGCAGGTCGGGCCCGAGGCGCAGCGCGGTCTCCGCTTCCTCGCGCTGACGCACGGCGCGCGCGGTCGAGGGATCGTATCCGAGATAGAAGATCTCGCCATGCACCTGCGAGAGGGTGGCGTGCGCCAGGGCGAAGTCCGGATCCAGTGCCAGGGCGCGCTCGAAAAGTCGCTGGGCGGTCTCCCGGTCCTGAAGCAGCCAGCCCGGACGGGTCCAGTATTCGCGCCCCTGCAGATACAGCCGGTAGGCTTCGGCATTCGCTGTGGGCTCCGCCTGGAGTCTCCCCTGCTCGGCGCTGGTCAACGCCGCGCCGACCGCCGCCACGATCCGCTGCGCCACATCGCTCTCGATCGCGAACGCGTCGTCCAGCGTCCGGTCGTAGCGCTCCGCCCACAGATGCTCGTCCGTCGCCGCATCGATCAACTGCACGTTGACCCGCAGCCGCCCGCCCACGACCTGCACGCTCCCTTCCATGATGCTCCCCACCCCGAGCTCCACCGCGATCGCCTTCAACGGCTTGGTCGTCTCCTGGTATCCCATCACCGAGGTCCGGCTGATCACCTTGAGCGCCGCGATCTTCGCGAGCTGGGTCAGCACCTCGCCGTGCAGTCCACCGGCGAAATACGCGTGCGACGCATCGGCGCTCAGGTTCTGGAACGGCAGGACCGCGATCTCGCTGCGCTCGTGGGCCGGCTGCTCTGGAACGGGTGCCGGCCCTCCGGGGCGCAGCACGAGCAGCGCGCCTGCGACCAGGAACACGGCTGCACCCGCGAGCAAGGCGGGCGGCCACCTGCGGCGTCCCGGCGCGCGCGCTTCGCTAGCCTGCGCGAGGGTCGAGGAGCGCGACTCCAGATCCCGGCACAGTCTCCGGAGGTCCACCACGAGATCGTTGCTGCTCTGGTAGCGGGCACTGGCGTCCTTCTCCAGGCACTTGCCGATGATGTCCTCGAGCCTCGACGGCACCTCGGCCCTCAAGCTCGAAGCCGGTGGTGGCGGCTTGTGAAGGATGGCCGCCAGCGTCTCGACCTGGCTGCGACCCTGAAAGGGCATGCGTCCGGTCACCATCTCGTACAGCATGATGCCGAACGAGAAGATGTCGGAGCGGGGATCGACGACCTCGCCCCGGGCCTGCTCCGGTGACATGTAGGGCACCGTACCGAGAATCTTTCCCTCGCGGGTCATCTCGTCGGTTCGGGTCTTCTGCTGGCTCAGTTGCGAGCGAAGGATCTCTTGCTGCTGCTCGAGGAGCTTGGCAAGCCCGAAGTCGAGGATCCGGGGGTGGCTGTCCTCGCCGAGGATGACGTTGTCCGGTTTGAGATCCCTGTGGACGATGCCTTCCTGATGGGCTCGGGCGAGGCCCTCCGCGATCTCGGCGGCGATGCGCAAGACCTGCGGGATCGGCATCGCGCGCTCTCTGATGACCGAGCGCAGCGGCAGGCCTTCCACCAGCTCCATGCAGATGAACGTGATCCCATCGACGTCGTCAATCTCGTGGATGGTGACGATGTTCGGATGGGTGACGGTGGCGGCCGTGCGCGCCTCGCGAAGGAAACGGCGCCGGCGCTCGGGGTCGGCCGTCAGCTCGGGCGGCAGGAGCTTGAGGGCAATGTGGCGTTCGAGCCTGGTATCGAAGGCCCTCCAGACCACCCCCATCCCGCCTTCTCCGATCTTCTCGACGAGGCGGTAGTGAGACAGCGTCTGACCACGTTGAATGTTCAGGAGAACAACTCCGCATTGCCCTCACTGGGTCTCGGGCTGGTACACCGCTTCCAAGGCGGTCCGCACGAGAGCCTTCGTGACAATTGTACTCGAAGAGTACCGTCGGCAATGCTGTGTCTGTGGCGCGTTGTTCGTCTTGCGGGGAAACGCCCGCGGTGCGCTCGTCGAGGCGCAGGCTGCGCACGGATCCGATCCACCAGACGATCGAGACCTGGCGGGCTCCGTGGGCTCTGCCCGATCCATGGTCGTTCAGCCTAGGCGACTTGGCCCAGGATTGGGACCAGTTATCGGAAGGCTACTGGCTCCCGACAGGGTGGCTCGGCTTTCTCGGACCACGTGTGAATAGCAGAAGTTGAAATCATTCCCCCCGCGGAAAGAATTACCCCGATTGACACAGCTCCCGATATTCACGTCTGCCTCGTTGCCCGCGTGATACGCCCATAGCACGCAAAAGATTGTGCTTCACAGCCCACCGCTGAGCTGCTTCCTCTCCGGGATTCGTCATCGTGGCGTGACTCTTGCACAACGCAGTTACGTCAGGGCGGCGAGACGAGAAGCATCATCGCCCACTGGAGCTTGGGCTCCCTTTGGACCACCGGAAGCTGAGGTCTTGAGCGGCACGGTGTCGGCTTCCACTAACCGCGTCCATGGCGCAAGGAGGATCCCATGCAGTGTCCGCGTGCGCTCTTCGCTGTCGTATTGACAATGGTCGGAAGCGGCCTGCCCGTCAGGGGCGCCGACGTGCTCTTCGTCAACAATGGCAACAACGTCTACGCGCTGGATTCCTCAGGCACCTCGACCCTATTCAGCGCGGAGGGCGGCTGCGCGATGGCATACGGCGATTTCGGATCTGGACCTAGCGTCTACGTCGGCGACGCCAGCACTCACGTCCTCGACACTGCGGGAAACTCGACCCTATTCAGCTCGGCTGGCGGGTGCGCCATGGCTTTCGGGGGATTCGGCTCTGCGTCAAGCCTGTACGTAAACAATGGAAGTGAGGTGCGAGCCCTTGATGCTGGCGGCGCCGCAACGCTCTTCAGCGGTCAAGGCGGGAATTCAATGGTCTTCGGTGACTTCGGTTCGGGTTCCCGGCTGTTCGTCAACAACGGGACCGACATCTACGAGCTGGATTCAACCGGGACCTCGACGCACTTCAGCGGTCAAGGCGGGAACTCAATGGTCTTCGGTGACTTCGGTTCGGGTTCCCGGCTGTACGTCAACAACGGGAACGACATCTACGAGCTGGATTCAACCGGTACTTCGACCCACTTCAGCGGTCAGGGCGGGAGCTCCATGGTTTTCGGATCTGAAGGTGTCGGAGCTGTCGGCGAGATCGTCGTGACCCGCGCCGGCACTCAAGACCTGCTCCTTTCCTGGGAAGTCGGCTGCGGCCCCCCTGCGATCGACTATGGGATCTACGAGGGGATTCTCGGCACCTACTACAGCCACACAGCCCTGCGTTGCGGTACAGGCAGCGCCACGAGCGTCACGGTGACGCCTAGTCCCGGCTCGCGATACTACCTCGTCGTGCCCTTGCGCACCGCCGAGGGATCCTATGGAACCGACAGCGCGGGTCGCGAGCGCCCACAGGGAACGGTCGCATGCAAAGTGCTGAAGATCCCCGCGTGTTCCCAGCCGTGAAATGGCTTCTCAGTGTTCCTCGATTAAGCCTTCACTTCCCTGCCTCCGATTAGGACACTGCCCCGACCACCAGCTTGCACTTCCGTGGTCCCGGTGACGTTGAGCGGAGCGTCGACCGTTAGGATGGAGCCATCTTCGCGCTTGCAGGCCGGGCATCCGGGTCCGTGGTGCTCGCTCCTCCGGGTGCACCGCTCGCGCAGTCAGGAGCCGGCCTCTTCATCTCGAACGGATCAGATTGCACGTCGGGGATTCTGCCGCCGTCTCAATACCGCTCCGGGATGAACTTGAATCGGTACCTAGGCTCCTTGTAGCCGCGCGGCTTGTCACGCTTTGGCAGCCTCACCTTCTCGCGCGGCATCTCCTCGTACGGAATCTGCTTCAGCAGGTGGGTGATGATGTTGAGCCTCGCGCAGCGCTTGTTGTTGGAATTGACCACGTACCAGGGCGCCCACCTCGTGTCGGTCGTTCTGAGCATCTCGTCGCGCGCCCGCGAGTAGTCGTACCAGCGGCTGTAGGACTTCAGGTCCATCGGCGAGAGCTTCCAGATCTTGCGACCGTCGTCTATGC
>Ga0137325_1000162_pt1 | contig 15343 bp, 20 predicted proteins | sample EasRivERMZT469_2_FD_102294 | JGI IMG/M metagenome (GOLD analysis project Ga0137325, IMG submission 102294) | Soil microbial communities from meander-bound floodplain in the East River, Colorado, USA - East River MetaG ERMZT469_2 | ecosystem: Environmental > Terrestrial > Soil > Floodplain ...
CGCACTGAGGGCGAAGGAGGGGAAGTTCCGCGACGACGGGGGGGGGGGGGGGGGGGGGGGGTAAGGGGGGGGGGGCCGGAGGGGGGGGGGGGGGGGGGGGGGCCAGGGGCCTCGTCTTGGGTTTCGGCCTCCTGATGGGCAAATGCTGCCTCGATTTGCGTGCGGCGGTCAATTACTTCGTCAGCCATTGTATTTCCTATACTGTTTGTCTACTTCCTGGATCATGACCCGCTTGCGGTGCTCCGCATCGGATCGCTTTTGCTCAGGGGAGCGCGTGTCCCCCACAACGGGGTAGTTTGGGAGCCCCTTGAGGTCTGAGGTAGGCACAACGTTGTGTCTAGCGCAATGCTCGCGTAGCCCTGCTCGTCCAGAGTACATTTTACCGTCAATGGGGGACTGAAAATCAGGTAGGTCTGGCAGTATAACAACACCAGTTCCTCCTCGCTCAGGCCGCTCACCCTTACGGTACGGGGGTCCATCATCGGGGTATACCCATGTTTCTCTGCTCATTTCTTGGCTCCGTTGGTGGGCTTGGGTTTCGCCTTAGCCTCGGCCTTCATCTGCTGGGTCTTGATGGCGCCTTGCTCCTTGGTCTGCTGTACCGACATCTTGTGGTCCTCTTGGGCCTGCTTAGACGCCAACTCGTGATCCTGCTCCGACTGCTCGATGTTCATAGAGTGCTCTTGCTCGGACTGCTCCAAGTCCATAGCGTGCTCTTGGGACTTGGCCTGGAGCCCCATCTGGGACTCCATCAGTTGAGTACGCTGCTTCTGGAGGGACTCGGCCTCTGCGAACTGCATGTTCATATTGGCCTCGCGCTCCTTGAGCTCCAACTCGCGGAGCTTGAACTGGTACTCCATTTCCTTGATCCGCATTTCGAGTTCGCCCATCTTCTCTTTGAGCTGAAGCTCCTGCTGACCCTTCTGGATGTCGATCTGAGCCTTCTGCTCGGCCACCTTCATCTGGCCGGCCATCTTCTTCTCCTCCAGCTCCATCTTCTTCTCTTCTGGGTCGGGCTTGGGCGGCGGGGGCTCTGTCTTGCTGATAGCGTCCAGTTCCTTATCGAGCATACCCTCGATAGCGGACGCGCCCCGGAAGCCAGCGATAGCCCATTTCAGCATCCCTACCAGTATCTCACCGGAGGATGGGTTCTGGAGGACCAGGGGCGTCACCCGCTCTATGTACTCGGCTACCGCGGTCAACAACTCGATCCGGTCTGCCTTCTCCATAGCGTAGTCGGCCTGGGCTATGGAGTCGGCGGTGACCTGAATACGCCACTCAAAGCCCTCGGCGCTCTTCAGCATGTTCATAGCCGCCTCGACATACTTGAAGTTCTCGGGGCCCGTAGCAACTATGTTGCTCTTTTCAACCAGAATCTCCGGGTCAAAATGCTTGACCTGAATTTCTGCCTTGAGCCTGAGGAGGTCGGCGGCGAAGCGGGCGACTTCATCTTGACGCTTCTTGATGGCGATGGAGGCAAACTTGGACTTGATTTCCTGCGCCCCGAGTGTTTCTGAGGCTTTGGAAGCGCCTCGTACAATGTCGCTGATCCCTGTGAGCTCATAGATTTGTGCCTTAATGAGGTCGCGGTTGGTGATAAGTTGAGTGAGGGCGTCCACGACCACGTCTAGGGGCAGCCAATCCACGGTGCCCTTGATCCCGCCCTTCTCTGCGAACATAGCCCAGTTGTCTACCGGGATCAACTGGTTGTCGAAGCCTTCCGTCAACATCCTCGAGATACCTGAGGCCGACTGGTCGTAGACCCCCACGACCTTACAGGCCTGCATCAGCATTGAGATGCGGTTATTGATGGTGTCCAGTTCCTGGTATTGGTCCTGGATCATGTAGTAGTCGGGGCGGGGGACCGTATTGCTGGTCGTAATGTTGGCTAGCATTGGCCGCGGGCAGGGCTCGAAGCCCACGAGGCCCAGGGGGTCCTTCTTAGTATCCAGGATCGCCTTGTAACCCTTGGAAATCCAGATGACTTCCTTCTTCTCCCTGTCCCAAATCTCGTAGACCACCGCCTGCTTCACCGCTAAGTGCTTCGGAGTGGTGTTCGGAGTGGATCCGTGGTTGGGGGGCATGGTCGGATTGAAGTCGAGGGACACTAACTTGCCCTTGGCCTCGCCAAACCGCTTGTTGAGGGCGTCCCGGTCCATGTAGACCTTCTTCCCGACCCACCGACGCTCCTCCCAGACCCGGCAAGGGGACCAAATGAAGTCCTGCCAGTACACGTAATCCACGCAAACGCGCTGATCCGTGATCTTCTTCATGTCGTAGTCTTTCGGAGCCTCCCCCTCACCGTCATACGGGATCGGAGTGGTGTCAGTCTCCAGCCGTAACCAGGCGGCAGCAAGGCCTGGTATAAGGCGGTCTTGGACAGCCGACCGCATCGTAGAGTCAAAAGTGTCACGGGGATCGTCCAGGTCCTGGGTAATCGAGCGTTCGATAATGAGCGATGCGACACGCGCTGTGTCGTCATCGAAATCCTTGAAACGCCGTGTGACAGCAGGCTTCGGGAGTTGCGCGTAAAGCGCAGACTCCATGATATTCGTGTTCGCATAGTAGATGTTGAACCATTTGTTGTTGGCTTCCAACATGTCTCGCTCGTCCAAGAACCGGCGATTGACCTTGCGGCCCCGGTTATGGAAGTCCTTGAGCTCTAGCTCAGCCTGCTTGATCTCCTCGATCCACCGGTCGTAGGGCTCAAGTTTGGGGTCCTTCAAGGACTCGATGGAAGCGGAATTGTCGGCCATTATGCAATTCTCCTATGACCGCCCCGGGCACGGTCCTCGCGGTCCTGGAACAAGTGGTGGAGGTTGAAAGTTGAAGGGGCCGGGGGCATGAGAGCCTTGGCCCGCTTGATAATGTGCTCTTCTGAGGCGTCCGCGCTGAGTAGAGCCCCAAACTTGGGGACCGCCACTACGGCCATATACCCGAACGCGTCAGCGTAGTCGCTACACCAATCGTGTAGCGGCTGGTCCTTGAACATCAAGTGGTCGTCGTCCCACTCGCGCCGGTACCCCTTGAGAGCCTCCACCAGGTCCTCTGCCGCCGGGATGGTGTTGTCTATATGTATCCGGGGGAACAGTTTGCGCGTAGCCATGATCCGGTCCCGTACCTTGTGGTTGGGGACGATGGACGGGTGGATCTTGTTGAGAAGGAACTGCTCTACGATGGACCGGCCCGTCTGTAGGTTTTTGGCCTTGGCGTCGTGGGGGAGCCACACGGACCCTAGGTCGGCTTGCCCTTGAAACGATATGATCCGATCAATGTGGTGGAAGATGTCTTTGCCGTTGGTTGCTTCAACGTTGACGACTCGGACGGTGCCGCTGCCGGGGTCTTCTTGCCAGTAGATTGCCACGGTCGCGTCCGTGAAGCCGAGGTCAAATACCACATGAGTTGGGAGGTTTGGATCGTATAGGGTGTCAGGGGATAGCCGCCCCTCAAGAAAGAGGAGGTTGATTTCTTCTGCATATATGGCCCCCTTCAGTGCGGCGTCGAACGAGCATAGGTACTCCTGTGCGAACTCCTCCGCGTCCATATGGTTGCGCAGGTCCTCTAGCTCGGACAGGGGGATCAGGTTGGAAGTGTCGGCTCGGAGGGTAAGGGTGTAGTTGTCGCTAGGGGACTTGAGAGCGGCCTTAAGTTGATCCCAGAATAGGTTTTTGCCCCGGGGTGTGGAGGCAAATACCCCCCACCCCACTCGGTCGGAGAGTGCCGGACGTATGACCTGGGAGAAAACAGAGGGGCGCCAAAGCGCATACTCGTCACCGACAAACCCGTCCAAATACATTCCTCGCAGTGAATCAGCGTTATCCGCTCCCAGACAGTATATTGTGGAGGAAGGGTGGAGCTTGATCTTGAGTTCAGACTCGGAAGGGGGAGCACTCCAGTAGGGCTGGGAGTACTGCTTGAGATAACTCCAGGCGATCCGTTTGGCTTGTGTGAAGGTGGGGCCGACATAGGCGTACTGAGGATTGGGCAATGGGAGGGGGGTACGGGCGGCAAGGATCAGGTCATTAGCCAGCGCCACGGTCTTACCAGCACGCCGATGGGTAACCAGGGTCGCCCAGCGTTGCTCCCTGTTATGGAACGGGAGGAAGGCTGCGCGAGGGGTATAGTCACTTTGACTGTTGCTTGACATTTATGTCCTCGGCGTACTGGGCGGCCTCTTGATACGCAAGACGGCGGGCGGACAGCCATTCGGGCCAAACCTGGTTGACGACTTGAGGGTTGGGGAGGACAGGGCTGATCGTGGGGCCGATCATACGTGCGTACAGCTGGTAAAAGGCACGGGGGTTTTGGTCAGCCCACATCAACAACCGGGGGAGCCCCCCCATTGCCTCAAAGGCAAGTTGAAAGGACTCAGCGGACTTGGGTTGAAGCGTCGGGGGGAGGAACACATGATGTAGGCCCCGCTCGATCAGGAGCTTCATCTCAGGGCTGATAGCGTGGTCCTTCTCCAGGGCGGTCACCAACTCCGAGAGGTTTTGTTGCTGAGCAGTCATAGCGCGTAGTATAGCCGAAAGCAATTTGAAAGTAAAGCCCTTTTTGGTCACACAGTTTTACACCGCGTCGCATAGCCCTATCAGCCACCATCGCCAGGCCACCCCACCCGCCGATTATGTGCGCAGCAGTTAGTGCGTGCTAACTTTGTGCGCACTTTTTTATTTTCGGCATACTCCCCTATGCCCTTAGAGTAGCGTGCTCCTAGGGGCACTAGATGCCCTAGGGTAGCATACGCGCTAGAATGCCCTAGGTGCTATGCTACCCCCCGGCGTGACCCCCCCTCTGGGAATGCTCGGGGCGTGCTCCTAGGGGCCATATACCCGGGGGATATAAGGATGGGCTTAGCTCTAAGCTCTTAGCTCTAAGGAAAAAACCTATATATATATCGTAGAGGGTCGTACGGGAGCGCGCGTATACGTATTTAAGAATAATAAATTTAAGAACTAATAAAGCTATTAAAGCTAAGCCTCCCAGAAACCCGGCTTAGCTCTAGCTTAGCTCTAAGCCCCCCGTAGCTCTAAGCCCCCCCGGGTAAACCCTAGCTCTAGCCTATCTCGGCCCCCCCGCGAATAGGGGTCTACCCTTATATATGCCTTTAGCTCTAAGGGAGAATAGTCTTAAGCGACTAAGGTCAATTTAACGGGCCTAGGACCAAATAAACCCCCGACCCTGTCCTACCCCCTCGGTACCCCTCCGATCGGTCCACCTCCACGGGCCAGGTTTTAAGCCAATTTAAGCCACCTCCGAGCATTCCCGGCCCCCGTATGTACTCCCCTATGCCCTCCCACTACTATCGCCCCCTGCCCCCCGATAGCCTCGGCCCCCTATCGGCCCCCCGACCCCGATAGGCAGGCCTCCCCGGGCCCCCGCTAGGCGAACCTCGGATGCCGTTACGAATTATTACGTTTGCGTCGGGCGAAAAATCGAATTAAGGCACTTTTTCGAGGGTTTACCCTATATGCCCTCCCCTCTAGCGGTATAGAATAGAGGCTCGGCGGTAGGGAAAAGCGAATAGACGCTAAGAGCCTCCCCCCCGCTCCCGGACGGTATCGCCCCCCGGGTTAGTTCCTTAAAAACCTATAGATTCGGATATTCGGTAGACGATACGGGCCCCCGTAAGGGGGCTTACCGCTAGCCCTCCCCTACGGGAGGGGGCTACTCTAGACCTCCTCCCGGGGGTCTAGTCTAACCCTACGAAAGTACTAGAAATGAAGACCTATACCGACTACCTCCTAGAAACCCTTACGACTTCTATCTACGCGGCTAGCGATAGCGCGGGGGACGTACGGGACGCGCTCCGGCGTATCGGGGGACCTCCTAGGGTAGGGGGCCCCGATAGGTCCGTAGATACGACTAGAACTACGGAGATAGTAGCGATTATCGAAAACCTAGAGGCTAAATTAGCCGACCTTAAGGCCCTCCTTAATACGGAGGTCCGCTAAGCCCCTCCCCCTCCTAGAGGGGGGTTAGCTAGGCCCCCTCGTCCGAGGGGTCCGAGTTAACCTAAAGGACTACCTAATGCCCTCCTCCGAATTTTCCCGCGACTTCCCCGAAATATCCCTAGGGGAGTACGACCCCGAGAGCCTAGCCTCTATCGGGTCGGCGGCGACTACGATAGCCCTAGACCTAGAGGCTATCTCCGACGAGCTTAACTCGTCCCTAGAGGTAGACGGTAGCTACTCCCTACGTCCCGACGCTAGGGAGGCCCTACCGGGCCTCCTTAAGGCCCTAGCTAACCTAGAGGCCGAGGCCTCTCGGCTAAAGAGCCTCCTAGCGGTCTATCCGGGCTAGACCCCTACCCCCTCCCGGCCCCCGGGAGGGTTAACCCCGGCCCCCTACCCTAGGGGGCCGAGTTTAACCCTAAAGAGCTATACTACCTATGCCTTATACCGACTTTCCTATCCGTTTCCCCCTCCTCTCGGCCCTCCTCGATACTTTCGTAGACGGGAACGACGCGGGGGAGGGGACGGACGCTAGGGACTACCGCCTACCCCTAGACGTACTCCTAGACCTCCCTAAGATAGAGCTAGTCCTAGGGGCCCTCCTCCCCGGGGAGCGCGATACCCTAGTCCTAGGGGTCCGGGACCCCCGACCCGGTAGCCTCGAAACGACGGAGGAGGAGTTAATGCTTGCTTTCCCTACCCTCCGGGAGTTTATAGATACCCTCTTAAACGTCGCGGAGGACCTAGGAGCCTCTACCCCCTTACCCCCGCTCGAATAACGCGCCCTAGGCCCGATCCGGGCCCCGCTAGCCCCCCTCCCGGGGGTTAGCCTAGACCCCCTCCCCGGGGGCCTAGGCTAGCCTAACTAGACTAGAACCTTAGACCTACTTAACCTAAAGGACTATATGACCCGACCTATCCTAAGCCTCCCCGGAGGACCTTCCACGCGCGGGGGGAAACCCACGGACGGGGAGAAAAAACGTGGCCTCCTCTTTCGCTCCCCTCCCGGATGGATGGTTCTCCCCGTGCTTAACTCCCCCTCCGAAAATGTCGCCCTAGGGCCCGACCACGTGCCCGGGGAAATGGGAACGACCATTTTCCCTACCCGGGCCGAGGCCCTAAAGGCCGCGTGGGCGGCGTATAGGATGGGGGTCCGAAAGCTAATTGACCCCAAGTAAGGGAAACCCCTAGCCCAGTTTTCCGATAGACCCCCCCGGGGTCTATGGGAAGTCGGTTAGACTTCTATTCCCAAACCTTAAATTCATAGGATTTTTATGACCGCAGCTACCGCCCAATCCCCCGCCATCATCTCCCAGGCCGACCTGGACGCCCTCCGGGCATCCATCGTCGTCGCTAAAGAGGGGGGCAAATTCATCGCCCGACTTCCCAACGGGGACATCGTCGCGACGAAGGGCAAGAAAGCAGCCGCCGAGCAAGCAGCCGCTAACTACATCCCCGATTTCACCGTCATCGAGGCCATCCAGGCCCCGACTAACCCCCAGGAGCCAGCAATGACCGAAACCACCGAAACCCCCGACCTCCCCGTCATCCACGCTACCCTCGACATCACCGAATTGGTCGATGCCTCCGGTCAGGCGGTCCTCCCGGAGGCCCCGACCCTCACGGAGGAGGAGCAAGCAGCCGCCGATAAGGCAGCCGCCCGCTCCCAGAAACTGCGCGAAGCGATGGCCGCCGTGCTCGCTAAGCCCTACGACGAAACGGTCCAGGCCGAGACCCACCCGAGCTTCAAGACCAAGCGGGGCCTCTACGTCCAGCTGGAAGGTCAGGACGAGTGCCCCGAGAATCCCCTGCCGGCGGTCCTCTACCACCGGACAATGGACTCGTTCAGCGAAAAATCCCGCGTGGAGGGCGTGACCTTTAACGGCAAGCCGGTCGGCGCGGCCCGTACGCGGGGCACCTGGAGGGGCCTGAAGACCTCTTTCCTGTGGATCGAGGCCCCCCGCCTGGACTTCCCCGCTTCGATGGTCGGGGCTAGCTCGAAAGAGTACGTCACCTTCCACCTGCTCATCGAGAATGACGATTGGGATAACCTCGAAGGCGCAGCCGTAACGGCCCCCGCCGACGCGGAGCAGGCCCCCATCGAAACGGCCCCGAAGGCAGAAAAGAAAGCACCGTGGGATAAGCCGACCCCCACGGAGGACGCCGAGCAGCCGACCCCGGCTAAGCGGGCACCGAAAGAGCGCCCAGCCGCCGACGCCCAAGCGTAACTCCCCTAAGCCCCCTCCCCCGGGGGCTTTCAGGAGCCCACTTAGGCCCCACCCCTAAACTACCCCTAAGGCATCTATGATCCGCACCATCCATTCCTCATCCGTGCCCGCCGCCAAGCGCGTTTCGCGCAGGGACCCCCGGCCCTCGGACGTAGGCATCGCCCTCATCGACAAGCGCATCCAGGCTTTCACGCGCCTCAAGGCCGTGGTCGTCACCGACGAGTACAACAAGATCGCCAACCTGGTGTACTCGCTCGATCCCTACCAGGCCCAAAACCCAACCATGGACGCCGACTCAGCGCGCGTAGAGTTTTACTGCTCCCACTCGGGGCTCAACCGGTGGGAGGACCCCCGGCTGGTGGACTTTATCGTCGCGGTCACGAAGCTGGACCCCGACACCCAGGAAATGAAGGAGTTTAAGGACTACTACAACCGGGACTACAAGTGGTCCTGGAAGTTCCAGGACGGCCTCGAAATCAGGCTCAACTTCGGTGCCTACGAAAAGAAAGAGACATCCGAGTGCCAACGCATTCAGGTAGGCACCAAGACGGTAGAGCAGCCCATCTACCGCTACGACTGCGTGGTCCCAGAGGGCACCAAGGACCTGGACGCGCTCCCGGCCCCCGTCCTCGCAATCGACCTCTAAGCCGGGTTCAAAAACCCGTAGAATAGCGTAGGCCCCGGCCTACGCTACCCCTCCCCTAACCAATTAAGGCACCTATGTCGATTCATCACCTGCGCTCCCACGTTGTCCCCGCTCCTCAGCCCGTCACCGACCCCGACCGCGTGGTGCTCTCCCTAGAGCAGTCCACCTGGTTACGCGCTCACGCGCGAGGCAACGACTTCCTTTCATCCCTGGACCGCCAGTGGGTGGCCAAGGGCTACCTCTCGCCCAAGCAGGTCGCCTGCGTGGACCGGGGGATGGAGGAGCAGGACGCTCCCCGATCCACCCCGGCCCCGGCCCCCCTGACGGTACCCACGGCCCGCATCGAGGAGATTTTTGGCTACGCGAAGTCCAGGGGCATCAAGCAGCCCCAGATGCGCCTGGGGGACTACAAGCTCAAGACGGCCTCGGCCTTCAGCGCCAACGCGGGGGCCATCTACGTCACCCTCCAGGACACGTACCTGGGCAAGATAGTCGGAGGCCGGTGGATCCCCACGGTCCCGGGCTACCGTCACGCCCAGCCGCTCGCAGAGCTACTCGCAGACCCCACCCTGGCCGCCATCGCGTACGGGGAGCGTACAGGCAACTGCGCTATCTGCGGGAGGCTCCTCACCGCAGAGGAGTCGATCAACCGTACCATCGGCCCGATTTGCGCGGCCAACTACGGGCTGCTGTAATGGGCGGGGTCCTCTTCATCGGGGCCCTCACGGGCCTCGGCTTTCTCGTCGGACGCTCCACCGGGGCGACCATCGGCTTCATCCTCGCGTGCCTAATCCTCAATGCTTGAAATTCTCACCGCCATCGCCGTCACCTACCTGTTCTCTATGATCGGGTTGGTTCTCTTCATCACCACTCCGAAAGCCGCCGATGCTTCATGACCTCTACAAGGACGACAAGGCCGTAGGCCAACTCACTCAGATCCACCTCGATCACGGCAGGTCCGTGTTCCAACTCTGGATGCTCGATCCAGACGAGCGCCGGCACTCCGAAAAGGTCCTGGAGGCCCTCCAGCTTCCCATCCTCGCTGAGGTCCTCTCCCTAGGCTGCGGCGTAGGGGGGATGGAGCGTTACTGGAAGGACGCTCGACACGACCTGACGTTCACGCTACTCAATCAATCCCAGGCCCAGCTGGACCTGTGCGTCTGCCCCGGGGACAAGGTCCACTGCGAGGCTGAGAAGTACCAACCCTGGTTCTCCCACCAAATAACCCTCATCGCGTACGCGCTAGGGCATATGGAGGCTACCCACGTGCTGCTCGAAGCTCAGGAGTACACTTCGGGGCCGATCATAGTGCTGGACGTGTTCGACGGCACTGCCGAGTTCTGCCGGGAGCTAGCCTACGACACGGTCACGAGTGACCGGATGAAATCCCTCGGATTCAGGGAGGTCCCAGTGGGCCCCTGGGTCCTTAACCCCCTGGTGGACGAGGAGGGTATGGGCCCCATCGTTTCCCAATCAACCCCGAAACTTTGGATCCTAGAATGAAACTGAAATTCAACACCGCCCACGACGCCGTGGCTTGCTGGGCCGCTATCGAGCGGGCCGAAATCACCATAGAGGGACCCCGCCAAGCTCGAATGATGGCCAACGAGGTCGGGTTCACCATCTACGTCAACGACGGCACCACCTTTGTCAAAAGGGGCACCTTCGCCTCGATGACCCTGCCTAGAACTTCGGCGGGATGATCAACTCCTTAGCCAGCCTATCCGCTTCAGCGGTCACGGCTGGCTTATTCGCCGCCATATCCGTGAACTTGTCGGGGTTTACCACGTAGACCTTGCGCTGCTTCGGGGACCCGTAGCGGTCCCGACTGACCTTCCAATCCCCCTTCTTGAGTATGGACGCCATAGCAAGATGGGGGATTTTGTCTTTCTCATAGCCCTCCTCCGCGAACAACTCATACAGGGTATCGAGCCACGCGCAGACGTAGCCATCGTTGCGTAGGCGGTTGAGCAATACTCGAGCGGTGCCTTCGGCTCCCCGGGAACTATCCAAGATGGCCTCCTGTCGGTCGTGATCGAGGGGGTCGGGCTTCCAGGTGCTATAATTGATGTCCTCCCCCTCCCAAAACCACTGGGCTAGGTCGGCCATAACCTCCGGGTCATCGAGCATCTTGTGTAGGGGGCCCCATTCGGCCTCCGATACGTGTACTTGGGCCCCGGCCTCCAGGTAGACCAGCCGCCGATCCTCTAGGCCGTCCGTAGGCACGTCATCGAGGAAGTTGGTAGTGAATATCGCCCCGGCATTATTCTCTACCTTATATGGATCCATTCCTTTAGGCTCGATGGTTATATACTCGTCCCCGGCCAGGCCCTTGATCGCGTTTAGGGCCAACTGTCGCGATCCGTCCGGGGTGTACTCGTTGAGTATAATGAGCCGCTTGGCCTGGAGGATAGCATTGAAGTTGCTACTCAAGTCCTTGCCTCGGGCTGGGGTGCTATTTTCGGCCCCTATCAAGCGGTCGGCTATCTTCGTGGCCCAGCCCTTACCTAGGCCCCGCCCTCCGTACAAAACTAGCAACGTACAAGGCTTGTCCTCTTTGTACTTGAGGAACCTAAAGTAAGTGCGAAACCTCTCGGCCCCCGCGTCCCCGAGCATATTGTATATCTGGTTGATTACCGGGTTGGCGGCTCCCGTACGCTCCCCCGTAGGCCAGGCTCCCCCGCGCCTATATAGGTTGTAGTACTCCCCGTCAGGCTTATCTACAAACTCGTCCCCCAGGTAGCGGTAGCAGGGGGCCTTAACCTCCCGGCGCACCAAGGAGTCATCTTGCCACAATCGGAAAGCATAGGTGGTCTTAATGTTCTTACCCACTAGCTCCTTGCGGTTGATCGTAGAGTATAGCTGGTGGGCCTTGGTAAAGTCCCGGACCACCTTATCCTTGCGGTCTATCACGCCGCAAGTATCGGTACATAGCACGATACGATCCCGGAGGGCCTCCAAGAGTGAGTCATCGGCGCTACCCACGAAAGGCTCCGCTGCGTTGATAACCTCAATCAACTCATTGGGGTTAGCCCGGATGCGTAAGAAGTCGTCGGGGCCCCAATCAGGCTCATCGTATTCTGCCTTGCTTGGTCGCGGGAGGTCGGCTATGAAGACCTCCTTGCAACCTAGCACGTTACGCAGCTTAAAGGCCAGGGATTGCCTGGCCTTGTTGATTTCAGCGCGGTGGGTATTAGAGTCGAACAAGAGGACGTTCTTGAACCGACTGAAGTCCACCCCGGTATCCGCGTGGGTAAGCTCTACGCCCATCTTGGAGGAGGCCCAGCCCCAGATACCGTTGAGTCCCACGCAGGGATTCTCGGGGAGCCACTTGTGTACTACCTTAGCCTTGATTAGGGATTCTACGTGGAGCACTACGGTCCCGTCCGGGATGGAGGTCCAGTCCTGGCCGTGGCCGATAGGTTCAAAGTGTAGGACGGGGGGCCGTCCCCCGGGACTGATTGCTTTGGGCGGGGGATTCTCCCCTCGCCACATCTTGACCGGGCCCAGGAACCTCACTAGCTCATAGGGGTCCTTGTTCTTGTAGTAGGGGGAGCCATCGGGGCGCAAGTATCGAAAGAACACGAAAGGCCTGCCGGCGCTGACGTTGGCGTAGCCCCGCTCCCTGAGGATAGCCGGGTCCCGCATAGGAACTAGGCCCAGGGGGAAGTCGCTGGGCTCTAAGGCCCGTTTGTCTAAGTATTCATCTAGGAGTTGTACATCTTCGGATTGTGATATCAGCCCTCTTGAGAAGGGTGACGTAGGGGTGGTCATAAGGGTCCTCGCTTACGTTTGGGACCTAGGCTATAATCCTCCTAGGTCCGGGATTCCTCAACCCCCTCCGTTCAACTACGCAGTTGCCTCTGATTAGTTGACTTAACAATCACCCCCTAGGGGGTGATTCTTTTTGGTCGGCGGGGCTTTCTAGTATAGCCCCCGGCCCCCGAATACGCTAGCCGTTTTGGGTATATACTATAGCTTTCCACCGGAGTGCTATATGAACCTCATCTATGAAGGGAGATCAATCCCCATCTTCTCTTACGCCATGCCGCGAGTCGGCAGAGCCCTCACTATCGTCGTCAATGGCGTAGAGTGCGAGGCCGCTACGACCAAATGGCAAGAGTTTAGGAACACCTACTTCCTCTACAAGAATGTCTCCTTGTTCGTCAAAGAGCACCTGCCGGCGGGGGCCGACTGCCGCCTGGAGGACATCCCTGATGGCTTCGGGGCCCTCGTCAAACCTCCGGTGCGTAAGAGCTATTACACACCGAAGCCAAAAGAGCCAGAAAAGGCTATATAATCGAGCTAGGCCCCGGGGGGGCTAGGTTCAACGGCTCAGAGGTAGCAATACCTAGTTGGGCGCCGGAGACACGTAACCGGCATCTTCCTCACTTTCTAACTAGGACACTTTGTAACATGGACACGATCGCTATCACCCTTCTGCTCAAGGACCTCCACGCACGCCGTACGGAGCGCCTCAAACTCAATAACCGGGCCGCTATCCTCGAACAAGAGGAAAAGAACATCCAGGCCCTCCTGCTCAAGAACGGGGTCCCTGCCGGCATCTACGGCAACCTGGCCCTCTCGTCCAAGTTCAAGGACGTTCCCAAGTGCGATGACTGGACCCAGCTCCACAACTACGTTATCGCGAACAACGCCCCCGAGTTGCTCCAAAAGCGCCTGACCGAGAGCGCCGTCATGGAGCGCATCAACGCCGGGGAACATATCCCCGGTATCTCCCTCGACACCAAAGCCGTTTACACCGTGAAGGAAGTGTGATGAACAAACCCGTCAATCCCGGCCTCGATAAGGTCACGCCCCTCCCTCCCACTAAAGGAGTCACCATGCCCAAGCCCCCCGTAGAAGACATTTCCCCGAAAGGGGACCCCCTGCCGCCCCAGGCTCCCCCGCCTAGCAAGCCGGGCACCGAGCTAGTCCACTGGAAGGACCGCATGGCGGTCCTCACGAAGCAGACCAAGTTGGCTGAGAAGCCAGCCGGGGGCTTCATCAGCTTCAAGGGCGGGCGAATGACGATGGGGGACGAGTTGATCCCGGGCGACAAGCTCCGGTGTATCATCATCGACTACCGCAAGGACTACGAGTTCTACCCCAACGCCTACGACAGCAAGGTCCAGGCGATCCCGACCTGCTATGCGATCGTTCGCCCCCACGAGGTCCTGACTCCGTGGACGTACGATCCGCTCAACGATACCTGGACCACCGAAGCCTCGGACCCCCAGGTAGAGCAGGGCGTTGCCTGCGACGACTGCCCCCGGTTCCAGTGGGGCTCCGACCTCAGGGGCGGGAAGGGCAAGGCCTGTAAGACGAGCCGACGCCTACATGTCTTCGCCGCCGACGACTGTACCAATCCGTCTGACGTAGCTCGGGCCGCGTACATGACGATGATCCCGCCCGCGACGAGCATCGACAACTTCCAGAAGGTCGCCAACCAGATCACAGGTGTCCTGGACGTTCCCATCTTCGGGGCCGTGGTCGAGATCAGCGTGGCGCCCCACGACCGCTTCCTGTTCATGGTCCACTTCAAGATCATCGAGCAGATCAAGGACGACGGCCTGATGATGGCTCTTCTCCAGCGGCACGAGAGCATCAGCGCGAAGCCGGTCAATATGCCGAAGCCCGACGCGGATGACGCCGAGAAGGCTGCTAGGGGCGCTGCGACCCCCTCCAAAAAGTTCTAGCCAAAAAGCCCCCGTTTCAAAGTATAATCTAGGGACGGGGGCCGTCCCCGTAAACCCAACCTTAAGAGGTATGTATGAGTGATTCTGAACCCAAAGTCGTGCGCACGTTCTTGACTATGCTGGAAAACCACCAGCTGGCCGACCTCCTGATCAAGGAGTACACCTCCTCCGGTCTGAATGACTGCGACTTCGCAGTGTACGCCGCGACCAAGATGAACCTCCGCGAAGGCGTGGTACTCAAAGACCACACGATCAAGCAACGCCGGGACGCTTTCAAGATTCCGAACAACTACAAGTTCGCACCTATGAAGGCGGGCCCGGCAGATCAGGCGATGCTCCTCGCCCACGAACTTCAGATCAAGGAGCAAGAAGAAAGGCTCAACAAACTCGAAACCTGGATCAACGCTAACTTCCCCACCAAGGGCCTGAAGAAGGCAGTGTGATGGAAGAACCCGGTGTTTTCATAGTGGAATGGGGAAGCATTCTACGCGACTTACAGCGGGTTCGTCCTGATGTTCCCCAGTCGCTGGTAGAATCCCCGATCAAGACCGCCTACGGGGACGGCTACGCAATGTCCAACCCTAGGACAGTTGCTATAGTCGCCGCGCAGAAGTTCGCGGCTGACTTCGACCTACCCAAGGGTAGGAACTCCACGGTGCTGCCTACAGCGGTATCGGATGCATTTTGGGATTACATAGCCAAGGCCCTAGCCGACGCAATAATCATTTGGGACCGCGAGATCACTGACGAAGTGTTCGAGTGGGCTGAGATAACTAACGAGGTTTAACATGAACGGTATTCACGTAATTGATCTGA
>Ga0137325_1000168_pt1 | contig 15063 bp, 8 predicted proteins | sample EasRivERMZT469_2_FD_102294 | JGI IMG/M metagenome (GOLD analysis project Ga0137325, IMG submission 102294) | Soil microbial communities from meander-bound floodplain in the East River, Colorado, USA - East River MetaG ERMZT469_2 | ecosystem: Environmental > Terrestrial > Soil > Floodplain ...
AAACAGATGTGCGAGCGGGAGTACGTCGTCGACCGCATCCAGCCCGTGGACATGTTCCCGCACACGTGGCACATCGAGTGCGTCGCGCGCGTGGAGCTGTCGCCCACGGCGGGCGCCGGCCAGGGAGACGGGCCGGCCGCAGCCTGACGGCGGGCCGGAGGCCCGCGCACCGCCACCGAGGTTGGGTCACCGCGGGGATGTGAGGATGGGCGGGATGCGGGTGCGCGGACCTCGGTCCGCGTACCCAGTGCGTTTTTTTGACTCGCCCCGGAGCGTGTGATTAGATCGGCGCACGATGCCCAACAGCTCCGACACGTGGAAGACGGGGGAGAGGGTCGTCAAGCCCGGCAACTACCAGTGCATCGACTGCCGTGAGCGCGGAGCCTCCACCACGGTGACGCTTGCCGCCGACCAGATCTTCCCCTACTGCACCGTCTGCGACTTCAAGGACAACACCTACAGGTTCCTCGGCGCCCCGCGTTGACCGCCGGCCCCGCCGACTGACGATGCGCTCTCCAGGATCGACGCAGACATGACCGGACCTTCGCGGCGTCTCGTGTTCGCCGCCCTCACCGTCGGGGCCCTGGTCGTCGGGATTGCCGTCCTGTGGCTCGTTCGCGGCGCCGGTGGGAAACGGTTCCGTGGCGACACGGCGGGAGCGAGCGTCCTGCTGATCACGGTGGACACGCTGAGGGCGGATCGGATCGGAGCCTACGGCCACGCGGAGGCCCGCACGCCGGTCATCGACGCCCTGGCGGCGCGGGGAGTGCGCTTCGAGAACGCCATCACACCCGCCGTGATGACCCTCCCGTCGCACGCCTCGATCATGACGGGAACCCTCCCTCCCGCGCACGGCATCCGCGACAACGGCGATTACCGCCTGGCGCCCGGCGCGCTGACCCTCGCGGAGATCCTGCGCTCGCGCGGCATGAGAACGGGGGCGATCGCGGGGGCGTTCGTCCTTGACTCCATGTTCGGCCTCGACCAGGGATTCGAGCACTACGACGACACGATGCCACCGCGGGCGGCGAACGAGGCATTCCTCGCCGAGCGCTCCGCGAACCACGTCACCGACGCCGCTGTGAGGTTCCTGAACAGCGTCGCCGGTTCGCGGTTCTTCATCTGGGTGCACTACTTCGATCCGCACCAGCCCTACGCGGCGCCCGCGCCTACGGCCGCGAGTTTCCCGGGGCGTCCCTATGACGCCGAAGTGGCCTGGGTCGATTCCGAGATCGGCCGCCTTCTGGGAGCGCTCGACAAGGCGGGAGCCGCGGACAGGACGCTCGTAGCGGTGGTGGCGGATCACGGCGAGGGGCTCGGGGACCACGGCGAGGACACGCACGGCGTGTTCCTCTATGAAGAGACGTCGCGTGTGCCGCTGATTCTCTCCTTCCCCCCGTGGATCCCTTCCGGGGCGGTCGTCAAGGGAGCCGTCAGCACGATCGACCTGCTCCCCACGATCCTCGAGCTGGTGCAGATCGATCCCTCGCAGGCCGCCCCCGGGATCCAGGGGAGGAGTCTGTGGGAGATGATCGCGGATGACGAGGGGGCCGACCCCGGACGCGGTGTCTACATCGAGACGATGGTCCCGCTCATGATGTACGGCTGGAGCCCCCTCACCGCCGTGCGCGACGCACGCTACAAGTACATCGACGCGCCGCGCCCGGAGCTCTACGATCTGTCCGCCGATCCGCATGAGACCGCGAACCTCGCCTCCTCGCTCACGGACGTGGCCGCTACATACCGCGCGAAGCTGGAGACGCTGCGCCAGGAAGCGGCGCGCGCGGGCGGGACCGACTCCGCCCCGGCCGGGCTCGACCCCGACGCGCGCGCGCGGCTCGAGTCGCTCGGCTACGCGGCGGGGGGGAAGGGAGCGCCGGCCGGCGCGCAGGGACCGCGCGCGGATCTGCCCGACCCCAAGGACAAGGTCCCCATGCTGGCCAGGATCAACAAGGTCTACGTTCACTTCGGGGCGGGGGAGCATGCGGCCGCCCTCCAGGAGGCGCGCTCGATCCTGGCGGAGGATCCCGGCAACTCCTCCGTGCGCTACTACATGGCGGGCGCGCTGTCCCGGCTGGGGCGGTGGGGCGAGGCGCGCGACGAGCTGACGCGGCTGCTCGAACGGACACCCGACGACACGGAGGCGCTGGCGAACCTCGCCTGGTGCCAGACCAATCTCGAGCAGTTCGAGGAGGCCAAGGCGACGTACCTCAGGATCCTCGAGATCTTTCCCGCCCACGTCCAGGCGGAGGCGGGGCTCGCGAACCTCGCTTTCGTGAAGGGGGATTACCAGGAGGCCGCGCGACTCTACCGGCAGCTCCTCGTCCGCAGGCCGAACCATCTCCCGTCGCTGCTGACCCTCGCCCGGATCTTCGAAGGGGTCGGCAAGACGAAGGAGGCAGAGGTCGTCTACGAGCAGATCCTCCACGTCGAGCCCGATCACGTCGACACATGGCTGAATCTCGGCTGGGTGCAATTCCAGCAGGGGAAGCCCGAGGAGGCGGTCGCATCGCTCCAGAAGGCGCTGGAGCTCGATCCGAACAGCCCCGAGATCAGAGCGGCGCTGGGCGATGTGTTTCTCGCGACCAAGAACTTCCAGGGGGCGGCCGCGGCCTACGAGAACGCGCTGAGACTCAATGGCGCGCTCCCTCAGGCGCACTACGGTCTTGGCCTCGTCACGTTGGAAGGGAAGCGCTTCGATGAAGCGGTGAAGCAGCTGCGTACGGCGGTGCAGCTCAGGCCCGACAGGGTCGAGTGGCGCGAGCCGCTGGCCCTGGCCCTGGCGGGGAGCGGCGATACCGCGGGGGCGGCCCGCGAGCTGGAGTTCCTGCTCGCCGCGGGTGCGGTCCCCGCGGATCGCGTCGCCGAGGTGCGTCGCCGGATCGGCCAGTACCGGGGGCAGGGGAGATGACGGTCACCCCGGCCTAGCCGGCCTCGGGAACCTCGCCGAGCGCCGCGAGATAGTTCCGGTCCCAGGCCGCGACCATGCTCTCGAGCGCCGCGTAGGGGCCGGGCACGTAGGCGCGCGATCCGATCCCGCACTGGCTGCGCTCGCTGATCGCCCAGTCCTGCGCGTTGGTCGTGTTCCAGAACCCGACGGCGTCGGCCGGGTCGAATCCGGAAGCGGCCACGGCCTCCGGGTGGAAGAGCCACTCGCAGACGATCTGCGTCCGGTCGTGCGCCATCGGAGCGATCCGATGGATGAGGACGTAATCGGGGTGGAGGCTCAGGAGCATGTTCGGGAAGATGGTGTAGTAGTAGACGCGGGAGAGGTCCTCTCCCGTCACTCCCGCAAGAGGCGCGGCGCACCGGGCTCCGGTCAGGGTCATGCTTCCATCGCCGCGCGATAGCTGCATGGGGCCGCCGAGGAAGGGCCCCTCCATCAGATCGTTGCTCGCGTCGCGGAAGGGAGTGAGACGGTTCAGGAGAGGGTGCAGGCTCGGGCAGTGATAGCACTCGGAGTAATTCTGGAAGATGAGCTTCCAGTTGGCGTTGACGTCATAGGTGATCCTGTGGGCCGGCACCAGGTCCGACAGCCTCCAGGCATCGAATCTTCCGAGCAGCGGCGCGAACGCCTCCGGAAACGACGGCGCGCGCGGGCTCATGCTCACGAAGAGCCCGCCATCCCACGTGGCGACGGGGACCGCATGCAGCGGGTAGTCCGCCTTGTCGAACCCCTCGACGTCCAGCATGTTCGGAGCGCCGATCAGGCGGCCGTCCAGAGCGTAGCTCCATGCATGGTAGGGGCACCTGATCGGGCCGTCGAAGCGTCCCGAAGGCTCGGCGCACAGGCGGGTGCCGCGATGCCGGCAGACGTTGTGAAAGGCGCGCACCTGGCCGGCATCCTTGACGATGAGGAGGCTGTCGTCTCCCACCGAGAGCGTGAGCCAGCGCCCCTGGGCATCGAGGTCCGACGCGCGCGCCGCGTAGAGCCAGCGCGTCGCGAAGATGCGATCCATCTCGGCGCGGAAGATCGCCGGTGACGTGTAGAGCCGGGCGGGGAGGGTCTTCGCACCGCCCGCCGTGCGGACGTGGGTCATGTGTGGCTCCTGCCATTTCCTGAGACGCCACACTAGCCGTGAAACGCGCGTCGCGTCAACTGCGGGAGGGAGGCCGGAGCGTGGCCGCGATGTAGTCGGCGATGGCGAGCCCCGCGCAGTTGTGGCCCAGGATGTTGGGATGCACCTCGTCCGCGGCGAGGCTCTGACCGTAGTGGCGCTCGCAGACCACAAACGCCGGCAGCAGGTCCAGGTGGTGGAATCCGTGGCGCGCCGACAGGTCCTGAACCCAGCGATGCTGGTCCATCCGCGGTTGGGCGAGGTCCACGAGCCAGGGGAACACGGCCACCACCACCGCGAAGTCGTTGGCACGCGCGAGCTCCTCGAGCACTCCGAAATACTCGGCGACGGTGTCCCGCTGCACGCGATCGATCATCTCCTGAATGCGCGCCTCCGCCTTGGTCCCGCCCGTCGTCTTCTCATCCGTGTCAAGGACGCGGAAGCGCAGAAACCGGTAGAGGGCGCTGGCGCGCAGCCACGGGGAGAGCCGGGCTGCCGCGATGTTCCCGCTGGCGCTCTCCTGCTCGAGCAGCTCCCGATAGAGGTGGTGCGCCGGCCAGTCACGATCGTTCAGGCAGTAGGCCAGCACCACCACGTCCGGGCGGAATGCCAGCCCCTTCTGCCTGAGCATCTCGACCTCCTGCTGCGTGTTGTACCCCTCCACGCCGAAATTGATCACCTCGGCGCGCATCCCGGCCTCGTCGAGCCGCCGCTTCATGACGGAGGTCACGATGCGTTCGCGCTCGGGGACGCCCAGCCCCTTGGTGATGCTGTCTCCCAGGACGAGGATGCGGTAGACCCCCTGAGCGGCCATGAGGGAGTGCTCGTCATCCCGGAAGCCGAGGCTGTTCGGCGCGTCGGAACTCTGCTCCTGTGTTGCGGCGGCAGCGAAGGGTCCCGCGTGACCGACAGGCTCCCATCCGATGAGGGGGTTCGCCGAGATCTGGAACTGCTCTCGCTGGAACCATGCCACCTGCGGCGCTGCGCCGAGGAGGCGGATGAGAACCTCGCCGAAGGCGAGAGCCGCGATGATGCCGGCAAGCAGGAGCGCGGCACGCGGGAGGAGGGCTCGCATCATGAATGATCACGGACCGATGGATGGGGCTGTCGCCGGCTCAGTCCCTGGCCTCGACGTTGGCGTCGGCAGCGGCGGGGGTGGCGGCAGGGCGCTTCCCCGTGGGCTTGTAGGACCACGCCTTCAACGCTCCTCCCAGCTCGGTGCCGAATCCGACGATGACTTCCGTGGAGCCGTTGTGGTCCACGTCGCCGCCTGTGATGCCCCAGCCCGGACGATCGATCCGGTCGATCGGCGGGGGGCGATCGGGGCACTCGATGAAGGAGCCGCGGCCGTCACCCAGCCAGACCACCACGCTGGGAGTCCTGTGCCCACCCCCACGATATCCTCGTGCCCATCGCCGTCCATGTCCAGGACCATGACCCCCGAGAAAAGCCTCCGGTAGGAGTTCCCCAGGTGATTGCTCTCCGCCCAGAACGCGGGGGATTCGCCACGATAGACCCGGATTCCCCCTTCGTTGTCGCGATTGCTCATGGCGAAGTCGGGTTTGCCGTCCTCGTCGAAGTCTCCACGGGCGATCCCGAACCAGTTGCCCCGTTCCGGGAACCCCTGGCCCTGCGTCCAGGTGCCTCCTTCTTCCTGAAGCCAGACCTTCCCTGGTCTCGCTCCGTCTTCGCGATCCCCCGGCTTGAAGCCCTGCAGGGTCCCGAAAATGTCCAAACGGCCATCGCCATTGAGATCTTCGAGATGGACGTCCCACCCGAATCCCCGCCGGGGCAGGGTCGATTTGACATAGACGAATTCCCCCGGCCCTTCTCCCATGAAGACCGTGTAGCCACGGGAGAAAGAGCCCAGCGCGATGATATCGATCAGACCGTCGCCGTTCAGGTCTCCGGCCGCCGCGTCGTTGAAGCCTTCCCCCGCGGGGGTGCCCATGCGCGCGAAGGGGTTGAACGTCCCCTTGCCGTCCCCCTTGAAGATGAAGAGGCCGCTGCAATGGTCCGCCACGAGGAGGTCCAGGAGGCCGTCGGCCGTGAGATCGGTGAGCCGAACCCCCACACCGCAGGGGACGCTGCCGAGCGAGACGATCTGCGGCCGCCAGCCGTCAGGGGCGTAGAGAAAGACGGTGGGGTCCTGTCCCTTGCGGGTCATGGCCGCCAGATCGAGGTCTCCATCCCGGTCGACGTCGGCGAGAGCAGGGTTGGTCCTCCACCCGCGCGTGTGGGGAAGACCCTCCACGAACTCCTCGATCGCGAAGCACGTGGTTGCCGCTGCTGCATCCGTCGTGGTCGGCGTCGGGCTGGCGCACCCCGAGGCTGCGAAAACGACGACGATGATCAGAAAGACACCCAGATGTGATCTCAGCATCATGAGTGAAGTGCGCTCCGGCGAACGGGAGCGAACGTCAGATCGGCGGTCCGGGACCTTCCCGAGGTGTTCATGTCATCTCCAATTTGCACTCGCATGGGGAGAGATCGCAACCACCGCATGATCGACTGTCGTCGAAACCGCGCTTATTCATTGACTTTCCGCGTAGTCCGCGTATAAGGTCATCCGGAGGTCAGACTAGGGGTTCCAGAGGGGTTTCCCCATCCCCTCCGCCACTGCATCGGTCATTAAGAAAAGCGAGTCAGGCCTCCGAGTCTGGGCAGGAGGTGCGTTCCGTGCCGGCACGTTGGCTCATCGCCTTCGGCGTCCTCATCGTTGCAGGTTTCGTCGCCATTCTGCAGGCCACGAGCCCGTCCGCGACCCTCGTTTTCCTGCCTCCCGAGGCGCGCACGGAGCATTCGTCGCCGCATGGGGTTGCAGCGGCCGCTTCGTCCAAGCCGGGCGAGTCGGTGCAAGTCTCATCTCTCGTCCTCGATTTCGGGAGCGTGCCCATCCTCTTCCCGTCAACAGAGAGCTTCTATCTCGTCAATCACGGTCGCGGCCCGGTTGAGGTCCGCAGGGTATCGCTCGACGGTCCCTTCCGTGCCGAGACGACCATCGCTCAACTCGACCCGAAGGTCTCGACGAAATTCACGGTCACGTTCGATCCGAAGAAGCCGGGAACTTACGAGCAGCGCCTGCGCCTGACGCTCGATGATGGCACCAGCGCGGGCCAGGAAGTGGAAGTCCTCGTGCGCGGCCGGGGCGTGCTCTCGCCACAGGCGGCCGGTATCGCGATCCCCCCTCCTCCCGATCAGGCGTTGCGCGCGTACCAGGCGCAGAGGACAGCGAAAGAGATTGCCCAGTACCGCGAGGCGACGGAGACCATGGAGCAGGTGAGCCTGGAGGCGGCATTCCCGAAGTTCGTCGGGCCCGCCGCCCAGGGTGGCGATGCCATGGTGCCCGTCGATGGCGGGCCCGAAGGTGCGGTCCCAGCCGGGAGATTCGCACCCGATCATGTGAGGAGCTTCGCCGTGGCCTCCCTCATGGCATTCGGTGAAGAGAGTGGTCAGGACAACAACGACGTTCCGACCCCCATCACGGGTGGTGAGACGACGCCCGAGCTTCCTCCGGGAAGCGGTGACGACGACGATGAAGGCGACGCCAATCCTCCCATCGACGACGACGAGGAGGATGAGGAGGATGGCTCGGGAGACAATCAGGACGATGAGGGCGAGGACGATCAGTCCAAGAGTGAGGACGACGACGCGGGAATGTTCATCATCGCTCCCAACAGCAGCGTCGTGGTCTACAGCAACCGCGTGGCGCTGCCCCTTCAGGCGCACCCCATCACGGTCACACCGGGCTCGTCGCTCATGATCGAGAGCCGGATGGCGTTGCCCGAGTTCATGCTGGCTTTCGGCGAGTTCGTCTCGCTCGAGCAGTGGGGGCCGATCTCGGGAACCCTCGCGCAGGACGGGACGGTCGTGATGAACATGAATCTGCGCGTTCAGGATTCAGGCGGCGCCTCGATCACCCTTCCCCTCCAGCTCACGACAGGGATGGCGGTCGGGTACAGCGCTGCGGGTCGCATGTTCTTCGACAGCGGAACGAAAAGAGATCCTGTCACAGGGAACGTCAGGATGGTCGGCATTGCGAACGTGCCGATGGGGCAGGGGAGCGCGATCGAGAAGGCTCCCGTTTATTTCGAGTTGCTGGGTCGCATTCAGCTCTGACCTGGAGGTCATTCGATGACGTCCGTTGGCCGCGTATTCGTTGTCACCATCCTGGTCCTCGCAGGAGCGGGGGTTGCCGGCCTCGCTGCCTCCAAAGCGGGGCTTCTGGACCGCCTGGACTCGAGGTATGCGGCCTGGTCGCTCGAGTCGCGCGTGGAGGGGCACTGGGACGCGCGCGTCGCGGGGGACCGCGAGGCGGCGCGGAGTTTCATCGCGCCGGACGCGAAGAAGAGGGCGGTTGGAAACGCCATTCGTATCACATCCTATGACATCGAGAGCATCACAATCGAAGGAGATAGGGCGACCGTCAACGTGGGGATCGAGTTCAAGCTGACGGTGCCGGGATTCACGACGGAGACCGATCCTCCGCGCAAGGAAAAACTGGCTCAGATCTGGGTGCGTGACGGCTTCACGTGGTACTGGATGCCCGTGGAGCTGGAGGGGGGCGACGAGCCCGTCTGGAACGCTGTCGATACCGGAACGAATGGCGATCAGCCGTGAGAATCTCGAATGCTCACAATCTCGCTTCCCCGGGCGGCTCACTCATGGTGAGTCATCCGATGAACGTCCCGCAAGTGACGAACCTGTGCGCCACATGGGACAGCGGCAACCGTGGAAAGGGGGTGTCAGTAGCGGAGCCATGAGGGGTCAGTAAGAGTCAGACCGTTCAACCAAACAGAGGGGGATTCAATGCAGTACAGAAAAATCGCAATGCTTGCCTGTGTCCTGGCGATCGCGTCGGGCGCGGCCTTCGCGGGAATCAACTCCAAGGAGGTCGGTGCGGTTCTGATCTATCCGACGTACCAGGCGTACAACAGTAACAACAACAACATCGACACGTACATCAGCGTCACGAACGACAAGAACCTGCCGATCGTTGCGCACTTCGAGATCATCGGCGACGTGGTCTGCGACGACTGCTCGTTCGACCTGCTCCTGACGCCGTACCAGACCAAGAGGCTGCTCCTCGACCGCCAGTCGATCGGCCAGACCCAGTTCACGGCCGTCCTCGATGCTTCGGGCCACTCCGAGACGGGTGACGTCCCCGTCCTGACGGCTTGCTCCGAGCCCGAGGGTTTCGTGGTCGTGACGACCGAGGATCCGAACCAGGTCGATGCCTACACCCTCGGTGAGAACGTGCTCCATGGCGACCTCGTGATCGTCGATCTTTCGGATGGGACGAGCAGCCAGATGGGCGCGATCGCCGTGCAGGCTGTCGGGCCGAACGACGGCAACCGCTGGATCGAGTTCGACGGTCTGGAGTACGCGAAGTTCCCGAACATCGTGACGGGGAACTTCTGGTCTCCGAACGCGTCCGTCGAGCCGAGGCTGGTGCTGTTCAATGTCGACTTCGAGACCGGGGAAGTTCCGGTAGACCTCAACGAGTGCGACATCAATTACGTCAACGCTGAAGAGGACAGGTTCAACGCGGACCACAACTTCGATTGCTACTCGAGGATCAATCTGCGCGACCTGGCCCCTGGCTTCATCGAGGACATCCTCGGGACGGCCAACGGGTTCCTCTGGGCGTACTGCGACGAGGGAACGCACGGCGCGATGATCACGGATCTCGAGAATACGACTCCCAACTACACGTATCCCGACGATTCGCAGCACGCCGACACGCTCTTCCAGAGCACGACGGTGACCAACCGTGACGCGAAGCTGAAGCTGACCAAGTTCGTCCAGAACGAAGAGCCACCAGCCAAGTAGTCGTTCTGCACTCTCTCGAGGGGGGCAGGGCGACCTGCCCCCCTTTTTTATACTTGTCCGGCTTATTGCGGTGCGTTGTTACGAGTCAGCGCGATTGCACATGTAAAAATCGCTTGGTGAACGTTTAAAGGCCGCATGTCTAGCGGTATACTTCCGGCCGCTCCCCTGACAGCAGAGGCGCCACCCCGCTAGTAAGGATGATTCTCAGACCCCCATGAACCGCTACCTGCTGGTCTCCCCCGGCATGGGCGGCGCGAGGGGTCGGCAACGCGGCAGGATCCTCGCACGCGTGTCGGTCGCTCTGGCGCTGCTGGTCACTTCGGTCCTGCCGATCGTCGGCCAGGCACCGCCGACCCTGTTCATCGAGCAGACGAGCGCCTACTACGTTCAGGGAAGCTCCGCACCCTTCCCCAGCGTGCAGAACATCCAGATGACGTCTGCCACTCCGCCGGCTGACTTCAGCCTCGTATCGCCGATCGTGTTCCCGCGCTTCACGGGTCTCGCCTTCGGGCAGTACATCGACATCGCCCAGATCGGGACGGCCGTGGCCACGATGGACGAGGCCACCGGGAGAATCGACCTTGCGATCACGCTCAGGATCAGCGACAGCTCGGCGAACTTCCTCAACATCACGACGACGTTCACGACGGAGGAGACCACGGGGATCAACGCCCAGGGCGTTCCTCTCTGTGTCGCCGGCAACCCGAATGACGCCTCCTACTGCCAGGGTTCCCGCAGGGACCCGGCCACGGGGGATCTCCAGTGGGTCGGGTTCATCAACATGCCCACTCCGTCGCCCCTCATCCTGCAGCAGCGTGAAGCCATCATTTTCGAGATCAACGCGAACATTCCCGCTTTCGGAGATTCCGACGGCGACGGTCTGAACGATCTGAACGACAACTGTCCCGCCAACTCCAACCCCGGACAGGCGGACGGCGATGGCGATGGAGACGGCGACGTCTGCGACAACTGTCCCGCGCTCGCGAACCCGGGCCAGGAAGACCAGGATGGCGACCAGGTGGGCAATGCCTGCGATCTCTGTCCCCTCGATCCGACCAACGATGGCGACGGCGACGGCGAGTGCAACGTGCCCGGTGAACCACCTCCCGCCGTGGAAACCTACTTCAGGGTGCTGACCGGTACCGAGAGGGTCCTGAGCGATGTCGCGACGATGGCGACGCAGCAGATCCTCACGTCCAGGGGCGCGGCCACCAACTCGTTCCAGCTCAATCTCCCGATCCAGTACGCGCGGATCAACTTCCCGTTCAACCAGTTCGTCGACTTGACGCAGATCGGACCCGCGATTGGCACGCTCAACCCGGCCACACGACACGTCACGTTCAACTACACGCTCCGTGTGCGCGACCACGCGGGCACATTCATCAACATCACCGACTCCCTCACGACGGGGACGACCAGCGGTTTCAGCAATGGAACGCAGCTCTGCCCCAACGGTACGACGAACCCGGCCTGCTTCGGGAGCCCCTGGGATCCCAACACGGGCAACCTGAGGCTGGTGGGGATCTTCGAGATCCCGGCAGGCTCAGGGATGAGCATCGACGGCGCGGCGGTGCAGCTCAATATCAACGCCAACCTGACGTCGGGTGACGCGGACGCGGACGGCGTGGCGGACTTCCTGGACAACTGCTGGCTCCATACGAATCCGACGCAGGCCGACACGGACGCGGGGGGCGGCGACGGAGTCGGCGATGCCTGCGACAACTGCGTCGCGGTCCAGAACACGAGCCAGGCGAACACCGACGGAGACGCCAGGGGGGACGCCTGCGACACGTGTCCGGTGGATCCCCAGAACGACGTCGACTCTGACGGCGTGTGCGGCAACGTCGACAACTGCCCGGCTCTCTCCAACCCGTCGCAGCTCGACAGCGACGGCGACGGGGCCGGTGACGACTGCGAGCTGTGCGACTTCGATGCGTCCAACGACGCGGATGGAGACGGAGTCTGCGGCAACGTGGACAACTGCCCGACAACCGCGAACGCCTCGCAGATCGATTCCGACGGAGACGGCAAGGGGAACGTGTGCGACAACTGCCCCGTAACGTCCAACCCCACCCAGGCCAACGCCGACGGCGACGCGCTCGGAGACTCCTGCGACACTTGCCCGCTGGATGCCCAGAACGACATCGACCACGACAACGTGTGCGGCAACGTGGACAACTGCCCCACGGTCGCGAACGCTTCGCAGTCCAACAACGACGGCGACGCGCTGGGGAATGCCTGCGATGCCTGCCCGCTGGACGCGCAGAATGACAGCGATCGAGACACGGTCTGCGGCAATGCGGACAACTGCCCGGCCATCTACAACCCGACGCAGGCCAACACCGACGGCGACGCTTTCGGCAACTCCTGCGACCCCTGCCAGCTCGATCCGCTTAACGACGTGGACGCGGACGGAGTCTGCGGCAACCTGGACAACTGCCCGACCAATTCGAACGGCACCCAGATCGATTCCGACGGCGACGGCAAGGGGAACGCGTGCGACAACTGCCCGACGGTCTCCAACGCCACGCAGACCGACTCCGATGCCGACGGGGTCGGCAACGTGTGCGACAACTGCTCCTCGGTCGCCAACTCCTCGCAGCTCAACAGCGACGGCGACGCCACCGGAGACGCCTGTGACGCCTGCCCGCTCGACGCGGCCAACGACGCCGATGCGGACGGTCACTGCGCCAACCTGGACAACTGCTCGACCATCTACAACCCGAGCCAGCGGAACGTGGACGGGGATTCCGCCGGAGACGTCTGCGACCCGCTCAACGTCAACTACCAGGCCTGCGGGGTTTCCATCCCCGCGGGGTTCGTCGAGGACTGCGGCGAGGTGTTCAGCGAGGCGCGCAGCTGGGGGTGGGACGCCGCCGTCACAGGCCGCGATCGTAATCAGATCTCCGACCAGAGCCTCGACACGCTCGTTTTCACCCTGGCGCAGCGCACCTGGGAGGCGATCGTCCCCAACGGCGACTATCGCGTCGATGTCTCGTGCGGCGACTCGCAGTTCAGCCAGGGGCCCCACCGTGTCGAGGTCGAAGGGACGCTGGTCATCAACAGCGGCGCGACGGCCGCGAACCAGTTCGTCTCGGTCACCACGACCGCGCGGGTGAGGGATGGGCGCTTGACGCTGAAGGTTGGCGGCGGCGCTGGGCCGCTGCCGACGGCGATCAACTACGTCAAGATCATCGCGCTCGAGGCCCAGCCGACTATTCTGAAATCGATCGATTTCCAACCAGCCGCCTCCGTGCTGCCACTCGGCTGGTCGCTTGACTCGGGGGCCACCTACACAGTCGCCAGGACCTATGGCTGGAACGCGACGGTCAGCATGTTCGAGCGCAACATCTCTCCGATCCAGATCCTCGACACCCTCGCCCTCACCACGCCGGAGCGGATCTGGGAGGCCGACGTTCCCAACGGATTCCTCGAAGTGCGGTTCAGCGTGGGGGACCCCGCGGCCCAGGCCGGGCCGCAGCGGGTGATCGTCGAAGGGATCACCGGGATCAGCGGTCCGATCACCGCGCCGTTGAACTACCAGCAGATCACCACCAACGTCAGGGTGACCGACGGAAAGCTCACCCTCCTCGTCGGCGGTGGCGGGGGGCCGACCGCGCTCCAGTACATCGTCATCACGAACGCAGGCCCCGACGTGGACGCCGACGGCGCCCCGAACGTCCCGGACAATTGCCCGCTCATCTACAACCCGACGCAGACCGACGGCGACGGCGACGGCCTCGGCAACGCCTGCGACAACTGCGCGACGGTCTCCAACGCGTCGCAGTCCGACACGGATGCCGATGGTCTCGGCAATGCCTGCGACAACTGCCCGAATCTGAGCAACGCCGCCCAGGCGGACGGCGACGGCGATGGGCAGGGGGACGGGTGCGATGTCTGCCCGACCGACCCCTTGAACGACACGGACCTCGACGCCCGCTGCCATGCTTCCGACAACTGCCCGGCGGTGTACAACCCGACGCAGACCAACACCGACGCAGATACGCTGGGCGACGTCTGCGACACCTGCCCGCTGGACGCGCTCAACGACGCCGACCAGGACGGGCGCTGCGCCAACCTCGACAACTGTCCCACCGTCGCGAACGCTGCGCAGACCGACGGCGACGGTGACGGCGACGGCGACGTCTGCGACAACTGTCCCGCGGTCTCCAATGCCGCGCAGACCGACAGCGATGGCGACGCGACGGGCGACGTCTGCGACACCTGCCCGCTCGACACTCTCAACGACGGCGATCACGACGGGCTGTGCGCCAACCTCGACAACTGCTCGACCGTCTACAACCCCGACCAGAGGGACCGGGACACCGACCTGGCCGGCGACGTGTGCGACCCGACGAACGTGAACTTCCAGTTGTGCGGGGTGCCCATCCCCGCGGGCTACGTCGAGGACTGCGGTCTCATCTATTCCACGGCCCGGGGCTACGGCTGGGACGCGACGGTGCAGGGGCGTGACCGCAACGCCATCGCCGACCAGGCTCTCGATACGCTGGTCTTCACACTCGCGGTCCGGCAATGGGAGATCGCCCTGCCCAATGCGGACTACGTGGTCGAGGTGGCGGTCGGAGACTCTTCCGGCGCCAATGGCCCGCATCGCGTCGTCGTGGAGGGGCAGCTTCTCATCAACAACATCAGCACCATGGCCAACACCTTCCACGTCGCCACGACGACCGCCAAGGTCAGGGACGGGCATCTCACGCTGGACGTCGGCGGCGGGGGTGGGCCGCTCCCAACGACCATCAACTACGTGAAGATCGTTGCGGCGACCCAGCAGCCGGCGTACCTGATGTCGGTTAACTTCCAGCCCGAGGGGAATCCGATCCCCGTTGGCTTCGTCGTGGACTCGGGGCAGGTGTTCAGCCTGGCGCGCACCTACGGTTGGAACTCGGACGTCCTGTCGCGAAGGCGCAATGCGGTCCCCAACCTCGTCAAGGACACCCTGGTCTTCGCGGGCTCGCCGCGCACGTGGGAGATTATGATCCCGAACGGCACCTACGAGGTCACGTTCAGCGTCGGGGACTCGGCCTTCTCGAACGGCCCGCACTACGTGACCGTCGAGGGGACGCCCGTCTACTTCGGCAGCATGACCGCCGCGAACCAGTTCCTGCAGACCACGGTCCCGGTGGTCGTCTACGACGGAAAGCTCTCGGTCACA
>Ga0137325_1000171_pt1 | contig 14920 bp, 15 predicted proteins | sample EasRivERMZT469_2_FD_102294 | JGI IMG/M metagenome (GOLD analysis project Ga0137325, IMG submission 102294) | Soil microbial communities from meander-bound floodplain in the East River, Colorado, USA - East River MetaG ERMZT469_2 | ecosystem: Environmental > Terrestrial > Soil > Floodplain ...
CAAAAGCCGGTGAGGAACCGATCGCCGCGTTGCAGCGGGTCATCACCCAAATCAAGGCGGCCGGGTCCGCGGCGGAAGCGAACGCGCTTGCCTTCGAAGTGTTCGGTGTGCGCGCTGGCCCGGACATGGCCGCAGCGATTCGCGAAGGCCGCTTTGAGCTCGACAGCGTCATGTCCGCGATCACGAACGGCAAGGACACGATCCGCGGCGCGGCGCGGGACACGAACGACTTCTCGGAGCAGTGGAAGATCTTCAAGAACACCCTGCTCACCGAAGTCGAACCGGTCGCGACTCGCGTGTTCACCGGGATCAGCCAGGCGATGGAATGGGTCACCGAACACCGAGCCGACTTCAAGAGGTTCTTCGATGACGTTGCCCTCGCCGTCTCGGCCGCCTGGACGGTCGTCGAACCGATCTACAAGGCACTCTTCGACCAGCTCGTCGCTGTGTTCAACTTGATCGACGACTTGATCCACGGCCGGTGGGCGCAACTGTGGGGCGACGTCGTCGCGATCTTCGAAGCCGCGTTCAACTATCTCGTCGCACCGTTGCGCGGGTTCTACCGGCTGTTCGAGGGGACGTTCCAAGACGTCGCGAACGCGGTTTGGTCGGTGATCGGTCCACCGCTCGTGTGGCTCAAGGCACGTATCGACGAGATCGCGGGTGCTGTCGTATGGATGGCCGGTGTCTATGTCGGGGCGATCGACCAGGTTGTTGGTGCCGGGACGGCGTTGTGGGGAGTCATCGACGGGCCACTTGCCGCCTTGTGGAGCATCCTCCAGAAGATCTACAACACGGCCCGCGACGCGGCCGACGCGATTCGGAACATTCCGAGCAGTATCGGCGGCGCGATCGGGATTGGTGGCGGGTCGTTCGCCGAGGAAGTCGAACGAGTCGAGCGGTTGAAGGCGAAGTACGGCGGCGCCGAAGGCGCGATCGTGAACCGTCCGACGCTCGCACTTATCGGCGAAGCTGGCCCGGAGATGCTCGTCCCTCTCCACCGGGCTCCGGGTGCGTCACCGCTCCCCAACGGTGGTGGGGGCGTGATCGTGATCGAAAACGTGATCGTCCTCGACGGCGAAGTCGTCGCCCGGAACTCGGCGAAACACTTCGGCCGTGCGGGCGGTCCGCGTATCCCACGGCGAGCGATCGCATGACCGTCCCGTTGCTCCGCACTGAGTTCCGTTGGTCATGCCCGAACTGTGACCGGACGCTCGTCACGCGTGCCCGGCCGACACTCATCCCGCAACACCCATGCCGGGGTCTCAACGGCCTGTACGCACCGTTCACCGAAGACGGCACCCCTTGCAAAGTCGTCGCGATCGAAACCGAGGATTACGTCGCCGGCGAGATGGTCCAAACCGACGGTGAAGGCCGCCCAGTCGTCGCGATCGTGACGACCCGGGACGACGGACAAGATGTCGCTGTGTTGGCGCCGTGCGCCAACGCTCAAGAAGGGAAGTAACCGAATGGCCTGGTCCAACAGCAAGCTGTTTCGTCAGACGCTCGCCGACATTCTCGGCAACGCCGCCGCGATCGACATGTCGGGAGCGTCGGTCGACACGTTCAAGGCCGCCCTCTACGACAACGACATCACGCCCGATAATGACGTGTCGGCGGCGAACACTGCGTACAACGCTGGTCAGTGGGCCTCGGCAGGGAACGAGGTGTTTGAGGCTGCGCAGTGGGCGCAGGGTGGGGTGGCGTTGGCGTCACCAGCCATCAACGTGTCCGTCGCCGATGTCGTGTATTGGGATGCGACCGACACGGCATCAGGGTCCGCGTTCGATGGTGCGGCGATCTTCGGTTGCCTCGTCTACGACGACACGATCGCGTCGCCGATCGCCGACCAAGGCATTTGCTATCTCTACTTCGGGAATGCCAGCGGCTATTCGGTCGTAAATGGGACATTTACGGTTGTTTGGCACGCCAACGGGATCATCAGATTCACGCTTTAGTGCCTCATGCCGATAACAGTCGTACATCGGGTCGGGTTCGGGACACAGGCTGACCTCGAGGTCGTCAACGCAACAGCCGAATGCGCGACAGTCATCGTGTCGACTGAAGTCGCGTCGGCCGGCGTGTCCGGGCCGGTGAGCGTGTTCGCCGATGTCGCGGCGGTCACGGTCACCGCGAACAATGCTGCGCCGACGACGTCGGGAAACACGACATACAACGTCGTGAACACGGCGGAGCTCGCGACCGCGTTGGCTGCGGCGGCGCGTGGCGACACGATCAACTTGACTGGCGATGTCGAATACGACATCCAACTGTCCGGAGTGACACCGTCCGGGTCGTCGGGGTATGTGACGATCGTCGGGAACCTCGTGTTGGCGACCCAGCAGATCAAGGGCGGGTCCGGGGCGTCGACGTCGGCGACCCGCCCGAAGATGACATCGTGCTCGCGGTTCAAGTTCCAGGCCGTCCGCATCCACCACTTCAACTTGGTTGGTTGCACCGACGTCGTGTTCACGGCATGTACCGAGGTCGGTAACCTCCGTCTCTACCACTCGTCGTCGATCACATGGACAGGCGGCGAGATCGCCGGTTCGGTCGGTGCCGGTATCTATATTTCGGCGGCGTCGTCGAACGCGGCACAGACGACGTTCTCTGCACGCTGCGCCGACATTCTCATCGAACGGGCCAACATTCACGCGCTCGGCGGGAACGCTATCGAAGCGGTCGGGTTCGACGGGCTCATCATCCGGTGGAACAACTTCTCTGATATTTCGTCGTACAAGTACTCGGGGAACACGACGTCGGGTCGTGGTACGTCGAACGGCGTCCAGGTACTCGAAGGCACCGGCCTTCAGATGTACGGGAATTTCCTTACCGACATCGAGTGGTACCCGATCGCGATCCAACCGACCAACGCGATCAACTGGATCACGTCACCCGCCGTCGCCGACGCCCACATCTACCAGAACGTCATTAACCGTGCGGGAACGTCGTACGTGCCTGGGGCGTCGACTGCGGGTGGTCGGTGCATCATCCAGAACGCCGAGACCGTGAAAGTGTCGCAGAACACGTTCACAGCTATGGATTCCGCGTCGGTAGTGTTCACGACGGACACTGCGACGGCACCTTCGGGGTATGTGCCAGGTGACGCGGACTACATGTTCGTCAACAACGTGTTCCAATGGGCGTACACGGGAACCGGGTTCAGCGGTGCGGCGGTCGTCCCTTCCGTATGGTTGGGGAACGTCCAATCCACTGACCGTGGCGCGTCGTCGCTGGATAACTACATGTGGACCGCCGCCGCTGACACGGACCACCATCAGGATGTCATCGGTGAGACCGTCGGCGCGTCCGTACCATTTGGGAACAGAGAAACCACCTGGTCGTACCCTGGTCTCCTCGAGGGAGCGTTCGCTCCGACGACAGGCTCGTCGGCTTCTGGTCTGTCTGGGATCGGTGCGAGCGGCGGCGAGGTAGCCGCATCAGCGTTCGCACCGGGCGTTCTCCAAACCGACGACGTGAACGGCGAAGAGTACCTTCCCCGCGACATCGGTGCGGTAGCCGCAGTTGACGCACCCGCACCGTTGGGTTCGATCGCCCCTTACTTCTTCAACACGGGTGACCAGATCGTCACTGTCCCCGACGGTGTGTATTTCGCCGACACGATCACGAACGCTGTCCACGCCACGACTGCGGGAACCTACGACGGTTGGCTTGTCCTCGAAGCTGAGACACAAGGCGGCGTCATCATCGACATGGGGTACCCCGGTGCGACCATCCCCGAGGGTGGCAACGCGAACGGTGACCTGATCTTCGCGGGGACGACGTCACGGATCTTGATGGTCGGGTTCACGTTCCGTAACGGGATCATCAAGACCGGGTCGTGTGACCACATCAAATTCTGGTATTGCGACGCGACGTATCCGATCTCGACGTGGGCTACGGAACCGAATTGGCCGCAGCACCCGTCCGTCGGGCCGTTCATGTATCACGAGGCTCCGCGTCTCCTGAAAGTCAGTTCCGGTTCCCGCAACATCGAGGATTACGGCTGCGACTGGCATGACACCGGCACCGCCCTCTATCAGGACGGCGGCAACAACGACGACCGCATCACCCAAGGCGCCAAAATCTGGGACATCAGCGAAGGTCCGGTCGACAACGTCGGGACGAACCTGGACCCGAACGACATCCTCCACCCGACCGGCGTGTCAGGAATCGTCGGAGCGTACGACCGTCGGCAACTCCTCGACTCGTACATCCGGCCGAACAACACGACGCCGCCGTCCGGGATCAACGACGGGATCTCGTCGTTGCGGTTCATTGCCGGGATCGGCGACATCCTCGACTTCGAGATTCGTCGCACCTGGTTCGAGGATGCGTACGCCGGGATTTCGTTCCAGTCGTTCGCCGCGGCGGCATACGACATCACCGGCACAATCGAAGACGTCTGGGTATGGAACATGACCGGTTACAACCGCAACATCACGGTCGACGGCACATCAGGACAGAACTGGGATCTCGACACGTCGCGCATCAACATCACCCGCATCAACTACAACGAGACGGCACCAGGCGGCAGCGACCCGGCGACCGTGTGGCGCACCACGAACCCATACAACTCGTGGGCCACTTACCTCGCTTCCCGCTGGACCTGAGCAGTGGCCGCCTCGTTCACGCACATCACCCAAGCGACCCACGGGTCCGGCACTGACGCGTCGATCTACTCGAGCTTCTCCGCGTTCACCCCCACCGCAGGGAACTACCTCGTCGCGTTCGTCGCCGCGTCGGGAACGGTCCTCTCCGCACCGACACTCACCGATTCGCTCGGCGGCACCTACACGCTCGTTCACCATTGCATCGACCACAGCGATAACGATTCGCTGTACCTCTTCGTCAAAGACACCGCCGCGGTCGCGTCGTCGCAAACGTTGACATTCGATTGCACCGGCGACCCGGCGACCGGGTGTGCGGTCTCCGTCGAGGAATCGACCGGGTTCTCCGCGTTCGGTGTGACCGCGGTCGTGCAGTCGACACAAGCGACCGGTAGTGCGGGAACGACCCCGCTCGTCCTCTACGACGTGAACTGCGACGAGAACAATGCGACGGTCCTCGCCTGCCACAACTCGGCGAACCCTGCTGCCCTGTCGCCACCCAGCCTTTGGACCGAACTTTTCGACGGCGGACATGCGTCCCCGGCCCGTGGCCTCGAAACGATTCGCCGAAACAGTACGTTCGGTTCGGATACCGTCACCTGGGCGGCAACGTCCGCGACCTTGTGGGGCATCGTCGGTGTCGAACTCAACCCGGCCGCGGCTTCCGGGACGACCGTCAACGCCGAATATGTGGCGGTTACCGTTGCCCTCGACGCGGCCGGGTCCGTCGCTGGCAGCGGCTCCACCGCATTCGCCGAAGTCGCGACCGTCAACGGGACCGTCGAATGGTCCAGCACCGGCGACTCGACCAGCCTCCAGCTCACCGCTGATGCACCCATCGAAGTGTCGGCGACGATCGGCGACGAAACTATCCAGACCGTCAGCGCCGTATCCAGCGCGCCGCTGACGATCGAATGGCTTCCCGGTATCCCACCCGGCGCCACGACCGGCACGTGGGTCGACATCACCGAATACGTCCACGCCGGCGACATTCAACGTGGCCGCACCTACGAACTCGAACGGTTCGCGGCCGGTACCTGCCAACTCAACCTCCGTACCACGACACGACTGTTCGACCCCGAATACACCAGCGGCACTTACTACGGCAACCTGATTCCGATGGCCCAAATCCGGATCGTCACATCCTGGGCCGGTATCGCCTACCCGTTGTTCTACGGGTATGTGATGGACTGGGGTCAGACCGTCGAAGCATCCGATTCGATGTTCGAAACCGACATCGTCGCACGCGACGCGTTCGCCTGGTTCGAACAGATGGGCCTCCCCGGCTCCTGGCTCGACGCGGCGGTACGGGTCTCGCCACCGGACCGTTGGTGGCGCATGAACGAGACCGCGGGGACTGTCGCCATCGAATCCGGCAGTTTCGGTGGTCTCGACGGCCGTTACGAAAACGACCCGGAACTCGGCGGCGACCCGGTCGTCCCGTTCTCCGGCGGGGACGGCGCCCCGACCTTCGACCCGGCGTTCACTCAACACGTCGTCGTACCACTTGGCGAAGTGTTCGCTTTGCCCGTCGACGACTTCACCCTCGAAGTGTGGTTCACGCACCCGGACGAGACGATCGTGAATCCCGAGTACCTCGTGTGCATCGGGAACACGAACGGCACCGAAACGAGCCTGCGGTTGTACGGCGACGGGTGGGTCGCCGGGTCGTCCTCAACCGGGTTCGTATCCGACGCTTCGGTGATCGTCACGGACGATCTGCCACATCAGGCGGTCCTCGTCCGCGAAGACGCCACCCTCACCCTCTATGTCGACGGGGGACCACGCAACACCGGCGCGTGTTCGCTCATCGCACTCCCAAGCGACGTGTTCCGCATCGGACTCGGCCCCGACAACAACATCGGTTCCGGGCTCGGCGCGGCTGACACGGCATTCAACGGCCAGATCGGCCATGTGATGCTCTGGGAGGACCGCGCCCTGTCGGCAGCTGAGGTCGCGGAGCATTGGAACGCGGGTGGGCTCGGCTACGCAGGCTTCGACACGGGGGCGGTCCTCGACGCCTTGCTCACGTTCAAAGGATGGCCGTCCGGACTGCGTGACATCGGGGTCGGCGCTTCGACGGTCGGCGGTTACGAACTCCCCGACAACATGCTCGAGATGGTGCAACGCCTCGCGGACACCGAAGCGGGGCAAACGTATATGGACGGCGCCGGGAACGTCGTACACCGGCCCCGGTCGGCCCTCTGGGCGGAACCACGGTCGAACACGTCGCAGGCCACGTACGGCGACGTGCATAGCGGCGAAGCCCTCGTCTACGTGGCGGAAGGGTTCGCGCTCCACCGTGATGAGGCGCAGATCCGCAACCCGGTCACGGCCGAACGGTCGGGTGGCGTGTCGTTCACCGTCGAAGACGTCACCTATTCGACGGGCCGGTACGGGGAACGGGCATGGTCGGCGCCCGCGACGTACGACGACTCCGACGTGGTGATGGTGTCGCGGGCGTGGGCGTTGTTGACCCGGTACAAGGATCTCGGAACCCGGTTGCGGGCGATGCGTCTCACACCGCACCGCGATCCGGACAACCTGTGGCCCGAAGCGTGGGGCCGCGAGATCGGCGACCGGATCACCATTCAGCGTCGGCCGCTCGGCACGGGGAACACGATCCAGGTCGACCAGATCCTCGAGGGTGTGACGTACTCCTTCGGGGATCATTTGTCGTCGTGGGTGACCGAGTTCCGGGGCTCACCGGTGGATGACACGCCGTACGCCAAGTTCGACGAGTGCGTCTTCGACGAAGTCGTCTTCGCCTACTAAGGGGTTCGAATGGCAACGTACGTCGACCCGGCCACCGTCGTCGCGTCCGTCACCGACATCAGCGCGGACCTGTGGAACCAAGACGTCCGCGACAACGTCATGGCGATCTCAGAGTGGACTTCGTTTAGCCCGACGGTGACGCAGTCCGGTGCGGTCACGAAGACGAACACGTACTCGAAATACAAGTCGTACGGTGGGACCGTCGAAGTGATCGTCTATCTGACGATGACCGGCGCAGGGACAGGCAACAACCTCATCACGGTGAGCTTGCCGGTGACGGGGATCACGGCAACGGGTCTCGTCATCGGTTGCGGCGAAGTCGTAGACACTGGATCGCAACGAATCTCGACGAACGTGTATGTGAATACGACGACGACCGTGAAGTTCTTGTCGACGGCTGGGGCGCTCACCGATTTCGTGGGGAAGGACCCGAACTTCGCGTTGGCGTCGGGTGACACCATCACGTTCACTTGCCGGTACGAAGCCGCGTAGCGGCGAGGTCGCGTCGTGGCGTGGACTAAAGACATCGCGACGGCGACCGCGACCGACATTGCGACGACGACGCCTGAAGTCCTGACGACAGGGAACTTGGGTGCGACCGTCAACGTCGGCGACCTGATCGTCGTCCACTGTTCCCGTGACAACCAGGCGGGCGACTCCGCATCGCCGACGGACACGCTCGCCGACAACAAAGGGAACACGTACTCGACGGCGGTCGGGTTCTCGACGGCGGGTGCGGCGAACCGTAACGCCGGGATTTTGTTCTACTGCACGGCGGCGCAGTCGATCGCGTCTGGTGGGCCGATCGTCTACACGTGGAACATCGAAGACGCCGCGGCGATCGCGACGAAGGTCATCAACGTTGCGGTTCACCGGCCGGGTAACGCTACCGGTGGCACCCCGATCGTCACGAACAGTGCCGAAGTTCTTGCGACGACTACACCGTCGGTTACGGCGACGGGTGTCACGTCCGGTGACCTTGTCGTCGGTTGCGTCGGCCTCGAGGAGCAAAGCACGACGGTCACGGCGTGGACCCGTGATTCGGATACGACGAACGGGTCTTGGTCGGACCCGGCGGTCACCGTCCAGTCGGTCAAGGCCGGGACGGTCAACGACAACGCCTCATGTATGCAGGCGAAGGTCACGACCGGTACCGGCGACCAGACGTATAACCCGACGATTAACACGACGAACGACACGACGTGTTTGATCGCGTCGTTCCGCGAGAACGTTCCACCGAGCGCCCCAGCCGAGTGTGCGACGGTCGCGGTCGCGGTGGACGAGCCGACGATCACCGTCTCGTCGAGTGCGACGGCCGAATCGGTGGCGGTCGGTGCGACAGCGAACGAGGCGTCGAGCGCGTCGGTCACGAACGTCGACTCCGAACATGTCGCCATCGGCGCGGTCGCGAACGAGCCGACGGTCAATATCGAGGAAGCGTCCGGCGAGAACGCCCCAGCCGAATGCGCCACGGTCGCCGTCGCGGCCGAAGATGCGACGGTCACGGTCAGCTCAACCGCCGACTCGGAGCACGCGGCGGCCACGGTCACGGCGAACGACGCGGTAGCCACGGTCTCGGCGAACGCGACGGCCGAAGACGCCGCCGTCACGGTCACGGTCGAAGACGCGACGGTCACGGTCACGGGCGCGGCGAACGCCACGGCCGAAGACGCCGCCGTCACGGCGACCGCGAACGACGCGACGATCACCGTCAGCTCGAATGCCACTGCCGAACATGCGGCGGTCACCGTCACGGCGAACGACGCCTCTTCGGTATCGGCCACGAACGCCGCCGCTGAATGTGCGACCGTCACCGTCGAGGCACTCGACGCGGGCATCAACCTTGGCGGCACCGACACCGACGCAGACGCCGAATGCGCGACCGTTACCGTCACCGCCCTCAACGCTGCTGTCGACGTCGCCCTTGACTGGCTCACTCTCACCGTCCGGGAACGGCGCCACACCGTCACCCTCCGCGAAGACCAGGGTGTGAGCGGCCGGGAACGAACCCACACCGCGACGCTCACCGAAGACACCAGCGTTACGGCCCGTGAACGGCAACTCGTCACCCTCGGGAGCACCTAGATGACCGTCTCGTACCACTCCACCGCCGAACGCCCGATCCTGAAACTCTGGCTCGAAGACGATGCTGGCGCGTTGATCGACTTCTCGTCCGGGTACACGTTCTCATTCAAGATCGGCAACGCCGGAAGCTCCGCGTTGCTCACGAAAACGTCGAACATTGCGGGTGCAGCCGGCGCCGGTTCGGAACCGGACGGTACACCGAACGTCACGATCACCTGGTCGGCTGGTGAACTCGAGTTGACGCCGGGCGCGTATATGGGGCAGCTCACGGCGACGAGCTCGAGCCTCGACCGTGTCTTCGTGTTTCCACTAGAAATCTTGCCCGTTGTTACGTAGGAGGCATGCGTGTCCGGTTCTCGTGTGAATCAGCTCAACGCGCTCGTGTTCGCGCTGGTCCAGTCGTTGTTCCCCGCGTTGATCTTGCTTGGGGTGATCGACTGGACCTCCGACGAGCAAGCCGTCGTGATGCTCGTCGTGACCAACGTGCTCAACATCGTCGGGTTCGTCTTCGCCCAGTCGCCGGCGACGAACACGGACCCGTAATGCCGGAAGGCTGCGACGTCTCCGAACACCAGGGGAACCTCTCCGCCGAATGGTTCGGGCAGTGGTCGTTCTGCATCATCCGGGCGTACAACGAGAACGGGTACCCCGACCGGACGTTCCAACAGAATTGGGCCCGCGCAGCGGGCCGGACGTTGCGGGGCGTGTACGGGTGGCCTATCCCCGGCGGCGACAACCGTGCCCTCGGTGCCCAACTCGTCCGCACCGCACCCGGCGCCGAGGCCGGGTATTGGGCTGACGTCGAACACAGCGCGCAAGGCATCCCATCCGCCGCGGATGTGGAGGCGTACCTGCGTGGGATCGGCGACCACCCGCGCGGGTTCTACTCCAACATCGGTGAATGTCCCCGCTCACCGTTCCTCGAGCGGGAACTGTGGTGGATGGCCGACTACGGGCCGAACAACGGGCAGCGTCACGACCCGAACGCGCAGCCGCCGCGTCCCACACGCGGTTGGGCGATCCACCAGTACACGTCAAACCCGCTCGATTTGAATTACGCGTCGACCCTCGATTTCGTAGGAGACACCGACATGCCCTTGAGCCTCTCCGACTTCGATGGTGTGAAGAAGGTCGTTGGTGGTGACCCGAACGTCGACGGCACGATCCCCACGATTAGTCAAGTGGTCGGCGACCTTGTCGGTGCCCGCCAGGAGATCGCTGCACTGTCGGCGAAGGTCGACGCGATCGGCGGTACGGGGGTCGCACTCGACTACGACGAGTTGGCGAAGCGGGTTGCCGCCGAGCTCGCGGATCGGTTGAAGGACTGACCCCGGTGGATGGGCGCACGAACCTCGCCCGCATCGGCATCTACTCGGCGGCGGTCGCGTCGTTGGCGGGTGCGGCGGTCGCATGGTTCGCACGGCAGCTTTTGCATTTGCATGACCCGGGCCTCTCGGATCATCGCCGTTGAGCAGGAGTGAGGATGGCCGACGACGACGCACCACGACCGCCGGGCGGGCGGCGACGGGTCGATATCCGTCGGGTGTTCGTGCGAGACACCCACCCTCTGCTGTTCCGCACCTACTTGACGTTCGGGTTAGTCAGCGTCGGCCTCGGGTTGAACTTCCTGTTCACGACACCGACGTTCAACCCGTACCACCTGGACAAGATGCTGGTCGGCACCACGTTCCTGATCTTGGGCCTCGCGCAGATCGTCTTCCTCACCGCCTTCCGCCGAATCGCGTTGCTGCGTCTCGCCCTCGCGGCCAACATCGCCTTCGAAGTGTTCTGGGGGATCGGCGCGTCGTTCACGTACTTCCAGGGCCTGTCGAGCCTGCAACTGACGGTGCTGTATCTCGGGCTCGCGTTCCTCGAGTTCTGGCTGCTCATCGAGAGTCCGGTCACCCTGACGGAGAAGCCGCTCGAATGAGCGCGACGAACGACCCCATCGTGCTCGGTGTCGTCGCCGGTACACCTGCCGTCATCGTCGGTTACCTCGCATACCGCCGTTCGAGGAAGGCCGACGCGGCGACGGAGCGGCTCGGCATCGCGTCGGGTTCGGCTCAGTCGATCACCCAAGCGTTCGACGGGCTGAACAAGGTGATCGACGGGCTGAACATGTACATCGCGATCCTGCAGGCGGATCACGCGGTCGACGCGGAAGACATTCGGCGGCTCACGGCGCAGCGCGACGCGTTGCAAACGGAGTTGAACCGCATGTACCGGAAGTACGGCAACGGCCAGTGAAGCTCGTGCTCTGAAAGGAACCCCCGATGCTTGCTATCTCGTCTCCCGACCCGCTCGTCGCGGGGTTGCTGTTCCTCGTCGCGGTGATCGTGTTCGTCGTCGCGGCGGTGCTTGCGCGTCCTGCGTTGTGGGCGTGTCTCGTCGCGGTGGGCCTCGCGTGTTGCGCGGCAGTGTGGGCATGGGACCGGCTGGCTCTGTCCTGATCTGCCCGCAGTGCGGGAAGCCGATCGACTTGGCCGCGTTCGCTTGCTTCAAGTGCGGGTGGGCCAGGTATTGAGCCGCCCTCACCTTCGTGGGGGCGGCTTCTTCGCGTTTAGGCCGCGGCGACGCGCATGACGGCGGTGAGCACGTCAGCGGCGACCCTCATCCGGCGGGCCGACACCTTCGTGTAGATCTGTGTCGTCGCTAACGACGCATGACCCAACAACTCTTGCACGGCCCGCAGGTCGTTGGTTCGGTCGAGGGCGATCGTCGCGACGGAATGCCGGACCCGATGCGGCGTGACCCGCTCAACGGCGGCGACCTCGCAGATCTCCTCGAGCCTCCTGGCGAGGGTGCAACGCGAGAGGTACCCGGTCGCGGATCGGGTCGACGGAAACAACCAGTCTGCGGAACCGCATTCGGCACGCCACGCGATCAACGCAGCATAGAGATGAGCGTTGACGGGCACGACGCGGATCTTGGGGCCACGCCGCCGGGAACTAGTTCACCCCAGGTGAGGCGACCGGCGAGCGTAGGCTTCGTGGCCATGTAGAAAATTGTATATGCAGGTTGTTGACAACACAAGGGCGGCATCTGTAGTGTCCTGCACATGCAATCTTCTGCACTTGGCGGTGCTGTCCGAACCGCCCGTGAGGGACGGGGCTGGTCTCGGGCGACGCTAGCCAAGCGTGCCGGGGTGTCCTCAGGCACCGTCTCCAACCTCGAGCTGTACGGCACCGCCCCCCGGTGGGACACGGTCCAGTCAATCGCGCGGGCGCTTGAGATCGACCTTTCGGCCCTCCCCGAGCAGGAGCCGGCCGCGTGAACCGCGGCGCGTGCGTGTACCGCGCGTTCTCGGCCGACGGCGTTCTGGTCTACATCGGCTGCACGGGCAACGACCTGTTGCGATTCGAGCAGCATCGGGCCTCGAAGGACTGGTGGCCGAGCATCGCCAACATCACGGTCGAGCATTTCCCGAGCCGACTGGAAGCGATGGCGGCTGAGGCGAAGGCCATCCGGGAGGAAGGACCGTTGGTCAACGCCGACGCGACCGAGGCTGGGCGCAAGGCATGGGTCAACCGGCTGCGCTTCCACGGCCGCGCCACGCATTGCCCTTATCCCGGGTGTCCGCTCTGTGTCCAGCAAGCGGCCCTTTTGGGTCCGGAGGGCTCCGCGTGAGCCCCTCGAAGACCGTCACGGTCTCCATTTCGACGCTCGGCCGGTGGCTGCGCGAGGACCTGGCGGGGCCCGCATGACGCTGTTCGGGCTGGAGCAGACCCAGGCGACGAGCGATGACTACTACACGCCCGTCTGGATCTTCGACCGTCTCGGCCTCCACTTCGACCTCGACGTCTGTTCGCCGCCCGCCCCGCCCCCGTGGATTCCCGCCACCCGGTTCTTCACGATGGCTGACGACGGGCTCGCCCAGGAATGGGCCGGACGCGTCTGGATGAACCCGCCCTACTCGCGGCCCGGCCCATGGGTGGAGCGGTTCATGGAGCACCGCAACGGCGTCGCGCTCGTACCGTTCGCCAAGTCGGCCTGGTTCGATGCCCTCTGGGTCGCGGCCGATGCCGTGTGCGCGCCCGGCGTCGAGGCGTCCAAGTTCGTGGGCGGGCCGATCTTCATGCCCGTGTTCCTCGCCGCGTACGGCGCCGAGTGCGTGGCCGCGTTGCGGAATCTCGGGACCGTGAGGGTGGCGGCGTGACTGCCGGGGTTCTCTCCGTCGCCCTCTTCGCTGTTCTGGTCTTGTCGACCTGGCTGTTTTGGCGGTCCCTGTGAGCGATAAGGACTACCACTCATTCCTCACCTCGCAGCGTCGGTCGGCTGCTGTGCCGCGGTTTGCTCCGGACATTGCCGCAGCGCGGGATGCTGAGAACGGTCGACGTTGGTCTGCAGCGCAGCAACGCGCCCTCCGTGCTCTGTCGCGGATGTATCACGAGGACTACGCCGAGCTCCTTGGCCTCGCTCGGATCGACATCGACTCGGAGCGCGGCCCTATGCCCGGCGACGAGGCGGTGACCTGATGGCCACCGCGACCCTCTGCCGTGTCTGCGGGGAACCCATCGTGCGGGAGCCCGGGAAAAAGGGCAGGCCACTTTCCGCTCATCCGGCGTGCCGCGCCAACCCGAAATCGCACCAGCGCATTTCCCCGCCCCAATCCGCTCGATCTGAGACCAGGCCGAAGGCGCTGCGCTCAGTCCACAAGTTCAAGCACGACCCGCACCCTGCCGCCTGGCGCTGGTGCGCCCTTTGCGGTCGCGACCGCTCAGTCCATGAGGAGACCCGTTGAAGTTCTCGCGCACCCAGGAAGCCGCCAAGACCGAGAAGCGATCCAAGTGGGATCTCATCGAAGCCATCGCCCTCGACGCCGTTGACAACGACGTCCCGATCTCGGGCATGGATTCTCGTCTGGCCGCCAAGGCCGCCCTTGACGCGGTCGGCAATGAACACGCCGAGCGCACGATCTACGGCCTGTGCATGGTCGCCAAGTTCGACCATGAATCGACAGGGTCACAGCGCCAGCTCTGGCGGAAGTACGGCTGGACAGCCATCCGCACCGTGGCCGAGGCCGGCGTTACCCAGGACGCCGCCTTCGGGATGCTCGCCGGCCGGGATCGCCTCACGTTTCGAGAGATCGAAAAGGCGGTCGCGCGGGCCAACCCCCGCACGGGGGTTACGGCGACGCTTGCTCTTGATGAGGCACTTAGGCGGTGGGTGAACCGTCTAGACGCCGTGCTCACCGAGGGCGCCGAACTCGCTGAGCGGGCTTACAACGAAGACGCCGAACTCAGTTCACGTTCCGAACTCGCGCTCGCGATCTACGACCGCATCACGGAACGCAAGATCGATGCCGAACTCCGCGAGCTGATGGAGTCGGAGTCGGCTCGGTGACGGACTACAACCGGAACGCCGACCGCGAGCGAGGCGGGACAGGACAACCGCCCGGTGCCCGCGCGTCGCTGCACCGCACCGAGAAGGCGCTCGAACTCATCGAGTTC
>Ga0137325_1000173_pt1 | contig 14753 bp, 18 predicted proteins | sample EasRivERMZT469_2_FD_102294 | JGI IMG/M metagenome (GOLD analysis project Ga0137325, IMG submission 102294) | Soil microbial communities from meander-bound floodplain in the East River, Colorado, USA - East River MetaG ERMZT469_2 | ecosystem: Environmental > Terrestrial > Soil > Floodplain ...
GCCTCGGGTGAGCCGGAACTGGCCTTTCAAGCTGCTAAGGCTAAGCCTGCGGCTGAACCGACCGCTGCGCCTCTTCCAGAGACTACCACCTTTCCGGTAGATAAGGCCCCCCAGTCGTGGAGGGCACCTGCTCGAGAAAAGTGGGCAAAGCTGGAGCCCGACATTCAGCAGGAGATCATGAAGCGGGAGCGCGAGACTACCCGTGTGCTCGGGGAGACTGCCCAAGCCCGTCAGGTAGCTAACCAGATTCACCAGATCGTCCAGCCGTACCAGGCTCGGCTCCAGTCCATGGGGATCGAGCCCTTGAAGGCGATTAGTGAGCTCCTGAAGGCCGACTACTTGCTGGCCAACGCTCCGAAGGTCCAGCGGGCTCAGTTCATGGCCCGTATGATCATGGAGTACGGGGTGGACATTGGGGAGCTTGACTCGGCTCTGGCCGGTAAGGGCCCTGCGGACCCGGTAGATTCCCGGGTTGAGCAGCTACTCCAACAACGGTTGGCCCCCTTCCAGCAGTACATCGCGAATCAGCAGGCCCAGGCCCAGCAGTACGAGAAAGCCTCGGAGCAAGAGGTCAACCAGTCCATTGAGGACATGGCTACGGACCCGAAGTACCCTCACTTCGACACGGTGCGGCTCGACATGGCGGACATTGTCGAGTTAGCTGCTAAGCGGGGGCTTTACCTATCGCTGGACGACGCCTATAATCGCGCTATTGCGATGAACCCAGAGGTTAGCGCGCAGGTAGCTACCCAGAGGCAAGCAGAAGCAAAGAGAACCGCAGCCCAGCAGTTAAATGCTAGGGCCCAGAAGGCTCTCGGGGCTTCAGTCTCTGTCGGTGGCGCACCTAGCGGAGTACCAGTTGGGGCCTCGGAAGCAACCGACCGTCGTTCAACAATCGCTGCGGCGTTTGACTCGTTAGGTGGAAGATGAGCTTAAGTAATTTTACTCGTCGCATCCTCGGAACGGGCCATTTCCCGATTCGGCGCATTCCATTGAATGAGATCGAGCCTCAGGTCTATCAACCCGACCCGGTGTCGAAGGGGACAGCTGAACCGCCGCTCCCTCCGCCACCGGCCTCTATCCTACAAAGGAGCGCGCAATGGCTTTCCCGAACAATGCGATCACTGACGTAATCGCAACGACCATCCAAAGTCGTACTGGTCAAATCCAGGACAACGTCACGTCCAACAACGCCTTGCTGACCAAGCTGAAACAGCGCGGTAACATCAAGACGTTCTCCGGTGGTAACACCATCATGCAGGAACTGTCCTTCTCATCGAACGGCAACGCCGGTTGGTACAGCGGGTATGAGACTCTGCCTATCGCTGCGCAGGACGTACTGAGTGCCGCCGAGTACACGATCAAGCAGGCCGCGTGCCCGGTGACGATCAGCGGACTGGAGCAACTCCAGAACGCCGGCAAGGAGCAAATCATCGACATGCTCGACGCACGTATGGACGTGGCCGAGTCCTCAATGGCGAACCTGATTGCCTCTGGTCTGTACTCGGACGGCACCGCTGCTGGCGGCAAGCAGATCGACGGTCTGCTGAAGCAGGTCTCCAGCGCTCCCTCGGGCACGGTCGGCGGTATTGACCGCGGCACCTGGCTGTTCTGGAAGAACCAGACGCTGGTTACCGGCGCCATCACGGCGGCGAACGTCCAGGGCAAATTCAATGAGATGTGGTCCAAGCTGGTTCGCGGCAATGACCGACCCGACCTGATTCTGGTCGACAACCTGATGTGGTCGGCCTACATGGCCTCCCTCCAGGCCATCCAGCGCTTCTCGGGTGCCGACAGCGCCAAGCTGGGCTTCGTCAGCGTCAAGTACATGGACGCGGATGTCGTGCTCGACGGCGGCATGCAACTGAACTGGGGTCCGACCGGCGCAGCTGGTACCGCTCCCAACTCGGTGCCCGCTACCTCGGCATACTTCCTCAACACGAAGTTCCTCCACTATCGGCCGCACGCGAGTCGGAACATGGTCCCCTTGTCCCCAGGTCAGCGCTACAGCGTGAACCAGGACGCGGCTGTCCAAATCCTGGCTTGGGCCGGCAACCTGACGTCCTCGGGACTCCAGTTCCAAGGTCGGATGTCGGTCAGCTAAGGAACCGTTATGGTCACCGCCAAAAAGGTCGCCCCCAAAGAGGTTGAAGCGACACCCCTAGCCGACCCAGCAGTTGTCCAACAGCTGCTGTGGGACGCGAAGGCTTTGTTTGATATGGGGAAGTTCTCCACCTTGTATCAGGCAGACTTCTTCGCAGCCATGCTAGAGGAGGTGGGGGAGCCTCCCCCACCGCCTGAGCAGCTATCTGTAATCTCCGCCACTCTTGAGGTGACGGAGGACTCGGACAAGAAGGACTAACTATGACTACACTCAACGCCGCAGCGGCTATCGGCTACGATCAGTCCGTCACCGTTGAAAAGATTCCCTCCATCGGGGTCTACGTTCAGGACACCACGGCCCCGGGGCCGGGTTCTGATGGGCCGTACTTCGGGGTTCAAGGCCTCACGGTCTGGAACAACAACTGGTTGGGGGAGGATCCAGGTTTCTTGGCCCCCTCTACTAGCGGTGCTGTTGGTACTACCAACGTCCCAGGGGTGTTAGCTACTCCGCCAGACGTAGGTAACCCATTGGGCAAGAAAGCTCAGTGGACTACCTCCGGGGCCTCCCCCATTACTGTACCAGCGGACGGTCGTTTGACCGTCACCGGCGGTACGGCGGTGGCGGCGGTGGGTACGGGGCTTTACAAGACGTACCTTCCTGCGGCTGCGGTCATCCCGGCAGGCTCGTTCTTCTGGTCATTTGAGTTCTAATGCTCAATCATCAGCTCATCCTAACGGACTCGGAGGGTCGCCTGCGTTGTACGCTGGAGGCCCCCGATCCGTTGAACTTCAACGGCGGTACGCCCGTTCAGGATGGATTGCTTTGTATCGAGTACGTTGACGGAGAGGTTTACGTCAACGGTCTAAGCTACACCCTAGAAGGCGTGATTACCGCCGAGCAAGACGCTAGCCCGGCCAGCGACAACCCCTTCATGAGTTCTAGGGGACGGCTGAGGTCATCCGTAGGGGGCATACCGACAGTGTGGCTCTACGGATTGCCTTTCGATGAGAGTGGTCAAATCTGTATCGTCCTGGAGGACGAGCCCGTGCCCGATGTACGCGCCTTTAGTAGCGCATTCTCTAACGCTTTCGACTGAGGACTACTATGCGCAAATCCATCCTAGCCCTCCTGACCCAAGCCGACGCGACCATAGAGGACAATACTACGGGGGCTATCTCCGCTGCGGACGTTCGGAACTTGATCAAGGACGTTATCGACACATTCGCCCCCGGATACGGCATCGTGTCATCCGAGTCTCTCAATATGGCGGCTCTAGGAGTAACACCTCGTGCGATACCCTTCACTACCACCTTGGCTGCGACGGCTGAGTATACTGTGGTGCTTGCATCTGGTTCGATTACTCGACTGGCTCAAGGGCTTCCGTCAACGGTGAGCCGCGTGTCGTTCTACGCTGACGTCGCCGCCCCTGCCGGCGATGAGATGGTCTTCTCTTTGTTCCGCGACGGGGTGGACATCCCCGGCGGTATCACGGTCAGCGGCCAAGGCATTGGCAACCGGGTCCAAGCCGCCTTCAGCGTAGGCACCTCCGCTGAGGACTCGTTGGACCACGTGTACGATATTCGCGCCTCCAAGGTCACCGGCGGCGCTGATGACGTAGAACTGGATAACATCCGGTTCATTATTGAATCCGTGCCGACCATCGGCATTTAACCCAGGAACAGAAATGTCCACCGATACCCTCGATTATGCGATGAATTTTGAAGAGCATCAGCAGTCCGAAGCGGACAAGAAGCTGTTGGTGATCTTCTACAAGGACGTACAAAAGAACGAGCAGAAGTCCACCGACGCAGGACGGCCCATCTTCGATGAGATCGACCTGGTCAAGATCATCACCCCCGGCTCCCGCGACAGCTTTGTAGGTGTCGCCACCCCCGACTACCAGTACAGGTTCCCGACCCAGTGGGCCCGTTACAAGGCTGGCCGCTCTCAGGAAATGACGGGTACTCCGCTCAACCAACTGCCGTGGCTCGGCGTCGGCCAGATCGCTGAGTTCAACGGCGTCGGCTGCTACACCGTCGAGCAGCTGGTCGGTATGCCCGACAACCTCTCCCAGAAGTTCATGGGCCACCACGCTATCAAGCAGCGGGCTACCCAGTACATGGAGTTGGCCAAGGCCGAAGCCCCTGTACTCAAGATGCAAGAGGAACTCAAGAAGCGCGACGAGGAGATTGCTGAGCTTCGGAATATGATCGAAGCTATGCAGTCGGCTCGCAAGCAGGAGCAAACTGCTAAGGTAACATCCAAGGGGTAACCCATGTCTGACTACTGGACCGCTGTAGATACTCTTAAGCAGTTGGCGGGCGAACTAGGCTTGCCCCGCCCAGCCACGATTGTGGGCATCGAGGATATACAGTCGGTCCAGTTGCTCTCCTTGCTGAACTCGGCGGGGAACGAACTAACCATGTACTACCCTTGGGCGCAATTCGCCAAGGAGTGGGTATTCCAGACGGTACAGGGGCAGGAGGACTACCCCCTACCAGAGGATTGGTCCTACTTCGCGGACCAGACTCAATGGGACAGAACTGATCATTGGCCGCTCCTGGGCCCGAAGTCGGCTCAAGAATGGGCATGGCTGAAGGGCTCCCTGGTCGCCGCCTTGCCCCGTCAGCGTTTCCGGGTATCTGACGGGAAGTTCAAACTGTGGCCGGTACCCGGCTCCCCCAGCATGACCATGGCGATGGAGTACGTCACCAGGCATTGGGTCATGTCCGGGGCTACGCCCAAGGACATGGTTCTTCAAGATGGCGACATTATCCGCTACAATCCGTGGTTGATGATCAAGTTCGTCAAGCTCAAGTTCTATGAGCTCAAGGGCTTCCCGACCGCTGGCCCTCAAGGCGACTTCATCCGGGTGTTCAACTCCCTTACGGGTAAGGACACCGGGGCCAAGATTCTCTCCCTGGCGCCCAGGACTACCAGTGAGTACTTGGGCCCCTGGTCGATCCCGGATGGTTCATGGAACGTAACCAACGCTTGATATGTTCCTACCTGCCGCCATAGAAGCCACTAACAAGCCCTTCAGCGTAGCGGCCCCCATTGGGGGCCTTAACGCTAAGGACTCCATCGTGGCTATGCCCGAAGGCGACGCACTGATACTGCAGAACTGGTGGCCCCAGCCTTACGGGTGTACCGTGAGGAAGGGATACCGGGAGTGGGCTAACGGTATGCCCAGTCAGGTAACCACCATGGCTACCTGGGCCTCGCATACGGGGGCTCAGAAGTTGTTTGCGTGGTCGGGTAATAGCGTGTATGACATAACCTCGCCAGGACCGGCATTAATCACCCCCATCACTAACCTTACCAACATGGTATGGGAGTGGACCAATTTGGTCAACTCGGCGGGGAGCCACCTCATAGCCCTCAACGGTTTCGATGACGGTATCCTATATAACTTCAACGGCGGGGCTAGGATCATACTAGGGGACGGGATCGTAGCCAACACTTGGAAAGGGGTAGACCCCAAGAATTGCGTCTGCCCTACGGTACACCAACATCGGCTTTGGGTGATAGAGAAGAACACGGCCAACGGCTGGTTCCTCCCCACCAACGCCATCTTCGGGACCCTTCTCAAGTACGATTTTGGTCCGTTGTTCTCACGTGGTGGCTTTCTCCAGTTCCTGTCGACCTGGACTCTGGATGATGGTTCGGGAGCAACGGACCACCTCATAGCCTGTTCCTCTCGGGGAGAGGTCATAGTGTACGAGGGTATCAACCCTGTTGAGCCCAACGAGTGGAAGCTAACGGGTGTGTATTACATCGGCGCTCCCGTATCTGGGCGGCGGGCCTTTTGTAAGGCCGGGGGCGACCAGTATATCCTAACTCAGCAAGGTCTAGTCTCAATGAGTTCGACCTTGACGTCTACCAATGCCTCCGATAAGGAGAAGGTGGTCAAGACGGACAAGATTCAGTTCCTCATGTCGGAGTTGGTATCCTCCTACTCCAACCTATTCGGCTGGGACCTTAAGTATTATCCCAAGGATAACCTTCTCATCTTGAACGTCCCCTCCATCGTGGCCGGGGGTAACATTCAACTAGCGGCTAATCAGATCACCAATGCTTGGACCCAGTTCACCGGGATGGACGCGGCTTGTTGGTCCTACTTCGGCTCTACTCCCTACTTTGGAGATTATAATGGGAAGGTCTACGTTGCTTGGACGGGTAACTCCGACAAGGTCAGCGTGGACGGTGTTGGGGGTGAGAGCATAGTAAGCCACGTACAGCAGGCCTACTCCTATATGGGGGCCCCTGCGGTCAATAAGCAGGTTGGAATGTATCGGCCTACTTTTGTAGTGAGCGACCCCGCCGCTTTCAAGTCCATAATTCGGTATGACTTTAAGGCCGGAGCGTTGGGGACCCCGGGTCCCCTCCCCCTCACCACTAACTCCGTGTGGAACTTGGGAGAGTGGAACATAGATAACTGGGGCGGTGGGGATACCGTTCAAAAGCAATGGATTCAAGCGGAGGGGATGGGAGTAGCCGCCTCTCTACTCATGACTATGAAGACAGAGGGCGAAGTGCTATGGGTTGCTACGGACTATTCCGTGGTGGGTGGCGAAGGCCTGTTCTAAGGGGATACCATGGGTCTATTTTCCAGTCCAAAGCCGCCTCCGCCACCGGACTTGATCGGCGCTGCGGAGAAGACCACTGAAGGCAACATTAAGCAGGCTCAGGAGCAGACGCTTGCTGACCGTCCTAATCAGACGGATCAATACGGCAACACCCTAACGTGGACTAAGAACCCTGATGGATCGTGGGCCCAAACCACTACGTCTGGGGCTCAGGGTACCGCCGCCCAAGGGTTGGTCAATAGCTCCTACGGTCAAGTAGGGGACGCCCTCAGTCAAGGCTTCAACACTGAGGGGTTGCAGGAAATAGGCAGCTACGACATGGGGGCCCTTCAGGGGGTTGACGCCAATAGCCTATCCTCGGGAGCGGGTACTTTCAACTTGGATCCCTTCGGCAACTCCCAGGCTATCCAAGACGCCACTTACGGGCTCTTGAGGCCCCAGCGGGAGCAGGAATACAACGCGGAGGTTCAACGGCTGGCTAGTCAGGGTATCACCGAGGACAACCCAGCGTTCCGGTCAGCTATGCTGACTCAAAAGAATGCGGATACGGATGCCCAGTTCAAGGCCCTCTTAGCGGGTCAGACTGAGTACGGAAATGCCTTTGAGCGGGCGAAGGGTCAGAACTCTCAGAATTGGGAGCAAAAGTACAAGGCTCAGGACTTCGCCAAGGCCCTCCGAGATCAGCAGTTCGGAGAGCAAGGTGCGAACATCGACTTGGACCGTATCAAGCGTCAGACAGGACTTGACGAGCGGTTGATGGAGCGTAATCAGCCCATAGCTGAGCTCCAGGCCCTACTCGGGGCCCAAGGCTCTAGCGCCCCCTCCTTTGCTAACGTCCCCAGTGCTACCACGGCCCCAGCTACGGACTACCTGGGCGCTACTAAGGATATGTACGGTATTCAACGGGACCAAACCAATGCCGCGGCCCAGGCGAAAGCCAACAAGACAGGCGGTATGATCAGTTTGGCCGGCACGGCGGGAGCCTTGATACTCATATGAAAGTCTTACACTATTCCGGGGGTCTGGACTCCTTGGCTTGCTTAGAGCTACTCAAGGACGAGCCCGACCTTACGGTGATTACTGCTAGCACCGATGGGGGCTACCCCGACCGTGAGCAGTACTTCAAGAAGGTGGAGGCCCACTACCACCAGTTGCCCTTTGTCTACGTCTACAAGGATCGCAACCTGGAGAAGCACGGCCAGCCGGTAGACGTGCTCCCAATCAAGTGGTCTGAGGTGGGGGCTATGGTTCACAACGGCCCCGTACGGTACCAGTCGGTGTTCGACTGCTGTAACCGGGGGATATGGACCCCGGTCCACGAGGCGTCGGTCAAGCTAGGGGCTACCACCATCTACAGGGGCCAGAAGGCTGCAGACCCCCTTAAGGCCCCCATCAAGGACGGTCACGTAGAGGCCGGTATCACCTATAGGTTCCCCATCGAGGGGTGGTCCCGTAAGGAAGTGATCGAGTTTGTACACGAGCGGGTCCCCGAGTTGATCCCGGCCTACTATCAGCGGGAGCAGACCTCCCGGGATTGCTGGGATTGTACTGCGTACCTACACGAGAATCACGATCGCATCCGGTACCTCCCCTATGAGGAGAGGCTACACGTGATTAAGATTCTTGATCAGTGGCGGAAAGACGTCAACGACGAAACGAGGTGGTAACATGTTCCCAACTACCGGCAATATGGACATGGGTGACCCGACTGCGCCCTACCAAGCTACTAACGTCACTTCGGGCGATCCGATGGCGATGCGTAACGCCATGATGGTTAAGGGGCTGCGAGGTCAGAAGCAGCCTCAAGGTCAGATGGTGGGCGGACACTATATCGCCCCCTCGGCTGGTGAGGCGCTTACCCCCTTGATTAGCCAGCTAGGGTCTGCGTACTTCGGCGGTATGGGCGGCGGTTAAGGAGACATCATGGACCCCTATGGCGTAGCGGCAGCACTCAAGCAGCGTAAGCTGGCGGACGCTCTGCGCAAGCAAGCGGAGAGTCAGAAGACTCCCGAGGGTCAAATGGTGTCCAATCACTTCGTGGCCCCCCATTGGTCCCAGTATGCTAACCAGCTAGCTACCACCCTAGGCTCGGCCTGGGCCGGTAACAAGGCTGAGGAAGCCGAAACCGCAGCAGCGGGTAAGGCTCAAACGGCCCTCGATGCTTCGATGGCGGACCTCCCCAAGGCTGAGGAAGCTCAGATGGGCGAGCCCGCCATCACTGGGTTGGGGGGCCGGGAGCGTATGGAGGCCCCTGTACTCAAGCAAGCCAATCCTCTCACGTTCGACCGGGTGTTCAAGAAGTACGCTGAGATCAAGAAGAACCCACTAGGCGCTGACGTAGCTGAAGGGTACCTAAAGGGTGCTCAAACCGAGGCGGGCCGGGAGGATACCCAAAAGGCTGCCCTAGCCAAGGCTCAGATGGAGGTTGATGCCCGGTACGGTCTGCAAAGTGTTAAGGGTCAGCAGGCTATGGACCGGGAGACTCTCAAGAATGAGACGGTGAAGGCCAAGGACAAGGTATGGGAGCGGCTCCAGGGTAGGAAGCTGGACATCGAATCCCAAAAGGTCGCCAACTTGTTGGAGGCGGCTAAGATCAGGGCTAAGGCCGCTTCAGACAAGGCTACGGGTAAGCCCGTCAATCCCACCATATCCAAGGAGTTGACTGACGCTAGCGGTAAGATGAAGAAAGTGGTTCGGTTAGCCTCTGAGTTCAAGCCGTCCTACGCAGGCATAGAGGGGGCTGTAGATTACGGGATGGGTCAAATACCCTTCGTGTCTACCGAAGCAGCAGAATGGTGGAAGAACTACAAGAAGGAATCGGAACTGATCGAGCGTCACGGCCTGTTTGGTTCCGCCTTGACCGCAGGTGAAGCGACCTCTTGGAGGGCAGCGGATATTCAGCCTTGGATGGACGAGGATGCCGTTGCCCGTAACCTGGAGCGCCGAGCCGAGGTTATGGCTGAGCACTTTGAAGCTAAGGTGGCGGAGTACGAGGCCCTACATCATGACGTCCGGGGGGCTTTCCCCAAGCCAGTAGCCCCGGGGGCCGCGCCCACTGCTCTACCTCTCTCCAACCCAGGACGAGCCTCTACGGTCGTCCCAGGTCCCGTAATCCCCCAAGCCAACGTGCCGGGAGCGGGCCAACCGGCATCGGTAGGGATACCCAACGAAGCCAAAGCCAGGCTGGACGCCAAATACGATGCCCTCCTCAAGAAGTCGCGCTGAGCTCTACCAAATGCTCGACTTGGCTGATAAGGCCGGGAATGAGGCTGACGCTAAAGAGATATACCAATGGATCCAGGAAACCCCGGATGAAGCACCGGCCCCCGTAGCCCCCGTTGCTGCTCCGGCCCCGGTACTCCCCCAGGCGGCTCCCAAGGTACCACCTCAGCAGCGGATGGACGAGCTTAAGCAGTTCGTCAACAAGCCCGGAGGCCCCGACCTAAAGCAACCGGCCTTCCACGGTCTACAACGGGCCTCTAAAGGCTTGCTAGATACAGCGGACACCTTGTTGGGCCCCGTAGCGATCCCCTTCAAGGGCATCCATAAGGCTTTGGTGGAAGAGGCTGGGATGCCCTCTATCTACCCCACCGAGCAGAACCTGGCGGCGGGGGAGGCGGCTACCAAGGCGGCGGGGCTACCCGGTGCGTTAGCAGCGGGGACTACTGAGGCCTTCAGCAATGTGCTACCCACCAAGGCGGCGGTAACTTCGTTGGCCCCAGCAGCCTCTTACTATTTGCCCAAAGCGTTTCAGGCGGCGGTCCCCGCTACTAGTGAGCTGCTGGGTAATATGGTTTCCGGGGCGACTATGGCCCCCAGCGGTGAGAAGGGTCAAGCCGCTGTCGCTAGTGGGTTGGGTACCGGCTTCGCCAGCGCGATAGGTCAAGGCTACCAGGGCTTAGTGGGTCTGGGCAAGAAGGCTGCTAAGACCTACCTGCCGGAGTTCATGCCTACTAAGGCGGCTGCTACGGAGAGGGCTAGCCAGGCCCTACAGGAGAAGTATGGTCAGGAAGAATTCAAGCGAATGGGGCACGAGATAGATACCCAGATGGGGCCTCATATGCTCCCGCAGACCACGGCTTCGTTGACGGGTAGTAAGCCCGCCGCAGCCTATGAGCGCGGGGCCCGTACTCGGCCCACTTTCGGAGCCAACGAGTTCGATGAGTCAGTGAATAAGGCTAAGGGCGGCATCTTCCAGAACATCACTCAGAACGCTGAGAACGTGCCTAAGTTGGCCCCGGTACCCCAGGCGATCCACAATAAGACCCAAGAGGCTCTTAACAAGATACCCTTGGACAATAAGTCGGCGGACAAGATCACCATTGGTCTGGACGATATGAAGAAGGGGGTTGCTTTTGGGTCTCATCCAGCCGATGCTAAGCGGGCGTCGGATTGGATCAACACTGTCTTGTTGAATAAGAATACCACAATAGGGCATCTTCACCAACTGCGTACTAACTTGAACGAAAGTGGTATGAATCCCGGAGTGGTGGAAGAGTCTAGGGCCATGCTCAAGAAGGTCATAGACGAAGCCACTGGAGGTAAGCTGACCGCTACTAACCTAGCCGCCGGTCAGGCTAAGGATAAGCTCAAGGCTGCTCAGGCTACCCAGGCTCTCCGGGATAGGTTCACCTACGCTGGTAAGTTCAAGCCAGAAGAGATCACCGAGAAGTCCTTGGATACAGCCATGGATGTGGAGGCCCGTAAGAGTGCCGCGGACAAGTTCCCATATATAGACGAATCTATGCTAGGAGGGTTAAAATCCCTTAGCGAGGCGTCGAAAAAGCATGAGCTCTACAAGGGGGCCCAAGGGGCTCCCTCCATTCAGCCTAGCGAGGCTGAGAGCGTGTTGTCAGCTGGTTTGGACGCCGGTAGTTGGTGGAAGTTCAGGAAGTTGGTCGGTACCGTATTCAGCGGCTACAAGGAAGCCACCGTTAAGGCGGCTGACGAGGCGGCTAGGCACCCAGACAAGTTCTTGGAAATGGTCCAAGCTAAGCGGGCGGCGGGCCAGGCTCTGGAAGAGTGGGAGAAGAAGATGGAGGGTTGGGTCCAAAAGGGTACCCGAGCAGGCGGTGTGGCGGGAGCAGAAGGCGGCAAAGTGGTGAAAAACGAGTACGACAGGAAGCAGGAAGCTAAAGCGCAGGCCCGTAAGCTGCGTAAGAAGGAGTAACCATGCCCCGCGACATATCTGGCAACTATACCCTACCTATCGGCAACCCCGTAGTGGGCGGTACCGTCATTGATATTAACTGGGCCAACCCTACAATGGCGGATATAGCCGCCCAACTTAATAACGTCTACACTCGGGATGGTCTGCTGGGCCCCTTGGCGCCGTTCAAGATGGTGGACGGTACGGTTTCAGCCCCAGGGTACGGATTCAACTCAGAGCCGGGGCTGGGGTTCTTCCGGGAATCCCAGAACGTCATAGCGATAGCCTCCAACAACACGGTATCAGCCAAGTTCTCGGATGACGGTATGGAGGTGCCGGGGATTATAAGTAGGGCTGGGCTCCCTATTGCCGAAGTACCCACCGGTACCATTCTCGACTTCGCAGGACCTACGGCACCAGCTGGTTATCTGGTGTGTAATGGCCAGACGGTATCCCGCACTACCTACGCAGCGTTGTTCGCCGTGCTCGGAGGAACTTGGGGCGGGGGCGATGGCTCCACTACGTTCCACTTGCCTGATCTACGCAGGTACATTACTTGCGGTTCGGGAGGTACTCAGGTGGACGCAGGCCTAGGCCCGGCAACGGCGGTGGGTAACAAGGGCGGTGTGGAGGTCAATACTCTCCAGATCACCCACATGCCTTCGCACGCGCATAGCATTACCGACCAGATACACGCGCACTTGGTAGGTACTAGTGGAACCACCAGCGCGGTTAGCGCGGACCACGCCCACTATGTTTCGCTCGGAGGCGGCGGTCACGAACACTATACCACTATGAACTCATACTGGGGTTCTAAGAACACCGGTAATTGGGGTTGGTGCTCCGACGACGCCCCCGCAGCCCCAGGAGCCCAATCGGCTTGGACTAGCGGCGGCGGGGGTCATACTCACGAAGGGTGGACCGGCGGTATATCGGCCAATCACACCCATACCTGGTCGGGGACTTTCGCATCCGATAACCGCTACACGGGCATCAACACTACGAACGCTGCGGGCTCGGGCACCCCCTTTACCAACTACCCGCCTACGGCTACGGTTAACAAGATCATCAAATACTGATATGAAACTAGAATTTGACGACAATGAAATGGACTACCTATTCAAGGTTCTTTCCCAGCGTCCGTGGGGGGAGGTCCACCCCCTCATGATTAGGATTCAAATTCAGATACAGGAGCAGCAAAATGCCAATGCCAATGGGGCTATCCAGCCTTCTACAACGAGCCCAGCAGGGGGACCCGGCAGCGTTGGAAATGCTGCAACAATTGGGGTTGGGTCCTGACGGGCAACCGTTACCGCCTCCTGGGGGTGCTCCTGGTATGCCTCCTGGAGGCGGGGGCCCTCCTGGTATGGGCGGGGGCCCTCCGATGGGCCCAAGCGGCCCCCCTCCCGGTGGAATGCCGCCCCCGGGCGGTGGAGGTATGCCCCCACCAGGGGGCGGGGGTATGGATCCCCAAATGATGCAGGCGGCGCAAATGGCCCAAGGTCTAAGGAGATAATCATGAGACTTGCTTTACTTGCTTTGTCGGTCGTAATGGCCGGCTGTTCCGCGTCCTTCGGGCGCGGAGGTTCGGATGTTGACATCGACATTCCTGAAGTGCGGATCAGCATCGGTCAGGACGAGCACCGGGGCCGAGTCCACCTTCAGAGACATTGGGTTCAACGCGGTACTCGCTATTGCCAGTACAGCAACGGACAGACGTACCAGCGTCACTGGCGTTACGAGTGCCCTCGTTTTTACTAGGAGGCATATATGAAGTGGCTCTTTCTGCTTCTGATGGTGACTATCACCAGTATGGCGGCCGCCCAGCCGGGGCCCCCTGGTCCTGGCCGGGACGGACCCGGCTATGGTCCGCCCGTATGGGAGCGTGACCGTATCCGCCCCCTGAGCTGCGAGGAATGGCGCCGGGACGCTAGGCGCCACCCTTGCGTTCGGGTCCCTCCCCGTTGTAGGTATCGGTAATGCCTAAAGCCCTGGAAGACAAGCTGAAAAAACAGGCCAAAGCCCAGGGGCTTACGGGCGACCGCAAGGATGCGTACGTCTACGGAACCATGCGCAAGACCGGCTGGGAGCCCGAGCGTGAGCAAAAGCGGAAGTCCCGGGCTACGGTGAGAGCCCTACGCAAAAGGTGACTTTATGTCCATGCAGTCCGCCCTAGAAGACCATGCCGACGAGATAATCCTCCCCATCATTGCGCTGGAGGCGGGGTACAACGGCGCGGTCATCAATATCACTAAGGACCTCAACCTGTACGTTCGTCAGGGGGGTTCTGACGTCAATGACGGGTACGCCAATACTGACCAGCACGCCTTCAGTACCGGCACCCGGGCCTATGAGGAGGCTAGTCGGTACACTACCAGTAACGGCGCCAAGGTCATTATCAACCTGGCGGAGGGCATGTTTATGCCCATTACGGCCGTAGGCACCATAACGGGATCGGCCCCGGTAGTCATCCGGGGTAAGGGGGCGAACCTCACCTCAGTAGTCAAGTCGGTCGTTGCGGTCCCCGGCAACTCTGTGGTACTAGCCGACGGTGCGCGCCTTCAGGTAGAGAACTTTAAGGTGGGCGGTAACGGTCTAGGCAATGGACTGATGTCTACCAACGGCGGTACGATCACCGTAGGCGTTGGTATGGACTTCGATTCCGTTCAACCCGACGGCGGCTCACATATGTTTGCCGCTGGGGGCACCATATACAACTATGAAGATTACACCATTAGCGGCGGCGCCAAGAACCATATGTCCGTATGGGGGGCCGGGTCCGTTATAGAGGGTGGGGAGTCTACCGTCACGGTTTCTGAGCCCGTATCGTTCTCTGGTGCTTACGCCGACGGTGGCTCTGATGGCTATATCTACAACTACAATACGACCTGGGTCAACAAGGAGACGGTTA
>Ga0137325_1000175_pt1 | contig 14632 bp, 24 predicted proteins | sample EasRivERMZT469_2_FD_102294 | JGI IMG/M metagenome (GOLD analysis project Ga0137325, IMG submission 102294) | Soil microbial communities from meander-bound floodplain in the East River, Colorado, USA - East River MetaG ERMZT469_2 | ecosystem: Environmental > Terrestrial > Soil > Floodplain ...
GACGTTCAAGCTGTGGCGAAAACGGCGTCATGACGGCGGAATGTATCTGACGAACTTCAACGACTGGACCCGTTACAACGGGTTCAACTCGAAAGACAATTTGCATCCGCTTCATGCAGATAGGGTCACGACATGATTCCATCTGAGTATGCCAACGCGCTGATTGTGCTGCTGATTGGCTTTTCAGAGTTCATCATCTGGTGGTTCTTCGACCGGAACAAGGACAAGGACGAATGAACAAAAAAATCTGCAACCATCAGTCCTATCAATCCTGTCTGAGGGGTGACGAATGCGCCCAGTGTTTGCGCGAACGCGCTGCGGCTGCGGAGGCTCGCGTGGGCGCACTGGAGGCCAGCATTCTCAAACATCGCGACCAACGCGGAGATGACCGTTGCTGGCTGGATGATCTGGAGCTTTACAAACTGGTAGGCGGGACCGCTGACAATAGCCTGCCGCCGAAGGAAAAGTTTCTCGCGAACTGCGCGCGCTTTTACGAGGCGCGATGTCACAACGCCAACTGGCCATCGTATCAGGAGCTTCAGGCTCAAATCGTCACACTGAAATCGGAAGTCGCCAGCCTGACACGGCCAATCGGATGAAAACATTCTTCAGAGTTAGCGCCAATCAAATCAATGGTCTGAGGGCACTGATTAAGTTACTGCCCCCGGACAGCATGGGCGTCGAGGTCGGCAGTGCTTACGGCGAGAGCATGGCGATCTTCATGAAGTCCGGCCGCGTCAAAGAAATGCTTTGCGTGGACACTTGGGAAGGCGACAAAGCTGAGCGCGAAGCAGTGTTCGATCAGCGCGCGGCCAAGTGGCCGGACAGAGTTCACAAGGCCAAGGCTGCGTCAACCAGAGTCGCTGGTGGTTACAAACCTCTTGGTGGAAATAAAATCGGGTGTTGCCAGCTTAACAATGTTGACCCTGTCTTTAAGATTGAGAAACGTCCTAGTTTCGACTTCGTTTACATTGACGCCGCGCATGACTACGCCAGCATTTACGCGGACATTCAGGCATGGTTGCCACTGGTCAAAGTCGGCGGCTTCATTGCTGGTCACGACTACATGCACGACGTGAAACGGGCGGTGGACCAAATCTTCGGCAGGCCGGACAAGACCTTCGACGATTCAAGCTGGCTCAAATACAAATGAGAATCGCAGCCGTCACATTCATTCTGACCGCTGCCATTCTGATGCTCGGGCGGGCGTTCGGTGTGGCAGGCATCTTCGCACTGCTTGCGATTCTCTGTGCTCTGCGAGGCAATGACTGACTCACAGAAAGAGCTTTGGAAGATTCGAGCCGCTGTGATCGGTTGGTTGAGGTACGAGCGCCACTGTCCGCTGGTGTGCTTCGAGCGGTCGCCTTTCGACGAATACGTTTATCGGCCTGACATCATCGGCGTCAATCGGACATGGCGAGTGATTGAGGTCGAGATCAAACAGACCATTCAGGACTTCCGCCGCAACGGCGAGAAGCGAGGCCATAAACTGCGCTATCAGTTCCCGGCTCAATTCTATTTTGCTGTGCCGTATCGTTTGATGAACCGCGCGCGGCCGCTGTTGAAAGACGGCCAAGGACTTCTTGTTATGCAGGAGGAAGATAGCAAGAAGTTCGGGCCACAGGTCGTTGCCGTCGTTGGCGCAAAAGTGAATCGAGCAGCAACCCGGCTTAGTAAGTACACCGCAATGCGAATGGTCTTGCACCAAACAGCCTCACTTCAGCGGGCAGTGCTCGCTTTGTCCAGATTGGAAACATGAGTGAAAATCCTTGTCGGCAGTGCGGATGGCCTTATGGCGTTGGTAGCGATGGGCTTTGCCTAAACTGCCGAAAACTAAAGACATCTCCGGGCGCCTTGTCCAAGAGGCTGAGCTTGGCAGGCGTTCCGTTCAAGGACATGAAACAGGTGGACGAGGCGGACAGGATAAAGTTGATCGCCGAATACCTCACCAAGTTTCCCGGCAAGAACATTGGCGTGATGGTGGACACCGGCGAAGGCTATGCCGATAAGGGCGACCGTTACATCAGGGCAATCAGAGACAAGATTCCAAAGGTGAAGGTCGTCAGCCGCGAGCCCGGCCCGGTTATGAACGTTGAGACAATCACGTTTAAGAACGAATGAGAGTCATCGTCTATACCTGCCTGTTCGGCGGCTACGACCAGTCACCGCCGTTGCTTGAACCTGAGCCCGGAGTTGAATACATCATGTTCACTGACTGGGAAACGGTTCCGGCGCCGTGGACAACACGGCGGTCTGTGCCTCTCTACTATGTTGGCCAAGTGACCCCAAGACGGCTGAGTCGGATGCCGAAAATACTGGCGCACCAATTTCTTCCGGCGCACGACATTTCGATCTACTGTGATGCGTCACTGCAATTCAAGCAGCCGTTCGTGGACTGGGCGGTTGCACAGGTTGCAATCGAAGACATCGCAGCGCCTCCGCATCCCAAGACGCAGTGCATCTATGACGAGGCAGAGAAGTGTATCCGGCTCGGCCTTGACTATCAGCGTGTAGTCAAAGAGCACATGCAACGGAATCGGGCGCGCGGCTTTCCACGTCACCAAGGGCTGACGGAAAACTCGTTCATCATCCGGCGCAACTGCGATTGGGTGCGAGCCTTCAATCATCGCTGGTCTGACGAATACCATACTGGCAGTCAGCGCGACCAACTGAGCTTCATGTTCACGCTCTGGGAAATGGGCAGGCTGAGCAGCCTGCGCGTGCTGCCGGTCCACGCGCGGGAAAACCAGTTCTGGAGTCAGACAAAGCATCTAAAAACCCGCGTTGTCTGCAAACCTCCAAATTAGCCAAAATTGCCGTCTGGACGATAGGCCCGCAATCGCTTCAGGATGCCTTCAGGCGAGCCCGATTTTCAGACTATGTGACCGTATTGGTTTCGGCCAATGTATCAAATTTATTGGCATTTATGATCGGTTTGGAAATGCCTCAAAACGCCGCAAATCAAGTGCTGGAGGCCATCGAATTGCGATTTCAAGGCGACTTATGGCATTATGACTGCTTGACGGAATCTGAACGGTGCGTAAGCTCGCCTCAATGCAGGCACCGAACACCCCGGAAGGGCAGTTGACCGAATTGATTGCCGCCCGAATCAGACAGAAACTACCAGACCTGCCAAAGCATTACTGCAATCCGATCTGGTCAGCCATTCTCGAAACGCTTCAGGAACATCTGCCACGGACGCGGAAGATGACCGAGCCTATGGGCCGCGATGAATTCCTGAAACTCATTGGCCCTCGCGTCGCTGCACATGGCTACAGGTGAAAAACTCATGCGCGGCGGTTACGCGAACCAGCAGGGACTTCGCGAACTGACCCGGATGCTGGCTCGCGATTCCGTTGGCGTCGAGGTCGGTTGCTACAAAGGCGAGTCGGCGCAGATCTTCATGGACAGCGGTCAGGTTCGGAAACTGGTCTGCGTGGACTTCTGGCCGCATGGTGAATGGGCAGCGGCGGAAAAGGACTTTGACGAGAACGTTGCCCGCTTTGGCAAGGCGGTGGAAAAGATAAAAGGCAAATCGGTCGAGGTCGCTGAACAGTTCAATACTCAGACGTTCGACTTCTGCCTGCCTGCCGAGTCTCCGATATGGATGAACGACTTCACGTTCAAGCCTATTTCCGCAGTCAAGCCGGGCGATGTGGTTATTGGTTGGCGTAAACAAATGGCACTACCGGGAAGGGGAGCGAAGGGAGTGTTTCAGCGCAATTGGCTTTGCTCTTCGATAGTCAGCGGAGTCACTGAACTGACCCCGACTCCAATTGTTAAGTTGACTCTCGGGTCTGGTCGTACCATCAGATGCACACCGGACCATCTATGGTTGAACAACTATGATTGCAGTTCATCCAAAACCTGGCGTAAGGCGGCTGTTGGAAACAAGCTGTGCTGTGCTGTGGACGTGCCGACACAGTTGCCGGTCGATCTGTTGCGTACTGCGGCATGGCTTGGAGGTGTTTACGATGGCGAAGGGTGCAGAACGTTTATCGCTCAAAACCAAAAGCACAATCCACTCGTTTACGCTGAGATCGGTAGAGCACTCGCTGCGCTGGGGTTCAGGTTTCGTGGCATTCCGCTTGGTTACTACATTCTCGGCGGCAGGTCTGAAAACACAAGGTTTGTCAATTGGTGCCAGCCGGTGAGATATGACCATCGGCCCACAACAAACCCGTGGATTAGAGGCGCATGCCACTTTGAGCATGACCAGATCGTCTCGATTGAGCCGGACGGGTGCGAGTCGGTGCATACCTTGACGACATCTACTGGGAACTACGTTGCATGGGGGTTCGCTAGCAAAAACTGCTACATTGACGCCAATCACAACTACGAGGAAGTCAAGGCCGACATCGCGGCTTGGCGGCTGAAGGTAAAGGCTGGTGGTTTGATCTGTGGGCATGACTTTCATCCGACGAACTTTCCCGGAGTGATAAAGGCGGTGGGCGAAGCGTTTCATTCGCAGACGGCTTCGTTCCAAGACCATTCATGGGCTGTGCGTTTGCCGAGCAACAATTTCGAGATCGTGACTTACGTCACTGGAGAGTACGCCGCCTGCCTGAAAATCACACTGCCGACTTGGCTGGAGAACAGCAAGGCCGAGCGCATCGTCATTTACACTGACGTAGGAGACTTGACCAAGCTGACTGACGATAAGCGGGTGGAGGTTCGTCCTTACTTCAAGACGCGCGCCAACGGCATGACGGATTGCTGGAAACGGAAGATTGAGATTCTGATTAACGCTTACCATCGGTGCCCATCGCGCTTCTTCTGTTGGCTGGACGCTGACGTTTACGTGGCGTCGCCGTTCAAGGATGCGTTTTACCGGATGGGAACTCATCACATTGGCGCGACCCGGATGTTCAACAAGACTGCGCGCGGCCGCGGTGAAGCCAACGCTGGCGTGATCTTCTTTCGTCATTCGCCAGAGCTTCGGCAATTCTTTCTTGACTGGCACAAGTTGTCAGATGAACTGGAGGCCAGTGGCCATGCTGGAGTCTGGTTCGAGCAGTGTTCCATGTCGCGATTGGTGCATGAAGCGTTTCATGGTTTGCACAGGTATTCGGCGGTGCCGCTGTCGGACAATCTTTACAATCTCGAAGACGACGATTTGAAGGTGTGGTTTGCGAGAATCAAAAAGCACAATCCGAAGCTTATTCACATGAAGCAGTCGAAATGGAAATCGCCCGCGATGGTTGACGCCGTTCGCAACGAGGCTGAACGGATCCGAATTGAGTATGCCGCGGAATGCTAGCCGGTTGTTCGGTCCCAAGGTCAGCGCACAGGACGGCTGGCGAATCATTGTCCGCAATGAGACGAAGCTGATTGAGCACGTCATACTGGTTCAGTCCACCATGCGACTGAAGAAAATGATTCCGACTTGGTCAAGCTTCGCGACAACGGAGTATCACTCTGAGATGCGTAAATTTCTCGATACGCGAATGGTCCAGAAATATCGTGCATGGTGGGAAGTGCTGCTTGCCTGCGGTGACATGGACCGGCGACCCGCCCGCAACGCACTCAGGTTTTCTTGGGCAACGCTGCATGGCAAGACGTGTGACCCGGTAAGGCTGGGTCTGTCCCCTGAGCTAGTGGCACTACTGCGCGAGGTCGTGCTAATGAAACGGGAGTATCTGACGCTGTCATGATCGTGCTGAGGTTCAAAAGCTTTTGGCGATGGCAACGCGAGTGGACGGAAGGCGGCGATGTGATGTACGTAAACTTTGAAGTCTGGATTACTCCTGTGAAGATCATCCCGGCCGCCACATTCCAAAGGCTGGTGGACTGGGTTATCAAGCAGCCGTGCTGGTCGAGTCGCCGATGGAAAAGTCTTACGTGAGATAAAATTGTTGGTTGCGTTTTGGCGGCTGTGTGTTACTGTATGGCGTCGGTAGAACAGAACAGAACAAAATATGAAAAGATCAAAGAACTGGTTTGAAGTCAGCCGCGAAGGGCTGGCAAAAATCCTTGAACGTAAAGGCAAGGAATTCATCCTTTACGAACTCATTCAAAACGCATGGGATGAACCGGGCGTGACTGAGGTTGACGTGACGCTGGAATATCGCGGTGGACACGCCGCTCGCCTGATTGTCAGCGACAATGCTCCGGATGGGTTCCAAGACTTGTCTCACGCTTACACACTGTTCGCGGAGTCGGCCAAGAAAGCCAATCCAGAACAGCGGGGCCGATTCAACTTCGGAGAAAAGTTGGTCTTGGCTGTGGCGAAAGACATGACTATTGAAACCACGACTGGAACAATCATCTTCGACAAGAAGGGCCGTTACATTTCGAAACACTTCAAACGTCCTGCAGGTTCCGTTATCACGGCCAATCTCAGACTGAATCGCGAGGAAGTTAACCATATCTTGGACGCGGCCAGTCGGCTTATCAGGCCAGTTGGAATCACGACAATCGTAAATGGTCTCGCTCTGGAAATTCCCGAGACAATAGCAGGATGGCAAGCGACTTTGCCGACTGAGATTTCTGACAGCGAGGGGAAGCTGCGCAACAGTGAACGTCTGACGCAGATTGATCTAACCACTCCTGCCAATGGTGAAACCGGATGGCTCTACGAAATGGGAATCCCTGTCTGCGAGACTGGCGATCAATACCACTACAACGTGAACCAGAAAGTTCCGTTGACGATGGACCGTGACAATGTGCTTCCGAGTTACCTGCGGAAGTTGCGGACTACGGTGTTCAATCACATGGCCGACAAGATCGGAACTGAGAACGTCAACGCGGCATGGGTAGCAGACGCACTGGAATCTCCAGATGTGACAGCCGAGGCTGTGACGAAATACGCCGACGTGAAGTTCGGTTCGAAACGAGTTTCATTCGACCCGTCCGACCCGGAGGCGAACAAGATTGCAGTGAGTCATGGGTATCAGATTGTCCACGGTGGTTCGCTATCATCGGCGGCATGGGGACACCTGAAAGCAGCCGGTGCGATCAGCCCGGCCGGGGCAGTTACGCCAAGCGCCAAAGCTTGGTCAGGTGAAGATAACCCGAATGCGAAAGTCTGTCCTCAGATTCCAAGGGACAAGTGGACAGGCGACATGCTCGCGGTCGAGTCTTACGCCCGAAACGTGGCACACGTAGTTCTGAACGCGAACATCACAGTTCAGTTCTACAGCACGATGCACTTACTGGGGGCCGCCGCGTATGGCAATGGAGTCCTTCAGTTCAATAAGCTCAGGCTCGGTGCGGACTGGTTCGATAGGGAAAAGAATCAGGAGGCGATTGACGATCTTCTGATTCATGAGTTCGGCCATCACTACAGCAGTGACCATCTCAGTTCTGAGTACTACAAGGCGCTGACCAAGATTGCTTCCCGGTTCATTCAGGCCATTCGCGTCGGTGAGTTGAGATAGGGAATCGGTTCAAAACGAGCCTGTATGTCAACCGGAGAGCGGCGTAAGCCTCTCGCCGGTAGGGTTAATGCCCAAAATTTCCTGTTGACAGTCAATGCCAACCGGGGCGACTCTCCGATGAATGGCACTCAAGTTCAAACTGACCCCCGACGAACACGCCACGGTTGACGAAGCAATCAAAGCATTTTACAAGGATGTTGGCGATGGCGACAAAAAGGTTTTCGTCCTGCAAGTCGAGGGCGCCGTGTCCAACGACCGGCTGGCGGAAGTTCAGGCCAAGGTCAAAGACTTTCGGAAAACCAATGGTCGGTTGGCAGACCGGCTGAAGGTTTTCACCGAGCACGCCGGGATTGAAGTCGAGGAAGATGCCACGCCCGAGGACTTGGCTGACCTGCTGAAAGAGAAGCGGTCTGAACTTGAGAGGTCGCTCGGCGGCGGCAAGGGCGGCAAGGAAGAAAAGGACATCGAGAAGCAAGTCACCGCGCGCGTCGAGGCGTTCAAGACAGCCGCCGAAGCCGACAAGAAAAAGCTGACCGAGCAGATCAAAAAGCTGACCGAAGAACGCGACGGCCACTTCAAGCAACTGGAAAAGCTTTCCATCGAGCAGGAAGTGATTGCGTCGGCTGCGAAGCGCGGACTGAGGCCGACCGCCCACATTGACATTGTGACTCGGGCGCGGCAGGTGTTTTCGTTCAAGGAAGGAAAGGTCCGGGCGCTGTCTGAGGACGGCGAGACTCCTGTCTTTGGACCGGACGGTGATAAGGAATTGACGATTTCTGACTGGGTGGACAAGCAGGCAACTGAGGATGCGGTTCACCTATTCGAAAGCAACTCCGGTGGCGGTGCCGCCGGTGGTTCTGGCGGCGCTGGTCGAGCTAATGGGCATGGTCCGAATCCTTGGAAAAAGGAAACTTGGAACATTACTCGTCAGTTCGAGCTTGGTAGGAAAGACCCAGCGACCGCCAAACGGCTAAAGCAAGAGGCTGGCCGCTGAACCAAAAACAACGCTGGCTTGTCCAGCAAACCCGGAGTTGATCTATGGCAAAAACACAGATTGCGGACATCATTATTCCGACTGAGTTCGAGCGCTACGTCATTGAGCGCACAGCGGAAATATCAGCGTTTTGGGAAAGCGGCATCGTTGGCACGGACCCCGTGTTTGACGCTGCGGCCGCCAAGGGCGGAAAGGTTGTGGAGCTTCCTTTCTGGCAGGACCTCGCCGGTGACGACGAGATTCTGAGCGACACGAACGCTCTCACCCCCGGAAAAATCACCGCGTCTCAGGACACGGCTCGAATTCACAATCGCGCGAAGGCGTGGAGTTCGACGCTGTTGGCCGAGTTGCTTGCAGGCGATGACCCGATGGAGGCCATCATTCAATTGGTCGGCGATTACTGGGCGCGGCGCATGGAATCCATGCTCATCAGTTCGGTCAAGGGCGTGCTTGCGGAGTTCGACTCCGAAGCTGGCGACCCGAACCTGCTGAAGATTCTCAGCGAGTCCATTGATCTCACGACCGCGGCCACCAGCATGAATGGGCTGACCATGATTGACGCCAAGCAGAAACTTGGCGACCGGAAAAACCGGTTGACCGCCGTCGCGATGCACTCAGCGGTCGAGGCGGATCTGTTGAAAAACGATCTGATTGACTTCATCCCCGACAGTGAAGGCAAGGCAATGTTGCCTGTGTTCCAAGGTCTGCGCGTCGTGGTTGACGACAGCTTGGCGAGCCGGGCTGGCACGACGAACGGCGTCGTTTACACGTCTGTCCTGTTTGGCGCCGGCGCCTTTGCACAGGGCAACGCACCTTTGACCGACCCGATTCGCGGCGGCGCGAGTGGAACGGAAGGTGTCGAGTTCGGTCGCGTGACCCTCAACTCGGATGACATCCTCGTGAATCGTCGCCGGTTCATCCTGCATCCTCGCGGCGTGCGCTGGTTGGAACAGAACATTGCCGAGCACGGCGGGCCGTCGAATGCCGAGCTTGAGGAAGCGGCGCAATGGGACATGGTGTTCGAGCCGAAGAACATTCGTATTGTCGGCGTGCATCACAATCTCAACAGCCAGATCGAGGCAGGCTCGTAATCAATTCAAGGCGGTTGACGCGGGAAGCTGACACCCGCGTCAACCCTCCTAGTCCGTGCCGTATCATTATCCATCGCAGTCGAGGCGGTTTCTGCCTATCAAAGGCACGCGCATTATGGTCCCGGTCAAGACCGTGACGAAGCGACTTGTGAAACCGCTGGTGATAAGCAAGCCGAAGGTAGCGCAGGGCGCTGCTGTGGCCTCGCCAGTGCTTTCAACGCTCCCGGGCAGAGTGGCGGTAGTGAAAAGTCTTTGGGTGTCGGCGAGCGCGACGGCTGTTGGACACAAGGTTGATCTCGTCAAGAACGCGGAAGTCGCGCTGTGTGGGCGAAGCGTCCTGAACTCGCGGCCGTACCACGGCATGAAGTTCTGCAAAAAGTGTCTTGCGCTTTCAACCAAGGAGAACGGCGATGCTAAAGGTCCTGCCTAAAACTCCGCCGAGCGGTCGGAAATTTCGCCGGGTGACTGGATTGTCCACAAGGTTCAAGCCAAGCACTTCACCGCGCGCTCGGTTTGGCTGGCGCTGGTTCAAGAGGGAGAGGGAATAATGCCAATCGAACTCATAGTCGAGGATGGCACAGGTCTGGCGACGGCGAACAGTTACGTGACAGTTGCCGAAGCTGATCTTTTCCACTCAACGAATTTGTACTCGACCCTCTGGCCTGCTGACGATGAACAGAAGAAAAAGGCGCTTATCACCGCGACGCGCCTCATAGATCAGCAAGTCATTTGGGGCGGGTTCAGAAAGACAATAGGGCAGGCTTTGCAATGGCCGCGGAGCGAAGTGATAGACCCGGATTTGCAAGGAACAGTTCAGCCCTACTTCCAAGACCCGCCCTTCGTCGCGAATGACAGCATCCCGAAGTTCCTGAAGGATGCAGTGTGTCTGTTGGCTTTGAATCTGGTCGTGGCCAATCGCGAGGTGGAGCCTGACAGCCAAGGCGTCAGCAGCTTTTCGTTGGACGGAGTTTTCAGTGTGGACTTCGATTTCAGCACAAGGCCGGGAATCATTCCTGATTGGCTGATGAACACTCTGGCCAAGTACGGTCAGGTCGTGGCAGGAGGTTCGCGGGTGGTAAAACTGACCAGAGCATAATGGGCATCAACATCATTGGTCTGGTTCGTAACGGAATGAATCTGGCGATGAACCTGACGCCAGACATTCAGAAGGTGGGTTCATATCGGCATCGGCGGGGGACAGATTACGTGCCGAGCACTGGAGTCAGTACGCCGGTTGAAACGGTCGCAACCGGAATATCGTTTATAGTGACTTCGTACGATGAATCAGAAGTTGACGGCGACAACATCCAGCTTGGCGACGAACAGGTTTTCATCCGGTTCAAGGACCTGATGTTGCAGGACATCGCGAGCGTGGACACGAACGACGTTATTGACGAGACGGATGGCCCGCGGCGGCAGATCATAAAGTTCAAGCTGGATCCGACCAAGCAGGTGCTAACATTGCAGTGTCGGCAGATTGGAAGTTGACGAATCTGATAGAATGAATTTCATGAACCGGATTGATTTAGTAGGTCAGAGATTTGCAAGACTCAAAGTCATCGAGTTTGCTGGCATTGCGACTAGCGGTCAGACCACATGGTTATGTCGTTGCGATTGCGGAAGCAATCATATCGTCGCGAATGGGAATCTAAAGTCTGGCGGCGTTAAATCATGCGGTTGCTTGTCGTCAGATCGAGCAATGAACCTCAACTATTCTCACGGTCAAACTGGCACCGCAGAACATGCTGCTTGGCTACAAATCAGAAACCGCTGTCACAATCCCAAATCAAAAGCGTTCAAAAACTACGGAGGCAGAGGCATACAAGTCAGCTACGAATCGTTCGAGGACTTTCTTGCCGATGTTGGCCGTCGCCCATCAGGGCGGATGACGATTGAGCGGATTGACAATAATGGTCACTATCAGACTGGCAACTGCCGGTGGGCTACATTTACTGAACAGGCAAATAACAGACGAGGCAATCGTCACTACTTTCTTGAAGGCGTGCGGTTCACATTGTCGGAATTGTGTCGGATGATCGGCATCTGTTACGGGATGGTTATTCAGCGTCTCAAGCGTGGCTGGTCCATCACTGAAGCGCTCGAAACCGACATGGAGGTTACGCCCGCATGAGCCGTTTCAATTTGCAGGTCAAGAAGTGGGCCGACCGCGTTTCGGTTGACATCAAAGTCTTCACGAGGTCTGTCGCATTCCAGCTACACGACCTGATCTTAGAAGAAACTCCGGTTGACACCGGCAGGGCCCGTGCTAGTTGGACAATTATAGCTGGAGAAGTAGCCGACACGTCTGTTGCTCCTGAAACTTTTGCTGGCGGTGCTGCTGCCGCCACAGCTTATGCCAAGTCAAATCAAGGCGCAGTAGCACTTGCAAATTCGTATGTGATCGCAAACAACCTTCCTTACATTGAGCGTCTTGAGAACGGTCACTCAAATAAAAAACCAGCGGGAATGGTAGCCGTCTCAATCGCGTTTTTGAAACTAAAGCTTGAACAAACACACGGCCAATGAGCAACGTTTACGAGATCAGTCGAAAGCTGCTGGAGACGGCATTCAAGATTTACTGGGATGCCATCACACCGGCGCCGCCGTCGTTAATTCACTGGGAAAATACTCAGTTCAAGCAGCCGTCTGCTGGGAAATGGATTCGGTTCAACATTCGGTTCGGCACCGGCCAACAGGCGAGCCTTGGCAGCACGCCTCTGGAGTTCGTTTCAGGCGTCGTGATCGTACAGATTTTCACACCCAAGGACGGCGCCACGCGCGAGGCCGCTGTGCTTGCGGATCATGTGGCGAAGGGACTACGTTATCGGCAAATGACCGAGTCTGGAGTGGTTGTGGATTGCCGGGCGCCGAACTGGGTTCCGTTGGGCGAACGCAGCGACCAGTATCAAACCAACATTCAAGTTGAATTTCGGGCACAACACATAGCGGCAGTGGCCGCGTAAACTGACAGGACAATTATGAGTGATGCAAACCTGACCAAACTGTTGTTCTCACAGGAGGATGAATTCGCCGTGCTGCCGGTGTCGCCACCGGACATGCAGGAACTTCGCTTTCTGAGTTCCGGCCTGACGCACGAAAAGCTGACCGTGATGTCTGAGGAAATCCGGTCTGACCGTTCGCGCTCGAAGCTGATTCAGGTCGGGAAGAACGCGACCGGGCCGGTGGAAACGGAGTTCATCGTTGGCGCCTACAACGAGTTCATTCTGGCGGCGATGCTCGCCGCGAACTGGGTTACTGGGATTGACACGGTGACAGCGACGGCGACTGAGGTTGGCGACACGATCGTACTGACGGCCTCGGTTGGCACGTTCAGCACGGCGGCTCAGAAAGCGAAGTTCGTCAAAATCACGTTTGGCGCTTTCAGTGCGACTTACCACGCTATCGTGCGGGTGATTTCCATGGGCAACACGACGCTGACTTTTCCAAAGCCGGCCGGCGTAATCGGTCTTTTCGCTGGAACAGTCGGGACCGTCGAGTTCAATTACATCCGCAACGGCGTGACGCTTCGCAGCTTCTTGATCGAGCAGCAGTATCTCGGGATGGAGGCCGACACGTTCATTCAACTGGTCGGGATGGTCGTGAACCAGTGGACCGTTGGCATGGAGGCACAGGCGCGCGTCATGCAGACGTTCGATTTCATGGGGGCCAAGGCTTACGTGGACGATGCCACGGCGGGCGATGGTTCGCCGTTAGTGCCGTCAACGAGGACTATCTGTAACACGACCAGTAACATCGGCAGCTTGATCTGGAATGACGCGCTGTACACTGACAACGTCATGTCCTTCGACCTGACGCTGAACAACAACTTGCGGAATCGCCCGGCGATCTCGCGAGAAATCACCTTGGAACACGGCAAGGGATTGTGCGAACCAGACGGCAATCTGAACGTCTATTTCGAGTCGAAAGACCAATTGGAGGACTTCATCAATCATGTGACAGCAAGCCTGCTGCTGCCGATTATTGACCCGGACGGAAACCTGTTGAGCATTCACATGCCGCAACTGGAGTTCCCGAGCGGATTCCCGTCCATTGAAGGTATCAACACGGATACCATGATGAATCTGGCTTTCAACGCGACGCACAGCCCCGGAGAGGGCTACACGATTCAGGTTGACCAATTGGATGCTCCGACCGGAAGCTAGGCCGCATGGACACAGCACAACTTGAAATCACAGCGAAGGAAGAAAATGGCGTCTGGTTTGAACGCGACGGCGCCTCTTTCCTCGTAGCTTCGCTGGTCAAACCCGCCTACCAATCTGCTTACGCAAAAAAGCTGGCGCAACATCTGCGAACGAAGCGGCACACTGATGTCACGGATGAAATGGACGTGAGGTTCACGGCGGAACTTTTCGCCGACCACATTTTGCTCGACTGGAAAGGTATCACGGAGAAAGGCAATGCGTTGGTGTTCTCGAAAGCGAAAGCACTGGAGTTGCTGTCCAATCCGCGCCTCAAATTGTTGGGCTGGGTGAAGCAGTGGGCGTCGGCAGAAACCGAGTTCCAAGCGAGTCTTGATACAGAGGGAGTCGAGTCGCTAAAAAAAGGCTAGGCTGGGAATTGCAGTGGGGACCAACTCTTGGCCAGCTTCAGACGATTGCCCGGCGCGAAGGTAAGGTTCCGAAGGCACTCGCAGACGAGCCGGAAATCTTCGAGGACATGCGGCCTTACTGGCAGGCGTATGCAGTGCTGATTCAAAGTCGGCTGGAGACAGGCAGGATTCCGGTGAGCGAGACGATGATGTATCTGAGTCATTGCCAACTGCGAGTTGACCTGATGCTAAGGGTCGTGCGGGAACTTGATGACATTTACGTCGAGCATCACAAAGAAAAGACGAAACTGAAAACCAAACCAAGACCGAGGCATGGACATCGCCGAACTTGAAGTTGTCGTTAATGCTGACAAGGCCATCGCCGGTCAGAAGCAGCTTCACATTGAACTCGATAAGACTGGAAAGGTTCTCGACAAGGTATTGGCCACCGGTCGCGTGACCTCAGAAGTCCTCGCTCGGTTAGGCGCCTCAACTAATCAAACCACCGTGGCGATGCGCCGGGCCGCGCAAGACTCCGTTACCCTCGCCTCTGCAATCGCCCGGCAACAGGTTGTGGCTGGCAATACGGCGGCGGCAGTAAAGACTTTGGAGGCCGCGC
>Ga0137325_1000176_pt1 | contig 14623 bp, 18 predicted proteins | sample EasRivERMZT469_2_FD_102294 | JGI IMG/M metagenome (GOLD analysis project Ga0137325, IMG submission 102294) | Soil microbial communities from meander-bound floodplain in the East River, Colorado, USA - East River MetaG ERMZT469_2 | ecosystem: Environmental > Terrestrial > Soil > Floodplain ...
CCCATGATGGCGACGAAGCAAGCCGCCCAGCAAAAGATCGCAATGTTGAAGTCAGCACCACCGGGACCCCCAGGGCCTGATGGACAACCTGCCCCACCTCCGCAGCCCTCGCAGGACGAGGTCCTCGCCGCTAACCTTCCTGCTTGGGAAGAAGTAGTCGGAATCCTGCAGGACAAATTCGAGCGGACTTACCGGATCGATGTCGAAACCAACTCCACTGTAGACCTCGAAGCCACCGAGGACAAGGCCGCTATTGGAGAGTTCATGAACGCTTTCGGCCAAATGGCTGCGGGTTTACAGCCATTGGTCGAGAGCGGTGTGTTGCCTTTTGAGGCTTCGAAGACGATTATGCAGGAAGTGTTTAGACGCTTCAGGTTTGGCCGCAGAGTGGAAAGTGCGCTGGAGCAGATGCAACAGCCGCCCCCGCCGCAGGACAATGGCGCGAAAGATGAGCTGCACAAGGCCCAGATGATGAAGGTCCAGGCTGACGCGGCGAAAGCGATGGAGGCTTCGGAGCGCAAGGTCCTGGAGATGCAGGAGACTGTGACTGAAGTGACGGGGGCTAATGAGCGCCTGAAGATACAGCTGGAGCAAGGAAAGCTCAAGCAATCGGAAATCACGGCCTCGAGTGCCTTGACACAGAAACAGCTCCATGCGGATGGGCAGGCGAAGCTGCGGGATGCTACTGGGCAAGCGGATCAAAAGGTCAAGGCAGCTGAAGCGAAACTGGCTGAAGGAGCAATTCAGAAGACCTTTAAGGAAGCTGAGACTCGGCTGACTGCTGTCATGACACAGCTGCAGGAGAAGGAGCAGGCTCTGGCTTCCCACGGGAAGGATATTGCGCATTTGCAGCAGAACCTGGCGCGGGAAAAGACGGAGGCTGCGACGGCTAAGGCTGCCCCGGTCGATGTTGCGACGAAGGCTGATTTGTCCCTGGTACTAGGGGCAATTGAGAAGCTGACAAAGGTTCTTGCGTCGCCTAGAGCTGTGGTGCGGGACAAGGACGGAAAGATCACGGGGTCTAAGTTCTCCAATGGCTGATTCCAGAATTAGTGACCTGACGGCAGCGAGTGCTGCTGCGGCTGCGAACGAGCTGGAAATCAACGAAGCTGGCACCAGCAAGAAGCTTACTATGGCGCAGATTGCCGCGTACCTGATGACACGGGTGGCGGGGAGTTCTGGCGCGGCGGGTCCGTACAAGACGCTGCAAAATCTGACCGCTAATTCGGCGGATCAGACTTCTACTACTCCGGCTGCTGTCATGACCACGACCGGGGTCGGCGCAGGTACTTGGCATTTTCGCTATACGGTTATTTATCAGACTGCCGCGACTACGACGGGTATCAAACTCAACGTTAACCATACTGGGACAGTGACGCAGTTTCAATCGCTCCTTTCGATCTCGGACACATCAGCAACGGCTTCTACTGGCGTCGGTAAAGGCATCGCGACTGCAGCTATTGGTGGAGTCGTTGGTAGCTGGCCAGAACGCGCCATAAACACCACTACGTTCGCTACAGTCGGCGTGACCGACATCAATGCGGACATTCTGGCCGTCCTCGAGGGCATCATCGTCGTGACAGCTACCGGATCGCTCGAATTGAAACTCGGCACTGAGATCGCAGCATCGGCCGTGCGCCTGATGGCCGATTCGTGTCTTGAACTGACCAAGGTCGAGTAATGGCCGACTTCCGCCTCCTCGAAGATGGAACTAGCAAGCGCCTACTCGAGAACGGTACGGACTTTCGCATTCTTGAAGGCGGTGCGGCGGCTGACCCGATCATCGTAGGGCTGCATCGCATCGGCGTTGGCGTAGTAGCTATTACAGCTGCTGGAATGAATGGAGTACTTCAGTCATGAGAATCCCGTCAGGCGTAACTGACCAGTTCATTTACTTCGTCGCGGTTGACCCGACGGACTTGAAAACGCGCGAAACTGGGCTTACAGGATTTACTGTCTATCGCTCGCGGGATGGTGGAGCTGCGGTTGCTTACACGACTCCGACTGTGAATGAGACTGACAGCACGAACATGCCGGGCGTCTACGAGTTGCTGGTCGATGAGGACATGACGATTGCAGCTGGTAATGACAGCGAGGAAGTCTGCCTGCATATTACGCAAGCAAGCATGGCTCCAGTAACGCGGGTGTTTGAGCTTTATCGTCGCACCGTGACTGCTGGTAACACGCACACAGTAGATGCTACGGGCAATGGCGCGGCGGATGTAACTGAGTGGCTTGGTACCGCTCCAGCAACGCCGACTGTGGCAGGCGTACCAGAAGTTGACCTTACTCATTGGCTTGGGACCGCGGCTGCTACTCCTACGGTAGCGGGCGTACCTGAAGTTGATCTTACCCACGTCGCTGGTTCTACGAGCAGCGTATCCCCACTCGCCACGAACGTAGCTGCCATCCTAGTCGATACCGGGACGACCCTTGATGCAGCGCTGGCCGTTGTTGATGCTAATGTCGATGCGATACTGGTAGATACCGCAGAAATCGGTGTTGCAGGTGCAGGACTGACGAACATCAACCTGCCCAACCAGACGATGGACATTGTCGGGAACATCACGGGCAACCTTTCCGGCTCGGTGGGTTCGGTGACTGGCGCAGTCGGTAGTGTAACTGGCTTAACCGCTGCAAATCTCGACGTTGCGGTCTCAACTCGCTTGGCTTCAGCTTCCTACACTACTCCTGACAATGCGGGTATCGCCGCCATCCAGGCCAAGACCGACCAGCTCACCTTCTTCGTCGCTAACCGAGTGGACGTAAACGTGCTCTTGATGAATAGCGCGGCTGTCCTAGGCAACGGCACCGCGGGGGACTTGTGGCGTGGCTAGTTTTAGCTCAGGCTCCTTCGATAGCGCTGCCGCTTTTAGCGTTACTGCTTGGGACTTCGGCTCAGCTCCTCCTCCCGTCCCTCCTTATGGTGGAGGTGGGGGAGCTGGTGGTCAGGGTGGAGCGAACTTCCGCCGCCTTATTGACGAAATCTTTGAAGAAGAGCTACATGCAAAAATTCCAATTGTTGCTGTGGGTCCAGGGGTTGTTGATCCCGCTCTCACTGCTGTATTGACCGACGCACTGATTCATAAACTTCAGTCTCGCGATAATGACGACGATGAACTTATGATACTTTTTCTCCTGGACTAGAAAGGACTCAGCATGCCGAATGCTCTCAACGTAGCGACTTATCCGACTTCCACGGCAGTAACGGCCAGCGACGCTACCCCTGTCAAATGTCGGGCGCTGTTCGCGGGCGGTGCGGGAACTCTGGTGATCAAGCACTTCGCTACGGATTCGTCCAAAACGTTTACAGTGCCTGCCGGCTACCTCCTCCCTGTCGAACTTGATGACGGGCGGGTAATGACAGCTTCTACCGCTACGGGGATCGTTGCACTGTCCTAAAGGACTCCCATGATTTTAGTTTCCAAAACTGTCACTACCCAGAGTCTCCCTGTTACCAAGAGGAGCCAGACTGTGGTTTTGACTCCTCAGGGCCTGCCCGAAGATCCCCGCACCTTGCGCATCTTGAATGATGGAAGGAAAACCGTCTTTCTGCGATTTGGTTTCGGCGCTGCGGTTATCGCCCACGCGGATGGCACTGATATGGCCATGCTCGGCAACACGGAAGCGGAGTTTAGCCTTCCCGCCGACGCTGATCGTGTCGCGGTTATAGCAGGCTCTCTTGGCTCCGTTATTCGAATCACTCAAAGCGCCGGAAACTAACCTGTGCCAGTATACGAATACTTCTGTGACTGCGGCAAACGCGAAACAGCGTACCGCACAGTGGCTACAAGGGGTGATTCTCCCATCTGTCACGGGCCTATGACTAGGCAAGAGGTCAACCGGACCTTTGTCTCCGTGGATTACCCTGCATATGTCTCCCCTGCGACCGGAAAAGTGGTCGAGGGTAAGCGCCAGCACATCGAAGACCTGAAACGGTCGGGGTGTAGAATCAAAGAACCAGGAGAAACTCGAGATTTTGCGAAGAACGCTTCGAAGATTCATGAAGCGAATATCAACCAAGCGGTAGATCAAGCAGTAGACGCTGCGGCCCGCGACCTTGGAATGGGGTGTTAAATGCCTGGTTTAGAAGACGTTGATTTCGGTGCGGATATGACTGCCCAACTGGGAGAAATCGAAGCGCGTGGGGACTCAGCACCGCCCACGCCTTCGCTGCAGCCACCTTCGCCCGTTGCTCCGGTCGGCTCGCCGCCTGCACCCACAGCTGACCCCGCTGCTTCTGCTCCTCCCGCCTGGGCTGCTCCTCCGAAGTCCTGGGCCAAGGAGATGCACGATCACTACGCCACGCTCCAGGACCCGATCAAGGAATACGTCCACAAGCGGGACAAGGACTACCTCGACGGCATCATGCAGTACAAGACGCCGCTGGACAAGTGGAACCAGACGCTGGAGCCCTTCAAGGACCTGTTCACGGAACAAGGCGGAATGGACCCGCACCACGTCTTTGGCTCGCTGATGAATGCTCACCTGATCCTGAAGTTCGGCACCCCGGAGCAGAAGGCGGAACTCGCCACTGCCCTGGACCAGGACTACGGGATGAAGGGACTGTACTCCGGCCAAGCCCCCAACGCCGAGGTCCAGAACCTCACCCAACGACTCCGCTCCATCGAAACGGGTCTTGAGGCTCAAAACCAAGCTGACACGAAGAAAGTTGTAGACTCCTTTTTTGCGGACTCGAAGAACGAGTTTGCGAAGGAGGTCGTCGCTGACATGCACGGCCTTATTAAGTCCGGGGCAGCCCAGGACTTGCCGGATGCTTATCAAAAGGCCATCTGGCTGAACCCAACAGTACGAGCCAAGCTCGTCGAACGGGAAGCAGCCGCGATGGGAACACCTAAGAAAGGCGCTCCGACAAATGTCAGATCGAGTGCTACACCGGCAGCTCCGACAAGCTCCGCCGATGAGTCGATTGATGATACGCTGAAAGCAACAATGGCTAACATTCTCTCTCGAACTTAGGAGCTTTAAATGCCCTCACCAAACGCAACATTTACGGAACTGGTCACAACGACCTTCCGTAAACACCGTAGCAAAGTCGCGGATAACGTGACTCGCAACAACGCCTTTCTGAAGAAAGTCAAGTCGAAAGGCATGTACTCGACCGAGTCTGGTGGTCTTTCGATCGCCATGCCGCTGGAGTACGCAGAAAACGGCACTTACCAGCGTTATAGCGGCTTCGACGTCCTGAACGTTGCGCAGTCAGATGTCTTGACGGCAGCTGAGTACCAATGGCGTCAGATCGCTATTCACGTCGTGGCCTCAGGTCGTGAACTGCGCATCAACAGCGGCCCGGAGCGTATCGTCAATCTGGCGAAATCCAGGCTGAAGAACGCCATGAACAGCTTCAACAACAACTTTTCCTTCGACTTGTACAGTGACGGTTCGCTGAGCAACCAGATCAACGGGCTGCAATCGATCGTGGCTGATGCAGGTACGGGTACAGTTGGCGGAATTGACTCCTCGTCCTATCCTTTCTGGCAGAGCGCCGTGCAGTCGGCTGCGGCTCCGCTCCAAGGTGGTGGCGCAGTGGTTCCGTCAGCAACGACCATCGAAGGCCAGCTGATGCTTCCGCTTTGGCTCAACCAGGTCCGCGGGAATGACAAGCCTGACTTGATTATCGCCTCGAACGATTACTTCTCGTTCTTCGAGTCGTCCCAAGTCTCGATCAAGCGTTATACAAACGATAGCGAGGCCAACGCTGGCTTCACGACCCTGATGTATAAAGGCTGCCCGGTCATCTTCGACGGCAACTCGGGAATCCCCGCTTCGCGGATGTACTTCCTGAACTCTGAATATCTTGGTGTTGTCGCCCACAAGGACGCTGACATCACGGTGAATGATGAGGTCAGCCCGTACAACCAAGACGCCGTCGTCATCCCGGTTCTCTGGATGGGTAATGTGACTTGCAGCAATCGCCGGCTGCAGGGCATCATCAAGCCATAACGGTGCCACATAACGAAACCCTAATGTGGAACCTCTGAAAAGGAAACTGAAATGACATACGCAACAAATTTTCTGGCCGGTGCATGGCCGTTTGAGCGGGACGCGACTTTTGCGGAAGGCGTGCCCGGTGGTTCAGTCCCAGGAATTGCCCTAGGCCAACGAGTACAGGCCTATGACTCTTTCTGGGGGTCGGGTGAGTTCATCTTCTTGAAATTCGCCACTGTCTCGACCTTGGTCGAGTTTGGGTCAGTCGTAATCTGGGACAACAACTTCCTGTTGGCCAAGAGTGCGGCAGCTGACTCGAACGTTCAAGGGCGTCCGTTTGGCATCCTGGCAACGCGTTTCCCCTCGAATACGGGAGTAGGCTCAACGACTCCTTTCTATGGGTGGGTGATGCTTGCTGGAATGATCCCGGCGACGTTCTCGGTGGCAGCGACTGCGGGTGCTGTGTATCAAGGTACGGCGGGCAACCTGACGCCGACTGCGAATACTGGTGCTGGCGTCCTCGGGCTTCACACGATGTTGGCTGCGACGGCGGCTATCACCAAAACAGTCACCACGCAAAACGGTTCGAACCGTCTGCAAGTTCCGTCTAAAGACGGTCTGTACCCAGGTGTCGCAGTCTCGGGCACCGGCTTGTCGGGCACAGTCCTGTCCTTGGACAGCGGCAAGAACAACGAAGTAATTTTGAGTGCCAACGCATCGGCAACTGGTACCGTAACGGCCACTTTCACTGACACCGGTTTCGGCCGAGTCATGTTAGAGCAGCCGCATTTCCAAGGCCAGATCACGTAACGATCACGGCGATATACCCCAGTCGCCGCTTCCCCAGGGGCCTTCGGGTCCTTGGGGTTTTTTGGGGCTTCTACTACAGGGGTAACAATGAGTGATATACGACCACCCTTCGTCAGGTTTGAAGTCAAAGCCGTCGAAGATAGAGCTGCTTCAATGGCCAATGGGTATTACACTTCCAAAGACGTAGATTACATCATCCTGATTCCTCATGGTAGTGAGGGCAGGACGGTGATAGAGCAGGAGTATCAATCCTGGCTCGAGAAAATCCGCCCGCAGTCTGGCGGGGACCTAATGGCTCCAGGAGGGGATACAGGAACTCCTGTTATGGCCGCGGCTCGCTTTCCTACTGCCTGGCTCAAACTGATTGAAGAGGGCTTCAAGGCCTGGAAAGAGGGCCGGGAACTGCCGGTTGATGGCACTCCCTTAGCTAACTGGCCTGTGATCAGCCCTGCCCTAGTCAAGAATTGTCTACAATTGCACGTGAGGACCGTCGAGGAGCTGGCTGTGATCAGCGACGAGGTCGTTGCGCGCTTGGGCATGTCGGGGCGCAACTTGCAGCAAAGGGCTAAGGCCTGGGTTGAGGCCAAAGCTGAGGGTGGCGGGAAGCTAGGGGCTGACCTGGAAAAGGAAAGGGCGTTGAGAGAGGCTGCTGAAAATCGGATTAAGTCGCTGGAAGAGCGTCTTGCCGGGATGGAAGTGAAGCCTTCGTCAGTCGTCCGAATGGTGAAATAGATGGCTTATTCGCTCCTGCAGATTATTCAGCAAGTGGCCCGCCGGACCAACTTGCCAGTTCCCTCGATCGTGGTCTCGAGCCCAGACGAACAGATTCAACAAATGTTCGGGCTGGTGCAAGAGCTGGCCGAGGAGCTGAATGAAGACATCAGCTGGCAAGCGAACATCGTGAGAGTAACCTGGGTCTCGGTGGCGGCTGAGGTCCAGGGGACTGTTGCTAGTATCTTCGGCGCGGAGATGGGAGACATCTACTCCGCGACCCTCTGGAATGACACCTTGCGGAAGCCGCTTTACGGGCCTCTGGACAAGTACTCGTACCAGTTGCTGAAATCCATGATCCCGAGTGGCCCGATCAATCAGTACAAGTTGATGGGGAACGAGGTTCACGTGCTGCCGATTATGACGGCGGGCGAGACTTGTTCAGCGCTCACCAGGACCAAGTACTGCTGGACTAACAGTGCTGGGACCGTTTTCAAGACTATCCCAACTGACGACTCAGACCTCCCGCTTTACAACGACCGGCTGATGACTATAGGCCTCCGCGCACGTTGGAAGGAAGAGAAAGGCTTACCCTACGCTGAGGACTTCCGCAGGTACGAGATGCTCAAAGCGAACAAGGCCACCAGGGACGGAACCAAGCCCACCCTGTACCTTGATCGTCCGTCGCAGGAGCTTACCCCCGGCATCTTTGTACCCGCCGGTAACTGGCCAGTCTAATGCTAGAGCCTATTACTAGGCTGCCGCCGAACCAGCCCGTCGTCATTCCGGTCACGATTCCAGGTCCCTTTGGCGGGTGGAACACCAGGGACTCTGTGGCAGCGATGCCGCCGACTGACGCGGTACTGGTCCAAAACGTGATCTGCTATCCTGGCGAAGTCAAGATGCGCCGGGGCAGCAGCGACCATGCCACGGGTTTCCCGTCGGGTAAGGAAGTCGAATCCCTGATGGACTACAACCCACAAGGGACTTCCGGGGCGAAGCTCTTCGCCGCGACGAATACAGCCTTCTACGACGTGACGACTCCGGGGGCGATCGGAGCCTCTGTCGTTACGACCACGAACGGGAAATGGCAGCATGTCAACTTCACCAACAGCGCCGGGAGTTGGCTGATCGCGGTCAACGGCGTTGACAACATGCAGCAGTGGAATGGAACCGTGTGGGCGTCAGTGGCAAACCTGAGCGCTCCCTTTCCCACTACCACCATCATCGGGATCACGATCTTCAAGCAGCGCCTCATCTTCGTCCCCAAGGACGAGCTGAGCTTCTGGTACCTGCCTACGGGTAGTGTCACAGGCACTGCCCTTCGCTTCAACCTCGGCCAGATTTGCCGCAGGGGTGGGCGGGTGATGGCTGCTCTCGCCTGGACCATCGACGGCGGAAACGGCTCTGACGACCAGCTGGTGCTGATAACGACAGAAGGCGAGGTCATTGTTTACGCGGGCGAAGACCCTTCGAACCCGCTCCTCTGGTCCCTGGTCGGAGTCTACTACATCGGTCGGCCTTTGGGTCGGCGCTGCCTGGCCAAGTACGGCGGGGACGTACTGGCCCTGACGGACCGCGGAGCCTTCCCTATTTCTCGAGCGCTGCAAAGCTCCACCGTTGACAAGTCCACCGCCTTCACCGACAAGATCGAGCCGACGTTTGTGACCCAGGCTCTGACCCTGTTCTCGGTCTTCGGCTGGGAAACTGTTATCAATACGGCAGAAAGCTACCTGCTGATGAACGTGCCAAACGCCGCTGGCTCGCAGTACGTCATGCAGCAGCAGTCGGGCGGCTGGAGTGAATTCATCGGGTGGGACGCGAACTGCTTCTGCTTCTTCAACGGGCAGCTCTACTTCGGGTCGCTGGAAAAGGTCAAGCTGGCCTCGAGTGGGACAGCCGACGGGGCGAGTGCGATTACCGCGAACATCGTTCCTGCATTCAATTATCTAGGGACCAAAGGGCAGAAGCAGATCGACCTCATTCGACCTATCTTTAGCTCTAATGGTCCCTTCTCTTACACCATTGGGCTTAGCACGGACTTCAATGTGACAGAGCCGTCGACTTCGGTGACGGGGACTACGTCACTGGTGCTGGCCCTTTGGGATTCTGCGGTGTGGGATCAAGGATTGTGGGCGGGTAATAACCTCGTCACCAAGTCCTGGCGAACCGTGAACAACTTCCCCTTTTATGCAGCCGCACCTTATATCCGGATCGCCAGCTCTTCGGTGAACGTGTCCCTGGTTGCAGTCGACTTCCTCGCCACCCCGTGCAGTTCCTTCCTGTAATCGGTGATGCAGAGCGCGTCGGACCTTGGGTTCGAGAGAAGGCAGGAGGCTGCGGCGGCGTACCTTGCACGACTCTGGGCGTCGAGTGGGATGGGGGTTTGGTTGCTGGAGCCCTCTTCCGCGAGTACACTAAACACAATCTCTGGATTGACCTCCGCATCGACGACCCGGCTGCTTCCAAGCTCCTCTTCCGCCTAATTGGTAACTACGTCGTGAAGCAACTGGGACTCTCCCGGTTGACCCTTTCGACAGAATCTAGTAACCTTGCGGCTGTCAGACTGCACGAGAAGCTTGGCGCTATTCTAGAGGGGAAACTCCTAGGAGCGGGTTCAAGCGGAGACGACATCTTGATCTCGCGGTTAACTCCCGAATGTTCCCTTTGGAGGAGATTAGATGGGCGGAGGCGGTTCACCACCACCGGCACCAGATCCCCGGCTTGCAATACCGGATCAGGAAGCAGCGAATCGGCGCGCGTTTGAGCAGCAGGTTCGCGAAGGTCGTCCAGATGTCGTAGGCCCTGGGGGCATGTCCCAGTGGAGTCGAGACGCTGGAGGCAACTGGACCAATCGCGTTACACTGGACCCGAACTTGCAGGGGATGCGGGATCAACTCTCGCAGCCTTTCGACAATTCTGGCTTCCTACGCGATCGGACTCCCCAATATGATGCAGGGACGAGGCAACGGGCCGAGGACGCACTTTACGCCCGGTCAACCTCGCGGTTAGACCCCCAGTGGGATAGAGCTGAACAACGCTCCCACGAGCGGCTTCTGGGTCAAGGCTTCAACATCCAGGACGAAGGGTATCGCTCGACGGCGGAAGACCTTGGTCGCCAGCGGACTGATGCGTATGCGGATGCCAGGAATGCAGCTATTGCTGGCGGCGGGCAGGAAGCTTCGCAGGAACTGGAGCGCTCACTGCAATCGGCTGAGTTCGGGCAGCGCTCGGACCTGGCTAATATCGATGTTAGGAATGCTGACAGGGATCGTATCGCCCGCGAGCTACAGACCCTGATGCCGAACTTCAATGCTGGTGGTGGAGGCGGTGGAGTCCCAGGCCTCGCCAGCGTAGACGTTATGGGTGCAGGACAGCAGAACTACCAGAACCAGCTTGGTACTTGGAACGCCCAGCAAGGTCGTAGGGATGCCAGGACCGGAGCTATTGTCTCCGGCGTCGGAACCGCTGCCATGATCGCCATCATGATATGATGGCGCTGGAGCGTCTGAAGGACTGTTTCAAGAGGCACGAGCGGGTTGCCTTGTTCTTCTCTGGCGGGAAGGACTCCTTGGCGACGCTGCTGCTGGCGGAAGAGTACTGGAACAAGGTCGCGGTGGTCTGGGTGGATACCGGAGCGCAGCTACCTGAAATCCACGAGCTGATGGGCAAGTTCAAGAAGGCCATCCCGAACTTCTTCATCGTGCGGAGCAACCAACCTGAGAACATCCGGACTTATGGGTATCCTGTAGACGTGCTCCCTGTGTGGAGTACGCTCACAGGCCAGTCCATCGGCGGGATGCGGCCGTTGAAGCTGCAATCCTGGCTCGACTGTTGCGCCGAGAACATCTGGAAGCCTGGGTATGAGTTCTCCAAGGCCCTGGAAGTGACGGCTATCATCAGGGGTCAGCGGCAGGACGAACGCTACACTGCCCCTACGCGCTCTGGCGAAGTTTTCGAAGGAGTCGAACTTGTCTACCCTATCGAAGAATGGACCAAGGACGAAGTTCTCGAGTACCTGGAAGAGAAGGGCTATAAGAATGAACGCCTGGACCTTAGCCATTCGTCATTGGACTGCTGGAACTGCACTGCCTTCGTCCCAGAGACAGGCGACCGTCTTCGGTATTTACGCAAACATCATCCGGAGAAAGCTGCCAAGATCTTCCCTATCTTTCAGGCGATCGTCGCGGAAGCCAAAAGAGACCTGAACCTTGTGAGTGCTGGAATTGAGGAGTTGCGGTAATGGATCAACAAATGCTGCTGAAAATGATGCAAATGTACCAGCAACAGCAGGCTGCAAATCCTGGCGCTGTGCCTGATCCCACAAGGCCCGCACCGGCAGCAGCACCAGTGGCTGCGGCTCCTCCGATGGACATGAGCGGGATGGCGGGCGGAGCTGCGGCTGGAATGGCTGAACCCGCGCCTACACTGCCGGGAGCTGCTCCTCCGAGCGCTGGTATGGCTGGCCCAGGAATGGTGGCCGCGCAGGGATTGCAGAACGCTGGCGGGTACCTTGCTAGTCAAAATGCTCCTAACGTAGCAATGGAGCAGGATATGGCCATGCGAAACCAAGGCCCTGGTGGTTACGACGAACGCCGCAAGCAGCTACTGCTGCAAGCCCTCCAACAAGGTCAGATGAATGGCCGCCAATAGCCCTCCGAGCTTCCTGCCTCAATACCAGGACGAGGTAACGCAAGCCCAGCAGATGCAAATGCTGGCGCAGCTCTTGGCCTCGAACAAAGCGAATACTGAAGGCCGGATGATTTCAGGCCACTATGTGCGCTCGAACCCGCTGGCTCATATCAACAATTTGGCAGCTGGCGTTGGCGGGCTCTACGGTGGGAACAAGAGCCGGGAGATGCTGGCCAAGGTCCTGCAGCGTCAAGGGATGCAGCAGCAAGCTGAGCGCCAGGGTGTTCTGGGCATGCTCCAGCCGCGGAATGTGCAAGACCCGTCACTGCCCCAGGTCGATGACTCGGGTGAGGCTGCTGCATCGGGCCTGCCGGCGATGAAGCCCGGCGACCCGATGGGAGCTGAAAGAAAGGCGCTTGGATCGCAATTCCCAGATATCCAAAAACTGGGAGAGGAACTCGCGAAACAACGCCTGGAAGTGTTCAAGCAAGCTAGTGCTGCGGGCGACCCGGCGAGTATTGCTGCTAGTGGTGGCGATCCGACCAAGGTGGAAGGGGTTAAGGTCAGCCCGATCGCTGTCACACAGACTGACGCAGGCCCGTTGTACTCCCAGTCGACCTCGAGAGGAAGTCTGCAAACGGGTGGGTTCCCGCGGGCTCCGCAACCCCCGAGCGCGAGTGTCACTGGCCAGATCATGCAGGACGATCTTAAGGACCTGCGGGTTCAGCGCGAGAAGCGTGCGATTCCTGCGAACGAGGCGCTGGCGGCAACACAGCAAGCTTACGCATTGTTGAAGTCTGGCGTGATGCAGACTGGGTCGGAACAGGACAAGCTGGATTATGTCCAGAAACTGGCCCGCTTCCTCCCAGGCGTCAATGTGCCGAAGAACGTGCCTGCGAATGAGGCCTTTAACAACTTCGTCCTTCCTGCCCTTGGGGAAACCTTGGAGCGGATGAAGGGTGGGTCTGGCTCACAGTCGGAGCGCGAGATGATCGAGGGCTTGAAGCGTGGTATTACCACGACGAGAGAACCTGAGGCGCTTGCCGCGATGATGGAGCAGGCGATGAAGCTGAGCCTCCAAACGCTGGCGGACTACAACGGGCGGGTGCAGAAGGGCGCGGATCTTGCGACCTCGAACAAGGACTTGACGATCGACCCGCGGCTCTTCAATAACCTGATTGTCAGTTCTGGCAACATCCCGACAGCTGAGAACGAAGCAGGCAACCAAGCACTTCGTGCAGACCCAGGGATTCTCAACCCGGCGCTGAGGAGCCTTGTGCCCGCCGACAAGGGTGGGACTGCTCCTCCGCCAGTCAAACTAAGATTCAAGGGCGGCCGTGGCTGAGCGTACTGTCGAAATGACCCTCCCGGACGGGCGTCAGCTCATCCTGGAAGGGGTCCCCGAAAACGTGACTGATGCTCAGGCGCAGGAGAATGCGTTTGGGCAGCTGGGACTAGGTGTGCCTGAAACAGGTTCGCAACTTGCTGGCCGACGTGCGCGAGAACTAGGCGCAGCGGCCGTTACAGGTCCAGCCCGAGCTGTTAGCGGGCTTGGCGACCTCGTGTCCTTCGGTGTGGATAAGCTCAAGTCGGAGGGTGGTAGGGCCACTGCGTTTGAACAGCTGATGGAGAAGTACAAGTCCCTGGGCTTGACCCCGAAGATCAATGCTCTGCGGGACCAGATGGCAGGACGACCGCTGGAGGGTGATATTCCAGGAGCTATCGCGCAAGGTGCGACTGGCGGGTTGCTGTTCCCTGGTGGCCCGGTGATCAATGCGGCTGCGGGTGGTGCAAGTGCTGGAGTTACTGAAGGTGCGGCCCAAGCTGGTCTACCTCCTGAGGCGCAGGCAGTCCTGGGACTTGGTGCAGGTTTTGGCGTCGGCGGGGCTTTAGGAACTGCCCAACGAGTCATGGCTCCTACTGTAGCGAAGAGTCAGATTCGTGATGCCCTGAAATCCCTTACCCCAAGGCAACGCTTGATGGCTGCTCTCGAGGGCGCAGACCCAGAAAAGATGGCTTGGCAAGCGGCTCCAGAAGGTACTGCCCTGCGCACACTGGGTGAGAAGGCTGCTATGCAGTCTGGCGGGTCTAAGATTCAGGCCAAGCTCCAGACCCAGAAGGAGTCGCCTGCGCTGGCCAGTGACGAGGTTGTGCAAGACACGGCGAAGAAGCTCGCGGGCAAGCATGTTACGCTGACCCCAGGATCTGAAGCCGAGAGCATGGTTAGTGCTGCGGCAGCTAGGATCGGCGGGGGCGTCTATCGCTCGTATCAAGCGCTCAAGCGTCGCTTCCCCTGGGTTACTGAGCAGCAATATGACAAATATCTCTCGATGTCGCTGGAGGACTTAATTGCCGAAATGCGGAAGGGCAAGACTCCTGTTACCCCAGGCGTAGCGGCTTCGAGTGCAGCAGGGTCATCGCCTGCCCCCGATGATGAGCCACAGAACAAATAGGTAAAGGTGCCACATGCCCTTCAACGGTAGCGGAACATACTCACTCCCAGGCGGAAACCCGGTAGTCA
>Ga0137325_1000177_pt1 | contig 14562 bp, 26 predicted proteins | sample EasRivERMZT469_2_FD_102294 | JGI IMG/M metagenome (GOLD analysis project Ga0137325, IMG submission 102294) | Soil microbial communities from meander-bound floodplain in the East River, Colorado, USA - East River MetaG ERMZT469_2 | ecosystem: Environmental > Terrestrial > Soil > Floodplain ...
CCATAGCGATACCGAATAGCGACAGGTAGATGAGAGAGCTACCCGTCGCTGGCAATGTTTCGATAGAGCCGGGCTGCCCGCTCGTAGTAGCTGGCGGCGATCCTGTATTGTTCGGCGGCGTCGAAGGCTCGTCCGAGCTTGTAGTACTCGGCGGCGCTTCGGTGGACGTTGGCGGCTGCCTCGTAGTAGTACTCGGCTGATAGCATTCTATTTTGTCGCACGCTTTCCGTATCGTTGTTGTCGTTACCGGAATCGTGGTCGTGGTCGGCGGGATTGTCGTAGCCGGTGGCGGCTCGGTGGTCGGTGTCGGGGTGCATTCTGTAGCTTCTCCCTGTGCATCGGTGTACCAACCGCTAGACCGCTCTACTTCGACACTCCAAGTAGCGCCGTCAACATCTAGCGTAATCGGTTCGTGGTCGGACAAGTCATAGAGCGTGACGATACCGCCAACCGTAACCCGGAACGTGGTACGCCCCGATGGGGTTATAGTGATGGTACAGGCATCCTCGTTAGCGGTCGTCCAAATGGAAGCCTCTGCTACTCCGGCTGTAGCCAGAATCCAGAAGATTGTTAGGAGGCTTATTAGCTTGCTCATTATGCTTTCCGTTCGTAGTAGTGGGAAGGACTTGGGTTAGGCCGCTTTCGCCAGTCAGGAAGATAGCGAGAACCTAGAACGGTGCCGCTAACAGTGAGGCTAGGTAGTTCACCATCTGCGCCCCGATACTCGGAACGGTAGACGGCCCTAGCGGCAACCAGTCTTTCCGTTGCTAGCGGGTAGTCTGCTATGCCAGCATTTCTCCATGCATCTTTCGCCCTGGCGAGCGCCGCCGAACGTAGTTCGATGATGTAATCGCCAGTCATGCGGTTATCCTCACAGGTGCCGCTATCATCGGAACAGAGTAGTAACCGATACCGTTAACGTCTACGGTGTCCTGAATCGTAGAGCCGATTTCCTCGACCCTAAGAGTTAGCCGCCAACGCCGGACGTAGCCCGGCATCGGGGCGGAATTCGTAACCTCAGCTTCCCGCCATTGACCACGATAGAAGGTCAAGAGTCTATCACCAGGAACACGAACAGTTAAGAGAGTACCCCTATCACGGTACTCTCTACGGTGGCTGTATGGCGGTTTCATAGTGGAAGGTTCCTTATCTTGGTGGAACAGAAAAGGCATCTACCTGTTCCATGATTGTCTAGGATTTGTTCGACGTGCGGCAGATTTTCGGCTCTACCGTAACAGGGGTGTAGCAGGGTTTCGGGGCGGGCAACCTGTGCCCGCCCCGAAAACCGCCTAGACCCTAGCCAGAAACCGGCAATAGCCAGGATGATACCGGCAAGGGCTAGAAGCTCGCTCATCTTAGAACGGCGCTTCCTGGTCGTTGAAGTCCGGCGCTGCTTCCTCGTAGGCAGCAAATTGCTTTGCCACACCAGGAGTAACGGCCTTACCGTCGATACTCAGCATCGGGTTACCCTTGCCGGTATCAAGCTCGGTCAGGAGTCCGCCAACCCATTCGCCCATTTCGTCTTTAAGCTGGCGCATAAGCCCGCCCTGAAAGACTCGGACGTTGGGATAGAAAACCCCTTCACTGTCGATAAGGTCGCCCTCGATATAGGGCGACAAACCGTCGTCCCGCTTGCTGAATTGGGTTTCGACCAATCCCGCTCGGGCGGGCCGAAAGTCGATAACCGTACCCTTAAAGTCAGCAATCTTAACGAGTGAGTCGGCGGCAGCTTTCATGCGCCAACCTCACTCCCAAGGTATGCCGCCCAAAGGGGTCCGGATTCGCTCTCATCTTCCCAAGGTGCGAAAGCGGTAGAGCTACCCCTACCATGCTTCACAACCCGAACAACCGTAGGAAGCAGACCGGCGTTGTTGAGCTTCTGAATCTGGCGGGCCAACCGTAGCGAATCCAACCCCGAAACGGTTTCGGTAGTGGTTCCGTTGTAGATGGTCACGCTAGAGTCTGCCTGCTCTACCGTTTCTCCCTTGCGGGTTTCCCGCTCGGTAACCTCGCCCTGAGCGGACACCAGCACGACGTGCTGCCCGACGTACCCGGCAAGGTTGGGTCGGACGCCCGCTGTCTTAGCTGCGCCCGGTGGGGGGATGCGGGGCGGGAGTCCCGCTGCGGTAGTTGCCTTGGATGCCATTGGCACCCCTCCTATCTGGGAATGCCGCCCCGGTGTGGGGCGATCCGTTACCCCGATAGTACCACGTTCCCGGTAGGGCTCATAGCGATTTGAGGGTGCTTGCAAAATCTCCCAAGGTGCTTGCTCCTGCTACTTGCTTGTGACCCGATTCACAAGCGGGCTTGTGACCAGTTTCACAAGCTCGTAGCCCCAGAGGTACAGCCAACCCCGGCGGCGTTCCCGCTGACAAGGCAGACATTTACTGTCCATTTCTAAGCTCCCTAATTGCTTGGTGGATTTCTTGGAGTACGGGCCTAATAGCGGGAGCATCGGTCAAGTCCTGTATTTGCTCTCCAATGGAAGTACGCCCGGGTGGTTTACCGTTAACGGCGGTATCAATCTGTTGGACCATAACGTTAGTTTTCTGAGACAGCTTCCTATTGCTATAGGCTACGAAAGCGGCAGTTAGAGCGCCGACTAACGTAGCCAATGCAAGTATGACTTCGGCAACTACTCCCATAGCTAGAAAACCCTATTGAGGAAGTCGATAACAGTTATAAGCACGATACCTCCGAGAGCTAGCACTATTCGTTTGTATCCGGCAATCTCTCTCTTAACTGATTCCGAGTAATCTTCGGTGACATATGGAGGACCTTGGATACCTCTTGGGCCTTGGATACCTTGCGCCCCTTGCGGGCCTATTGGGCCAACCTCGCCCCGTAATCCTGCCGGACCTTGCTTCCCTTGCGGGCCACGTTGTACCTTTTTGTTACGCCCTGAATTGAACATTAATCACCCCGTAACCAGGATCGGCGGTAGCGTTTCCGCCTAATCCAAAGAGCCGAATCGTAATATCGGTATCGTAACCGCTAGGAATAGCTGTCCAAGCTCCTATCCGTAACGCTGCCGGAGTAGTCTGGGAGAGTGATTGGAAGTCTACAGGAGTACCGTTATCACCTTCTAGAATTAGCGTAGAGCCAGCAAATCCCGGCGTTCGTAACGCCATTACCATACGGAATTCTGTTAACCCGGTTAGGTCAACCCTCGTTACAGCGTTGTTCGTAAAGCCCATAAAGGCGGTCCTAGCTGCGGGCTGATTCTGCCAAACCCCTGAGCCAGCGCCTACATCGGAACCTCCATACAAGGTGGCGATAATGATACCTGCGCCCGTACCCGGCTCGCCTTGTGGGCCTTCTGGGCCTTCTGGGCCTTCTGGGCCTTGGATACCTTGCGCCCCGGTTTCGCCTTGGATACCTTGGATACCTTGGATACCTTGCGGGCCTTCTGGGCCTTCTGGCCCTGTTAACCCGGGCGACCCTTGTACGCCCTGGTCGCCCTGTACCCCTTGGATACCTTGGATACCTTGCGGGCCTTCCGCCCCTTGCGGGCCTTGTATCCCTTGCGGGCCTTGCGGGCCTTCGGGACCGGGCGGACCTACTCCGCTTCCGCCCGATCCAAGCAGAATAGAAAGAGGCATTACGCTTCCGGCGTAGGTGGTTTAGTATTCTTGTCGACCCTTACGAGGGTACGCTGTGCGTTATCTTCGGGATTATCGGTAGAAAATTGTCCCTCGTATTGCCACGTTTCCCTGGGCACCTGCCCCACCTTTGCTGTAATCGTCGCCGTCTTTGCGTCGATATACGCCTTAAGCTCGGCCATTTGTTCATCGGTCATAGGGTACTTAATACCTTCCGCTAGTTCGTTTGGCGATGCGTTAATCTGGAAATGCATAGGGTCAGGATTAGACCATCTTCCTCCCCACTGGAATATACGGGCGTCGGTATCGGCGGTTACGCATTCCTCGGCCCAATCAAATAGGCTTGCCGGAATGTCACTACGGAAAGGTAAACCCCTTGGATTCACCGATGGGTTAAGGTCTAAGGCTACGCCGTAGCTATGGAGTGAGAATTGGCTAGAGCCTGCTATAAGCCGGCAATTGTACGTTCCGCCCGCAAGCTCTCGGAAGTAGTAGCTAACGTAATCCATACGCTCAGCAAATAGTTTCCAAGCTGCTACGGTCGGCGGTGCAACCTTTAACCCGATAGTGCTATCGTTTCCTGTTGGGAATAGGACGGTTACGAGCGCCGATGATTGGCAGCGGTAGCCGCTATAGAACGCTCGAATTTCGTTGTCGGTATGCATTTACTGCTCGTCATTCTGCCGGGCTTCGGATAGCCAGCCGACGATAGCAGATTCGCCGCCAGCACAAATGGCCCACAATGGCGCTCGTGTTTCTAGCGTAAGCGTATCCAACGCATCCAACCGAATACCTGTATCGACTGTAACCCCTGTACCGGCTCCAATGTATACAGCGTTACCGGCGCTAGCGTTCATGTTCTTAATGGTAACCCGTAGCCTATCCCGATGGTATGGAACAATTAGCTTTGGAACATTAACGTTTCCGCCAGCGCCGCCGACTACCGTAATACGCCCCGTAGCCAGGCTATCGCTTGTAACCGTTACCCTCTTAACGAGTGTCGGTAGCGGAGCTACTTCCGGCTCTACCCCGATAAGCTCACCCGGCTCTTGCTGCTCTATTGTCCGTTCCGCTGTAACGTCATAGGTAGTCAAAGCTACCCCTTTCTAGTTGCCGACACTTGGCCCGCCGAGATTCAGATACACGCCCGCAATAATGGATCGTACCGCCGTGTCTCCACCGCCTACTGTAGTCCTATCAACCATTACCGAAAGGGTAGGTAAGGCTTCTGCCGCTACTCGCCCAATAGGCAGAGTAGAAGCCATAATCGCTGTCTTACCCATATTCCTAGCGCTCACAGCTTCATCCTCGTTAGCCCATACTCCTACCGCTACAGGATCACTAACACCCGGTTCCATAACCCGAAGATAGATAGCGTTAGCACCTTGGGCAAGATTCTGTATACCCGCCGACCAATGGGTAATCCAAGCTACGGTATCTTCGGGAACGAAATCAGGAATGTTAAAGGCCGTGGTAGCCCCTGTGGCGGCTGTAAAGGTGCTACGGATTCGGAAGGGAGTAGCGCCCATAAACGAGAACAGGGAAGGTATGAATAGGTCGCCCGCTGCCTGTACCTCAAAAGAGAGCGAACCCTGCACCCCAGACTCGGAATCCCTGTTTTCGTGAGCGCCGGTTAGGAAAGCGGTAGCGGTTTGTCCAACCTGCCCGCCTTGCCATACGAGGGTTAGAATCTTGCCAGGGCCAAGAAAATACGGCCCAAGTGCGTGATCTAGAGCGCCGTTACCGGATTCTGTTATGAGGGTTCCGCCCTGCCCACCTGCGAAACCCTCATAACAAGCACACCCTATAGTCTGCCCAAGTACTGTACCGTCAACCCGTACAGTGAGTGAATCAATCCGATAACCCGAATCTATAGAGTCGTTCTTTAGGACAACCTCCGCTGTCCCATCTGCGGCGAATACCGTCGTCCCTGCTAGTGGCATTACTCCGCCGAAGTTGTCCCATAGATAAAGCTTGGATTGATTAGTTCATCTTCGGTCAGAATTACCGGCGGTGGACGTTTCCGCTGACGCCTAGTAAGACTCAACCCCTGAGCCTTTCTAGTATGACCGCCACGGTTAGGGGCCATTCTTGGATACCGACTAAACGGACCGCCACTAGCCATTAGACTTAACCGCCGATGTAACCTTGCCCGCAATAGGCCCGACAACCTGAGCGGCAGCCGTACCCTTAACCTCGTTGGAAATGAGCATACCTCCTAATACGAGAGCGCCAATACCGACAACGCCATAAAGAATTCGTAAGGCTATTTCTCCAATACTGTCGCCTAAACCACTAAGAGGATTCAATCGGTCTAGTAAGCTCTCTCCCGCCGCCGCCCCGGTAACAGGTTGCCCGTCAGGGTTAGAGTCGGCGGTTAGCGTCCATTGCTTACCGTTAGGATCTAGGGACGTTTGGCAAACCCAAACAGTAGGGTACGTTTCGGAAGCCATTAGCTTGCAATTTACCCAAGTACCCGGATCGGTATTCACAGTACCGCTCCCACCCATACAAGGCGGCGTACCTGTTTGTTTAGGTAAACCCTCGACGTGTATATGGTCCGTATGATCGCTCGGGCGGTTACTAGCCCATAGGATAGTGCCGACTTGCGGGAGCGTTTCAAGATAGGCAACATAAGGCTTTTGGGCGGTATATCCGTAAACGTCCAAGTCGATAGCGTTTCCCCAAGCGTGCTGCGATGGAGTATTCGTATCTTTGATATTCCGGCAATTGCCGATTCCCTTATTGCCGGTAGCGCCAAACGTTGCATTTACCGCTGCCTGAATTGAGAGAATAACCGGGAGAGCATCTACCATTATCTATTCAGTGTAAGGGTTCGTAGAATTCTATCGCCAACAACTACGATAGCTCCAATGAGTGTAAGAGCGAGAATATCCCGAACGATTCCGTTATTCATGCTGCCTTCAACTTGGCTAGCTCTGCGATCATTCCAGTCTTTTGAGCGATTAGGCCACGTTGTTCGATCCGTAAAGCCTCTTTAACGTCAGGATTCTTAGCAGCTTGAATCTGATTAGTGAGAGCGCCAATACGGGCCGTGATGCCTGCGATAGAAGCCTTAAGGGCTGTAATAGCAGCGCTATTATCGGGAGTTACCGTACCGTCGCCCGGCTCAATAAAAGGCGGTTTAGGGAGCATACCGCCGCCGCTGGAAGGGAAACCGCCGATACCGGCTTCGCTATAGTCCAGCGTTAAAGGGGTAGGTTCCGTAACCTCTCCCTCATTCCCGCCGACGAATTTCCGCATAATAACGCCCAACCCGATACCGCCGATAACGATTACACCCCAAATCCCGACAGTAAAAGGCCCGACCTTTTTCTTTAGGAATTGCATTACAGCACGCTTCCATCCTGAGGCTGAACAACATAAGCAGCGTCCCAAGGCTCAGGAACAGCACCCCTATCATGCCGCACGGTTAGCCCTGTTTGCCTCTGTCCAGCTAGCTCTAGCCAAGCCCTAACTTCGGGAGTGAGGGAAAGTCCGTTAGTGTGATAGTTAACCTCTCCCTTACCAGGATCGCCCGACTGCGGGCCATAAGGCAGGACCGTTTTATGCGGAATAACCGCATTATCAGAGTGTAGGCGATACGGTTGGAGTAGTGCGATAGGGTCAAGCTCTATAACCGCATCATGGAAGTCTACGGGTAGTGCTTGGCTATCGACTACATTCCTGAGCGCCATTTAGCGCCCGCTAGCGGCTCGTAGGGTTCCAGCAAACGCCGAACCCGTCGCCTTAATAATGTTAGCCGTACGGGGCGAGCCAACGATTACAGCCACTACAGCAAGGGAAACGATTGCCCCTGCCACGTTAAAAACCCTGTCTAGATTCATGCTCTACTTCTTTCTTCCGCCGCTGCCGCCGACCGATTTACTTTTCACTGAGCCTGTACCTTTCGGTACTGTTCCGGCGTTACCGATAGCTACCGATAGGCCCGTTAGAGCGGCAAGTCCACCCGCCATATTCTCGTTAATATCAGACAGTAGAAGCAGCATAGTACCTGCTCCTAGAATGCCCGCATAACGTCTAAAGGGTGCTTCGCCATGCCTAACCGCCCGCCAGGTAGCCCAAGTACCGACGCCTACAATCGTGGCCCATACGAGCTTTTTACCGTTCATTGAAAGGTACGCCCCTGAACATTAGGAGGAACAACGGCGGGCGGTTTCTCAGTATCCCAGGACGAACCTCCGCCCTGAGAGCCAGAGAAACCGCCGCCGCCGCCGAACCCGGTAAACGTATGGGGCAGATCGGCCATATCTAGAAAACCCGCTATAACCTGAATAGGTGTCTCACCCGTAAAGGCGGACCTAATCATAATGATACCGGCTGTAATAGACAGTAGGCCGAGAGCGCCCATAAGCTACATAACCCGCTTGACTCGGGGCAGAACGAACACGCCTACGGCGAGTCCAATAGCAACCCCGATAAGCATTTTTTTATTCAATGCCTTACCCGTTCCTCTCTCTAGGGTGCTACTACATCGGCAAAACCGATGCGGACTAGCACTAGGTACGCCAAAGCTCCCACCACAAGGGCGGCAGTAGCGGTATCAGTATCCCAATGGGTAATACCCTCGGGCAGCTTCAACCTCTTTGACCTAAACCGACGCTGTTCCGACATATCAACTACTGTCATTACGGAAGGTTAACCGGCTGAACATCGTTTAGGAGGAACGTTGCCGATCCCGCTGTACCGATTGTGCCTGAGTATTCCAACCGTGTCGCCTTAGTAGTCGGAAGCAAAGCGTTCCGAAGCTCGTAACCGGCGTGACCATCCAAGTCGTCCGTAAACGTAAAGGCTTGGACACCTGCGGGCAATTCCGCCGCCGTATACCCGAAGATACGAGCGATATCGCTAGCCTGTAGCACTCGGGACTGGTCCGTAAGCACCAAGCTATCCCAAGTCCAACGGGTAGGATCGGGTAGTGCGGTATTAACGAGCCGTGCCCCTGCCGCATCTCGTAGGACTACGATAATGGTACGGAACAAGTTACCGACACGACGAACCCTAAGCGTATTGAAGCTGCCTACCGTAGTCTGAACCTCTGTAGTCCAGAATTGGGTAGTACCGGCTCCTGGCGGGCTCTGCTGCTGCGGATTACCGGCAAGGTCAACCGGCGTTGGCTGCGACCAAACGTCGACCCATGCACGCCACCTAACAACCGGCAGCAACGTCGCTGGCGGTGTCGCATACACTTGGGTAGAAGGCGCTTGGCTAATGTTAACCCGGTAAGCAGCGGAGCTATCCTGGTTAGGAAGCGCCCCGTAAGCATCACGTCCGCTTGCCTCAATAGGCAGATATAGCAAGAACGAGAAGTTGCCGCCCGTACCCGAAACGGCGCTAAACGCCGGATCATCTTCGGGCCTACCGACGAATTGGTATCCGCCGAAGTAGTTAGACAGATAGGCGCTATAACCCGCAAGCGGGCCGTAGATTGGGTTACCTGCCGGGTCGGTAATCTGAACCGAGCTAATAACCGACCAAGGCCCATCGGCGGCAGCAACCGCCCCTGCCCCTGTTCCGCCCGATGCCTCAACTAGAAGCCAAATACCCCGAAGCCAACCCTGAGCCGGAACCTCAAACGATTCCACCTGAACAGATGAACCCGTTAGCTGAATAGCTCGGTCAAGCTCGGTAGGGATACGCTGCCGCCTAGCGGCTCGGACAAACGGAACCAGGATTTGCGGCGTATCGCCACCCCGTCCCGGTGGGCTAGCAAGCTGCATAGTCTGCTGCCCGTTAGTTACTGGTGCTGGCATAGGTGTATGTTTCCTCTCTCTCTCTATCAATAGGCGTAAAGCATGGCTTGCCCCAATGGCGAGCCGTCGTTACGCTCAATTAGCTTGTATGCCGCCGTTCGCCAAACAACCCCGATTACGATGATTGCGGCGAACGTTGACAGCCCGGTAGCAATGCCTACATGAATATGCGGCCTCATTCCGATGGGCCTTTCGTTCGGACCATTGTTCCTGTCCTTGTGTTCAGATACAACGTTTCGTGTCTCCTAAGCGTAGAGATTTCGTGCATGATTTCTTTGCGACTAAAGTATCCCAACCCTCCCATTCTCCTGATATTCGCTTCATCCTTGTCACCGAACAGGAACAAATGAGTAGCCTGGTCGTAGACAACTAGCGGTACATGAGCGGGGCGCTGCGCCCCAACTATGACCGAAACGTTTAGAGAGCGCCCTTGCATTAGCAATAGCTGTACCAAGCGCTCTAGTTTTAGGACGTTAGTAACGTGCCATAGCTCGTCAATTAGAACGGTCCAACCGCCCGAATCGTAAACCGCTTTAAGAGCGTCCGACATAGCGTCACGCTGTTTAGTGGTATTGCCGCCCCGTACCTCGGGCCAAAGAATGACATTCCGCCAAGAGGAATGCGGCGGCCATTCCTGAATCTTCCGCCAGCCTTCCTCTTTAATGCGCCGCTCTAGCGTAGCGTCATGCGGTTTAGTGGCTAGGATTAGCTTCCATGTACGCAAAGGTAGAAGCTGCCGGGCTAGCGTAGTTTTACCCTGCCCGGTAGGGCCGATGATTGTAATATGCTCGCCCTGTTGCCAATCCATTACGGTAGGCATGTAGGGCCAGGGTACAAATTCGATGCCGGTTTGGGTAATGGTCAACTACCAAACCTTTCGACCGTTTCGACGTTTGACTCCATGATATCTTTCACCGAAATATCTACGAATTCGGGGCGTTCTTCCTCCGGCTCGGGGCGGTGGAATCGCTCGGGGTTGGGTACAGGCTCGGCCCCGATAACCTCGGCATAGTGGAATGGCACTAGCCCATGATTCGCCAGGATAGGGATTAGAATAGCTGCCGCTACTCCTAGTACGCTACCCGTCGTGGAAACCGTTAGGGCGGCTTCTAGAGCCTTCTTAACCCTCGGTGATTCCCTGGCCCACTGGTCTAGGGCGTCCGCTAGCTCGGTAGCATTCTCTAGAACGATTTTCCCATCGTACTCGTTGAATGCTGAAAGCGCCTTACCGATTACGCCTAGCGCCCCGGTTAGCCTGAGCTTAAGGGCTGTCTTACGAGAGCTAATACTCTTAGACTTCTTGGGCGCTTCATCCTCAATTTTAGGAGGAAGCTCAGTAACCACGTCCCTATAGGCGTCCGCAATAGTGCTTGCATCGGGCGAATCGTAACTAGTCATTCAATCTAACCTATCTTTAGTTTCTTGCCAACGTTACGAGAACGGAAATACCAATGTTCGATAGCGGGCGGCTCATCTTCGGTTACCGTTTCCGCTTCTGCCACGGTTTCGGCGGCATCTTCTAGGGGTTCTGGTAGGTCGGGGTTTCCGCCCGTAACGTAACCGAAACTATTGGCCCCTTCTAAGGCTTGGATCGCTCGCTCTAGCGCCGTGACTACAGCCTCTTTATCAGCCTCGGAATTCCAATCAAGCGCCTTAACCCGGTCTAGCTCGGCAGCTAGTGCATGTACGGATTCGCCAGGATCGCCAGGGTTACCTACTAGAGCGTTACGAGCGCCACCTGACGCCCTGTTAGCGACGCCTACCCGGTTACTTGGTGTAATACCTTGGACGACGGGGTTACCGACTCCTACGATGGTTTGCGGCTGTATAGCGTGCTGCCCCGGTTGCCCTGTTCCTACCTGTAGAGCTTGCCCGGCTTCCTGGCGAGTAGCGGGGGCGTTGGGTAGCTGTTCGGCGGCAGGGTTGCCCGCCACTACTTCTGCGCCCTGTTCATCGGATGGTACCCCTGTCTCGTTGAAAACCTCAGACGCTGTATCCGCCGCTTGCTCTGCCGCTTCATGCAGGGATTCCGCCGCATCTTCCATTGCCTCTGCTTGTTGTTCGGCTTCTTGCTTAACGCCCGGGTCGTCAATATTTTCGGCGGCAACCTCGACTACCTTAGCCTCATAGCCTACGAAATTGGCTAGCTCGTCCAACGTAACCATAAGAGGCTGTTCGCCAGGGTTACCCTCTATTAGCGTAACTTCCATTTGATCAAATTCTGCTAGCTCGTAAGTCTCGGAACTACCGCCGCTAAAGTTAACGGTAATATGGGTAGCTCCCGGCCCCTCGGGAGAAAACGAGAAACTCTTAATCGTTTTCTCCTCGCCATTTAGGCGAATCTTATCGCCGCCTTGCGTAGCCCGAAACAGAAATGGTCGCTCCATTTAACGAAATCCCTTCCAAATAAGTAGCGCCCGGCTCTCTAACCCAAACAACGGATAGGAACCCATACCCCCGAAAAGGTCGGGCCGTTGCTTGCCTCGGTGAGAGCCGGGCGCTAGTCTGAGGGTGTGCTGCCCCATGACCCGATGATAGCTGCTCGTGACGCAATTCACAAGCACCCCTTGCCGCTTGCACCTTCTTTCACAAGCGAGCCCTTGCCGACCCCGACCCGGATAGCAGATCCTGCTATTTGCGATAAATGCCTTCTAGAACATCACGGTAAAGGCTGCAATCTTCGCCCCGGTAGGAACGCTGGCAGGAATTCCAACCGTTGCCCGGCTCCTATTCGCTCTATCGACGGCGAGGCTTTCGACGGTATATATGCCCTATTGGCTACAGAAACCGACGAGCTATATAACCCTAACGGCCTCAGTAGCGAAGATATCTTTAGGTGGTTACTCAACCTTCCGCACGGTCGGTATTTCGGCTTTTTCCTGGGGTACGATATCAATTGGTGGCTAAGGGATTTGGGGCGTAGGCCATTAACCCAACTAGCCAAGAGCAATAAAACATCGTGGCAGGGTTGGACAATCCGGCATATACCTTCTAAGAAATTCACGATCACCCACAACAAGAGCAAGCGTAGTCGTACCATATGGGACGCCGGACATTGGGCTAATACCTCGTTTGTTCGTTGGGTAGAAACCTGGAATGCCGCCACCGAGAGCGAGCTAGAAACCCTGCGATATTGGAAGGCAGAACGAGCTAACTTTACCTTCAATGACGTAGAAGGGGTTAGAGCATACAATCAGCTAGAGCTAAAGCTACTGACCATATGCGTTAGTGAATTGTTAGATAGCCTGCGCCGGATCGGGGTAGTACCTCGTCAATACTTCGGCCCCGGCTCAGCTTCCTCTGCCATGCTGACCGACAAGTTTAACGGGGTACTGCCGGTAGCGTCCGAGCCTTTCTACGTCCGTAGCCTATACTACGGCGGACGCTTTGAGACTTCCATACTCGGGCGATACGAGGGACCGATTTACTCCTACGATATCAATAGCGCCTATCCGTATGCCCTGTCGCTATTGCCCTGTTTCCAGCATGGCGAATGGTTAGAACATAGAAGTATCGACCTTATCGACCAACGATCAGACTGGACTATTTGGGGTATTCGTAAGGCTCGGGTTCCCGATGGATCGCCATATGGCCCCTACCCGATACGAGTTACCGGCAATAGCTCCCTACAGTACCCTTTGAGTATCCACCCAATGCCGGGCGGCGAGCGAGGCATTAGGTTTGTATGGGGATACGAACGAGAGGCAGCTAAGCTGCTACCGGGCTATCGGGACAATGCATTTCCCATAATGACTTGGGTTCCCTCTTGCACCCATAGCCCGTTTGCCTTCATCGCAGAGGCTTACGAAGCCCGCCGAAATTCAACCGATGCGGGAGAGAAGTACGCCTACAAGCTCACACTAAATAGCATGTATGGGAAGCTGGCACAGCAAGTCGGCGGCGGCGGACGTTGGACAAGTTTCACCCTAGCCAGCCTCATAACCGCTAAAGCCCGGGCGATGTTATTGGAAGCCGTGAGCCAGAATCCTAACGCTATCCTCATGCTCGCTACTGACGGTTTGCTCTCTACCGCTAAGCTCAACCTTCCTACCGGGACCGATATAGGCCAATGGGATTACGTCGAATACGGTGCAACCCTCGTAGCTCAGGCAGGGGTTTATTGGCTATACGACACTAACGGTTTCATCGAACGAGGCAAATCCCGGGGTTTCGGTTACTCTGCCCTGAACCCTGACGAGATTTATAAGTGCTGGCTAGAGGATAAACCCTACCGCACTACGCAAAGAATGTTTGTCGGTTATCGGCAGGCTCTTACGAGTAACGCTGTATGGCGCTCCTGGCCTGATATGGATAAGGTTTTAATGATTCGCCCAGAGCCTCGCCGTTTACGTGGAGAAAGGTTGGAGACATATGAACGAACGATAGCTCTTCCCCATCCTACTACCTACCCTCCTAGCGTCTTTCCGGCTGTCCTATGGGACGACATTAAAGGCGCTATATGGGATCAGCCAGATTGGGAAGATTAGTCTATGGATGATTGGCTAGAGAGCTTTGAGGAAGATCATGCCGATTGGAGAGAGGAAGATTGGTACGGCGACCTAGTTGGCGAAATGGAAGATTGGCTAGGTGTAGACGTCGGATCAATGGACGAATTAGAGAGGGAGGCTTTCTTTGATAGCATCGTAGATTGGCTAAATGACCACGATATCGACGCCGAATACTGGGACGATATCTTCGAGTTTTACTACGAAACTGCCTCATAAAGAGAGTGTGCAATATGATGCTTATTGACGTCGAAGAATTGGCAGAAGATATTTGTATCCTATGCGGCTCTAGGGTTTGTCGCCCTTGGGACGAGCCGAACGAAGTTACCGATTCCGAAGCTGGCGAGCAGCTTTTGTTGGAGGAAGTTACTTCATAATGGGCTTTATACAGCCGGTACTTACCGTGCCAGCAGAGGGGAGCTTGTCGGTATCTGTCGAAATGCCGGGCCTTGTTTGGTACGGTTGGCATGGTACTAGGCATGGTTCTGAGGGAAGGGTTATCTACGTTCCTCCCTGTAAAGATGGTGACGAAGCAATCCTAATCAGCAACAGTGACATATTTGATAGGGAGGTGAAAGTCTTTATTGAGCCGGAGTCTTTACGAGCATCGGTAAGAGGAACCGACGACTCTATGACAGCTATTGCTCATTGCGATCCTCTAGCAATACCAATACCGAAAGG
>Ga0137325_1000190_pt1 | contig 14033 bp, 11 predicted proteins | sample EasRivERMZT469_2_FD_102294 | JGI IMG/M metagenome (GOLD analysis project Ga0137325, IMG submission 102294) | Soil microbial communities from meander-bound floodplain in the East River, Colorado, USA - East River MetaG ERMZT469_2 | ecosystem: Environmental > Terrestrial > Soil > Floodplain ...
CGGGCCGCTCGATGCAGGGCCACGAGCGCAAGCGGCTGTTCGAGCAGCTCGGCCCCGGCCAGTTCGCCGAGGTCGGCTACTTCCACGGCGTGAACGCGATCGAGAGCGGGCGCGGGCTCGCGATCGGCGACTTCGACGACGACGGCTACCCCGACCTCTACCTGCGCAACCTGAACGACCGCGCCCTCTACTACCGCAACAGCGGCGGCGCCAACCACTGGCTCAAGCTGCGCCTGGTCGGGACGAAGAGCAACCGCGACGCGATCGGTGCCGTCGTCCGCGCGACCGCCGGCGGCGTGACGCAGCTGCGCCAGGTCACCGCGGGCGAGGGCTTCTACTCCTCGCACGACAAGCGGCCGCTCTTCGGGCTCGGCGCGGCGAAGAGCGCGGCGGTCGTGGTGAAGTGGCCGTCGGGCCGGGTCGAGACCTTCCCGGAACTCGCGGCGGACCAGTCGTACGTCGTGACCGAGGGCGAGGGGAAGGCCGTCCCCGGCCGCTGACCGCGGAGGAGCACTCCATGTTCGAGCTGCGGAGCGTGCGCGGCGTCGTCGCGCTCGGGATCGCCTGGATGGCGCTCGCGGCCTGCGCCGACGCCGCGGCGCAGGGCGGCGCGATCGAGGCGGCCGCGACCGAGGAGCTGCCGCCGGCCGTGTTCGCCGCGCGCCGCGCGAAGCTCGTCGCGGAGCTCGGTGCCGACGCGGTCGCCGTCCTCTCGGCGCCGCCGAGCTGCGTGCGCAACGCCGACAACGACTACCCCTACCGGACCGGCAGCGACTTCTGGTACCTGACCGGCTTCCCCGAAGAGGGGGCGGTCGCCGTGGTCGAGACGCGCGACGGGAAGGCGCACTGCACGCTGTTCGTGCCGCCGCGCAGCCCCGGCCAGGAGATGTGGACCGGCCGGCGCCTCGGCGCCGCGGGCGCGAAGGCGCTCGCCGAGGAGGTCGTCGAGCTCGACCGGCGCGGCAACGTCGGCGCGAAGCTGAAAGAGCTGCTGCACGGGAAGAAGCGGGTCCTCGGCCAGTTCGAGAGGAACGACGCGCGCCGCACGGCGGTGAAGGCGGCGCTCGACGCGGGCATCGACGTCGACGAGGTCGAGCTGCGCAACGCGGTCGGCCGCCTGCGCCGCGTCAAGGGCCCCGAGGAGCTCGCGCTCCTGCAGCGTTCGATCGACCACACCTGCGAGGCGCTCCGCCAGGCGATGCGCTCCTGCCGGCCCGGCATGCACGAATACGAGCTGCAGGCGGTGATCGAGTACTGCTTCAAGGCGCTCGGCTCGCCGCGCGTCGGCTTCGACTCGATCGTCGGGTCGGGCCGCAACTCGGTCATCCTGCACTACATGTCGAACCGCGAGGCGATCCCGGCCGGCAAGACGATCGTCTGCGACGTCGGCGCGGAGTACGGCTTCTATTCGGCCGACGTCACGCGCACGCTCCCGAGCGACGGCAAGTTCACCCCCGAGTGCGCGGCGGTCTATCGCTCCGTGCTCGCGTCCCAGAAGGCGGGCATCGCCGCGGCGAAGCCGGGCGCGACGCTGCGCGCGATCGAGGCGGCGGCGCGCAAGGAGCTGGTGGCCCGGCTCGTCGAGGAGGGCGTGGTCGCGAAGGGCCAGGAGAACCTCGGCGCTTCGCTCCTGCCGCATGGGACCTGCTACTGGCTCGGCCTCGACACGCACGACGAGTGTTTTTACGATGGCAAGCTCGCGCCCGGCATGGTGACGACGGTCGAGCCGGGCTGCTACATCCCCGCGGGAACCGCCGGCGTCGCCGAGAAGTTCTGGGACATCGGCGTGCGCATCGAGGACGACGTGCTGATCACCGAGGAGGGGTGCGTGGTCCTCTCGACCGGCGCGCCGCGCGAGATCGCGGAGATCGAGGCGCTGATGGCGGAGGGGAGCGAGTTCCCGCGTCTCGAGCCGGCCGCGAAGCCGACCGCCGAGCCCCCCGAGAAGTAGTCCCGACCCGTGCCGCCGCTGCGCTTCCGGCTGCGCGTGACCGCGCCCTTCGACCTGCGCGTCGCCCTCTTCGGCCACGGCTGGATCGACCTCGCGCCGAACGCCTGGGACGAGGAGACGCGCACGCTGCGCACGGTGCTGGCGGCGGGACGGCGCGCCGCCGACGTCGTCGTGCGGCAGGAGGGCGACGTGCTCGCGGTCGCCGCCGACTTCGGGAGCGCGCCGCCGCGGCCGGCGATCGCACGCGCTTCTCTCGGAGCTCAGCTCGCGCGCATGCTGCGCCTCGCGCACGACTACGAGCCGTTCTGGCGGCGCTGCCGCGCGCAGCCGCGGCTGCGCTGGGTCGCGCGGCGCGGCGCCGGCCGGCTGCTCGCCGGCGCGACGCTGTTCGAAGACCTGCTGAAGCTGCTCTTCACGACCAATTGTTCGTGGGCGGCGACGCGGCTCATGGCGCGGCGCCTCGTCGACGCGCTCGGCGCGGCGGCGCCGTCGGGCGCGCGCGCCTTCCCCGACGCGGCTTTGTGCGCGGCGCAGCGCGAGCCCTTCTGGCGCGACGTGGTGCGCGCGGGCTACCGCGCGCGCGCGTGCCGGGAGCTCGCCGCCGGCTTCGCGTCGGGGCAGATCGCCGAGGAGCGCTTCGCGGAGAGCGGGCTGCCGACCGAGGAGGTGCGCCGGCGCCTCCTCGCGCTGCACGGCTTCGGGCCCTACGCCGCGGGGCAGGCGCTGCGCCTGCTCGGGCGGCACGACGACCTCGCGCTCGACTCGTGGTGCCGCGCGAAGATCGCGCAGCAGACCGGGCGGCGCCGCGCGCCGGCCGACCGCGCGATCGAGCGCGCCTACGCCTGCTTCGACGAGCACCGCGGCCTCGTCCTCTGGATGGATCTCACGCGCGAGTGGCACGGCGAGGGCGCGCTCACGCCGCGGGACGCCGTCGTCACGGCGCTCGGCGGCCGCCTTCGCCGCGCGAAGCCGAGTCGCTAACGTCCCCGCCTCGCGCCCATCTCGGGACGCGGCGCGTCGCCGCGTTCACCGGCGCGGAGTTCGGATTCCCTTCCGGAAGCGAAGGGTCAAGGAGAGACCATGTTGCTGCAGAAGTTCCTGCTCGCGGCCCTCATCCCCGCGGGTTTCGCCCTGTTCCACGATTTCGGCAACGACTACGACAAAGCGCCCAACGTCGCGACGACGGCGCTCGAGCTCGACGCCGGCAAGCCGATCTCGATCTCGAGCAACGCGATCCACTGGCGCGAGGACCTGTTCGGCGCCGTGAAGTCGGGCGGCACGAAGCAGTACTTCAACGGAATGGCCTGGTACCGCAAGATCGGCGCGGCCAAGGTCGGCGAGGACATCACGCTCGGCGGCAAGGCGATCACGGCCGGCGACTGGACCGTCTCGATCAAGGTCCCCGGCGACGACACCTCGAAGTTCTTCCTCGAGTGGAAGAAGGGCGAGACGGCGGTCGACGTCCCGCTCGAGCTCAAGGGCGGCCACGAGGTCGAGGACCACCTGATCCTGGCGCTCACGCCGCGCGGCGGCGCCGGCTCGAAGGACTTCGAGCTCAAGGTCGGGTACGGCGACCACTACGGCAAGATCAAGGGCACGATCGGCGGCGCGAAGCAGTAACGGCCGCGCGGCGATCGGTCCGGCGGCGCGCGCGAGCGGGGGTTCGAGCCCGTGGCACCACGAGGCGAGGCTCCCGCCGCGCGCACCGCGCCGCCGGCGTCGCCGGTTCCGTCCGGCCCGCTCGCGTCGCTCCCATCGCTCATCATCGTCCTGGTCGAGCCGAGCGAGCCGGGCAACGTCGGCGCGGTGGCGCGCATCCTCCTCAACCTCGGCGCGGGCGAACTGCGCCTGGTCGTCGCCGACCGCCGCCGGCGCGCGCGCCTGGTCGGCGCCTCGGCGCGCGCGCGCGCCCGCCACGCGCGTCCGCTGCTGGCCGCGGCGACGTTCCATCGCGACCTGCGCAGTGCGCTCGCCGACGTCGAGCGCGCCTGCGCATTCAGCGCGCGCTCCGGCCGCTTCCGTGCGCCGCGCGGGACGCTCGACGCGGTCGCGGACGACTACGCCGGCGCCGGCGGCCGGCGCGCGCTCGTCTTCGGCAACGAGACCGCGGGGCTCCGCGCCGCCGACGTCGCGCTCTGCGCCGATCTCGTCGCGATCCCGGCCGGCGGCGCCGATCCGGTCCTGAACCTCTCGCACGCCGTCGCGATCGCGCTGTGGGAGTTCGCGCGGGCGCGCGGCGGCCATGTCGCGCCGCCGAACCGCCACGCACCGCCGCGCGCCGCGTCCGTCGCCGAGCGCGCCGCGCTGCGCGTCGACTACGACGCGCTGCTCGTCGAGCTCGGCTTCCCGCGCCGCGCGCTCGGCGACCTGCACGGCCGCATCCTGCGCCGCCTCACGGAGCTGCTCGACCGCGCCGGCGGGGAGCACGCCGACGCCTCGATGCTGCGCGGCCTCGCCGTCGCGATCCGCCGCCGGCTCGCTGCCGTTCCCGCCAAGAGCCTGTCTGCCGGGACCGGCTCTACGGCACCTGCCGCAGGTCGCACAGGATCCAGCGGAAGCCGGGGAAGGAGACCTTTACGATCGGCGCGGGGGGCGGCGCCGCGGAGCCGGGCGCCGGCGCGCTCGCCGGCGGCACCTCGAGCGTGACCGAGTTCATCCCCTTCGCGATCGTCACGCGCTTGCGGAAGCGGCTGCCGTCGGCGAGCTCCGCCTCGATTTCGAGCGGCATCTCGAACGGGAACTGGCCGCTGCACTTGCACTCGATCGCCACGGTCGCCTTGGTCCCTTCGAGCTTGGGCTGGTGCACGGTGTAGCCGGGCCAGCGCGTCCCGTAGAGCCACGGCTGGAAGAACGAGCGCAGCGGCACGCCGGCGCGCCGCTCGCAGATCGCCTGGAAGTCGGCCGAAGTCGCCGTCTTGAAACGAAGGCGCGGGTCGGTGGCGAACTCCTTCAGCGACGCGAAGAACGCCTCGTCGCCGATCACGTAGCGCAGCATGTGCAGGAGCCAGGCGCCCTTGTCGTACATCTGCGGGTCCCACGCCTCGCCGCAGTTGGCGTGGCGCGGCCGCCAGACCGTGGTCAGGGCGTCGAGGGAGTGCTTCTTCTCCTGCATGAAGTCGAGCGCCGCCACCTGCCCGTGCACGTGCTCGACCCAGAGCGTCTCGGCGTAGGCGGCGAAGCCCTCGTGCAGCCAGAAGTCGCCCCAGTCGGCGCAGCTGATCGCGTTGCCCCACCATTCGTGGGCCGTCTCGTGCACGAGCACGTAGTCGTAGAGCTCGTTGCGCAGCTCGAAGGGGTCGACCACGCCGGTGCCGCGGATCGCGTCGGGGAAGCTCGAGCCGTACGAGACGAGCGTCGCGTGCTCCATGCCCCAGAGCGGCGTCTCGGCCAGCGCGAACTTCGCGTCGGGGAAGGGGTAGGGGCCGAACTTCTCGCTGAAGAAGCGCAGGATCTCCGGCACCTGCGCAAACTGCTTCCTCGCCTTCTCCTCGCTCTCGGGCAGCACGTAGAAGCGCACCGGGAGCTTGCGCGGGAGGCCGGGCAGCTCGACCTCGCTCTCGACCACGACGTAGGGGGCGATGTCGATCGCGATCGCGTAGTCGGGGACCGGGACGTCGAGTCGCCAGCGCCAGGTCTTCCAGGCGCCCGCCTGCGACACGTCGACGAGGCGGCCGTTGCTCGCGGCGACGAGCTCGGCCGGCGCGGTGACGTTCACCGTGACGCGGTCGGGCTTGTCCTCGGGGTGGAAGAACGACGCCTTGCACGGGAACCACGTGTGCGCGCCGATCGTCTGGCACGAGGTCGCGATCCACGGCGCCCCCGACGGCGTGCGCGCCCACTGGAAGCCGTTCGCCTCGTCGACGCGCTTGGGCCGGCCGGCGTAGGCGACGCTCACCTGGACCACCTCGCCGGCCTTGGCGGGCTTGGCGAGCGTGATCTTCAGGAGGTCGTCGGCGCGCGACCACTCGAGCGGGCGCGTCTCGGTGAGGACGTCACGCGTCAGGTCGCCGTCGACCGCGTGGACCGACTGGACGACGAGGCTGCGCTCGAGATCGAGGACGAGCACGTCGAGCGCCGGCGCCGTCACGACCGCGCCGAGCGCGCCGAAGCCGCGGACCGTCTGCGCGGCCGGATCGACCAGGAGCTCGATCCGGTACTCCTTCACGTCGTACGCGGTGCGCGGGTCGGCCTCCTGCGCGCGCGCCGGCGCGGACCAGGCGACCGCGAGCGCGACGACGAACGACCTCACGCGCGATAGATGTCCTGGATCTGGTTCAGGAGCTTGACCGCGTCGGCCTGCGGCCGCTGGAAGCTGTTGCGCCCGACGATCGAGCCGAAGCCGCCGCCCTGGTGGATCCCCTGGACCTCCTTCAGGATGTCGTCGGTCGCCTTCGCCTCGCCGCCCGAGAAGATCACGATGCGCCGCCCGCCGAACGAGCTCTGCACGACGTGGCGGACGCGGTCGGCGAGCGTCCCGATCGGGATCTTCTGCTCGAGGTAGACCTTCTTCGCGTCCTCCTGCTCGAGGTGCTCGGTCGGCGGCTTCACCTTGACGACGTGGGCGCCGAGCTGACAGGCGATCTGGGCCGCGTACGCGACCACGTCGACCGCCGTCTCGCCCGCCTTGCTGAGCCCCGCACCGCGCGGATAGGACCAGATCACGACGACGAGGCCGACGCGCTTGGCCTCCTCGGTCATCTCGCGGATCTGCTGGTACATCTGGTTGCGCAGCGACGAGCCGGGATAGATCGTGAAGCCGATCGCGGCGCAGCCGAGCCGCAGCGCCTCCTGCACCGAGCCGGTCACCGCCGAGCAGGGGTCCTTGTCCTTGAAGAGGACGTCGCTGTTGTTGAGCTTGAGGATGAGCGGGATCCGGCCCGCATAGCGCGAGGCGCCCGCCTCGAGGAAGCCGAGCGGCGCCGCATAGGCGTTGCAGCCCGCCGCGAGCGCGAGCTCGAAGTGGTAGCGCGGGTCGTAGCCGGCCGGGTTCTTGGCGAAGCTGCGCGCCGGCCCGTGCTCGAAGCCCTGGTCGACCGGCAGGATCACGAGCTTGCCGGTGCCGGCGAGGCGGCCGCTGCAGAGCAGGCGGTAGAGGTTGGCCCGGGTGCCCGGGCTGTCCGACTCGTACCAGCTCAGGATCTCCTGCACGCGCTCGGTCATCGTCGCTTCCTCGGTGGGGCGGGATCGGAAAAAGGCGGGTCGGGGAACGCGGAAGTCTAGCTCCGCCCGGTGGGCCGCCGCGTCACCGGGAATTCGGTTCCGACCGGTCCCATTGCGCGACTCCACCCCTCAAAAGCGGGGGTACGCATCCGATGGCGGTGAGGGATGCGAAACATGAACACACGAGACACGATGGATCCGGACGGACGCACCCGGTGCTTCCAGTCCACGTCGGGGTTCCGCATGTGGGGAGGCGAGCAGCGGCCGCCGGCGCAGCCGGTGCCCTTCGCCTGGATCTCGCTCGGACTGGTCGTCGGGCTCGCCATCCTCGTCGGGACCTGGTTCGCGATCTTCCGCTGAAAGGCGGCGTGAACGGCCGCGCTACCATCGCGGCCCCATGCACGCCCCGCGCAGCGAGGATCCCGGGCCGGCCGGCGGGCTGGCACGCGTCACGGCCGTGCGCAGCGTGACCGCCGCGGCGGCGGGACGCGCGCGTGCGAAGCGTGCCCGGGTCGTCGAGCGCGACGACTGGATCGCGCACGAGGAGCCGCTCTCGATCCGGGTCGACGGGCGGCCGCTCGGCGTGGTGATGCGCACGCCGGGGCACGACCTCGAGCTGGTGCGCGGCCTCCTCTTCGCCGAGGGGATCCTCGAGCGCGCCGACGACGTCGCCGCGATCGCCCACTGCCGCGAGCTCCCGCCCCGGACGCCCGAATCGTGGCGCGCCGACGCCTCGGACAACGTGGTCCTCGTCACGCTGGCGCGTCGCCGCCGCACTGTCCGCCGCCGCGCCTGGACCGCCTCGACGAGCTGCGGCGTCTGCGGGCGCGCGACGATCGACGAGCTGCGCGCGGTCGCCCCGCCGGTGAAGGGGGACCTCGCGGTCGACGTCGAGCTCCTGCTCGAGCTGCCCGACCGGCTGCGGGAGGCGCAGCACGGCTTCGCGCGGACCGGAGGGCTGCACGCCGCGGGGCTCTTCGACGGGCGCGGGAAGTTGCTGGTCGCGCGGGAAGACGTGGGGCGCCACAACGCCGTCGACAAGGTGGTGGGCGCGGCGCTGCTCCACCGGTTGATGCCGCTCTCGAACTGCATCCTGCAGGTGAGCGGACGGACCTCCTTCGAGATCGTCCAGAAGGCGCGCCGGGCCGGCATCCCGATCGTCTGCGCCGTGTCGGCGCCGTCGACGCTCGCGATCGAGCTCGCGCGCGACGGCGGCCAGACGCTCTGCGGCTTCGCGCGCGGCCGCTCGCTCAACGTGTATTGCGGCGAAGCGCGCGTGCGCGTTCGCGCTGGCGCTGCAGCGCCGCCGGCAGCCGCACCAGCAGCGCCTTCGCCTGCCGCTCGTCGTCGGCCGCCAGCTCGGCCCCGCCGAAGCGGCAGGAGTGGTAGACGCTGAGCAGGCGCGCGAGCGCGCCCGACTCGTCGGGCACCGCCGCGTTCACGCGCGTCGCGAACTCGGTCGCGGTCTGGGTCGGGAGGGCGGCGACGTCGAAGCGGCCGCACACCTCCTCGAGCTCCTGCCAGTAGCGCCACGCGCGCCGCGCCGGTCCGCGCAGCCCGTCGGGCGGGCGGCCGCGGCCGGTCGGGTCGACGGCGAGGCGGACCGTCGGGAAGGCGAGGAAGGCGGCGACGGCGACGAGGAGCGCCAGCCCGATCCACCACGGACGCGCCTGCTCGATCGACTGCTGCACGCTGCGCAGCGAGGTCGCCTCGGTGAGGCGCTGGCCGAACTCCTCGGCAAGGCGTTCCGCGGCGGGCGGGCGCGGGGCCGCGCGGTCGGGCGTCGGATCCAGCGCGATCCAGACGTCCTCGGCGAAGCCGACTTCGACCCAGGCGTGGCGGTCGGCGGCGCGCACGCGCCAGCGCCGGTGCTCGGCGTCGAAGAGCGCGGCGCGGTAGCCGACGACGACGCGCGCCGGAAGATCGGCGAGGCGCAGCGCGAGCGCGCACGCCTGCGCAAAGTGCTCGGCGCGGCCGCGTGGAGCCGGTGCGGCGAAGAAGTCGAACCAGCGCTCGAGCGCATGGCCGGGGTCGACCTGGCCGTGGTCGCGGAACCACGCGGCGATCCGCGCGGCCTGGTCGAGCGGATCGCTCGCGCCCGCCGACGCGCGCGTCGCGAGGTCGAGCGCGAGCGCGCGCCCGTCGAAGTCGGGCGGGACGTCGAAGAGCGGATCACCGTCGGGCTCGCGCGGACGCGGCACGAGCGGCGGCGCGGCGATGCGGCCGAGCGCGCGCTCCGGCGCGGCGACGTCGTGATACGTGAGCCCGCTCGCGCTCCCGCCGCCGCTCGACAGGGGGCCGCGCAGCGCGCCGTCGGCGGAGAGCTCGAGCGTCTCGCCCTCGAGCCAGAGCGTCCCGGCGACGACGAGCCGCGCGCGTTCGGACGCGCCGCTCCCCTCCGCGCCGCCGCGCGCGGGCGCCCGCTCGAGCAGCGTGACCTGGAAGTCGATCGTCTCGCCCTTCGTCGCGCGCCGGTCGGCCTCGGGCCAGGGGACGCGGCGGTCGGCCGCGCCGTCGTCGCGATCGGCGAGTGTGCGCGCCGGGCCGCTCCGTGGCGCGAGCCAGACGAAGCCGCCCTGCTCGTGCAGCTCCTCCCGCAGCGACTCGCGCAGGTAGAGCGGCTGCGGGAGCTGCGCGGTCGCCGGCCCCTCGTCGGCGGCGTGGACCAGCGCGAGCGTCCGGTCGGGATCGAGGCGCGGCGCGCCGCCCGTCTGGCGCGCGAGCCGGTCCTCGGCGGGCGCCGCCGGCGGATCGGGGCGCGCGAGCAGGCGCGGCACGCGCTGCAGGAGCTGGTACGAAGCGATGGAGGCGGCCACGCTCGCGAGCGCGACGATCGCCGCGACGAGGAGCGCGCGGCGCGTCGACCACGAGGGCGGCGCGACCCCCTTCAGCCGTGCCGCGCGCGCGGTCGACCAGGCCGCGTCGGCCACCGCGGCGGCCGCCGCGAGCGCGAGCAAAAAGGCACCGGCCGGCGTGCTCCAGGCTTGCGACGCCGCGACGCCGACCGCGAGCGACGCGCACAGGAAGAGCGCCGCGCCCCGCCGGCGCGGCAGCGCCGGGCCGTCGAAGTCGGCGGCCGCGAACGCGAAGGGGATCCCGAAGAGCGTGAGCCACGGCGTCTGCAGCGGCCGCAGCGCCCCCTGCGTCCACGCGACCGCCGCGGCGGCGAGCGCCGCGCCGATCCCGGCGACCGCGATCCGTGCGAGACGCGGACGCGACTCGGCTCCGTCGCGCTCGGGCGCGAGCAGGAAGGCGATCGGGACCATCGCGATCGCCGCAGCGATCGAGAGCGCGCTGGCGGCGGTCGGCGCGCCGTACTTCGTGATGACGCAGCCGGCGAGCGCGGCGAGCCACGTCGTCCGCAGCAGGCGCGTGGCGGGATCAGACGGCATGGCCCGCCCCCGCGGCGACGCGCACGCTGCGATCGAGGAGCTGGAAGTAGCGGCGCGAGCCGGCCTGGATCGAGAGCACGTCGCCCGGCAGCCGCGCCTCGTCGATCGCGCCGAGATGGAGGACGACGCGGCGCGCGCCCGTGAATCCTGCCGGAAGGAGCGGAACGAGCGGCAGCAGCGGCGTCGCGATCGTCGCGTCCGTCGTCAGCGGCCGCGCCAGCGCGAGCGCGGCGAGGTAGGTGTGGAGGTCGCGGCAGCTCTCCGCCACCGCGAGCCGCGTCCCGCCCGACTCGACGATCGAGAGGGAGAGCGGGACGTTGCGCGCGCGCAGCGAGCGGACGACGCCGGCGGCGAAGCGCATCGCCTCGTCGAAGTCGCCCGGCCCGAACGCGCTCGCGCCGCGGCCGACGCGCGGGTCGACCAGCAGGTGGACGAGCGGCGGCGCCTCGCCGCGGAAGATGCGCACGACCTTCCTTCCGAGCCGAGCCGAGTGGCGCGCATGCACGCGCCGCTCGGGATCGCCCGGCCGGAAGTGCTTGAGCGAGTAGAACTCGCCCTCGCCCGGCCCCGTCGGTTGCGGGCGGTCGAGGCCGCGCGGCCGCAGCGCGAGCATCTCCTCGAGCGCCGACTCGCGCAGGACGTGCGGGCGCGGCAGCACCCAGAGGTCGGCCTCGATCTCGAACGTGCGCGCGAGCCGGCGCCAGCCGAACGGGCCCTGCACCGTGCATTCGAGCGCGACGCGCCGGTGGTGGCCGCGCTTGAGCGCCTTGACGCGCAGCGGCAGGCGGCCGAGCCGCGCCGGCGCGAGCACCGGCGCCGCGCCCGCCACGTCGACGGCCGGACCGCGCCCTTCGAGCCGGACCGCGAACGGCGCCCGCCCGCCCGGCAGCTGGTAGGGCGCGTCGAGGAGTCGCTCCTCGTCCTCGACGAGCCACGCGGGCGGCAGCGCGAGCAGCTCGAGGCGGTCGAGCGCCCGCCCGCCCGGCAGCGACGCGACGATCAGGAGCGCGAGGAAGCCGAGCGCGAGCGCGAGCAGCGGCGCGTCGAAGAGCGCCGTCGTGACGGCGACGCAGCAGGCGACGACCAGGGCCGCCTTCCCGCCGAACGACCACGAGGCGCGTGCGCCTGGCATCGGTCTACGCCGGCACGCGGACCCGCTGCAGCAGCTCGCCGAGCACGCGCTCGGCGGCGGCGCGCCCGCCTTCGCCGCCGCTCGCGACGATGCGGTGGGCGAGGACGGGGATCGCGAGGGACTTGACGTCCTCGGGCACCACGAAGTCGCGGCCGAGCACGCGCGCGCGCGCCCGCGCGGCGCGCTCGAAGGCGATGGCGGCGCGCGGGCTCGCGCCGAGCCGCACGCGTCCGTCGCGGCGCGTCGCCTCGACGAGGTCGAGCACGTACTCGACGAGGCTCGCGTCGACCTTCACCCGCTTCACGCGCTCGCGCTCCTCGAGGATCTCCTGGCCGCGCGCAACCGGCACGAGCGCGTCGACCGGGGCGCCGTCGCGGTGCGCCTCGACGATGCGCCGCTCGGTCGCGCGGTCGGGGTGGCCGAGGCTCACGCAGAGGAGGAAGCGGTCGAGCTCCGACTCGGGCAGCGGATAGGTGCCGGCGAACTCGATCGGGTTCTGCGTCGCGAGCACGAAGAAGGGGCTCGGCAGCTCGAACACCTCCCCGTCGGTGCTGACGCGGCCGTCCTCGAGCGCCTCGAGCAGGCTCGACTGCGTGCGCGGCGGCGTCCGGTTGAGCTCGTCGGCCAGCAGCACGTGCGCGAAGATCGGCCCGCGCTTGAACTCGAAGGTGCCGGTCTCGGGCCGGAAGACGGAGACGCCGAGCAGGTCGGCCGGCAGCAGGTCGGACGTGAACTGGATCCGGTGGAAGGAGAGGTCGAGCGAGCGCGCCAGCGCGCGCGCCAGCACGGTCTTGCCGACCCCCGGCACGTCCTCGAGCAGGACGTGGCCGCCGGCGAGCAGCGCGGTGAGGACGTGGTCGAGGACCTCGGGTTTCCCGAAGATCGCGCGGCCGAGGTTCGCGCGCAGGCGTTCGACGAGGGGGCCGTCCATGGGCCGCGAGTCTGCCCCCGTGCGCGCGGAACTCAATTCCCGAAGCGGGGAGCCGCTGCGGCGGGCCGCCCGCCACTTACCGGAGTCCGCGCGAGTTGGCATCCTCGTCGGACCCCGTCCTTGCTGCGCAGGAGTCCATCCGCATGATGCTCGCCTCCTGGGTCGTCGTGGGTTGCACCGTCCCGTTCGCGCTCGACCCGACCGGCGTCGACTTCGCGATCGAGCACGTCCGCCTCGCCGGTCGGCCGGCGGCTGCGAATGCGGCGGGCTCGGAAGGGGAGGTGACGATCCTCCTGCGCGCCGGTCGCATCGCGGCGATCGGGGCGAACCTCGCGATCCCGCCCGAGTCGGAGCGGATCGACGGCCTCGGGCTCACGGCGTGGCCCGGCTTCATCGACGCGTTCTCCGACCTCGGGCTCGCGCCGAACGAACGCGCGCCGGCGGCGAGCGCGAGCGAGGGCGCGCCGCAGAACACCGGCGCCGACGCCTTCGCCGACACGGCCGAGGCGTCGCGGCGCGGGCTCTTCCCCGAGCGGCGCGGCCGCCTCCTGCTCGCCGCCCTCGACAAGGACGCGACCTCGAAGCTGCGGCTCGGCGGCTTCACCGACGTGCTCACCGCGCCGGTCGAGGGGTTCCTGGCCGGGCAGGCGTGCCTGATCGACCTCTCCGATCTGCCGATGCGCGACGCGGTCGTGCGGGAGCCGGGCTGGCTCCACGCGAAGCTCGGCAGCGGGATGCACGAGCGCGGCTACCCGTCGACGACCATGGGCACGCTCGCCCATCTGCGGCAGGCGTTCCTCGACGCGCTGATCGCCGTGCTCGACCACCAGCTCCGCGTCGCCTTCGCCGCCGACCGCGAGGGCGACCTCCGGCGCGCGCTCGCCCTCGCGCAGGAGTTCCGCTTCGACCTGGTGCTGATCGGGGCGAAGGAGGGGTGGAAGTGCGCGCCGGAGCTCGCCGCCGCGCGCGTGCCGGTGGTCGCGAGCCTCGCCTTCCCCGATCCCCCCGAGCGCAAGGGCGCCAAGCTCAAGCCGCCGTCCGAGGCGAAGCCGAACGCACCGTCCGAAGCGAAGCCCGACGCTCCGCCTGCGGCGAGCAGCGCGACTGCCGCGGCGCCGGCTCCCGCGTCGGAGCCGCCGCCCGTAGCGGGACCTTCGATCGCCGAGGCGTGGGAGGTCGCCGACCCGGTGCTGGCGGAGCCGCTCGAGCTCTTCGAGCAGCGGCGCATGCGCTGGGAGGAGGAGGTGCGCAACGTCGAGCGCCTCCTTGCGGCAGGCGTCCCGGTCGCGCTCACGACGCGCGGTTCCTCCAGCGTCGCGGACTTCTTCGCCGACCTGCGCACCGCGATCGAGAAGGGGCTGCCCGCCGACGCGGCGCTGCGTGCATTGTCGGAAACGCCCTCCGAGCTCTTCGGCGCAGCGCAGGAGCTCGGCGCGCTCGCGCCGGGCCGCGCGGCGAACCTCGCGC
>Ga0137325_1000191_pt1 | contig 13912 bp, 5 predicted proteins | sample EasRivERMZT469_2_FD_102294 | JGI IMG/M metagenome (GOLD analysis project Ga0137325, IMG submission 102294) | Soil microbial communities from meander-bound floodplain in the East River, Colorado, USA - East River MetaG ERMZT469_2 | ecosystem: Environmental > Terrestrial > Soil > Floodplain ...
GAGCTACGAGAGCCTCTACCTCCTCGGCTACGACAACTTCAAGCACGCGTTCGTGCAGACCTCGGTCGACAACATGAACACCATGATGCTCCACGCGCAGGGCATCGCCGACCAGTCCGGCAACGCGCTGATCCTGTACGGCAAGATGGACGAGTACCTGACCGGCGAGATCGGCAAGGAAGTGAAGTACATCTACCGCTGGAAGGACGACGACCACTTCGCGATCGAGGTGCACGACCTTGCGATCGGCGAGACGAACACCAAGGTGATCGAGATGCAGTACGCCCGCGCGAAGTGACGCGCGAGGCGCGACACGCTTTGTAGAAAGCCGTCGCCGCGCCGGGTCGGTTTCGAGGGTGCGCGGGCGAATCGGCGGCGAATCGACCGCGAACGCAGCCATTCGCGGCGACATCCGCGCGTCGCAATGAATGTCGACGCCGGCATGCAGGTTGCCCTGGACCCAATGCGCTCAGCACCGTCTGGTCGCATCTCTCGAGATTCTCGAGCCGTGATTGTTTGACTTGGAGCCGTGAATGCATTGGAAACTGAACGCCGCGACCTTTGCGGCGTCGTGTCTCTTTCTCGGGTCCGTTGCCGCCTTCGCGCAGACGCCTCCCGCCCCCACGAAACCGCAGGATCCCGCGCCGGCGAGCCGCGAGAAGCGCGAGGCGAACGACGAAGTGGTCGGCCGCGTCCGCCGCGGGACGAAGCTCCTGAACTGCAAGGTCAAGAACACCAAGGGCGAGGAGATCGGCAAGGTCGAGGACCTCGTCATGGACCGGGAGGCCGGCACGGTCGGCTACGCCATCCTCTCGTTCGGAGGAACCTTCGGCGTCGGCGAGAGCCTGTTCGCGATCCCCTTCGCGAAGGTGGTCCGGACCGACGACGCGACCTGCGTCGTCGCCGACCTGACCAAGGCGCAGCTCGAGAAGGCGCCGAAGTTCGCGGCCGACACGTGGCCGACCTTCGACCGCAACTACGGCAAGTCGGTGCACGACTACTACAAGGCCTCGCCCTACTGGGACGTGCCGACGACGGCCAGTCTCGACCCGACGCACATCAGCAAGGACGCGCTCGACAAGGACCGCCTCCACGCGCGTGGCATGTGCCGCATGTCGAAGGCGATCGGCACCGACGTCGAGGACACCGGCGGCAAGAACCTGGGCGACATCGACGACTTCGTCATCGATGACGGCACCGGCCGCGTCGTCTACGCGGTGCTCTCCTTCGGCGGGATCCTCGGCATGGGCGAGAAGCTCTTCGCGATCCCGTTCTCGTCGCTGACCCGTTCCGAGAAGGACGACGACAAGGTCGTCCTCGACGTCGCGAAGGACCGGCTGAAAGCGGCGCCGGGCTTCGACAAGAAGAACTGGCCGAACATGGCGGACCGCCAGTGGGGCGCCGACATCCACAAGTACTACGGCCAGGATCCGTTCTGGAACTCGAGCAAGGACAAGCGCGACCCGAACTCGGGCACGCACTGAGTGACGTTCCCGCGTCGCAGCTCGCACGGGCTTGCCCGGTCCGAAGCGAGCTGCGACGCGGTTTCGAGGGTGACGCCAGCGAGCCTCCTTCCATGTCCGAAATCAACCCGATCCCCGCGCGATCCCCGGCATCCGAGTCCCAGCAGCGGGCTCCCGACGACGGTGCGCTCGTGCAGGAGTTCGGGGGCGATCCCGGGAGCCCTCGCTGGCGCCTGGACTCCGCGTCCGCGGTCGAGGTCGTGCGCTGGCTGCGTCGCCGGCGCCTCGCCCTTCCACCCGGACAAGCGCGCTCGGACGCCCGCATCGTCGCGCGCATCGTCCATCTGCTGCGCGACGCGGACATTCCGAAGGGACAGACCCTGCGCGAGGCGCTCCAGCACGACCTGGCCGGCGAACTCGTCGCGATCCACTCGCTGCGCCGGATGATCCCTTACCTCGCCTCGGACGATCCGTCCACGCGTCCGCTCATCGAAGGTCTCCTCGACGCCGAGGAGAAGCACGCCGACGACCTGTCGGACCTGATCGCCGAGCTCCGTTCCTGAGCGCCGTCAGCCGTTCGCGGCGCGCAGCACCGCAAAGTAGCGGCGAAAGCACCACGCACTGCAATTCGTCCCACGACTTCGGCCGGCCGTTTCTCCATTGTGCGTGTCGGGGCGGGTGCCGACGGGATGCACCGACTTGTCGACGATGTCTTTGACGCTCCGCGCCGCCCCATCCGATGATCGGCGGAAGTCGTGACGTCGGCGGTGACGCCGGCGCCGGGCGAGAGGAGCAGCCAACGGGTCCAGCTCCTCGGCATCGACGGTCTCGAGGCGCACGCCCGCGCTCTCGCGGCGCGCTTCGGTCTCGCCCGCCGCTCCCGCCGCGGCTCGCACCGCTTCTTCAGACGCCTGGCCGACAACGAACGGTTCCTGCGCGCGGCCTACCGCGTCCTCGCGGAAGACGTCCATCGTGACGAGCCGGTCGAGCCGGCGACCGAGTGGCTGCTCGACAACTTCCCGACCATCGACGCCGACGTCGTCGAGATCCAGCGCAACCTCCCGAAGGACTTCTTCCGCGAGCTCCCGAAGCTCCCGAAACGCGAGTCGAACTTCACGGCCCGCATCGAGGCGATCGCGGTCGAACTGATCGGCGTCAGCGACGGGCGGATCGACTCGGAGCGGATGCACCACCTCGTGGCCGCCTTCCACTCCGTCGCGCCCTGGACGATCGGTGAGCTGTGGGCCTGGCCGACGATGCTGAAGGTCGCCCTGCTCGACCGCATCCGGCGCCTGTCCGCGGAGATCCTCGAGCGGCGCGCCCGTCGGATCGAAGCGGACCGCGTCTTCGCGGACATCGAGTGCAGCGCCGACGCGGACACGATCCCGCCGCTGCCGGAGGCGCCCGCCAACGCCTACACGGCGCAGGTCCTGCAGCGGCTGAGGGAGCACGGACCGACCTGCGCCCGGATCCGCGCGGCGCGCGAGGAGCGGCTCGCCGCCGCCGGCATCGACGCCGAGCAGGCGATCCGGGCCGACAGCCAGAACGTCGCCGCGCGGCTGGTCTCGATGGAGAACGCGATCACCAGCCTGCGCTTCTGCTCGGCGCTCGACTGGAGCCGGTTCTTCGAGCGCGAGAGCGTGGTCGAGCAGGTGCTGCGACGCGACCCGGCGAACGTCTACGCGAAGATGGACTTCGCGAGCCGCGACCGCTACCGGCACGCGGTCGAGGAGCTGGCCGGCCCGACCGCGGAAGAACAGCTGAAGGTCGCGCTGCGGACGGTCGAGAGCGCGCGCGCCGCGACGGAGCAGCCGGGCGCCGACGAGCGCGCCCACCACGTCGGGTACCACCTGATCGGGAAGGGGCGGCGCGACCTCGAAGCCCATCTGGCCTTCCGTCCGACGTTGCGCAGCGCGCTGCGACGCTCCGGATTCCGGCACGCGAGCGGGCTCTATCTCGGGTCGCTCGCCGCGATCACGCTGCTCGTGTCGCTCGGGGCCGCGGCGACGCAGACGGGCGTCGGCTGGCGGATCGCCGCCGCGCTCCTCGTCTGCATCCCCGCGAGCCAGCTCGCCACCGAGCTCGTGCACGCCTTCGTCGTCGTCTTCGCGCCGCCGCGCCGGCTGCCGCGTCTCGAGCTCGAGAGCGGAGTGCCGCCCGAGGCGCGCACGATGGTCATCGTCCCGACGCTCCTGACGAGCGTCGCGGACGTGGAGCGGCTCCTCGACCACGTCGAGGTCCAGGCGCTCGGAAACGAGGACGCCAACGTCCACTTCGCGATCCTCGGCGACTTCGCGGACGCGAACGCGCCCGAAGTCCCCGGCGACGCCGAGATCCTCGACGTCGCGACCCGCGGCATCGAGCGGTTGAACCGGCTCCATGGCGAAGCGAAGGGCGACCGCTTCCACTTGTTCCACCGCATCCGCCGCTGGAACGCGGCCGAGGGCGTCTGGATGGCCTGGGAGCGCAAGCGCGGGAAGATCGAGGAGTTCAATCGCCTGCTGCGCGGCGCGACCGATACGAGCTTCGTCGCGTTGCCGCGCGACTCCTCCCTGCTCGCGAGCGTCCGTTATTGCATCACGCTCGACTCCGACACGCGTCTGCCGCGCGACGCCGCGAAGGAGCTGATCCGCGTCGCGATGCACCCGCTGAACCGTCCGCGCTTCGACGCGCGCAACCATCGGGTGGTCGAGGGCCACGGCGTGCTGCAGCCGCGGGTCAGCGTGACGATGTCGAGCGCCGCGGGGTCGCGCTTCTCCCGGATCCACGCCGGCGACACCGGCGTCGATCCCTACACGACGGCCGTCTCGGACGTCTACCAGGACCTCTTCGCGGAGGGGATCTTCACGGGCAAGGGGCTCTACGACGTCGACGCGTTCACGCTCGCGCTGCACGATCGCGTGCCGGAGAACCGCCTCCTCTCCCACGACCTCTTCGAGGGACTGTTCGCGCGCGCGGCCCTCGTCTCGGACGTCGAGGTCGTCGACGACTATCCCGCCGACGTGCTGCTGCACGCGAAGCGGCAGCAGCGCTGGACGCGCGGCGACTGGCAGCTCCTGCCGTGGCTCCTGCCGCGCGTCCCGACCCGGCTCGGCCGTGCACGCAATCCGCTGCCGCCGATCAGCCGCTGGAAGATCTTCGACAACCTGCGGCGGAGCCTGGTCGCCCCCGCGACCGTGCTGCTGCTCGCCGCCGCGTGGACCTTCCTGCCGGGATCGCCGCTCCTCTGGACGCTCTTCGCGATCGCCCTCTCGTGCCAACCGATCGCGCACGAGCTGGCGCGGCTGCTCGGCGGGCCGCCCTTGCAGCAGCCGGCGCGGGTGTTCCTGAAGGGCGTCCGCGAAGACGTGGCGCTCGCCGTCGCGCAGGTCGGGGTGACGCTCACGCTGCTCGTCTTCACCGGCGCGTCGGCGCTCCGCGCGATCGTCGTGACGCTCCATCGGATGGCGATCTCGAGACGGCGGCTGCTCGAATGGCAGTCGGCCGCGGCCGCGAGCGCGAAGGCGCGCGAAGTCGCCGGACGGGGCGCGCTGCGCCGCTACTTCCGGTCGATGGCGGCGAGTCCCGCGTTCGCCCTGGTGCTGCTCGCCGCCGTCCTGGTCTTCCGTCCGGCCGCGCTTCCCGCCGCGCTGCCGCTCCTCGGACTCTGGCTCGCGGCGCCGGCGATCGCGGGTTGGCTGAGCACGCCCGTCCGCCCGGCGTCGTCGGACCTCGACCCCGAGGATCGCGCGCAGCTGTCGCGGCGGGCGCGGCGGGCGTGGCGTTATTTCGAGGAGCTCGTCGGGCCGGCGGACCATTGGCTCCCTCCCGACAATCTCCAGGAGGTGCCGGTCGAGACGATCGCCCACCGGACGTCGCCGACCAACATCGGACTGGGGCTGTTGTCCACGCTGACCGCGCGCGATCTCGGATTCCTCACGTCGCGGCAGCTCGCCGACCGGCTCGATCCGATGCTCACGACCGTCGAATCGCTCGAGCGCTTCGAAGGTCACCTGTTGAACTGGTACGACACGCGGACGCTCGCGCCGCTCCCGCGGAAGTACGTCTCGACCGTCGACAGCGGGAACCTCGCGGGCGCACTCATCGCGCTCGCGACCGCGCTTCCGCGGCTCGCGAACGAACCGGTCGACGCCGCGATCCGGCGGGAGGCGGTGACGACGACGGCGAACCTGCTGCGCGAGAGCGTCGAGGCGCTGCCGGCGGGAGCGCTGCAGACCGATCCGGTCGTCGCGAGCCTGCGGCGCGACGTCGCCCGCTTCCTCCTCGATCCGCAGCTCGACGACCCGGCCCTCGCGGAGCCGGGCTGGCGCGAGCGCGCCGCGGCGCTGCGCGCCCTCGCCGCGCGGACGCGCGAGCTCGACGACGTGATCCACTGGACCGGAGCGCTCGCCGACGCCGTCGCGCACGCGCCCGGAGAGGACGCGCCGGCGGAGCTCGTAGAGCGGTTCGACGCGCTCGCGCGGCGCGCCCGCGCGCTGGTCGACGGGATGAACTTCAAGTTCCTCTTCGATCCGCAGCGCAAGCTCTTCTCGATCGGCTTCCTGCTCGCCGATCCCGACGGCCCGGGCCGGCTCGACCCCGGCTACTACGACCTGCTCGCCTCGGAGGCCCGGCTGGCGAGCTTCATCGCGATCGCGAAGGGCGACGTGCCGCAGCGACACTGGTTCCGGCTCGGTCGCGCCCTCGTCGACGTGCATCGCCAACCCGCGCTCGTCTCGTGGAGCGCGTCGATGTTCGAGTACCTGATGCCGCTGCTGCTGATGCGGGCCTATCCCGGCACGCTGCTCGAGACGAGCTGCCGCAACGCGCTGCGGCGCCAGATCGACTACGGCGAGGAGCGCGGCGTGCCGTGGGGCATCTCGGAATCGGCCTTCAACTTCGTCGACCGCCGGAACCAATACCAATACAAGGCGTTCGGGGTCCCGGGGCTGGGGTTGAAGCGCGGCCTCGCCGACCATCTCGTCGTCGCGCCCTATGCGACGGCGCTCGCCGTGCTGATCGATCCGCGTGCCGCCGCGGAGAACCTGCGAGCGCTCTCGCGGCTCGGGCTCGAAGGCCGCTTCGGCGACTACGACGCCATCGACTTCGCCGAAGCCGGACGCATCGACCTCGCGGCGTCCCTCGCATCGCCGGCCTCGTCGCCGCAGGCGGACGGGGGCGTGGTCGTGCGCACGTACATGGCCCACCACCAGGGCATGTCGCTGGTCGCGTTCGGCGAGGCGCTGCTCGGCGCGTCGACGCGCGATCCGCCGATGGTCGCCCGCTTCCACGGCGACCCGCAGATCCAGGCGACCGAGTCGCTGCTGCAGGAGCGGGTGCCGCGGAGCGCGCCGATCACGCAGCCGCGGCCGCCGTCGGCGAAGTCGGAGCCGCCGGTCGTACCGGCCGCGCCGCGCCGGTACCGGACGCCGCACACGCTCCATCCGCAGGCGCACTTCCTCTCGAACGGTGCCTACACGACCGTGGTGACCAACTCCGGCGGCGGCGCTTCGCTGTGCCGCGCGAGCGCGGTCTCGCGCTGGCGGGAGGATCGGACGCGCGACGGCGGCAGCCAGTTCATCTACCTGCGCGACGTCCGCAGCGGCGAGGTCTGGTCGGCCACGCACCAGCCGACCGGTCGCGAGGCGGAGTCGTACCTGGTCACGTTCCTCCCCGATCGCGCGTTGTTCCGGCGCGTCGACGACGGCATCGAGACGCAGCTCGAGATCGCCGTCTCGCCGGAGAACGACGTCGAGGTGCGGCGGCTCTCCGTGACGAACCGGAGCTCGCGTCCGCGCGAGATCGAGGTCACGAGCTTCGTCGAGCTCGCGCTCGCGACGGTGGCGGAGGACCTGGCCCACCCCGCCTTCGGGAAGCTCTTCCTCGAAACCAGCTACTCGCCGGCGCACTCCGCGATCCTCTGCGCGCGGCGGCCTCGCGCCGCCGGCGAGGCGGGCGCCGTCGCGCTGCACGTCCTCAGCGTCGAGGGGCGCATGCAGGGGGCGGTCGAGTGGGAGACCGACCGCGCGCGCTTCCTCGGTCGCGGCCGCGATCCCGCCGATCCGATCGCGCTCGACGGCCGTTCGCTGTCGGGCACGACCGGCGCCGTCCTCGACCCGATCGCGAGCCTGCGCGTCCGCATCCGGCTCGCGACCGGCGGCGTCATGCGCATGGCCTTCACGACCGGCATCGCTCCCGATCCGGAGAAGGCGCTCGCGCTGGCGGAGCGCTACCACGATCCCGCCGCCGCGGCGCGCTCGTTCGCGCTCGCGTTCACCAACGCGCGCGTCGAGCTCGCGCATCTCGGGATGGCGCCGGAGGAGGCGCAGGTCGGCATGGACCTGGCGTCGCGGGTCTTCTACACCGATCCGTCGCTGCGCGCGGAGCCGGAGCTCCTCGCGACGAACACGCTCGGACAGCCCGGCCTCTGGTCGCACGGCATCTCCGGCGACCTGCCGATCCTCTTGGTGCGCGTGGTCGGCGAAGGCGACCTGCCGCTGATCCGGCAGGTGTTGCGCGCCAACGACCTGTGGCGGCTGAAGGGCCTCGCCGTCGACATCGTGCTCCTGAACGAGCACCCGACCAGCTACCGCGACCAGGTGCACGACCAGATCTCCGCGCTGCTCGAGAGCGGATCGTGGGTCGCGGCGAAGGGGCGCACGGGCGGCGGCGTGTTCCTGCTGCGCAGCGACACGCTGGGGGACGCGGAGCGCGTGCTCCTCTCCGCCGCGGCGCGCGCGATCCTGCGCGGGGATCGCGGCGGGATCGCCGATCAGCTGCAGGGCCCGTTCGACCGCCGCCGGCCGCCGCCGCGGTTCGTGCCGAGACATGCGCTTCCTCCGTCGCCCGCGCCGCGGATCGCCGAGCCGCCGGTTCCTCCGCTCAAGCTGATGAACGGACGGGGCGGCTTCTCGAGCGACGGCCGCGAGTACGTCGTCGTGCTGGAAGGGGACGCCGAGACGCCGCTGCCGTGGACCAACGTCATCGCGAACCCCGGCTTCGGCACGATCGTGACCGCTTCGGGCGTCTCGTTCACGTGGTCGGAGAACAGCCGCGAGAACCGGCTCACCGCGTTCGCCAACGACCCGGTGACCGACCCGCTGTCGGAGGCCGTGCTGATCCGCGACGACGAGACCGGCGAGACCTGGAGCGCCACGCCGGGACCGCTGAAGCGCAGGCCCGACGACTCGCGCTGGATCGTCCGGCACGGCGCCGGCGTCACGCGCTTCGAACACGAAGCGTCCGGCATCGCGCAGGAGCTGGCCGTCTTCGTCGACGACGCCGATCCGGTCCGCTTCGCGCTGCTCCGCCTCTCGAATCGTTCCGGACGCCGGCGGCGCCTGTCGCTGTTCGCCTATGCCGAATGGACGCTCGGCCCCGCGCGACCGGGCGAGCGGCTCCACGTCGTCACCGAGGTCGACGCCGCGTCGGGCGGCGTGCTCGCGCACAACCCCTTCAACCAGGACTTCAAGGGGCGCGTCGCGTTCTTCGCGTCGGAGATGCGTCCCGATTCGGTCACCGGCGATCGCACGGAATTCCTCGGCCGGAACGGGTCGCTGCGGCGGCCGGCGGCGCTCGGGCGCTGGGAGCTGTCGGGAGCGACGGGCGCCGGACTCGATCCGTGCGCGGCGCTGCGGTGCGTGGTCGACCTGGCGATCGGCGAGACGTGCGAACTCGTCTTCGTCCTCGGCCAGGGGAGGGATCGCGCGGACGCGCAACGGCTGATCGCGCGCCACGCCGACGTCACGGCCGCGAAGGCGGCGCTCGACCGGGTCGAGCGCGGATGGAACGAGACGCTCGACGCGGTCCAGGTCGAGACTCCCGACGACTCGTTCAACCTGATCCTGAATCGCTGGCTGCAGCTCCAGGTCATCGCGTGCCGTCTCTGGGCCCGATCGGGCTACTACCAGCCGGGCGGCGCCTACGGTTTCCGCGACCAGCTCCAGGACGTCATGGCGATCGCGTCGTCACGACCGGATCTCTGTCGCGAGCACCTGCTGCGCGCCGCCGCGCGGCAGTTCGTCGAGGGCGACGTGCAGCACTGGTGGCATCCCGGCAGCGGCGTCGGCGTGCGGACGCGCTGCTCGGACGACCTGCTCTGGCTGCCGTTCGCGGTCGCCCACTACGTCGAGTCGAGCGGCGACCGGGCGGTGCTCGACGTCGCGATCCCGTGGCTCGTCGCGCCGCCGCTGAAGCCGGGCGAGGACGGCGCGTACGGCGCGCTCGCGGTTTCCGTTGAGAGCGCGCTGTTCTATGATTATTGCGTGCAGGCGATCGACCGCGGACTCACGTCGGGCCCGCAGGGGCTGCCGCTCATCGGCTCGGGGGACTGGAACGACGGGATGAACCTCGTCGGGAAGCTCGGCCGCGGCGAGAGCGTGTGGCTCGGCTGGTTCCTCCACATGGTGCTGACGCGCGTCGCGCCGATCTGCGAGGCGCGCGGCGACGCGGCGCGCGCGACCCGCTACCGGAGCGAGGCCGTCCGCATCGCGGAGCGCGTCGAGCTGGCGTGGGACGGCGACTGGTATCGCCGCGCCTACTTCGACGACGGGACGCCGCTCGGGTCGGCGCAGGACGCGGAGTGCCGGATCGACGCGATCGCGCAGTCCTTCGCCGTCCTCTCCCGGGCTGCGCGCCCGCAGCGCGCCGAACTCGCGACGAACGCCGTGCGCACCCACCTGATCCGGCGCGACGCGGGGTTGATCCTGCTCCTCACGCCGCCGTTCGACCGCACCGCGCACGATCCGGGATACGTCAAGGGCTACGTGCCCGGCGTCCGCGAGAACGGCGGTCAATACACCCATGCCGCGGTCTGGACCGCGATGGCGATCGCGCGCCTCGGGAACGGCGACGAGGCGGTCGAGCTGTTCCACATGATCAACCCGATCAACCACGCGCGCACCCTTCCCGACGCGGAGCGCTACAAGGCCGAGCCGTACGTCACCGCCGGCGACGTCTACGCGCACCCGATGCACCTCGGTCGCGGCGGCTGGACGTGGTACACGGGCTCGGCGGGATGGCTCCACCGGCTCGGTCTCGAGAGCATCCTCGGCGTCGTGCGACGCGGCGCGACGCTCTCGGTCGATCCCTGCATCCCCGCCGGCTGGGACCGCTGCTTCGTCCGCTGCCGTTTCGGACGGACGACCTGGGAGATCGTGATCACCAATCCCTCGCGTCGCTGCCGCGGCGTCGCGACCGCGACGCTCGACGGGGAGCGCGTCGTCGCGACGGCGATCCCGCTCGTCGACGACGGGGCGGTCCACAAGGTCGAGATCGTGCTCGGCGATCCGGCCGCCGCCGCCACGACGACCGCGGCGGTCGCGGTCAGAGGCGCTTGAAGAAGTCCTCCGAGTCGTCGATCTCGGAGAGGAACTTCTTGAAGTCGGTCTTCGACTGCTCGTCGATCTTGGTCGCGTCGGGGCCGCGCGCCGGGCCGAGGATGCGGTCGACCACTTCGTTGGGGACGTAGACCTCGCCCGACAGCTCCTTGTCGAGCACCACCTCCTCGAGGCCGACCAGCTCGTTCTTCACCAGCACCGACTTGGGCGTGAAGAGCTTGCGCCGCCGCACCAGGTCCTCCTCCGAGCGCGCGACGAGCTTCAGGAGGTCGGCGGCGTCGAGGTAAGGCGTGCCCTGCGTCAGCTCCTGGAAGACGAGCGTGACCAGGATGATCAAGTGCTCCTCTTCCAGGCGGTGCTCCGCCTTCATTTGCACCAGCGGGAAGCGCGCGGAGTTGGGCGTGGCGGCGAGGCGCGCCGTGATGAGGGAGGAGAAGCGCGGGATCTGCCGGTTGAGCAGCGTGATCGACTCGGGCAGCCCGTCGTCGTCGAGGTCGTCGGTGTATTCGAAGTGGAAGAGCTTGGCCGCGCGCTTCTGGTAGAGGCGCGAGAGGCGGCGCAGGTCCATCACGTGGTCGAGGTGGTTGCGGTAGGGTCGCTTGGCCGGGTCGACGACGCGCGTCGGGGTCGAGCCGCGCTCCGGCCGCGACTTGAGCGCGCGCAGCAGGATGCGGAAGGCGCGGTCGGAGAGGCGGTAGCGCAGGTCGAGGAGCTCGGCGTCGCCGTCGGTGCCCTGCAGCTCCGGCACGATCACCCCGGCGGTGACGAGGCGCGACTCGGGCGCCAGCAGGCGGACGCCCTCGAGCAGCGCGAACGAGCCGTCGAAGAGGACGCCAAGGAGCTCGCGCCCCTTCATGGCGGTGTCCTCGCTCGAGAGGCGCCGCTTCAGGAGCTCGAGCATCAGCAGGACGTGGTCCTTCCCGAGCTTGTAGCGCAGGAGCAGCGTCTGCAGCGGGCCGCTGCCGGCGAACTCCTTCAACAGCTTGCCGACATTCAGCATCCGCTCGCGCGCCTGGCGCGTGAGCGCGGCGTGGTCGGCGGGGGGGAGCGCGAGCTCGCGCTGGCTGCGCCGGATGTTCCCGATCTCGTCGGCGAGATCGAGCAGCCGTTTCAAGAGCGTGCGATCGTGGCGTGGATTCATCGCGAGCACCCTGCGCGTCCGACGGCTCTTTGATATCGCACGCGAATTCGACTCTACTACCGCCGTCGGCCGCGCCCCGCGGGATCCGGGAACGGATTGCCGGGCGCACGTCGCGCGGGCGGGGGATGTGCAGCGGGGGGAGACGCGGACGCGATGGGAATGGTGATCGCCGGCGCGGATTTCGGCTCGAACAAGGTCGGCTACATCGTCGCGGAGATGAAGGGCGGCGAGCTCGAGACGATCGAGCGGGAGAGCCGGTTCACGCGTCTCGCCGAAGGCATCGCGGAGAACAACCGCCTCTCCGGCGAGGCGATGGCGCGCACGCTCCTCTACTGCAACGAGATGCACAAGCGCTTCCGCAAGCTCGGCGTCGAGAAGTTCCGCGGCGTCGGGACCGAGGCGCTGCGACGCGCCAGCAACACGCCCGACTTTCTCGAGCTGATCGAGCCGATCCTGGGCTGGCCGGTCGAGGTGATCAGCGGCGAAGAAGAGGGCCGCATCACCTTCCACGGCGTGCGCATGCAGTATCCGAAGGGCCCGCTCGCGATCATCGACATCGGCGGCGGGTCGGCGGAGATCGTGGTGGGAGGCGATCCGCCCAAGCGCGGGCGCGAGCCGGTCGAGATCTTCAGCTCGCGGCTCGGCGCCGTGGTCCTGACCGTCCTGGGGGGGACCGGGACCAACCTCACGATGATGGACCTCGACGACCACGACGTGGAGGACGACCACATCGAGGGGCACCTGATCGAGCTCGGGCGATGGGAGGAATTGCGCGGGAGGACCCAGGGGATGTCGCCCAAGCAGCGGGTCGAGAAGCTGGGTCTGATCCCCCAACGAGCCGATATCCAGATTGCAGGCCTCGCCGTGCTCGAGTCGGTCATGGACCACCTCGGAGTCTCGGCGATCCGGACGACGCGCTTCGCGCTCCGCCACGGCGTGGTGAGGTCGATCGTCCAGGATGTGTGAACCGCGGCGGAGAAGCGATTGAATCGCGCGACGGCGACGACTCCCAAGAAGCGCTCCGGATGGGCGTTTCCCTGGCGCGGGCTCCTGGTGCTCGCCGTCCTGATCGGCCTCGTGCGCGTGATCTTCTGCGCGGTGCTGCGCGTCCAGACCGGCTCGATGGAGCCGACGCTCCACGGCGACCCGGCGCGCGGCGACGAGCTCCTGGTCTTCACGCCCTACTACAAGGCGTGGTCGCCGGAGCGCTTCGACCTCGCGATGTTCGACCGCCCGAGCAACGAGGACACGCAGGAACTCGCCGCGGAGAAGCTGAACGTCAAGCGCGTCGTCGGGCTGCCCGGCGAGTCGATCCGGATCGACGACGGAGACCTCTACGTCACGTCCGCCGGAGGGACGATCGAGAAGCGCATCGCGAAGGCCTACTCCGACTTCCGGCCGATGCTGATCCGGCGCTTCTTCGAGCGCTTCGGCGCCGAGTTCGAGACCCACTTCACGTACGACCCGGAGGAGGTCCGCCCCGAGGCGGGCGGCCTCATGATGATCGGCGGGGGGAACAAGACCCTGGCGGCCGAGATCGCGCTCGCCCCCCAGGCGGTCCCCCTGGACGACGGCTGGATGGAGGCCTCTGGGCTCGACCACCCCGGGGAGCTCCCCGAGCAGGACATGCTCTTCGACCTCGAGGTGACCCCCCTGTCACCGACCGCCTGCTTGAACTTCAGCTTCAACATCGGGGTGAACGAGTTCAGCTTCGACATCGTCCCGCGCTCCCCGGGCCACGACGTCTCCGCGACCCGGATGAGCGACGGCCCGATCGAGCCGTTCCGGGAGCAGGTCCGCGACATCTCGTCGGGCTCGAAGCACCGCCTCGAGTTCTTCTTCATCGACGGCCAGATCGGGGTCGCCATCGACGGCCGCAAGGCGTTGTGCGAGACGCTGGGGCCGACGGGGGGCTCGATCGGCGCCGGACGCGGCCTCTCCCATCCGAGGTTCAGCGTCTGGGCGAGCGATGCGCGCGTGACGAAGTTCGA
>Ga0137325_1000199_pt1 | contig 13605 bp, 22 predicted proteins | sample EasRivERMZT469_2_FD_102294 | JGI IMG/M metagenome (GOLD analysis project Ga0137325, IMG submission 102294) | Soil microbial communities from meander-bound floodplain in the East River, Colorado, USA - East River MetaG ERMZT469_2 | ecosystem: Environmental > Terrestrial > Soil > Floodplain ...
CTAATCCATCAGTAATCTTAAGCGTTACATTATTATCCTTAATGAATTTCTTCAGTCGCTCGTTCTCTGCCTTGAGCGCAGCGAGTTCATCATCTGTACTATTCATAACTATAGATGGTTGATATGGTCCATTGTTTTTCATATAGATATAATGTTTGTTGGATCCCTATGAGCCCACCATTCGGTTAACTTATGTACAATACGTGCATCACTTTTATTCTGTGCCATCTTGATCGCAAGTACCTTATAGTAATCAGTTATGTTATCATCCAGCCTTTGCTCTCTTTGTGCTCTCATCTTTTCAACTGACTTACGCATATTTTCTGTCTTGCCAGATCGTGTACCACCGTCAACAATATCAACGGTAGGATCAAATTCCATAAAGAACCATTCATCCTTTGCCATTGGTGTTACGTTTAATTTTTTCTTGGTACATCATTTTCTTGCCCTGTCTCGTAAGCTCATTCTTGCACACTACCTTCGTGTACTTAATGTTTTCCGTTGTTTGATTTGCCATTGGATAGTTGTTTAAAATGTTTCGCGGTCTATATGGGAATCGAACCCATCTGAATCTTCTGCGTGACAGGCAGACGGACACACCCTGCATCCCCATAGACCATTACTAATGTTTACCGTTAGCCTTACCGTTACTAAGTTGTTTAGTTGTTAATACTTCATGTTCTACGTCTATAGCTTCAAGCTCAGCCTTGACCTGTTCTACTAAATTTTTATGTTCTGTCTCTATTACATTTATTGTGAGCGATACCGAATTACCATACATAGCAGGTACGTCTTTCTTCAAACCCAGGTCGTAGGCAATAAGGTTACCATTAAAGGTACCAACACTGGCCCCTTCGAATTTTTGTGTTTTGATAATCTCGTCAATATTGTCAATGACCGTTACAAATTCTTCATCCTCATGACGTCCAGCCTTGAACTGAGATCTGAAGGATGCAAAGTACCTTGAACTAACACCAACATGTGAACACAGGCCTGACCATGTGAATGGCCTACCTAAAGGCACTTCAACAAGTCCATAACCCTTTCCACGATTCTTCCATTCTCTCTGTATCCATGGATTATCATTACACCACTTAAAATAATCCTCAGCTGCATGAGCCATAGCCTCTGGAGTTTCAAACGCTTTAGGCTTACCAGGTCCCATATGCATATTAGCCAAATACTTCCTATCATCTCCCTTGATAGTAAACTTACCATAGTTAACTCCTATACCATCTGTTGCCTTGGGTGGTCTCTTGCCTTTGAACTTACGTTTCTTCCTCTTAACTTTTACAGCCATTAGAATGGTACTTTATTTGGATCAATAATCTCCTCAGGTTCTGGTACATATGTAAATCCCACCTCCGCATAATAGTCTTCCCAGAACGTATCTCTAATTTGACTATCCTTCATAGCGTTAGCACTCCTTGAAATCATTCTTATATTACCATCTATATATCCTAATGGACTGACCTTCCTATCTATAGTCATATCATCCGGTCCCATTCCCTTTAGCTTAATATAATTAGTTTTCTTACAGAACTCTTTAAAGAATTTGAAAGTAAGCTCAAATATTCTGCCTCTCCGTTTAGCATTACTCTTAAGACAATTATAGGCATACCTTATGGGATTCTTTTTTCTTGCTTTCCTTGACCTACATGATGCGCATAACTTTCTACCCTTACTGGGGTTCTTACAATTCTTAGTAGAACATTTCATACGCGTTCTACAATTAATTTTACCCCTAACTTATTTTGCCAATACTTCCGCTTCAACTCATGATCGTCAAAGCCCTCTCTAAATTCCTTTGCTTCAACCTTTGCTCCAAGTAAGCCATCACTTGTTACATACATACGTATCTGGTTAGATGCTTCCAAACGCAATATGTATCTCTTTGCTCGTAACCATACTTTGTAGATTCCACGTATCTCTGTAATCTTTTTGCGTTGACGGTGTATCTTCCTATATGGAAGAGGTTCACCTCTGACCTCTTGTTTCTTCATGTAAAGTTAAAATTTTATTTAATCATTTCCTACCTGCATTTTTTTGTATCTTTTTTGCTTTCCCCTCCCCAAACCCCACCAGCGCCGATGTCGTCGCAACGTCGAAAATCGGGGTGAGACAGTAAAGAGGTAAAAAGTCAAACACTTATATACACCACTTATAGTATTACCTAGTATTAGTATTATATATATATAGTGTCTCAGTGTCTCAGGTATATCTGCGAATAAAACAGGCTGGAAACGAAGTTTCTGTGAGACGTTTGAGACGGCAAAAGCTATATTTTTCATGATTTTCGTTTTTTAGCTTTTTTGACCTTAGTAACTTTTAGGACTAAACTGGTACTTTCTACTGTCCCAGTCTCAGCGTTTTCACTTACTCCGAGTGGATCGAAAACTACTTTATACCCCTTTGTTCTATGCTTTGTAGTATCGTATGGGGGTGGGCTGGCAGTTAGTTTTCCATCTGAGTTTGAGTATACAATCTCCCTTACTTTGTACCCATTTACTTTTTCTCCAAATACCTTTTTAAGGGCAACTCCTATACCTACGTCATATAGTTTAATAGTTCTATACTGTTCTAAAGATCGTAATAGAATTATAGCATCGCTTGACGTAAGTACAGCTTGTTTACCACCTTCCTCTTTAGACGTTTTAAAATGAGACCGGACTGCATGATGCTCCATGGATTCCTTTTCAAAGCTAACATTTATTTCGTTTCGTGCCTCTCGTATATTAGTATCGTTATCTTCAAGCCAATTAGTAGTACATAGATATTTAACTTGTGACCAGAGCATTTCTTTGTCTATCTTTTTAATATACACTTTCCAATCGAACATTCCTGGCTTAAGTGTTACACAAAGGAAACGAGTATTCTGCTCCCCTACAGAGAATAGGTCCTGTCTATTAGTACTACCACATAAGCTAGCTGTTCTATCTATAGTAACGGGACGTCTTGCATACGGTAATCTTATGTCGATTTTAGGTATGCTAATCAAGGACTTATAGTGTTCCAGCTCCTTATGCTGTAGCCCTCTCATCTCATCATCGACTATAATCATATACTGGCCCATGTCTGACTTACTATCCTTTGAATTCAGATCCACGCCCGATATACTTACCCATTCTGGTTTTGGAGAAAGCCATTCAAGGAAACCAGTTTTACCACTACCTTCTTGGGTACCATATAACATTAAGAAGAAACGATTCACAACGGATACGGCTGGTTTATCTTCTGGATTTACCGCCTGTACATATGCTCGTATGAGCCAAGCTTTAAGAAATAGTTCAAGCAACTCTGGGTCCTCTGCGGGAACGTATGAGCAAAGTGTTTTGATATGATCTTTCTTATCCCACTTAGGTAAGGCTTCTGCCCATATCTTAACTGGATTAATTCTGGGTATCTCAACGCTCTCTAGAAAACGATCAAACATCGACACCGGAATATAGGAGTTATTGTCTCCAAGCTTATTATACTTATAACATAGGTCTATAGCGCTTGTCTCCTTATTCGTGGATAAATCAATGTGTGCTTTCTTGAACACGTCGTATACAACGTGCTCCTTAAGATAGGCAAGCGCCTGTTCCATTTGTTCCGGACCACTCAGCCTACGCTGTTTCGAGTATGCTGTACCCTGCTCTCCTATTTCTAGTGCGGCCTTGGACCACAGTGCCTTAATATCCGTCACTAATTTCTTGCGGTCATTGTCCCCAGAGTCGGGGTGCATCCACTCTTCTTTTATTATCCTATCGACCACGGCCTGTGGTGTGTCATCATCGTATTCTTGTATACACCTAACCGTAATAAGTTTTAGGTCAGGGTGGTGTTTACTATGTTTTTTGAATAATTCTTTCTTAAGTAGCTTCATCGTGTATATGCATTTGGATCGTTATTGAGAAAGACTGGTTGGTGGCACCTGCCTTGTGCTAGGTCGAAATGTATTCGAATACCACATTGTTGTTTAATACTATTACATACTAACTTGTATCTTGCTTTGTACTCTTCAGGGTTTAAGTTTTTTAAAATTGGATTGTATCCTATTGCTTTGATACCACGACCACTGTGGCTGGTCCAAACAATTTTTAATTCGGGAACGAACTCGAATAGTTGTCGCTTAACAAAGTTTATACTATCAACGTCATCAATGTCTATACCATAATACCCGGTAGTTTGTTTGAGGAGTATGTACTGGTTGCGGATTGAGCCGTTGATAGTATTGAACCTATTAAGGACTAGAGCTGGGCACTTATGTTTTTCTCTAGGTGGGTCCTTGAGTATAGAGTTGACGATTGCTCGCCAAGTAACATCGTATGCATACGTAAGTGAAGCCGATTTACCCAGAGCGAAAAATATATGAAACTTTATCATTTAGTCTAAAGGGGATATAAATATAATAAAGCACGGACGAATTAAAAAACTAATTTTTTTTGACATAGATCATCGCTTTCATTGTAAGATCGGTGACATTATCAACCTTAAAACGTTTGTATAATGATTCTGCTATCTCCATATACTTCTTGTGTTCGGCCGGTGTAAAAATTAATGTAATAGGCATCACGTCCACATCATGTATTTCTTTTTCGGTTATCTTCTTTTTGTCCGGGGTGATTACTCCATTCTCCATATCCTCAAGTTTCTTTAATACTTCTTCAGGCATTGGTATACCCCAGGCTTTGAAAAAAGACTTCGTATTACCCTTCTGATTTGACCACTCTTCACTTATGCGTAGGGTATCTACTTGTCCAGCACGTGCCCTATCGAATATGGCCGACATGACGTTGAACTCTTTGGCCGTAAGCAGTCGTGATGGAATAGAAGCCCAAAGAAATTTCTCTTTGTTTTCTACTGCATCCTTCCACCTAGTATTGCCATCAATCAATGTGTAGTCCTTATTAATAATAACTGAACCTGCCTTACCAAATGAGTCAAGTGAGTTCCGGAATACCGCAGCCCCTTCCTCATCGAAGAGTTTAAAATTGTTAGGCGTTGGTTTAATCTTAGGTACACTTACTTTAATGCAGTCCCAAATAATGTTTGATTTTTTCATGTTTATAGATGTTTAAGTAAAATTTGATTATTCTTTTTATATTTTGCCCATACGAATCGTATGTTTTTAATCTTAAGCATACCGTTTGGCTTTTTAATAATTTCCGGAGACACTTCAGGATACAGATCTAAAAATTCTTTCAAACCTTCCATGCGTTTAGCCGTATCGTTATATATGCTAGTGTAGCCTCCAATTTGTTTTAGCTGAGTCGTGTATGCAAATGCGTAGTTATTAAATTTTAATATGGAACCGCCTTGTTTAAGTATGCGTAGTTGATAGTCTGTATCTTCTAGCATCTTTATACGGAACCTCAACGGTGTATTAGTTATAAGAACACACGAAGTTAGGGATGTGTTCAACGTATAGTCCTTTGTTTTACTCGCTAAGAAGGATGCAGATGTGGTAAGTCCAGCAAGTAATATAGGACTTAATTGTTTTTTCTCTAGGGTGTTTTCTATATCCGAAAGCACCTTGTTTATATCTTCATGGATTACCTTACCTTTATCATGTAGGTATATTTTTCCTATGTCATCATCCAGTTGCCAATGCTTTGTGTACCCCATCTTTTTTGAATGCTCTATAGCATAATTGCGAGCAACGGATACTGTTCCATAGTTGGAGCTGGGCAACCTCAGAAGGTTCCGAACACTAATAAACTCGTTGTACTTACTATACTCGTTTTCTTCAACTACCACCTTGTAGTTCTTGATATTGTTTTCTTCGAGCAGCTTAACTGTTTTTTGGTTATCTGCCCTTCCTTTAGATGGAATGTAAATTGGATATTTCATATTTAGTCTTTAAGTAAATTATATGCCTCTCTTGGTTTTGCCTCTATTAAACCAACTATATCTGTGCAATGGTCAGCTGCCTTTTCCATAGTCGTTTTGAGTATCTTCGACCACTTCTTCACATCTTTCTTGGGTACCTCTAGAACAAGCGAGTCATGTTCTGATAATACTATAGGTGCTCCTTTAGGAAGTGATACCATCGCTAGCTTGATCATGTTAGCGCCACAACTTTGAATAGGGTTATTCATGGCTACTGTTCTGACCATCCAATCTTCTGGATCCCTCAACGTCCGCCTACGTCTATACTTATCTGCACTATATGATATCCTTTCTTTAATGCTATTCTTTACGTTAGTGTTTAACCAATTTGTGAGGGATGGAACGACTCTTTTGAATTTACTTAGTACAGCCACCCCGTCATAGTATGGTATCTGTAAATACTCGGCAATAGATTTAGGTCCAGAGCCATACAGTATTTTAAAATTAAATACTTTTCCATCTTGTCGTTGAGCTAAGTGATGTGGGCATTTACATTTTTTAGGAAAGGCGCACTTTTTTTCTTTTCCCTTTGCCCATCTCTCTGGATATATTATACTTGCTGTAAGACTATGTATATCATCTCTCCTTAATAAAGTATCTATCCATATCTTCTCTTTGGATGCGGCAGCTGCTATACCGATTTCTTGGTTACTAAAATCTGCGATAATAAACGCGTGTCCTTTCTTAGGTATAAAAGCGGTGCGGTGTAAAGTGTTTGCGGGAATTTGTTGTAGGTTGGGATGGGCTGAAGATAACCTACCTGTATTCATTACTTGCTCATAACGTGTTCTGACTCTCCCATCAGGATCTAATGTACTACCTTTCTCATCATCTACTAACCAACTACTTCCATAAGTTGTTAAGTTTTTATAGTATGCGCGGTATTCAATAAACTTATTTAGTATAGGATTATTGTATCGTGGACCCAACTCTTCAAGCTCGTTATAGGATTCTATTAACACCCCTTGCTTAGCAAAGTATTTTTTTACTTGCGATGGGCTGTCCCAGTTAGCAACATCAGATGGTAGTCGTTTTAATAAGTCTTTTGATTCCTGTGTATATTGTCTCGCTATACCCAACCAAATACTCTTATCGAAGCCAATGCCCCTGTCCTCCATATCGACAAGTACTTCAACTAACTTATTTTCAAGGGCAGCTACCTTCTGTAGTCCAAGCTTTTGTATTCTACTTATCTGAGCTACCATTAATTGAGGAAGATGGCGCACGTCGTTTATAGCATAATCTCGTTCAGCTTGTGTAAGTGGTTTATCTATAGGACGTTCAGTAAATGACTTTCCCATTTCTTTATTTTCGAGTGCTGGTAAACCATACCGCTGGAGTGTCCATAGAAGAGACGAACTGAGCTCCTTTAATTTTTCGACGTTTTTTTCACGCCGTGGTAAATTCTCTCCCAGTATAACTTGTTCCATTACTCTCGTGTCCCATATATTAGTTACTGTTATTCCATGCATTCGTTTTAACCAGAGGCAATCAAACTTTGCATTATGAATTATTTTAATAATAGATGGATCTTCCAACTCGTGCTGTATATCTTTTATGTTTTCGTGGAGCGTCATTCTTTTTCCATCGTTACGAGTAATGCAAAATATCTTTGACTTACCAGGTATCGGATGGAGTCCGGTTGTTTCGATGTCTACTGCTATAAAATTTCCCATGGGTTTAGTGTAGTTTAATTAGTTCAAGTCCATAATTGTTTATTCCGTCTTTTATATTAATTCCTTTTTTAAAAATAAGTTTGTTATCCTTAAATGCGCTATAGTCAACTACATGTTGGGGATGGCCAAACTTATCTTTTATAGTAACTAGCTTTGGGTGCTGCCTCTTAAGTGACTCTGCCATTTTCAATCTACCATTATTAAGATGGGAGTCCGTCATACCACCCTTTACGGTCATCGTTTGCATCTTACCACATAGGAAGGCTTGGAATAATACGGTACATAATCCTGACTGTAATACTCGTATGCTTAGATCAGTGTCTGCATTATATGTACCTCTCCATCTTAAAGGTAATGAGTTGTCTACTAATATACAAGAATAGATTCGTGTATTTAATATAAACGGATTTTGTTTTGCCTTACGACTAGCAAACATAAAATACTGCATACCGCTAAGACCTATGTTCGTGTAGCGATCTGTAAACTCCTCACATATTTTAAATATGGTACCAGAGTCCACGGGTATCTTCATGTTATGGTTGAGCCTAAAGAAGTAGCTTATGTTATCATCGAGTATCCAATGGCGCTTATGGCCCTCAGCAATGCTATGTTCCCATACCCAATTTCTAGCTGGTATAGGACACCCTACATTTTTAAAAGGTAGTACCAATATCTTTTTGGAATTGATAACTGCGGCATATTTAAGATACTCGTGCGGTTCAACAACAATTCTATAGGGCACTTTCATATAGTCTAATGTCTTGGCGGTGTACCGACTCTCCCACCTGCCCTTACTTATTATATATACTGGATAGCTTGGATTCATACTTTCTTTTTCTTTTTATTGTTTTCCTTAGTACTGTTAGTAAATGATTTAAATCGTTTAGCCAATTCTTCAACGTATGGATTCTTGTTACCTAGCAAGGCCTTGAATATAATTTCATCGTTGGAGTAGCTATATAAATCATCTCTTAGAGAATCTTTACATGTAAAATCTTTTAAACATTCCTGGTTAAAACATCCAGCAAATTTAGTATTGCATTTCATAGCGTGTGTTGGTTTCTTTATGGGCTGCTTTGAGAGCTGAGGCAATAACTTGATGCATATCGTAGTAGTGATACTCGGCAAGACGTCCTCCAAAAATTACGTTCGTTTCTTTATCCGCAAGTTGCGTATACTTTAAAAACAATACTTGGTTATTGGTATCGTTGATTGGGTAATACCTTTCTTTGCCCAGCGACCATTCTATCGGAAACTCCTTTGAAACTACACTACTATTATTAGTGAATTGCCTATAGAAGTGTTTATGTTCAATGGACCTGGTATAAGGGATCTGCACATCTCCATAATTTATAACTGGAGTTCCTTGATGGTTCTTTGTATACGTCTCATGGTGCTCAAATTCTAGAGAGCGGTATTGAAGTACACCGTAACAGTATTCGAAGTATTCATCCAGCGATCCTGTGTATACTATCTTTTTACAATTATAATCATGTCCTTTAGTATAGGGTGTCCCAAGTTCGTATGGAATATCCTTTAGCATCCCTTGAATCATTGGATTGTATCCTTGTTCTGGTATACCCTGATAGTAGTCGTTAAAGTAATTATTATTAAAGGTATAGCGTATAGGTAAGCGCTTGATAATAAATGGAGGTAATTCCGTACACGGTCTGCCCCATTGTTTTTGGGTATAGCCTTTGATAATTAAATTATAGAGTGTAGTGCCTACCAAGTTAGTGGATTGCTGTTCTAAGTTAATGGGGTTTATATAATCCGTTAGTTCACTTATTATTTGTTGCCTTGCTTTTTCCGGATCAGCGATACCCCATATCTGATAGAACGTATTCATATTAAATGGTAGATTGTATAACCTATTGTTTCGCATAGCTAATGGAGAGTTAACAAACGGCTCGAAACGAGTAAACTGATTAACATACTTCCATAAGAGCTCACTATTCGTATGGAAGATGTGTGCTCCATAGTTATGGATAGGTATACCATTAATGTCTAGGCAGTAAGTATTACCACCTAAGTGATTACGCTGGTCTATGACTAGGCACTTATAACCATGCTTAGTCACCTCATGTGCGAAAGTACATCCAAATACTCCAGCTCCTACTATAAGATAATCATACTTCATAGTAGCTTATAGTTAAACGCTTTGCAATCAGTTACTATAGGTGGGAAGTATCGACATAACTCACATAGTTCCAAGTCGTAATACTCCATCCAAAAATGATGCTTAGAAGAATTTAAATGCCCTAGCTTAGCATTCCCTTTTTCTTCTAGGAAGGTCGCTACAGCTTTCATATCTTCAAAAAAGAATACCAGAAATTGTTTCTCCCAAGTACCTAAAAAACTTTGCTGGGATGCGAATTGAAATGGACTACCTACTTGTCCGTCTGTTCCGCGTTCCAATTCTGGAGAGTCCTTCTTTGCCTCTCTAGTATAGGCTATCATATTTCTGATTAACCACGTTTTAAAATCCATACCGCAGTAGATGGATTCTGTGGAATGCCTGCGGTGCTCCTTAATATAATGGAAGAGCGACACTAACCTATCGTATGGATTACGGACAACTGTAAACTTAGTATATTCGTGAAAGCATTCAGGATATTCCGTAGCGTAGTGGCGAGCTGTAAAGTGATCGAATCTTTGGTTAAACGCATCGCTTATACTTCTACCAGCACACTTGGGTATGTGTATAAAAATTAACTTGTGGTCGTGGGTTATCATTTCTTCTTAGGTTTAGAGTCTGTCCATCTTTTATTCATAAGCGGTACATTAGGTACTTGAGGATACCATATACTTTGGGTATCCTTAAGAACCTTCTGTCCAACCAGCTTACTAAATTTTACAATGCTTTCAGGTGTAGCAAAAGATACAAGAATTTGTTTAATAGGTCTAAGATCGTTTTGTTTAAACTCTGGCATGTCTTTCCAATGTTTGGAGTATGCGTTTTCACTTGAGATTTTTTTCGACATAAGATACTAATTTTTTAAAGGTTAACAAATAATTATGGTTCTTGATTTCAAATCGTTTCTTCGTTCCATTTACTTCTACTATATAGGCTAGAATCTTTTTAGCTTCTTGCTCTATATATATAAGGAGTTTTGGAGTAGTAACGAACGGACGAACGACCTTTGACGGTTTTAAGTCTTTTAACTTCATAGCTTACTTTTTTTTAAAGGTAGGGTATTACGGGTTTTAGCCTAGCGTGTAACCACGGGCTTCTGGTAAAGTCTGGGGGCCTATTTAGACAGCGCCAGAGGGGTATTCGAAAAGGCTCTATTACGAAGGTTTTCGTACTAGGTTTTAGGCTCGAAAACTAAGGTTTTAGTTTTAAAATAGATCCTTATAACTAAACTCTTAGTTTTCAACTTTAGTTATCCTTTAGCTCAGCTTTTAGTATAGCCTTACGAATAGCTTTAGTTATAACCCCTGCCCTATCCGCTCTGAATATCTTTTCGAATACGGCTGATACTGCCCCTAAGTCTGTAGCTTCGATTCTTAGTTTGCAGTATCTCTCTGGATCATCCTTTGCTTGCTTATGGGAAACCATAGAGAAAAAGAAAATTTCTTGTTCGTTCATTTTGTTGAGTATTTAAGTACACCTCTTCCACCTTCTTTTATCCACTGTCTTAAAAGAGCGCGAACCACTTGGCCCGCACTCAGATCGCATTCTTCTAACAAAGCTTGAAGCTCGTTATCTTCTTCAGGCTTTAGTCCATAGTTATTAAAACTATTCTTGCTGTTTTTTATTTTAGGTCGTGCCATATTATACGGTTATTAAGTTAAAGAAATTTACTACGTCTCTGTCTGTCATGAATTGTTTATAGGTTACTGGAGTCTCCAAGGAGATACCTGCCATCGATCTACATCTTGATAACGCCACATAGAGTTGACCAGGTGCGAATATCCTATTAGAGTCTATATGGACAAGATCGAACGATTGCCCTTGGCTCTTATGAATACTTATAGCCCAAGCTAATTGTAATGGCATTTGAATATACCAAGCTACAACTCGTTCAGTCCACTTACCATCTATGTCCTGTTCCTTTTTCTTACGTTCCCACTTGGACGTATATATCTTAGCTTCAAGTCCATCGTTTGTTTTAATACGCACCCACTGCTCTGTATCAAAATCTTCAGCGTCTCTTGGGGCATCATGGATTTCAGTTACTATGCCCAGCGTTCCATTTACTATCCTAGATTCAAATTCTCCACGTAGATGTGGAGGTTTGTCTGCCCTATTCTTTTTAACCATAACCTGCGCTCCTATCTTAAGCGTGAGTTGATCTTGAGCTGGGTTAGCCGGCCACTCTCCAAACTTTTCTGCGTAGAAGATAGCTGGTGGTTCCGGAATCATATCAAGATAACTTTGATTTACTATATCCGCTTGCTTATTAGTCGCACATAACCTTATACGAATATCGTAAGGCTGGCCGACTAACTTATTCAACTTAGTAAGCATTTTCTGTGGTACGTTTCCATCCCTTGCATAATCTAGTAAGTCAATAAAATCCGGATCACCCTTCTGTCTTAGCACTTCGTTTAGCATACGAGTTTGAAAACCACCTTCCCTGTATACTCTAGAGTCAAACATAAACGGAGACTTGTATCCAGCTAACTTTAAAGCGTTCAGGTCATAGTATCCTTTTACTACTGGAGGCAATTGATAGAAGTCACCGAATGCTATAACTTGGATTCCTCCAAACGGCCTGTCGTCTCCTTTAACATGTCTTAAGCAGCGATCTATGTAATCCATTATATCGCAACGGACCATACTAATCTCATCTATAATAAGAGTCCTGAGTTGAAATTTAATAAACCCATGTGCCCTATCCATCTCTGTAGGATATTTGTTATAGGTAGGGTGTATAATACCATCGCTTACAGGAATCTTGAAGATGGAGTGCAGTGTCCTTCCGTCTATATTAAGAGCTGCTAATCCAGTTGGTGCTCCTAAAGTATAGGACTTGTTACCCATCATCGTGAGCTCGTTTATTAATACTGACTTGCCGACACCTGGCTTACCTAATACCAAAGCATTATCGTTAGTAGTTTCGGTAAGGTTAAAGATCTGTTTCTGATTCTTGGTTAGTTCCATATTAGTTGTATTTACAATTGTGGTAGTTAGTTACGGCCTGAGTATAGGCTTTAAAAAATACTTCCTTTTCTTTAGTGTACTGATCAATTTCTTCCTTAGTAGGTTCAGTACCTTCTTGTGCATGCTGAGCATATGGATTATTCAATCTCTCGAAGTTCCATAGAGTTATTTCTGTTAACTCCATCTGGTTCTTAAGTGGAGTACAATCTTTTACTGGATCCTGATCCTCACTACAAGCTAATACTATAAAAGCTAATAGGATAGTTGCTATCGTTTTCATTTTTATATTGTTGCGTATTCGTGGTTTAAAATTTCTTGTAACTCTTTAATATCTACAACGGGTTCAAAACAATAATCAGCATAACCTTCAACTAAACTATACCCTTTAAGGATTGCGTGGTAACTGGTTTCATATCCAGTAACAGTACATATTTCATTTATGAATGGACCGCATACTCTTATACCATTAGCGTCTATCCATCCTTGATCGTTTATACAAACGATTTCTTGTCCTATCTTGAATCTCATTTATTATCCTTTAAGAATTTTTTAATTGCCTGATCCATCAGAGGTCCCCAGTAGTGATCAAGACATTGAACTATCTGGGACGCAAAGATTATTTTAGCCTGGTCTATTTGGGCTTGTAATTCTTTACCTGTTCGTTTCTTCTTACCGAACTCTTTTTCCAATTGGATATAATCCATTATTGGATCCTTGCCTTTCATTGCCATAATACTATAGTTAACATGAATAAAAGTTTGGCTACGAATATTCCAGCGAGTATGCAAACGGCTATACTAAGTGGAATATTATTTGCGATCTTCTGAAAGAGCTTGTTCATAGTAGCTGGTATAAAGTTTTCTTGCCTTCCTCTCCTATAATTACTTTAACTTTCTTATCAGGGGTTTGCTCTGCTCCTTTATTGCAGCGGATAGATTGCCCGGA
>Ga0137325_1000204_pt1 | contig 13531 bp, 10 predicted proteins | sample EasRivERMZT469_2_FD_102294 | JGI IMG/M metagenome (GOLD analysis project Ga0137325, IMG submission 102294) | Soil microbial communities from meander-bound floodplain in the East River, Colorado, USA - East River MetaG ERMZT469_2 | ecosystem: Environmental > Terrestrial > Soil > Floodplain ...
GAATCGCGGCTTCGAAGTGCCAACGTCGACTCTCGCTCGTATCGCGTCGCGTGGACTCTCGCTGAGCATCGACATCTACGCGAACAAGCCTGAAAGGGTTGACTGGTCACCGACTCGGCGCCCAGGATCTCGACGCAAGAATCCGAAAGGTCCTGGAAAGGCGGTTCGAAACGCATGACGCCTGACATGCGTATGCAGCTGCCAGGGTCGCACGTTCGGTGTCGAGAGGCTCCTCCGCCATCAATCGCGTCCTTGCAGCTGACCGCGATCCTGGCGCCGAGCTTCTGTCGGTCCGCGCGACGATGAAGTGAGGATGCGTTCGGAGGCGCTGAAGATGAGTCGCAGAGCAGTGATTGCGATCGCGGTGCTCGGCGGCCTCGTCGTGTTGGGCGGGACGACGATTCCGATCGTGTCCAACGCACGCAGGGTTGCGGAAGACAACACGCGCCTGATGAGGCTTTTGGAAATCGGCGGGACGATGCAACTCTTCGCGGATACGCGTACGCATGGTCAGATCGGGTGGCAATCGACGTTGGACCCGATCCGCGCCGAATACCCTCGCTTCCTGTCCCCGTTCAATCTTGGCGACGGAACGCTCGTCACGTACGAAGTCGTCGCTCCGAATGAAACGAGCCGCGAAGTCGACGCGTCCAAGCGGGTCGTGATCCGGGACGTGGTACACGCGGACGGGCGCCCGTCGGCGGCGCTCTTCGCTGACGGGCACGTCGCGTTCGAGAAGTGATCGCGCCGGAGCAAGTGGAGCGAAACGGTGAGAGTCGCCGCGATGTCGTCGGGCAGCTGATGCGCGCCCTGCTCTACGTCGCCGCGGTGGCGGCGGGCGCGATCGTCGCCGGGTTGGTGGCGGCGACGGGCGTCGCGAGCTGCAGCGAACGGAAGATGTCGGGCGATTCGTTCCTCCTGATCTGGTTCGCAGGAGCGGCGCTCGCGGCGTGGGTCCTGTGGGGCGGCGGACCGAATGCGAAAGGTCGATTCCCGCGGGGCCCCTGGCTCGGATGCGTGTTCCTGACGGGAGTCGCGGTCTGGATGAGCGTGAAGCAGTGCAAGGCCGAGGCGGAACTGCGCGAGGTGCAAGAGAAGGCGCGCGAGTCCCCCGAATGGTTCGAGCGGGAGGTGAGCCTCTACGAAGGGGTGTACATCGGTAGGAGTATCCACACCGCCGCCTGGGTACTGGCCGGCATCTCCATCGCGAACGTCGTCGTCATGTCGATGCGGCGGCGCGCCGCGCCGCCACCCAGTGTTCGGTGACCGCTTCCTCGGTCGCTTCTTCATTCGATCCCGCGCGCTGAGCCCTATCGTCCGCGCTCCCTGCCACGTCCCCAACGACATCTCCTGCCCGTACTCACGGAGCCCACCCCATGAACTCGACGCAGCCGACCCCCGCTCCCCAGCCCGGCACCTTCGCCGCCAAGGCCTTCTCCGCCGCGAGCGCCACCGCGAAGCTCGCCGCGAGCACGATCCGCCGCCGCGAGCCGGGTCCGTCCGACGTCCAGATCGAGATCCTCTTCTGCGGCGTCTGTCACTCCGACCTGCACCAGGTGCGCGACGAGTGGAAGGCCGTGATGCCGACGGTCTATCCGTGCGTGCCGGGGCACGAGATCGTCGGGAAGGTCGTCAAGGCCGGCAACGCGGTAAAGAAGTTCAAGGTCGGCGACCTCGCGGCGGTCGGCTGCATGGTCGACTCGTGCCGCTCGTGCGAGCCGTGCCGCGCCGGGCTCGAGCAGTTCTGCGAGAAGATGGCGACGTTCACCTACAACGGGCCCGACGCGAAGCTCGGCGGCGTCACCTACGGCGGGTACTCGGACGGCATCGTCGTCGACGAGGCGTTCACGCTGCACGTCCCGAAGAACCTCGACCCCGCCGCGGCCGCGCCGCTGCTCTGCGCCGGCATCACGACGTATTCGCCGCTGCGCCACTGGAAGGTCGGCAAGGGGATGAAGGTCGGCGTGGTCGGGCTCGGCGGGCTCGGCCACATGGGGGTGAAGTTCGCGAACGCGCTCGGCGCGCACGTCGTCCTCTTCACGACGTCGCCGAACAAGGCCGAGGACGCACAGCGCCTCGGCGCGCACGAGGTGGTGATCTCGAAGGACGCGGCCGCGATGCAGAAGCACGCCGGCAGCTTCGACTTCATCCTCGACACCGTCTCCGCCATGCACGACATCAACGCCTACATCGAGCTCTTGAAGCTCGACGGCACGCTCACGACGGTCGGCGCGCCGGAGAAGCCGCTGCCGGTCTCGGTCTTCGGCCTGATCTTCAAGCGGCGCCGCTTCGCCGGCTCGGCCATCGGCGGCATCCGCGAGACGCAGGAGATGCTCGACTTCTGCGGCGAGCACTCCATCACCTGCGACGTCGAGAGGATCAAGATCCAGCAGATCAACGAGGCCTACGAGCGGCTGCTGAAGAGCGACGTGAAGTACCGCTTCGTCATCGACATGGCGTCGCTGAAGCAGGCGTGACGCGCCCGGTATCGCGCCGGGGGCGTGCGATCGCTCCACGCGACGCTGCGCATTCGCACTCCACGGATTCGAAATCCAGGTCCCTCCCGCGAGGACGCTCTGTCACGATCAGGTGACGGAGCCCCTCGCGGGAGGCTCTGCACCCGTGATCCCGAGGTTCGTCCGATTGTTCCGGCACTGTCGTTGCCAAGGCGCGCCGCCCTCCCGGGCTGCCCAGTGTCTCGAAGTGAACGGTCGTGTCGTCCGTCCTCAAGAGGAGTGAGAGCCATGCGGTTTTCGTTCGCCGCCATCGCATCCTCGGCATTGCTGGCCGGATCCATTGCGTCGGCATTCGGCGCGGGTGAGTCGAGTGAGAGCGAGCAGATCGCGAAGAAGCAGGCGAAGCTGCACAGCGTCGTCGCCGAGCTCGCGTCGCGCGACGCCTCGCAGCTCCCGGCCGGGAAGCGCGCGGCGCGTGCCCGCGCGATCGAACTCCTGTCCAGGTACGCGGAACGCGGCGAGTTCACGTTCCATCGCGAGGAGTGGCCGCGCTCGCGTCCGCTCTTCATCGACGAGTACGGGACGCGCTGCGCGCTCGCCTCGGTGCTCGACAGCTTCGGCGAGGACGCGCTTGTGACGCGCCTCGCGGTCGAGTGCAACGACGCCTACGTCGCCGAGTTCCCCGACGACCCCGAGGTCGCGCGCGTCCTCGACGAGATCGGCCTCACGATCGACGAGGCGGCCTACATCCAGGACCCGGGCTCCCATCGTCATGTCAACGGCAGCGGTGGCGGCGGTGGCGGTGGCGGTGGCGGTGGCGGCGGCCGCGAAGGCGGCTTGCCGGGCGGCACGGACGTGGTCGCGCCGAACCTCGGAGCTGGAGAGGTCGCGCGCGGCGCGACGCTCCCCGATCTGCCCAGCGACGGGATCAATGCCGCGCCGACCGCGCCGGGCCCTGCGACGCCGTCGGCCACCCCCTCGGGCGGCGTACGCGGCGGGTCGACCACCGCGCGCCGCGCGAACCCGTCGCTCGCGTTCCGCTGGAACGACTGGTGGTTCGCCCATCGCGACGAGTTCGTGAACGTGCGCGCCCGCTTCCACGACGTGCCGAGCACTCCGGAGCGCCGCGCCGTCCGCGTGAACCGTCCGACCGCGGACGAGATCCGCCACGAGATCCTGCCCGTCCTCACCGAGCTCGCGAAGAGCAACGCAGCGCTGCGCTCGACCGCGCTCGGCATGTGGGCGCGCGCCACCGACGGGAAGATCGCGGCCGACGCGACGCCGGTGCGCGAAGCGGTGCTCGCCTTCCTCGCCGACCCGAACCAGCGCGACCGCGGCTGGGGGCCGGTCATCCTCGCGATCCTCGCCGATCCCGCTACGCGCGCGCCGCTGGCGGCGCTCGTCACCGATTCGGCGGCGGGGCGCAAGCTGCTCGGACAAACCAGCCCGGTCAGCGAGCCCGTGCGCGCGCAGTCGGCCATCGCGTACGGCCGCTGCGGCGGCTCGATCGACGTGCTGACGGCGACGCTCGCCGATGCACCGGCGGCGCACGAGGACCTGGCGGCGGCGTGCGTCGTCGCGATCGGACTCGCGGCGCGCGAGCCGACGCAACACGTCGCGGCGGTGGTCTGGCTGCTGAAGGAGCTCGAGAATCCGACGCTGCCCGTGAGCGCGCTGGCGCAAGTGCCGGGCGCGCTGCAGCTCACGCAGGACGCGGCGGCGGTCCCGGCGCTGCACGCGGTCGTGTCGCACTTCCGCGGGCCGCGCGAGCTGCGGCGCGCGTGCGCTCTCGCGCTGGGCGAGACGGCGCCCGAACTCGACGAGACGGTGCGCGACGCGCTGGCCTCGCTGGCGCGCCGCGACGTCGACGCCGATTGCCGCCACGCGGCGATCCTCGCGCTCGGCGTGCTGGCGGCGCGGCACGGCGCGCAGGCTCCCGCCGACACGGTCACGCAGCTGGTCGCGTTCCACGAGGACGCGCTCGCCGGCAAGTTCCGTCACGACGAGGATCTCGCGTGGCACGTGCTGTCGGCGGGGATGTTCGTGCGCGGCCGGCCTCAGGACGCCGACACGATCCTGCCGGCGCTGCGCAAGCTCGCGAGCTCGGCGGGCGACGTGACGCTGCGCGGCGCGGCGTGCCTCGCGCTCGGGCTCGCGCAGGACGAGCTCGCCGGTCCGGTGCTGACCGACGCGCTCACGAAGGGCGGCGAGGAGCTGGTGCCGTTCGCCGCGGAGGCGCTCGGCCTCGCGAACATCCACGACGCGCGCCCGAGGCTGCTCGAACTCTGCCTGTCGACGCCGTCGACGTCGATCGGCTTCGCGGCCGCGTCCGCGCTCGCCTGCCTCGCCGACCCTGCCGCGACGGGCCCGCTGCTCGTCGCCTTCGAGAAGACCCCCTCTTCGGCCGTGCGCGCCGGCCTCGCCGCGGCCCTCGGCGAGATCGGCGACAGGCGCTCGATCGAGACGTTGCGGCGCGTGGCGCTCGACCCCGCGCGCGACCTTCCGTCGCGCGACCGCGCCCTCGCGGCGCTCGGGTCTCTCGCACAGGCCGCTGACGTCGCGTGGTCGGCTCCGATCCAGCAGGCGGTCGACTCGGGAGCGGCGACGCCGTCGCTGAAGCTGCTGCTCGACCTCTACTGATCGATTCGAAGCAGGCATCTGACTGACGAATCCGGCCGGGGCCCCGCGAAGGGCTCCGGCCGGGTCGTCATTGCCCGGGCCGGGAAGGACTCGACGGCACGCTCAAGTCGACGCGGCGCGCGGCTCCGTGCGCGCCGCCGCCTCCCGCCGGCGCCGCGCTCGGAGCGCGACGACCTGCAGCGCCGCTCCGACGACGAAGAGGGCGAGCGAGACGCCGACCCAGCGCAGCACGAGCGGGTCGTCGGGGCCGCTCGCGAGCGGCTTCCCGTCCGGCAGCCGCGTCAGCGACTCGGTGATGCCCGGCACCAGGTGGAAGAAGAAGGTGAGCGTGTAGAGCAGCGTCTCGACGTACGGCGCCGCGCGTCCGAACCACCTCGTCCGCGGTGCGAGCGCCGCGACCACGAGCACGACCAGCGTGATGACGCCGAGCGCGTGCGGCTTGCCGAAGCCGCCGTGCTGGAAGATCCCGAAGCCGCTGACGCACGTGAGCACCGTCGCGTTGATGTAGATCCGGCCCGCGCGCCGCGCGGGCGTGATCGCGCCGTGGCGCGCGAGCTCGACGAGGCCCGCGCCGACGGCGACGACGCTGATGGCGGTGTGGACGACTCCGAGCGTCGTGAGTCCGAACACGGGTGGATCCTCCTTCTCCCCACCGGAGCGTAGGGCCTGGACCCGCCTTGCGCTCCGGCGAGTGCCGTCACGATCGGGTGACGCAGACCCCCCTCGCGACGTCGAGAACGTCGTCCTCGCTCTGCGCAGGGCGCTCCGGCACCGCCATTGCCAGGGCGCGCGCCCTTCCCGTCCCCTCCAGGAGTGAGAGCCATGAGGATTTCGTGGGCCGTCGCGTCGACCTTGGCGCTGGCCGGATCGATCGCATCCGCCTTCGGGGCGGGGGAGCTGAGCGAAGCGGAGCAGATCGCGAAGAAGCAGGCGAAGCTGCGCACCGTCGTCGCCGAGCTCTCGTCGCGCGACGTCTCGCAGCTCCCGGCTGCGCAGCGCGAGGCGCGTACGCGCGCGCTCGCCCTCCTCGCCGACTACGCGAAGCGCGGCGAGTTCACGATCCACCACCAGGAGTGGCCGCGCACGCAGCCGCTCTTCATCGACGAGCACGGGACGCGCTGCGCGCTCGCCTCCGTGCTCGACGGCTTCGGCGAGGACGTGCTGGTGAAGCGGCTCGCCGTCGAGTGCAACGACGCCTACCTCGCGGAGATGCCCGACGACCCCGAGATCGCGCGCGTCCTCGACGAGATGGGCCTCACGATCGACGAGGCGGCCTACATCCAGGATCCGGGCGCCCACCGGCACAACCACCAGAAGCCGGTCGACCCGCCGCCCGATCCTGCGCTCAAGGCGCTCGAGCGCAGCAAGATGGTCGGGAAGTTGAACGGCAACACCGTCAAGGCGCCCGATGGGCCGGCGACGACGCCGGCGACTCCCTCGACGGGCCGCACCGGCGGCATCCGCGGCGGGACGACCGCAGCGCGCCGCGCCAAGGCGACGCTCGCGTTCCGGTGGACCGACTGGTGGTTCGCCCATCGCGACGAGTTCGTCAGCGTCCGCGCCCGCTTCCACGACGCGCCGCGCACGCCCGACGGCCGCGGCACCCGCGTCCATCGTCCGACCGCGGACGAGATCCGCCGCGACCTCCTGCCGCTCTTCGAGCAGCTCGCGAAGTTCGAACCCGACCTGCGCTCCACGGCGCTCGGCATGTGGGCGCGCGGCACCGATCCGAGCGTCGCGTCCGACGCGGCGGCGGTGCGCGAGGCGGCGTTCGCCTTCCTCGCCGATCCCCACCAGCGCGACCGCGGCTGGGGCCCGGTGCTCCTCGCGATCCTCGCCGATCCCGTGGCGTGCGCGCCGCTGGCGGAGCTCGTCCGGGATTCGGCGGAGGGGCGCAAGCTCCTCGGCCAGACCAACGCCGTCAGCGAGGGCGTGCGCGCGCTGTCGGCCATCGCATATGGCCGCTGCGGCGGCGCGATCGACGTCCTGACCGCGACGCTCGCGGATACGGCGGCGGCGCACGAGGACCTCGCGGCGGCGTGCGTCGTCGCGATCGGTCTCTCGGCGCGCGAGCCGGCGCAGCACGCGGCCGCGGTCGCCTTCCTCAGGAAGGAGCTCGAGGACCCGACGCTGCCCGTGAGCGCGCTGGCGCAGGTGCCGGGCGCGCTGCAGCTCACGCAGGATGCGGCGGCGGTCCCGGCGCTGCACGCGGTGGTGGCGAAGTTCCGCGGTCCGCGCGAGCTGCGGCGCGCGTGTGCGCTCGCGCTGGGCGAGATGGCGCCCGAGCTCGACGAGACGGTGCGCGACGCGCTGGCCGCGCTGGCGCGGCGCGACGTCGACGCCGAGTGCCGCCACGCGGCGATCGTCGCGCTCGGCGTGCTGGCGGCGCGGCACGGTGCCACGGCGCCGGCCGACACGGTCGCGCAGCTCGTCGCCTTCCACGAAGACGCGCTCGCCGGGAAGTTCCGCCACGACGAGGACCTCGCGTGGCACGCGCTGTCGGCGGGGCTCTTCGTGCGCGGCCGTCCCGACGACGCGGCGACGATCCGGCCGGCGCTGCGCACGCTTGCGAGCTCGGCCGGCGACGCGACGTTGCGCGGAGCGGCCTGCCTCGCGCTCGGACTCGCGGAGGACCAGGTCTCCGCGCCGGTGCTGATCGACGCGCTCACGCACGGTGGCGAAGAGGTCGTCCCGTTCGCGGCGGAGGCGCTCGGCCTCGCGAACGTCCGCGACGCCCGCGCGCAGCTCCTCGATCTCTGCCTCTCGACCCCGTCGGAGTCGGTCGGCTTCGCGGCCGCGTCCGCGCTCGCCTGCCTCGCCGACCCCGCGGCGGTCGGCCCGCTGCTCGCCGCCTTCGAGAAGACGCCGTCCGCGGCCGTCCGCTCCGGCCTCGCCGCTGCCCTCGGCGAGATCGGCGACAAGAGCGCGATCGAAAGCCTGCGCCGCGTCGCGCTCGACTCCGCGCGCGACCTCCCGTCGCGCGACCGCGCCGTCGCGGCGCTCGGCGTCATCGCGCAGAAGGACGACTTCGCGTGGACCGCCCCGATCCAGCAAGCGATCGACTCGGGCGCGGCGACGCCGTCGCTGAAGGTGCTGCTCGACCTGTTCTGAAAGGGACGACGCGAACGGACGACAGACGGACCCGGCCGGAGCCTCTCGCGAGGCTCCGGCCGGGTCCTTTGCGTTTCGAAGCGCCGGTAGAAAGAACGAACGACCCTTACGGGAAGATCACTTCGAGTCCGTTCGAGAGCGCGATGCCGCCCTTGGGGCTGCCGGCATCGAAACTCGCGTATTGGAAGAAGAGCGAGAGGCCGCTCGGGGTGTTGTCGGGCAGGGTGGAGCGCAAGTAGGCCTGCCGGTTTTGGTCGAGCGTCACGATCGCCGCGGTGACGAACGGGAAGCCGATCAGGAACTGGCCGGGTCCGAACGGGATCGAGCTCGAGGTGGTGGAGTAGAGCAGCAGTCCGGTGCCGTTGGCGACGCCCTCGGCGACCATGACCTGGATCGTCTCGCCCGACGCCGGGACGCCGAATCCGCCGAGCGCCGGGACGTGCCCGCCGGTCCCGGCGAAGCCCTCGCCGTATTGGACGAAGTACGCGGGATCGAGCCGGTAGGCGTGCGTCTCGCCGGTCGCGGCGACCTGGCCGAAGCCGGTGATCTGGCCGCGCTCGTTGATGTCGAAGGCGGCGCGCAGATTGAAGCCGAGCGCGGGGTCGATCAGCGTATTGAGGTCGAGCAGCCCGAATCCGTCGGTGTAGAGCGCGGCATTGGAGAGGAATCCCGACACGACGCCGGTCCCGACCACCTGCCCGAAGTCGTTGATCTTGTAGGAGAGGTTGTGCTGGCCGACGCCGCCGAGGAGCTCCCATCCGACGCCGTCGGTGTAGCGCACGAAGCGCTCGGCGTTCCCGGTCGCCGTCGACGCGCTGCCGCAGAGCTGGCCGGCGCTGTTGATCCCGTACGCGAAGGCGTTCGGGTAGCCGCTCGGCGCGCCGAGGTCGACGAGTCCGCTGCCGGCGTCCCACCGGAATGCGTGGTTGGTGCCGAGATATCCCGCGACGACGTCGAACTCGTTGACGTCGCGCGCATGCGAGTCGACGCTTCCGGGGTAGAGGTCCGTCATCCCGACGCCCTCTTCCCACAGGAAGGCGTGCCAGTCGGTGCTGCTCGCGAGCGTGCCCGCGTCACCGACGATCTTGCCGGCGCGATTCACCTCCCACGCCATCGAGAACTGGCCGCCGAGCGTCCCGAGGTTCTCGACGGTGCCGTCGGTCTTGAAGCGGACGGCGCGCGCCGGCTGCTGTCCGGTCGACTCGACCCCGCTGTAGCCGCAGGCATTGCCGTCGGCGTCGAGCGCGCGCGCGAAGCTGAACGAATACCCCTGCAGGAACCCGAGCATCCGGAAGCCGGCCCCTGCGTCCCACACCCACCCTTCGGGATGTCGGAAGCCGGCGATCTGCGCGCCGTCGTCGGAGAGGCCCCAACCGAAGCTGTCGTGCGTGGTGACGTCGAGATCGACGAGTCGATACGGATAGAGCTGGGCCGACGCGTTCGAGCTTGCGACGGCGAAAGCTCCGAGCGATGCGGCGACGAGAGCGACGTATTTCGTGCGCATGCGACTTCCTCCATGCGACGCGACGAGCACGCGAAGTGGTGCGGGTCGGCATCGGAGCGGCCGGCTCGGCAAGCCCGGTGCCGGGCATTCCCCGCCCGCGCGTCACTGCGGGCCGAAGCCGCCGGGGAGTCGTCCGCACGCGATCGGGATCAGTACCCCAACCGGTGCAGATCGTCGTCGAGCCCCGCATTCGGCGCCGCCGATTCTTGAAGGGCTTTCGCGCGGTCGGCTGCCTGCTGCATGGCGCCGAGCAGGTGCTCGAGGGAGCTGCGTGCGCTTGCGAGAGCGCCCGTGTAGAGCGGGTCCTTCGCGAGGTCGTGCGTCTCGCCGGGGTCGGCGACGAGGTCGTAGAGGGAGTCGGTCGATTCGTCTTCGCCGACGATGCGGATCAGCTTGAAGCGGGAGCCGATCAGCGCGGAATGGGTGATTTCGACGCGCGTGCCGTTGGCAGATTTGCCAATCGGCGGGCAATCCTGGGAGAGCAGCACCCGGTCGGGCGGCTCGCCGCCGCGCAGCAGCGGGACGAGGCTCACGCCCTGCACCGCGTCGAGCGGCGCGGCGCCGGTGAGCTCGAGGAGCGTCGGCGCGAGGTCGATCAGGCTCACCGGCGCGTCGATCGTGGCGGGCGCGAGACCCGGCACGCGCATCAGCAGCGGCACGTGCAGCACCTCGTTGTGCAGGCCGTTCGCGTGGAAGAGCGTCCCGTGCTCGCGGAACGCCTCGCCGTGGTCGGCGACGACGACGACGATCGTACTCTCGAGGAGGCCGCTTTCCCGCAGGCGCGCGAGCAGCGGCTCGAGCGCGGCGTCGGTCTCGCTCACCGTCGCGTCGTAGAGCGCGCGGTACCAGTCGAGCTGCGGCGAGCCGGCGACCACCTTCCCGAACTCGGCGGTCGGCAGGTCGAGCGGCCGCGGCCACGGCCCCTCGACGTCGGCGCCGCGCGCGCGCGCGAACGCGGGCGACGGCCAGTAGTCGTGCGCGAAGTAGGTGTGGAGGAAGAGGAAGAAGCGGCGGTCGGCGTGGGCCGAAAGCCAGTCGGCGACGCGCGCGAACGACATCGCCTCGCGCAGCTTGCGGTTGACCGCCTCGGCGTGGCGGATCGGGCCGGCGTCGTAGCGGGGGTTGCGCGGCGACATCAGCGGGTCGAGCGTGCAGTAGCGGTCGAAGTGCTCGTCGAAGCCGAAGGCCGGGTCGACGAAGCCGCCGCCGCTGAACGCCGCCGTGAAAACGCCGGCCGACGCGAGCTGGCCGGCGAGACTCGGCCAGCGCCGGATCGAGACGCGGTCGCCGAAGCGGTTCGCGCCGTGCACGACCGGCTGCAGCCCCGTCATGAGCGACGCGTGGCCGGGCACCGTGAAGTTGGCGGGGCTGAAGCAGCGGGTGAAGCGGACCGACTCGCGCGCGAGGCGCGAGAGGTTGGGCGTGAGGTCGGCGTCCTTGCCGGCCTCGCCACCTTCGCCAGCCTCGCCCAGCCGATCCGCCCTCAGCGTGTCGATCGAGAGCAGCAGCACGTTCCACGGAGTCGCCGCCTCGCGGCGCGGCAGGAGCTTCGGGACCGCGGCGAGCACCGCGGTCGGCGCGCCGCCGGCGACGCCCGCTTCGACCGCGACGTCGACGACCGTCGGCTCGCGCCGCGCCTCCGGGAAATGGAAGACCAGGTCCTCGAAGCGGCGCGGCGGCGCGGACGCGTCGCGCTCTTCGAAGCGCAGCGTCGCCGTCCCCTCGCTCGAGCCGGCGGCGGTCACGGTCGCGCGCAGCGGCGCGCGCTGCCGTGCAAGCCGGTCGGGCAGGCCGAGCGCGAGCTCGACGGTCGCGCCCGCCGGCGCGGGCGGCAGCTCGAAGCGACGCGTCGTCCCCGCCGCGACCGGCGTCGCGGGGCGCGTCTCCCCGCCGACCGAGTGGCGCAGCGGCCGCTCCGGCACGAGCTCGTCGAAGCGCACGCGCGCGACGCGCAGCTCGCCGCGCAGCGGGCTCTCCAGCGTGACCAAGAAGCCGATGCCGTTCGGGTCGTTCTCCAGGTCGGTCGCGGGCGGCGCATCGAACGACTTGCGCTGCACCGGCAGCGTGCGCAGCAGATTCCCGAGCCTCCCGAGGAACTCGTCCTTGAGCCCGCGCGTGCGCGGCAGGTCGTCGAAGAGGTTCCAGAGCGCGAAGACACGCAGCGTCGCGCCGTCATCGAGCGCGTCGGTGCGCACCTGCGCCATGCCCGTGAGGCGCCCCGCGATCTGCAGCACCAGCGCCTCGCCGTCCTGCAGCACGAGCGCGCCGTCGACGATGCGCTCGCGCGCGGGGAGCTCGCGCGGCGGAATGCCCGGATGGGGCCAGATCGCGCCCTGCTCGAAGAGGCCGGCCGCGTCGAGGTCGAGGCGCGGCACGCAGACCGCCGGCTCGCCCGGCGTCGCCGCTTGCGCGCCCGCCGCCGGCTCGGGGGCCGGACGATCGCGCGTCTCGCGGAGGCAGCCGCCGAGCGCGGCGAGCCACGCAAGTGAGGCGAGGGCGCAAGCGAGCGCGCGTCGCGTCTCACGAATCGGGGTCTTTCTCCAGCACGGAAGCGGTCGCGTTGGGCGGCGCGGCGCCGCGCGCGCGCCGCTGGTGGATCAGCGCCAGGAGCTCGCGCAGCTCTTCTTTCGCGAAAACTGCCGCGCACGCGAAGAAGACCGCAAGGCCGACGATCATGCCGCCGCCGACCAGCGCACCGTTCGCGGCGGGGAGCGCGATCCCGCAAACGTTCCACCACGTCGGGAGGGCGAGTTGCTCGATGCCGATCCGCACGCCGACCACGGCCGCCAGCATGAGCGACCCGCAGAAGGCGACGCGGACCACCGGCAGGACGAGCTGGCGCCGGAAGTCGACCGCGTGGCCGAGTTTCAGGCCGCGCGCGAGCAGCCAGGCGTTGAGACCGGTCGAGATCGAGGTCGCCGCCGCGGTGCCCGCCGCGCCGAACGGGACGACCAGCACGAAGTCGAGGACGATGTTCACGGCGACGGCGATCAGCGAGATGGTGACGGGGCGGCGCTGGTTGCCGCGCGCGTACTCGGCGCGCGCGAGCAGCAGCACCGCGGTCTGGAACAGCAGCGTCGGCGCGTAGGCGGCCATGCAGACGCCGCTCGACTCGGCCGCGTCGCGCGTGAACTCGCCGCCCTCGAAGAGCAGCCCCATGATCGGTCCGGCCAGCGCGAAGAGGCCGAAGATCGCCGGCAGGCAGAGCGTGCTCGCGGTGCGCAGCGCGGCGGCGAGCGCGCCGCCGAGCTCCTTCATGTCGTTGCGGGCGCCCGCACGAGCGAGCACCGGGTAGATCGCCGTGCCGAGCGCGACGCCGACCACGCCGAGCGGGAGCTGCATCAGCCGGTTGCCGAGGTAGAGCTGCGTCACGGCGCCGGCGCTCGGCACCATCGCCTCGGCGACGAAGCGGTCGACCAGGATGTTGATCTGGCTCGCGGCGAGCCCGAGCAGCATCGGCGTCATGCGGCGCGACACTTCGGCCACTTCGGAAGTCCGCAGCGGCGCCGGCGCGAGGCAGTTCTCCCCGATCCGCAGCAGCTCGATCCACTGGAAGACGACCTAGAGCACGCCGCCCGCGAGCATCCCGATCGCGACCCAGCTCGGATCGAGCGGCGCGCCGTCGGTCCCGAGCGAAAGGCTCCCGCGCGCGAGCCACGCCGCCAACAGCGCGCCAAGGATCCACGTCACGTTGCCGATCGCCGGCGCGAGCGCTGGGAAGAAGAAGCGGCCGGTGAGGTTCGCCACTGCTTGCATCTGGCCGGCGACGCAGATGAAGATCAGGTAGGGCATTGTCCAGCGCAGCAGGCGCAGCGTCTAA
>Ga0137325_1000211_pt1 | contig 13332 bp, 16 predicted proteins | sample EasRivERMZT469_2_FD_102294 | JGI IMG/M metagenome (GOLD analysis project Ga0137325, IMG submission 102294) | Soil microbial communities from meander-bound floodplain in the East River, Colorado, USA - East River MetaG ERMZT469_2 | ecosystem: Environmental > Terrestrial > Soil > Floodplain ...
AACGCATAAAATCACCTTAGAACAGTGGCCAGCATTCATCGCCTTGGGGGGTGACGCAAGTGATAATATCAAGGCAATACCAGGTGTTGGGGCCAAACGCGGGCTTGATATGATCCGTGATGGTTTCGACCCGTCATTGCGTGATCATAGGCGCCTACCTAGTGAGGTTAAGGCAAAATACGCTCGGTACCTAAATACTGAATCCTGGGCACGTATACGCACTGCCTACAAATTGGCGCTGATTCCAACAGATGCACGCGACGTAGGTAATGGTACGAAACAGGAATTATCTACTACTATTTTGCGTGTGCGTGATTATTGCGATAACAACACGCCCAAACAAAAAACGTCTGCTCGTCTAACTACGTTTTCGCGTTGGTGTGCTGACAACGATATGAACGAATTCTTAGAACGAAGGAGAGAAATACTGCAATGAGAAGCAAAACCCCATATGCCTCGCAACCTCATGGAGGTATAATTGTAAAGGTTGCAACGAAGTATTGGAAGCGGCTACCCCCTGGTGTGCGTGCTGTATATGACATTGACGACATGGTACAGGATGTTGTTGTGCGCGTCATTCAAGCCGCACCAAAGTTCGACACAAAACGCGGACTTGCCGGCAGTACGTTTGTGCAGTGTGTCGCGCAAAACGAATGTGCAACGATTGTTAATCGGTTCAACACGCAAAAACGCGCGCCGCAGGTAGTTGTTGCGTTAGACGAGGCACGTGCCGTCTCAGCGCGCGATTTTTACCTAGAATTTTCACAAAGAAAAGAACCCGTTGAGCACGTCGTACGCAATGCCTCTGTTGGTCTGCGCCGTGCATTGTCGGTAATGATTGAGCGCCACGAATTCAGGATATTACCTGATACGATGCTTGCTGAATTACGCGACTTGGTAAAGAGGTATGGCGCAACACACGACGACCTGCGCGAGGTATTCGCGTTGTGAATGTGCCATTGCTTGAGTGCGTGCGTTGCCGCAATCGCCATAGTGTTGAATCAATACTGAACGGTGACTACATACTCGAAACGTTTGTATGCGGTGTGTGCTATGCCACAATGCAACAGATGCCCTACTCACAATCCTGTTTCGGTAAATCTACCGACGTTACGCGCAAATTAAACGGCTACAACCCGAATGCCCGTGAGTGCCAATACGTCTGCCCCGACAGAAATGTATGCTCTATTGTTGTGATGGGCATTAGCAGGGAAAATTATGTTGCAAAACGAAAAGATACTTGACCTTGTCGGTCGCCGCAACCTACTTGGGCAGCTTGTCGCCCCTGAGGCAGTAAGTTCTCTCAATGAACAATTTATTGTGCCACCATTTTCGATTCTTGATGGTAGAGCGGGCTACTGGACGCAACGAAAGGCGGCATGGAACAAATTGCCATTCGATAGCGGCAAAGGGCGTCCGGCAAATCTACTCAAGTTTTCGTCGCAGCTAATCGCCGAATTCGGAAACGAGAAAAACAACGGCACTGGAATTTTTGATCCAGTATTGTGCGAGTTGATGTATACATGGCTCTGCCCTAAAAATGGACTTGTGATCGATCCATTCAGTGGCGGTTCTGTGCGTGGTGTTGTCGCAACGTATTTGGGCTATAGATACAAAGGTTGTGACTTGAGAAAAGAACAAATCGACGAAAATAGGAAACAGGCGGCGGCACTAGGACTTAAGCCTGAGTATTTCTGTTCTGACAGCCGCAGATTTGCCGCCGCCGTAAAATGTAAGGATGGGAATTTCATGTTTAGTTCTCCACCCTACTATAACCGTGAACACCATTGTGACTTACCCACCGACTTGAATAACAGTACAAGTTACGAACTCTACATAAAGGGGTACCGTGAGGTTATCGCTTCGGCTGTGAGTTGTCTTGAGATGGACAGTTTTGCGGCGTTCGAAGTCGCTGACAGCCGTGCAAAAAACGGGCTTGTACTGAATATTGTGGGGGCGACGATTGAAGCATTTGAATTGGCGGGTATGCACTTGTACAATCACATCATTCATATAAAACCTGTCATGACTGGACATGTGCGTGCCCCACGGATGTTTAACGCATCTCGTAAATTCTGTCCATTGCATGAAAATATTCTTGTCTTCGTGAAAGGTGATTGGAAGAAGGCGGTAGCAAAACTCAAATGAAATTGCAAACAGATGAATTTAAAGCGGCATTTAATGTCATTGATAATGTCTCGCCGCAGTCTATACTACCAAGCAGCCAAAATGTGCGGTTCGAATGTACGCAAGGCAAACTGAACATTGCGCTAACAGGCATCGAATTTTCTGAATCAAGTATCAAATTGCCTACTAATGGTACTGCAGATGCGTTCTTTGTCGACCGCCGTGTGGTTGGTGCTTTTCTGAATAATGCAAATGCCGAATCAATCGAATTGGCATACGATGATAGCGGTAAGCAAATTACGTTCCGTGCCGGCAGATCGAAAGTAACCGCGTCGGCAATAGAGCCGATTACCGGATATGCGAATTGGCGCAAAGATTCAAAGTACTCAACGATGGAAATATCTGCCAATCTGCGTCGTGTGTTGGGTACGTTTTCTGAATATGCCGCGCCAAGTGATTCTTCGTTGAGTCATCTATCGGCTGTTTACCTAATAGATGGTTTCGGTGTGATTGCAACGGATACGTTTGTACTTGCGGCATGCCTTGACAAACACATTGCAGGAACATTGCCAATACCTGCATCATTGGCCCGGCTTGTAAAGACTACCTCAGCGTCCGAAATAGTCTGTAACGCAAAAGTTGGCGCGGCTATACTCTACCCAAAATTGGGTTATGTTTATCAGGCAGTGAATTCAAACATCGAAAATTATCCACTCGCACAATTCAAAACACTTGTCGACCGTTCGGTAAAAGCAAAACCTGCATCGGTGTTCGATTACACGGACTTACGGCAAGGCATTGAATATATTGGAAATTTCCTATTCGGTGCCGAGTCAGAAGTGTTTGCGGAGTGTGTATGTACGCAAGGACAGCGTGAGGCCACACTGCAGGTGATCACACCGCGCATCAAGACGCAGCGAAAAGTGCCCGTTACAGCACGAATAACAAAATCATTCAAATGGCCGATATCAAAACTCAAATCGTGGTTGGAATTTGCAGACGGTAAAACAGCCGAAATTTCGGTTACACACGAACAAGGTATGAATTCGTTTGTGTTCAAATCTGACGATGGCTGTACGTATGCGCTCCTTATCGTAGAGGTTGAATAGACATTGCGTAATTTACTTGGTGCATTAGTTACAGATCAACGCCCATTCAAAACCAAGAAACGGCAAACTAAGGTTGCGGAACAATTGGGGTGTGCAGCCTGCCCATTAGACAAAATACAAGGACTCAACAAAGTAATAAACATTGACCGTATACGCGGCAAACGTGTGATGTTATGGGCACAATCACCGGGTGCGCGAGAAAACGAGGAAGGTTTAGAACTGGTTGGCGCCTCTGGGCAACTTCTTTGGAAAGAACTTTTGCCGTATGGCATAGAACGAAAACACGTGGACCTTCAAAACGTGATTCGATGCAGACCATTAGGCATTGATGGTATCGAGCATACTCCTACGAAAAAGGAATTACGTTGTTGTTCTGTCTATAACACCGAGGCCTTACTAAAGAATGACGGCAAAGCATGTGTACACGTCATATTAGGTAAGGTTGCGGCGGATCAACTATTACCCAAGGTTAAACGCACAGGGTCTATTTTTTGGCACGAACAGTGGAACGCCTATGTTGTACTTGTCGACCACCCATCGTTCATACTGCGTTCAGGAGGTACAAAGGCAGGATGGATATACTACAAGCTCAGAGACCAATTCCGTGCTGTAAGAACCATACTCGATCACCCTGGTAGGTGGGGTTACGTCAAGGCGCAGAATTATGGTGCGGTATCAGACATGCGCCAGATGGCGGAACTCAAACAAACAATCTATAAAGAGGCAAAAACAGGTAGACGTGTTGGTGTTGATTTTGAAGATGGCATAGTTGATGGTAAACATGTTGTTCTGAGTGTGGCATTTTCGTGGGGTGTGTTAGACAACGACGGCGTATTTAAAGGTGGCGCAAGATCGGTTGTCCTCAACCACCCACAGGCAAAACATGTGCCAGGTGTGCTGCCTAAGTTGTTGTCCGAGATAAAGGCAATACTATCAGATGGTGCGGTGCGTAAAGTGTTGCAGCATGGTTCATCCGACTGTACAGATTCGCTTGAGTTGTTAGGGTGCCAAATCGAGGGTTATGACTATGATGTGCAATACGCGACGTATCTAAAACACCCACATTTACGGAGTTACTCGTTAAACTCAATTGCCAATAATTTCTTCCCAGAATTTGGTGATTACAAAACTATGGCAACTCCGTATCACGGTAACTTTGCGTTAATGCCTTTAGACTTACTTGTAACCTATAACTGTGCGGACGCCGATCTTACAAAGCGTGCCGAATTAAAGACAAGTACGGGCATGAATATGCCTTTGTTGCAGGTGTACATACGTGTTGCGTTCACACTCGCGCGCATGGAGAAGGTAGGGCCTATAGTCGATGCCGAGAATTTGGCGCGTGCTGAGAAACTGATACCTGACGAGATAAAGAAAATTGACCATAAGTTGCGCGTCATTGCCGGGCGGGCAGATTTTGATCCTGGTAAAAACCAACAGGTGGCATGGTTATTGTTCGATAAACTTAAACTACCAAAGCCTATTGACAAGCGTGGTGTTGAAACTCGCAGTACTGCAAAGGGCGTGCTTGAAACACTCACACTGACGCAAAAGAGTGCCGCGCCTAAATTAATGACAATGAAGCGCAAGCTGGAGAAAATACGCACAACGTATATTTCAGGCTATAAACGTGCGTTGCAGACACCTAGGCGCATGATACTTTCATATTGGTGGCTGACTGGTGCCGTCACAGGTAGGTTGCGCAGTAGTGGTAGGGACGAAGAAGGCGTGGATAAAGGTGGCATGAATCTTCAAAACTTGCACGGCAATAGTTTCATCAAAAACATTCTTGTTTCAGATCCAAATTGGCGGATTGCGTACGATGGCAATAGTAAGCAAACAGATAAGTAAACTTCGTATATTTTTAATGTTTGACTATTGCCTCCACCCAGAGACAATGGTAGAAACACTTTGTGGTCCTAAAGCCATATCTAAATTGGTTATAGGAGAGAAGGTGCTCACATGTAGGAATGGCCGGATAAGTCACGGCAAAGTTTCAAAGGCGATCAAAGTAAAATACCTACCCGCATACAGGCTGACATTTGATAATGGGGAGTCGGTAATAGCCTCAAGTGATCACAAGTGGCCCACAAATGTAATGTACGTCAAAGATAGGGAACGCGCAATAGTAGCAAAAACTACTACAGAACTCCTTGTCGGAGAAAGCATGGTACCCTGTAAAACATCCTATGCTGGCCCTAGTAAATATCCTACATGGTACTCCTATTGTGCTGCGGAGTATGTGTACAAACATGAATTGGTTGCTGACGCCTTTTTGGGACCACGGCCCGCTGGTTGCCACATCCACCATAAGGACGAGAACAAAAATAATTACAGTCCAGAAAATTTGGAGTATGTAGATGCAAGCGAACACCTAAGCAAGCACTCCAAAGAAAATTACCGCAGACAGGATCATACATTCAGGATTGAACGGCTGAGAATAGGACAATCGCACAAATCAATCGACGGCGAGGACAATCCTAATGCAAAGCTATCAGACAACGATGTGCGTAAGATGAGGCGATTGTTTTCTAACGGCAGTACGATAAATGAACTTATTGGCAAATTTGGCGTGTGCGGGACGCATATTAAGGATATCGTCTACAACAGAAAACGATTGCTGTTAGAAAACCACAAGCTGGTTAAAAAGGAATATCTAGGCCCCCAGCCGATGTATTCAATAACAGTCGAGCCGGATCACAATTATGTCTTGTCTTGCGGTGTTGTTACCTACAATAGCCAAAATGAACTCCGGCATCTAGCCGAGTTGTCGGGTGATCCATTATTAATCAAACAATTCAATTCCGGTATCGACATACATTGTCTTGTTGGCAACAAACTTACTGGTTGGCCAATCGAAAAGATACGTGACGATGAAGAGATACGGCGATTGATAAAAAACTTCCACTTTTCGATTGTGAACGGTGTCTCCAAAGAGGGTCTGTTAACGTACATGATATCAAAGGGGGTGAAAACAACCAAGGAAAAGTGTGATGAATTATACGACAAGTATTTTGCGGAATACAAAGGTGTAAAACGTTATTGTGATAAACACCGTGTGATTGGCGAATCGGGCGATGTTGTAGAAACACTCTTTGGATTCAAACACCGAATTTCATTTGGGCACAAAGAGGGGCGCAGCCCTGGTAATCAAGCAATCAACATGCCTATTCAAGGCTCCGCGCATCAAATGATACTGCTTGCATTGGCGTTGCTTGATATCGAACCAATGCATTACTGCTATCTCGACGAGCCTATCATGGAAATTCATGATGCTTTGAATTTCGTTTGCGAATTCAGACACCTACAAGAGGCATACGAACAAGGCAAGGCACTGATGGAGCATTCTGTTGTTACTTATTCACTAAAACATTTTAACCTAAAATTTCGTATACCGTTCGAAGTTGACGCCAAAGTTGGTTTCTGTTTAGGCAGTCTGATAAAGTACAAAGGTGAACCAATGGATGTTGTACTAGATAAGTGGCGCGCCTACCATAAAAAAGTGGATGTTGAAGCCTTACAAAAACTGATTCCTGCAACAGTATAATCTTGTTTTACTAAAAAATGAAACAATCTCCTAAGAAAAAAGCCGATGATACGCTTGAAAGATTATTAAACAGTATTGACTTCACACCCGAGACAGTTGCCCCTGCCGCCGCAGAAAATACACTGTTGTTTCGTGACGCGGCATTATACCGTGCCGCTGTGTACGGTGAACGCGCACAAGCAGATTTGGACTTTGAACGTGCCCGCGCAACACGTGCTCTCGAAATACGCAATGAGTACCGCGCGGCAGGCGAAAAGGGCACAGAGAAATTATTCGAGGAGTTACTACTTGTTGACGATACATTGCTTGAGTTGCGCGAAAAACTTATGCAGGCGGATGTAGCAAACGAGTTGAGCAAATCGGTGTTAGAAATTTTCCGTATGCGCCGAGACTGCTTGCAGATTGTACAACAGGTTGTAGGGGCGGAAAATGCAATGAGCAAAATTGCTGAGTCTGAACGCGAGAAACTTCTGGAAAAGAAACAAAAATTGTACGACAGATATTCCGGGCTAAAACAACAGTCAAAGTAAATTAAGATGCCAGAGTATTTAATCTACGCTTTGATAGGTATTGCTATCGTCATTGTGGCAATAATTGTCGGTGCAAAATGGGGTACGAAAATAGTAGCCCGTGAGTGGTACAGAGAAAAACTACGATTCCTGGCGCGTTTTGACGATAACGATAAAACCGAAAACTGAAAGGAAAAACAAAAAGCCAAATGTCATGGAAAGATAATTACAAGCGGCGCAGCAAAGAACTTACAAGCGGCGGCCGTTTCAAGGTCGTTGATGGTGAAAACGACATGCGCATCATGCCAAACAAACTTTGTTGGGATGCTAAACGCAAGGTGTGGGACACAACAAAGTTTCCACCCAGTGAAGAGGTGCGAATGCACTATAGTGTTGGTCCTGATAAGCGCGCCCAAATATGCGGCAAAAAGTTGAATTACGATTCCCTTGTGTGGGAAGGCAAATGCTGGTTGTGTGATCAAAAGATACCTGAACTGTCGCGACACCCTAGCAAGGCACAAATGGTAGAAGACATGAGTGCTACTGACCAACTCCTGTTACAGGTCGCACCAATTTCAAACGGGGCAATGCTTGCACCAAAACCATTCTGGATATCTTCACGGCGTCTGCACCGTGAGTTGCTGAATGCGTTGTGGTCCTCAAAGCGTTCGTATGATAGTCCGACAAAGGGACACAACATTACAATTACTGTAACCGGTACGGGCATGCAAAAGGAATTCAAACTCGATTGGGAAGATGAACCATCAAAGGTTGCTCCTAACATACTTGCCGGTATTAAGCCATTTTCTGAAATCATTGGCAAATATAATGAGGCAGCACAACGCGCCGCATTTGCTGGTGAATCAGTAGAAGCCGAGGAGGAAGACGCTGACGGCGAATACGATGATCCAGACACGAACGCAGACACAGACAGCGAAGGCTACGACGATGACGATGTTCCTAACGATGAAGACGTAACCGTTGACGAGGAAGCGTTGGATGACGAGGAACCGAGTGAACACGACGAGCCTGCAGACGACGCAGACGAAGATGTGGCCGACGAGGATGACTCTGAACCTCCTGAAGCTGACGAAGACTATGACCCAGAGCCGGAACCCGTACGGCGTAAGACTCGGCCGGCACCGGCAGCAACACGCAAGCCTGTAAAACGCCCACCCCCAACACAGACGACAAGGAGACCGCCACCACCGGCAAAGAAAACAAAGCCGAGGCGTTAGATGGCAAAAAAGCGGGCGATAACAGAAGCGAATATTGATCTAATACGGAAACGCCTGCAACATGTGGCGTTTGAAAAACAACCCGATGTGTGGCTTGATACTGCTAATCCTGAATTGAATAACGTATTGGGCCACACAGATAAAGGTTTACCATTCGGGCGCCTATTTGAATTCTCCGGCCTAGAGTCTGCCGGAAAAACCGCATTGACGCTAACACTAGCCGCGTTAGCTCAGTCACAGGGCGCAGTGGTTATTTGGATTGATCTTGAATCGAGTTTCGATACAAATTGGGCAACTGTGCGCGGTTTGGACTGCGATAAGGCACTTGTGTTGCGTCCGTATGTGGGAACATTTGGCAAAGAAACGGCGCCACGGTTGATAACATGTCAGGAATTGTTGAGTGAGGCAGAGGCGGTATTTTTACAACTCAACGATCCTGGCATCAGTAAAGTGTTTCTAGCTGTGGATTCATTAGCAAGTTTAGCAACTGACGATGAATTCGCAGCGGGACTCGACGAACAAAACTTGGCAACAACAATGGCACTGCCAAAGTTTATCAGCCGTTGGTTGCGTCGTTGGATTGGGTATGCCCACGCACACAACATCATGATCGTACTCATCAACCAATTGCGTCAAAACCCAATGGCGCGTTTTCAGGATCCTTGGTATACACCAGGGGGTAACGGCCCAAGATTCTTTTCTCACGTTAGATCACGTATCCGCCGAGTTGGCAAGCCTGACGCAAAAGGTACGATACAGGGGATACTCCGTAATGTAAAGAACAAGGTGGGTGGTGAGGAAGGTGCGCAGATTGGCTATCGCATTTTCAAAGATGGTGGTATCGAATTCGTTCCTGTCTCGAAAATAAAAGGTGGTGACGATAAGTGAGTCAGGAAATACTTTCGCTGTCTTTACGGCCAAACTCATTAGATGAGTTGGTGGGGCAGAAACAACTCGTTGCCTCTATACGCCAGCAGATGGCAGAACGCCCACCGCGTGCATTTCTTTTCCATGGAGGTACGGGGTCTGGTAAGTCGTCAATTGCCCGTATATTTGCGTTGAGTTTCCAATGTACACACCAAAAGGTATTCGGTACGCCGTGTACGGATTGCATATCACGCAACACAGAATTTGCAATACACAACGTTAACGCGAGTGAGATTAACGGTGTCGAGGAAATAGGAAGGGTGGCGCAGTTCTCAAGATTCAAACCACAACCACCAAGTATCAAGCGTGTAATTATCCTAGATGAGGCTCAGCGTGTCTCGACTCCGGCGCAAAACCTTTTACTTGACTATTTTGAGAATACGCCGGAGTATGTTGTGTGGATCATTTGCACAACAGAGCCAAGCAAACTACTACAAACACTTCGGCGCAGGTGCATGAGTTACCAATTAAAACCACTTTCGATACAGGGTAGAGAATTTCTGTTGAAGAAAGCCGCAAAGACGGCAAACATTAAACGCCCGATCGGAGAATTGATTGAAGCGGCAATCAATGGTCATGTCTCATCACCAGCACTGTTATTGATGTCACTTGAGAAGTACAACGCCGGGCATAGTGCTCAAGATGCCGTGGCGGGCACAGACCCATCGAACACAGATACTCTCCGCATTTGTAAGGCTGTGACATCTGGTAATTGGAATGATCTTAAGAAATTCCTAAGCGATGCGCAGAACGAAGAGTCACGCTGGATACAATCGTCAGTAGGTGGATGGTTGAAAGGCATACTCATGCGTGAGACAGATCTAAAACGTAGGCAGATGGTTGCAAAGTCGCTTACTGAGTTGATGGGTAATGCCCCGTATGACAACGCCAGCTTGATGTTATGGCTGTTTGGGCATTTACATACAATCTGTGAGAGATTCAAGACGTGAAAATTTTCAATTACAGAATTCGCATCGTCGACCTGGTAATTTGTATGCTCGCGTTTGTGATTGCGTTTGCAGTTGTTGGGTTCTTACTCAGCCAGGTAGCGGCCGCGCGTTTTATTATGTCTTGTATTGTGGCATGGTCATTTGTATTTGTGTTGATAGGAGTATTGCGGGCTTTACCCCGTTCAAGAAGGAACGGATGGGTAAATGAAAAATTTTGTGTTTCCTGCCACATGGTTTTTCATGTGGGTTTGTATTGCATTTATAACGGTATTTGTAACTTATGGCTTATGGGCGTGTAGGTATAGTGAAACCGTATAACTACATCCGCAGAAACGACAAGGGGATAGGAGGAACTGAGGTATTCGGTACGGAAGAAGTAGAGATTATTACTTGGGCCGATTTCGACGTTAGCCGAGATGGAAAGATATGGTTTTCACTTGCTTGGACGCCAGTGCATTATGAATAATACGCCTGTTTCCTGTTTGCCTAAAAGGATTGACTAAAAATGAATGCATTTGGACCGCGCACTTTATTAGTAGCCGTTGCTCTACACGCATTAATACAACGGCAATGGCCTGCTTATTTAAAGGACAAAGCCCTGGCCGAAGTAATAGCAAATGGTGCGGTGCTGATTGCTGATGCCGTATTGGACAAAATGGGCAAAGTTGACGAAACATGAATATTGTAGAACCCTACGCACGAATGATGGATGTGCCAGACCATGAGGCGGGCATCAAACTTCTTAAGAAAATTGAATGGTGCGGACGTATTTCGCATCGTTCAGAAGATGCACAAACGGATGACTCCTGGCAACGTTTCATTAAGGCGGTTGTACTTGAGCATGGTGATTGGTCGATAGTCGAACACGCGTCTGCCACTGTAGACATGTTGGTAGATCGCGGGATTACACATGAGGTAGTCAGGCATAGGTTATTTTCTTTTACCCAGCAAAGCACAAGATTCATAAATCACGAAAAGAAGATGCCGCCAAGTTTTATATACCCAGACCCGGACAATTGGGAGGGATATGTAGATGATCCCGATTGGTGTGCAACTATTGTGGCGTGTGAGGATGAATACCGTAATAAGGTGTCAAGCGGTAAATGGAGTCCGCAGATAGCTCGTTCGGTATTTCCAAACGCTCTTGCCTCACGTATTGTAATTACCGGTAACCTCAGAAATTGGAGGCATCTGTTTATTATGCGTTGTACAAAAGAAACCCACCCACAAATGAGGCAGGTTACTATTCCACTGCTTGATGAATTCAAATCAAAAATACCGATCCTATATGACGACATCGAACCCATGCTGAAACAGTCAGAGTCTATGAAGAAAATGAGGTAATGGATGCCACTTAAGAAGGGCTACCTATTGATGTGCATATTTTCGAAGCAACATTCCTTTATAAGGTCGCCAATCTGGTAGAAAGGCGTGTTAAATTCCTTCGCAAGATCAAGCAGGAAAATGCTTGTTATTGGGAACGCGACCACAATGCTAAAGAGTGGCGTATTAAAACCGGTTCTGTAGTGGATTAAATGTCTAAATTGAAAAAATTGCTTACACGCCATGAGGGCGAACGCATTTTTGTTTACGACGACGCCACGGGGAAACCAATCAAAGCTGGTTATACCTGTGTTGGGCATCCTACTATTGGTTGTGGGTAGAAACTTACACAGTGTGGGCGTCTCTTGCGATGAAATTGATTTATTGTTGGAGAATGACGTACAACAGGCCATGGCAGCGGCAAAGGCGTTAGGTTACAATACTAACGAAATTAGTTATATTCGTTGGGTGGTAATTGTTAACATGGCATTCAATTTGGGACAGACTCGTTTTGCAAAATTCAAAAAATTCCATGCTGCCGTTATGCGACTTGATTTTCAGACTGCGGCTAATGAAATGCTTAATAGCGCGTGGGCAAAACAAGTTGGTAGCCGCGCCCAGGAACTTAGTGAAATGATGCGTAGGAATGAATGGCCGGAGTGGCTCCAAAAGGAGGGAGATTGAATAATGAAAAATGACGAAGTACCAGAAGGTTGCAGTCAGCCAAATCGCGTGTGGTTGACGTATGGCCGAAAGGTCAATTTAGGCAACTATGAATCTGTTGACATCAGTATGGGCATGTCAACAGACTTAGAACCGGGTGAAAGTGTGCGTGACGCAATAACACGCTGTGGTAAAGAGATTATTCCTGTCGTTAAAGGCCATGTGCAAAAGTTGCGCGACGACAAACGATGAATGCCTAAAAAACAAAAACAGATCGACGTTGTTATGGCGAATCGTCAAACTACCGTGCTGCTGCATATGACGAGCGCCAACGACAGTGCAAGTCTGAATCGATTATTCCGTTATAGATCGCCAAACCCACGTGCGTATAACTCGTATGTCAACATGATGTATAACGGCAGAGTTGCAACAGGTCTGTTTTTGGAAATGAAGGATACACAAAAGAAATTTGCCTTTAATATCGACGACCGGCGTAAGATGCCAACATTCACTCAGATGCCAGAACGCTTGGCTGCCAAGGCACGCGATTATCAAATCAATGCCGTTACTGCAATGCGATTAAATTCAAATTGTGGTGGTATTATTCTGGCTGCAACGGGAACCGGAAAAACATTTACAACGGGTGTGTACTTTTCGATGCTACAGGGATCTGCCTGTATGATTGTTGACGAACTGACATTGCTCGAACAAGCAAGATTGGAGTTGGAAGGTACCCTACTGGAAAAGGTAGGCACTGCTGGCGATTCTAAATTCGAACCTGCGCGTATAACGGTGGCTACGGCACAAACATTGCTACGCCACGCTAACGATCCAAAATTTATAAAATGGTACAAGACTTTGGATGTGCTTGTGATCGACGAGGTACACGTTGCGATGAACAGGCGTAGTATTAGTATCGTCTCTACAATTGCCCCTAAG
>Ga0137325_1000212_pt1 | contig 13322 bp, 16 predicted proteins | sample EasRivERMZT469_2_FD_102294 | JGI IMG/M metagenome (GOLD analysis project Ga0137325, IMG submission 102294) | Soil microbial communities from meander-bound floodplain in the East River, Colorado, USA - East River MetaG ERMZT469_2 | ecosystem: Environmental > Terrestrial > Soil > Floodplain ...
GAGGGCGCAGGCCCCCACCGTCCCCGCCAGCGCGACAGCCGCGCGGGGGCCCTCTCCGCGCACGAAGACCACCGCCAGGCACGAGGCGGTCAGCAGGAACGCCGCTGCCAGCAGATCCGACCGCCCCGAAATCGGGGCCAGCGCCTCCAGGACAATCGGATGCACCGAGAAGAGCAGGGCGGTGAGCAACGCCGTCCGACGGCGATGGAAGAGCAGCGTCACCAGCCAGAAGACGAGCAGGGTGTTGATCGCGTGGAGCAGGAGCGCGGTGGCATGCATTCCCGCGGGGCCCGATCCGAAGAGTCGCGCGTCGAGCACGAGGCTGGCGATCGTGACGGGGCGGTACAGCTCGTTGAGCGTCGCTTCGGGAGCGGAGCCCCAGTACCGCCTAAAGAACGTCTCGCGCGCCGGCAGGCGCCCCTCGAGCAGGTCGGCGTTGCCACCGAGCAGGAGGTGGTCGTCGAAGACGGGAGGGTGCCCGATGATGGGAGAGCCGACAGCGAGCGGGATCGCGATCAGCAGCGCGATCGCCAGTCCCGACGAGCGCCACCCATGGCGATCCATGGGACTAGTGTCCCGTTTCCGCTAGATCCCGGGCGCCTCGCCCGACTTTCGCACGGTGATGGTGCGCACCGCGACCGGCCGGATCGGCCGGTAGTACGGCGGCTCCTTCTGTCCCGTCGTCGGAATGCTCTCCAGCGCCGCAAGGACCTCTTCCCCCTTGCTCAGCTGGCCGAAGATGGAGAGCCCGCCGTCGTACTGAGGGATCGGGGAGAGCGTGATCACGAACTGCGAGCTGCTGTCGAGGTCAGCGCCGCCCAGCCTGATCATCGACAGGGTCCCGCGCTGGTGCTTGACCGTGGGCGCGATCTCCAGGTCGAGGAGGTAGGGGGGGAAGTCCTTGCCGGTCAGGGTGAGATCGCCACCGCGCAGCTCGACCCCCTTGATGATCTGGTGCAGCGTCGTCCCCTCGTAGTAGCCCTGGTAGGAGAGGTTGTAGAAGTTCTGCACGTGCTTCGGCGCCAGGTCGGAGCGCAGGTCGAACTCCATCGACCCGTAGTCGGTCTCGAGGGTCGCCACGTACTTCGCCGCAGGGTCGAACTTCGGGATGACCTTCACGGTGAAGGTGTTGGAGACGAGCCCCATGCCCTGCCAGCGGATCGAATACGTCCCCGGCGTCATGGGCGTGCGCGCGAGCGGAACGACATCGAGGGTTCTTCCGAAGAACGCCTGCGGCCCGATGACGGTGGGCTGCTGCTTCTTGTCCAGCGTCTGCGTTTTCACGCCCACGGCGTCCCCGCCCTGCCGCTCGATGACGAATCCACCGGCGAGATCGACCCCCTGGTCGTTGCTCCAGGGGGAGGTTCCTTCGTTCGCGATGGAGATGCGCATTGTGATCGGCTCGCCGGCGTAGGCGAAGGCCGGTCCGGGCGGGCCGAAGAAATCGAGCCGGGCGACCAGACCGCCGCCCGGCTCCGCTGCGGTGGCGCCGGGCGTCGCGGCGCAGGCGGCCAGCACGAGAGCCGCGGCTCCGAGTCCCCATCGTGTACGCGTCGTCATTATCGGATTCCTCCCCATCGTCATGATTGAAGTTCCCGCGCGGGTGTGTGCGCCGCTGCGGCGACATGGACCGCTTCCGCTCCGGATGCCAGCAGGATACGCGCGCATTCTCTCACTGTTGCTCCCGTCGTCACCACGTCGTCCACCAGCAGAATCGCCTTCCCCTCGAGGCGCGCCCGCACGGTCATGTGCGGCGGCACCGCGAACGCCCGGCGGACGTTGGCGACGCGCCCGCGCCGATCGCGCCCCGTCTGCGAGGGGGTGAACCGCACCCTGACAAGCGCGCCGCAGCGCAGCGGCCGTCCGAGCGCCCTGGCTATCGGCCTGCCGATCCGCTCCGCCTGGTTGTAGCCTCGAGCCCACTTCCGTCTCCAGTGCAACGGGACGGGGACGACCAGGTCCACGCGCACCGGGCGCGCCAGGAGCCTTCGGGCCAGACGGTCGCCCAGCAGCGTTCCCGCGCGCGGCAGCGCGTTGAACTTGAGACTGCGGACGATGCCGGCGAGCCGTCCCTCGTAGCGTCCCAGGACCGTGATGGAGGAGATGGCGCGCCCCCCGAAGGGGTGCGCGGGGACTTCTTCGACCTCGGTCCAGCAGGGAAGGCACACCCCTGCCTCATGACGCCCCAGCGGCCCATCGCACACCGGGCATGCCGCCGGGAGCGCAGCGCCTGCGAGCGCCGCGCACGCGGAAGCGATCGAATCCGCCGCTACTGTGATGGGCCGCGGGATCATAGCACCCCTGCTTCCATGAGGGCCGGCGCGCAGGCCGGAATCGGGAGGGATCAGGCCGTCCTGCTGTACACGGGGCCGGTGCTGAGCTTGAGGTCCTCGAGGGTCGCGTCCTCGCGGAAATCGAGCGTCACGCGGTTCCACTCACCGCACCCCTCGCAGCGATCCACCCATCGCGGGTAGATGCGCTGGCAGGACTGGCATCTGTAGCTCAGGACGAGATGATCCTGGTCATGGATCACGTGACGGTAGGCCTCGGCCGCGGCCTGGAACTCGTGCCGGCGCTCGTACGCGTAGCCAAGGTGGGCGTGCAGGATGGGGCTCCCTTTCGACCGGTCCATACGGCCCGCGCGGTCGACGAGCGCGCGCAGCTCGCGGAGAGCCTCGTCGATCATCTCGAGTCTCAGATAGAGCTTCGCGAGGAGGAAGCGCGGCAGGAAGTCACGCTGAGCGGTGGAAGCAGCTTCCTGAAGGACGCTGATCGCTCCCTCCGGGTCCTCGGCCGCGAGGAACTGCTCCTCGATCCGGGCAAGGAACGCGGGGGACGACGTCTGCTTGAAGCCGCTCGACCAGACCTTGACGGCGTCCTCGTCGAGCCCCTGCCCGGCGAGGATCTCTCCGAGCTTCATCTGGGCCGGGACGAAGGCGGGAGCGGAGCGCGCAATCTTGCGCAGGGCGTTGAGCCCCTCGCGCTCCCGTCCCTCGCGCGCCATGGCGCAGGCCATCTCGTAGCGGATCCCGATACCGTGCAGCCGCTCCGCCGCCAGCTTGCCGGGGTCGTTCTCGACCATCCCCTCGATCCGGCCCTGCAGTTGCCACGCCCTGTCCCAGTCTCCCTCCTCGATGGCGTAGCGTCGCAGGGAGCGGAACGCCGACAGGGCTCTCTTCGGCCTGAGCTGGATGATGCGGTCCAGCACGACCTTCCCTTTGCCGACCTCACCCAGGGCCTCGTAATCCTTGACCAGCTCGTAGAGAGGCTCGAGCGCCTTCTCCTGGAGACGGTGAGCCCGTTTGTGAAGGTCCACCGCCTCGCCCGCCCTGCCGAGGCTGCGCAGGACCGCGCCTCCTTTGAGGAGCGCCATGATGTGATCGGGGTTCCGGGCCAGGATCACCTTGAAATGATGGAGCGCCCGCTCTTCGCGTCCTTCGAGCACCGCCTCGATGCCCCGGTTGTAGATCTCGTCCACGGCCCGCCCCGCGCCGCGCCCCTGAAGGATGCGCAGACGGTCCAGGAGCCCCGCCGAGCCGCGCAGCAGGGATCCCACCACGAAGCTGAGCACACCGGCCAGGAACGCCCCGAGGAGGACGGTCCAGAGGGGAACATCGCGCGAGGGGGTGAGCCGGAAGTCCTGCTCGAGGAGCTGCGTGTTCTGGTACGCCAGCCCCGCGAGAAAGGCGACGAGGACGAGGGACGTGAGGATCGCGAGGAAGGTCCTGATCTGCATGGCCAGTCACGAGGGAGCGGCCGAAGCGGTCAATAGGACTGTTTCCGGCCAGCGCCGTGCTGATCAGAATATTTCAAAGCGCGCTAGTCGGCAACTTCCTCGTGAACCCCCGCCTCAATCCGCTGCTGGCAGGGGACGCAGTGCCGCGCCCAGGGGACCGCGTCGAGCCGTTTCTTGGCGATCTTCTCCGAGCATTCCTCGCAGACCCCGAAACCATCGTCCTCGAGACGCTCGAGCGCCTGCTCGACCTCATCGAGGATGACCCGCTCGGCGTTGCTGAGCGAATAGAGGAACTCCTTCGTGTAGGAGCTGGATGCCTTGTCGGCGAGATCCTGCGTCCCCCCCTCGTCGGATTCCATTCCGTACGAGCGGTTCTTGATATAGGCAGTCGTCAGCTCCTGCCGCTTCTCGGAGAGCTTCTTCTTGTAGGTTTCGCGAGTTTTCTTGTCCATTTCCTTTCATTCCTCCTGCCGGAGCCCTCGGGCTACCGGTGGTAGCGGGTTCCGTTGATGATGCTCAGAGCCCGGTAGATCTGTTCCGCCGCCACGAGTCGTGCCATTTCGTGCGTGAGCGTCATCCGCGACAGCGAGAGCGTTTGATCGGCTGTGCGCCGCGTCTCGTCATCGACACCGAGGTGGCCGCCGATGATGAACGTCATCCCTTTTGCCGAGCCATTCATCCTCGACTGGAGGAGCCCGGCAAACCCATCCGACGATAATTCACGCCCCGCGACGTCGAGCAGAACCCGCTCGTGCCCCGGAGCGACGGCCTCGCGGATCCGGCGCCCCTCCTTGAGGAGGCTTTCCGCGACCGCGTGTCGATCGGTGGCGCTTTCCTCCCGGACCTCCGTGACAGAAACGGGACAGTACCGGCCGATGCGCTCGATGTAGCGCTCCAGCGCGGCATGGATGTTCCCGTCACGGGTCCGGCCGACCCAGAGGAGGCTGAGCTTCACGGCCCCCTCCACGGCCGGCCGGCTCGAGCGGCGCAAAACCGCTCCGCATGCGGCGAAACGGTGTGTGGGCCGTCTTCGACCCCCCGGGAGAAAGCAGACAATCTAGTCGGCGATGCTCTGTTTGTCAAAGAATCGGACGCGTGTCCGAAGCAGGATTTCCGGCCGGGCCGGGCCCCGGAATCCCCGCGGGTGCGGCGGGGTCGAGGCGCGGGGCATCGGACCATAACTTCTCCAGACTGTAGTAGTTACGCGTCTCCTCGAGGAAGACGTGCACCACGAAGTCCACGAAATCCATGAGGATCCATTCCGCGGCATCATAGCCCTCGATGTGATTGGGTGGGACACCCGCGCTCTTGAGGACTTCCTCGATGCGGTCGGCGATGGCCTGCACCTGCCGTGTGTTTCGCCCGTGGCAGACGATGAAGTAGTCGGTGATGCTGCCGAGCTCGCGCAGATCGAGCACCACGGGGCGCTCCGCTTTCTTCTCGATCGCAGCTTCCACGGCGCGGACCCAGGAGTGGCTCACAGAGTCATGCCTCGTCTCCCTCAGGACGACCGGCGTAAAGTCCGTTCTTGTGGATGTACTCCTCAACCGCAGGGGGAACAAGGTCGTTCACGGAGAGATTCCTCCGGATGCGATCCCTGATGATCGTCGAAGAGACCTCGTCGGGAGGACCCTTCAGGATCCCCACGGTCCCGGCGCGGCCCGGCGCGTCGGTCGAGATGCGCGATCGGATCCAGTCGGGGAGCCGCTTTGCGATGGCGTCCTCGTCGAAGGGGCGTCTGGGGTAGGCGAGGACTCCCGCGGAGTCCAGAAGCTCGCCGCAGTCCCTCCATGTCTCGATCTCGACGAGAGAATCCGTGCCCATGATCAGGGCCACCTGCGTGCCCGCGCTCCTGAAGTGTCGCACCGTATTGATCGTGAACGACGGCTCTTCGCGGAGCACCTCGTAGGAGGACACGCCGAGCGATGGCTCGCCCGCGGTGGCGAGGGCCGCCAGCGCGAAGCGATGGAACGGGTCCGTCATCGTCGCGCCGGTCTTGTGCGGAGGCTGCCGCGCGGGGACGAGCATGACGCGCGACAGACCGGCCGCCAGCGCCGCGCGCGCGATGCGCACGTGCCCCGCGTGGACCGGATCGAACGAGCCTCCCAGCAGGCCGACGATCATGAGGTCTCTTCCGCGGAGCGCGCCGGATCGGCGGGGTCCGCGCCCTGCGGCGTCTCGCTCAGGAGTCGCGCCGTACTGGTCACGAGATCCCTGATGTGCTCGCCCGTGACGGCCGAGATCGCGATGAACCCCAGGCCCTTCGCCTCGCAATGACGCCGCAGCGCCGCGAGGCGTTCGTGATCCTCTTCCGAGACGAGCGTGTCGATCTTGGTGGCCACGACCAGACGCCGCTTGTCGCTGAGACGCCCGGGCGCCAGAGCCAGCTCCTTCTCCACGATGTCGAAGCGCTCGACAGGGCCTGGCTCCGCGTCGGGGGAGACTTCCACCAGGTGCAAAAGGACGCGCGTGCGCTCGACGTGGCGCAGGAACTGCGTGCCGAGACCCGCGCCGTGGGACGCTCCTTCGATGAGGCCAGGGATGTCCGCCACGATGTAGGAGAGGGCTTCGTCGACGACGACGTGCCCCAGGTGCGGGGTGAGGGTCGTGAACGGATATCCGGCGATCTTCGGCTGCGCATCGGAGATCCTGGAAATCAGCGTGGACTTCCCCGCGTTGGGGAACCCCACCAGCCCCACGTCGGCCAGCAGCTTGAGCTCCAGCACGAACGAGCGTTCCTCGGCCGGCCCCCCCGATTCCACCCGTCGGGGCGCCTGGTTCGTGGAGGTTGCGAAACGCGCGTTCCCGCGCCCGCCACGCCCGCCGCGCGCCGCAAGAAAGCGTTCGCCGGGGAGACGAAGATCGGCGAGCACCTCGCCGGTGTCGGCGTCGCGCACGAGGGTGCCGGGTGGCACCTTCACGACGCGATCCTCGCCGCTGCGCCCGCGCTTGTTCGCGCCTTCTCCGTGCCTCCCGCGCTCCGCCTGGAAGAGGCGTTCGTAGCGGAACGAGACGAGCGTCGACATCCCCTGCTCGGCCTCGATGAACACCGACCCGCCGTCGCCGCCGTCGCCGCCATCGGGCCCGCCTCGCGGGACGAACTTCTCCCGTCGGAAGGAGAGGCATCCGTGGCCGCCAGCTCCCGAGGTGATGGTGATGCGCGCGTGATCGACGAACTGGGGGCTGGTCATGGAATAGAGGGAATCACGGAATCCGGCATCGCACACCGAAGTCGCGGGCGATGCACCGCCGCGCAGGGCGAAGGTGCTGGCGGTCAAGCGCTGGGCAGGATGCTGACGAAGCGCCCCTTGCGTCCCTTGTCCTGATAGCGCACCACACCGGTGATCATAGCGAACAGAGTGTCGTCCTTGCCGCGACCGACGTTGAGTCCGGGCTTGATGCGCGTGCCGCGCTGGCGCACGAGGATCGACCCGCCGTTGACCTGCTGGCCGCCGAACCGCTTGACTCCCAGCCTCTGGGAATTGCTGTCGCGGCCGTTTCTGGAGCTGCCGCCCGCTTTCTTGTGAGCCATGGAGTCCTCTGTTATTTCCCGGTCTGGATCGCGTCGATCCGCAGGGTCGTATGGAGGGCGCGGTGCCCTTTGGTCCGCCGGTACTGCTTGGTCCGCTTCTTCTTGAAGACGATGACCTTCTTGCCCTTCGTCTCCGAGACGACCGTCGCCTTGACGGTGGCCCCTTCGACGATCGGCGAGCCGATCGTGAGGGTCTTCTTGGAGCGAACGAGCAGAACGCGCTCGATGGCGATGCTCTTGCCGACCTTGGCCTCCTCCGCCTGGAGGCGATTCACCCGGATCATGTCGCCGGGGCTGACGCGCTGCTGGGAGCCCCCGATCTCGATGATGGCGTAGTCCATGTGCGGCACCTCAGTCCCGGATGGGTGACCGGAAAGAGCCCGACAGACGGCAGGCTCACACGGTTCCTCTATGGAAGCCGGACATGCTAGCACCCTGGCCGGCGGGCGTCAACGATGGGGTCAGCTGGCTTTCTTGAGCGAGATGAGGATGTGCCGCGCCGCTGACTTGAGGGTCTCGAAGACGCCGACCCCCCGGGGGGCCACCGCCTCGAAATAGTCCTCGTTCTTGACCCGCAGGGCAGCCAGCATCTCCGGGACGGGGACGGCCCCGGGGATGTCCCGCTTGTTGAGCTGGAGAACGTAGGGGACGGTGGCGAGGTTGAATTCGTGCAGCTTGAGGTTGTCCTTCAGATTGCGCAGTGACTCGACGTTGGCGTCCATACGAGCCTGCTGCGAATCGGCGACGAACACCACGCCATCCACCCCCTTGAGGATCAGCTTCCTGCTGGCGTCGTAGAACACCTGGCCGGGGACGGTGTAGAGGTGGAAGCGCGTGCGGAAGCCGCGGATGGTTCCCAGCTCGAGCGGAAGGAAGTCGAAGAAGAGGGTGCGCTCGGTCTCGGTGGCGAGCGAGATCATCTTCCCCTTGGTCTTGGGGTTGGTCTTCTCATAGATCCACTGCAGGTTCGTCGTCTTCCCGCACAACCCGGGGCCGTAGTAGACGATCTTGCAGTTGATCTCGCGTGCCGCGTAGTTGATGAACGTCATCAGGCGAAGAGGCTGTCGATATCGTCGTCGGTGATCTCAGCGAAGGCCGCGGCCACGGCTGCCTTCCCCTGGGCGCCGTCGGATGTCTGGCGCTTGTCCACCTCCTGGAAAACGGAGACGAGGGATTCGTTGGCCTTGCGGACGCGGAGTCGGACGAGTCCCAGCGACGATCGTTCGTCGAAAAGCACCAGCAGGATGATCCGGGCGTTGACCATCGAGATATGCATGTTGTCGCGCTCGCCCTCATGCACCAGCGCCGAGAATTCCTTCTCCCCGATGAGCTTCGCCAGGGCATCGGTCGAGGCCACGTTGCCGGCGGTGAGGGAGGCGAGGGAGGTCGGGTCCATCTGCTCCAGGTCGTCACCGACGGCCGCGATCTGCTGTCCGTTGCGGTCGATCAGGAAGGCCGCGCGCGCGTTCGCCTCGATGCGGAGGCGCGTCAGGAGCTGGTTGAGCTGCTGGACCTGCTCCTCAAAAATGATCGTGCCGGATATCGACATTGATTGGCCTTCCTCCGACGGGTGGCGATACAGGGGGGTGAATATATTCGGCGGCCTGTCACCGGGCAAGGTGCCGTCCCGTTAGACGGCATTTTCCTCTCCGTCGGGAAGCGGCTGTCAGACGGCCACTTTCGGGCCTTGGACCCAGGGCTCCCGGCTCGCTGGCCGCAGGCATGCGCCCACCGCGCGCAGGCCCGCACCTGCGGCCAGCGAGCGGGAGATCAGCCCTGGATCTTGCGGCGGCCTTCCAGGGCGCGCGACAACGTGGCGTCGTCGACGTAGTCGAGCTCCGCGCCCACGGGGAGCCCCATCCCGATGCGGCTCACCTGCACCCCGTGCCGCTTGATGAGCCCGGCAAGATAGACGGCGGTGGATTCTCCGTCCGCGTTGGGATTCGTCGCCAGGATCACCTCGGAGAGGCCGGGCAGCCGGCGCATCAGCTCGGGGATCTTCAGATGCTCGGGACCGATGCCATGCATCGGAGAGAGGGCGCCGTGCAGGACGTGGTACACACCCCTGTAGCGTCCCGTCTTCTCGATCGCTCCCACGTTGGCCGGCTCCTCGACCACGCAGAGCATGGAACGATCCCGGTTGGCGTCATCGCAGATCACGCACGGATCCTGCGACGTGATGTTGCAGCACGAAGAGCAGAAACGGATCGCGTCGCGCATGTCCACGAGCGCGGCGGCGAGAGCATCGACATCCTCCCGCGGGACCTTGAGGAAATGGAACGCGAGCCTCTGGGCCGACTTCGCGCCGATGCCGGGGAGCTTCTGGAGCGCAAGGGTCAGCCGCGCCATGGGATCGTCCTGGGTCTTCATGAGCTGGATGATGGGCGGAGTGTCCGCGCGGGTGCCGGCACGTGATCAGAAAGGTGGCGTGAGACCGGGCGGGAGCATCCCGCCGAGCTGCTGGGAGACCTGCTCGTCGACGCGCCGGGAGGCCTCGTGGAACGCGGCCTTCACGAGATCCTCCAGCATTTCGACGTCGGCGGGGTCGACGGCCTCCTTGGCGATCTTCAGATCCACCAGCTCCTTCTTCCCATTGAGGACGATGGTCACGACGCCGCCCCCCGAGGACCCCTCGACGCGCAGCTCTTCCATCTGGCGGGTCATCTGCTCCTGCATCGCCTGGGCCTGCTTCATCAGCTTGTTGATGTTGACCATCGTCAGCGCGCCTCCCGGATGTCGACGATACGACCCTTGAACATGTCCATCACCGTGCGAACGACGGGCTCCTTGAGGGCGTCCTCGATGAGGCGATCGCGGCGGGACACCCCGGACCCCGAGGCATCCTGACCGGCGATCGCCGCCAGATCATCCGACACGGGGGTCTCATGCTTGACGCTGATCTTCAGCGACCGGCCGGCGATGGCGCTGGCCTCGGCCTGGAGCAACGCGGCGTTCTCCGGCGTCTGAAAGGCGGTCGTCAGGAAACCCTGTCGTTCGCTCACCATGATGACGAGCGACTCTCCCTCCACGGCGATGCCGTGCGCCTGTCCCAGGAACGTCCCCAGCGAGACCTTCTTCTCGGTGACGCGCTCGAGGAGCGCTTGGGCGAATCCGTTGTCCGCGAGACGATCAGAGGATGCCGCTGTCGTTGCGGACTGCGCCTCCATGCGGGGGGACGGCTCCGCGGCCATCGGCGCGGGTGCGCCCGTGGCACCCGAAGCATCGAAGGGGAGGCCTGAGCCGCCGGATTTGCGGGGCGAGCTGCCCGAAGCCGCCGAGGTCCCTCTGCCACCCTGCGATGGCGTGCTGGAGGTTGGATCCGCAAGGATGCGCAGCAGGTCCTGGATCGGCGTGAGATCGGCGAGACGAATCATGCGAAGCGCGGCCGCCTCCAGGAGGTAGCGAGGCTGCTCGGCGCGCCGGATCCTGTCGCACAGATCGAGCAAAGCCTGGGTAAGCCTCAGGAGCCCGTCGGCGGAGAATCGATCGGCGAGCGCGGCGCAGGCCGCGGCCTCGTCCACACTGAAGCCGAGCGCCGAAGCTCCCTTGGCCCCCGCCGTCTTGACCACGAGCATGTCGCGAACGCGCGCCAGCGCTTCACGCGAGAAGTGCGTCAGGTCCGCGCCCGCGGCGGAGAGCCGCTCGATCGCGGCAAGCAGGGCGGGGCCGTCTCCGGTTCCAATGGCCTCGATGAAGTCCGCGACGATGCCCCGATCGATCAGGCCGAGGGCCGTACGGACCGTATCGGCGTCCACGTTTCCGCCCGCGAAGGCGATGGCCTGATCCAGCAGGCTGAGCCCGTCGCGGACCGAGCCGTCGGCCAGCCCCGCGATCAGATCGAAGGCCTCCTTCGAACCCTCAATCGACTCCGCCTTCGCGGTGCGCTCGAGAGTCTCGGCGATCTGACGCCTCGGCACGCGCCGGCACGCCAGGTGGAGGCAGCGCGAGAGGATGGTGTCGGGCACCTCCTCGGGCTCCGTGGTCGCGAACAGGAAGATCGTCCGGGGGGGCGGTTCCTCGAGGATCTTCAGCAGCGCGTTGAAAGCCGTGTCGGAGAGCATGTGCACTTCGTCGATGATGAAGATCTTGTGCCGATCGCGCGCCGGGGCGTAACGGGCGGCCTCGCGCAGCGGGTCGACGTCCTCGACCTTGCGGTTGGAGGCTCCGTCGATCTCGATCACGTCCATCGATGTTCCGGCCGCGATCTCGCGGCAGGCGTCGCATGCGCCGCACGGTGTGATGGTCGGCCCCTTGGCGCAGTTGAGGGCGCGCGCGAAGAGGCGCGCGAGCGTCGTCTTGCCGACGCCACGCGTCCCTGAGAAGAGATAGGCGTGGTGAAGGCGGTCGTGACGGATGGCGTTCATGAGAGTGGAGACGACGCTCTCCTGGCCGACGACCTGATCGAACGCGGCGGGCCGGTACTTGCGAGCCAGAACCTGGTAGGGCTTTGGATCGGCCTTCTTCGACATGGAGGAGTCGCCTTCCTGCCCCGGCGCAACACCGGGGCCGCAAGTGGTCGTGCACCCTTCTTCGAAGTGCGCAAACCGCAGAACCGGGTCGCGGCCGGACTCAAGGGGACCCGTGGCACCTATGAGTGTCCGCTTACCGCTGCTCCCTTCCGGGCCTGACGGGGTTCACGGATTCATAGTGCACGGGGCTCGAGCCCGTGTATCCGCCACACGATTCCAGGTCCCGCCTACCCCTCGGAAGGGAATTCAGCCCTGCTGGAGCGGATTGCAGGTGACAGGGCACCGCTAGTTCCCCGCCTAGCACGACCAAATCGGAACTGTGGCCAGAATAGCCCGGTGCCGAGGCGGCGGTCAATGACCGCGCCGGTTAGAATGACGCCATGCGCCACATGCACCACGCAGGCGGTTCCATGCTCCTGGTCATCGCGGTCGCGGGCGCCGCACTTGGTGCGGCGGGCGCCGCGGCTGCCGCCCAGGAGGGCCCGGTGCTCCCCGGGGACCCTTTCCCGGCCCTTACGTTGCAGGTGCTCTCGCCTGGAGCGGTCGAGCTTCGACCGCTCGACCTGGCGCAGCTCATCGGCAAGCGTCCCATCGTCCTGGTTCAATTCGCGATCGGCAACGGACCGGGGGAGGCAATGCTCCTCAGGCTTCAGGAGTTGAGCTCCGATCTTCCCGCTGATGTCGACGTCATGGGCGTGGCCCGCGCGCAGGGAGCGGAGGGAGTGGCGCGCGCGGCCAGGCGGCTCGGCGCGCTCGGCGTCAAGCTCCCCGTCATCATGGAGGAGGGGCCACGGCTCGATCTTCTTCTGGGGGGGACGAGGAGCCCCACGATCAACCTGATCGATCATCAGGGGATCCTGAGAGTCTCCAGAGCGGGGGGTCTCAAGCAGAAGGTCGGCGCCGGCGCCGATATGCGACAGGCCATCAGGAGCGCCGCGGCCAGGGGCCCCGTCCCCACGGCGGGCCCCCTGGAGCCCTACGCGCCTGCGAACGATTTGATCGGAGAGCACTTCCCGGACTTCAAGCTCAGGACGCTCGGCACCGGGGAGGAGATGGCGCTCTCCCAGCTCGTCGGGACGAAGGGTCAAAGAGTCACCGCCCTTCTGTTCTGGCATCCCGACAGTGCGGAGAGCTTCCACATCATGTCCGGCGTGGTGTCCGGGGCGGCGTCCTACCACAAATGGATCGACGTCATCTCCGTCGCGAACCTGAAAGACGAGCAGGAGGTCGCGCGCGCCAAGGAGTTTGTCCAGAAGAACGCGATGACGTTCCCGGTCCTGAGAGATGAAGGACGCAAGACGCAGGACCGGTACATGGTCGGCTCGCTGGCGACGATGTACTTCATCCGTCCCGACGGGGTCGTCGATGCGGTCTACACCGGAACCAACGTCAACTACGTCCCTGTCTTCTCGGTCAAGATCCGCAGGATCCTGAAAGTCGGCAAGGAATACGAAGGCGGCGGCTAGTGTCCCGTATCCGAAATCGTGTTAACACCGAGGACGCCGAGGCGCCCGGATGGCAAGGAGCGAAGAGGGCGCATGTCTTTTACATGTAACCGATGAGCGACGCAGCCAGCCGGGATGCA
>Ga0137325_1000232_pt1 | contig 12832 bp, 10 predicted proteins | sample EasRivERMZT469_2_FD_102294 | JGI IMG/M metagenome (GOLD analysis project Ga0137325, IMG submission 102294) | Soil microbial communities from meander-bound floodplain in the East River, Colorado, USA - East River MetaG ERMZT469_2 | ecosystem: Environmental > Terrestrial > Soil > Floodplain ...
GAAGTGGCGCGACCACTGGCTCGCGCCGCGGCGCGGCGAGCCGCGCCTCGCGCTGGCGCGCGCGCTCGCGGAGGCGGAGCTCGGACGGCTCCTGCGACCGGTGGGCTGAGGCCGGATCGGCGACGATCGCGGAGCGCGGGCCCACGGCATACTCGCCGCCCCGCCGCCGGCCGCGGCGCGAACCGGAGCCGCTGATGCCCTCGCTCACCGACCGCGTCGTGCTCGTCACCGGAGCCGGCTCCGGCATCGGGCGGGCGATCGCGCGGCGTCTCGCGCGCGAGGGGGCGGCGGTGGTGCTCGCGGGGCGCGACGAGAAGAAGCTCCTCGCCGTCGTGAACGAGCTCTCCTCCAGCGGCGGGATCGCGGTCGAGGCGGTCGGCGACGTCCGCCTCGAGCGCGACGCGACGAAGATGTGCGAGACGGCGGTCGGCGCGTTCGGGCGGCTCGACACGCTGGTCCACTGCGCGGGCGAGGTGGTGCGCGGGCCGACGCTCGACGCGACGACGCGCGAGCAGTGGGACGCGACCTTCGACGCGCACGTCCGCGCGCTCCACTGGCTCGCGCGCGCCGGCGTGCCGGAGATGCGCCGCTGCGGCGAAGGCTGCCTCCTGAACGTGGCGAGCAACCTCGCCTTCCTCGCCATCCCCGGCCTCGCGGCCTACAGCGCGGCGAAGGGGGCGGTGACGAGCCTCACGCGCGCACTCGCCGTCGACCTCGGGCCGGAGGGGATCCGCGTCAACGCGCTGGCGCCGGGCCTCGTCGAGACGCCGGCGACCGCCGGCCTCGAGAACTTCGCCGAGAAGCGGGCGAGCTACTCCGCGCGCGCGCCGCTGCGCCGCATCGGGGCGCCCGACGACGTCGCCGGCGCCGCGGCGTTCCTGCTCTCCAAGGACGCGGCGTGGATCACGGGACAGACGCTGATCATCGACGGCGGCTACTCGATCGCGTGAACGACGCGGCCGGGAGCTCCGCCGCTCAGCGTGCCGCCGCGAGCACCCTCGGCCGGACGCGGAACATCCGCTCGACGAGCGCGCGCAGCAGGTCGACGTGGCAGCGGCGCGAGTCGGCGCACTGGCAGAGGAGCGTCACCGGATGGACGCTCGCCCGCTCGCCGAGCTCGCGCAGATTCGGCGCCTGCGCGCGCATCTCCCCGACGTAGAGGGACGCGAACTCGCGTCGCGTGATCCAGCGGTTGCGCCACGCCAGCGTGAGCAGCACGCTCGGCGCGAGGCGCTTGTCCCATCCGTCGTACGACGATTCCGCCAGACCCTGCGGGCGGAAGCGCGTCACCAGGAGTCGCTCACCGTCTTCGAGGCCGACCGCGTCCCGCACGCACTTCGCGCGCAGTTCCATGACTTCCCCCGCGACGACCCCTCCCCGACGAGCGCGAAGTTACTCCTCGTGCGACCTGCTGCGCCACAGTACGGAAGACGGAAATGTCGCGGATTCTTGGAAGCGGCGCGTCACTTCTTGTCGGGACCGCCCCCTTCGCGCGCCTGCGGCGAGCCGGCGAGCAGCGCCTGCGCCTCGGGCGGGACGACGATCTTCGTCGCGTTGACGCTCGAGAGCGTGATGCTGCCGCCGCTCTTGTGCTCCCCGCCGCCGGAATGCGTCGTCTTCTCGATCGCGACCGTCGAAATCGCACCGTCCTTCACGCCGATTCGAAGCGTCGCGGCCGTCTCGCCCGCGCGCTCGACGGGTGCTGCACCCACGACCTCCTTGCCGTCGTCCCCCGCCTTGCCCGGCGCGCGGCCGTCCCCGCGGCCGAGCCGCAGCGGGCGCCCCTCGTTCGTGAGCTCGCGCGCCGCCGCGGGCGTGAGCGTCGCGACGTAGACGACGGTGCCGTCGGCCGCCGGCTGCACGTCTTTGGCGACGCCGCTCACCTTCTTGTCGAAGTCGTGGAAGAGCTGGTGCACGAGCGGGATCGCCTCGGCCGCCTGGGCGAGCCGCTGCGCTCCGCGCCGGCCGCCCTTGCCGCCCTTCTCCCCGCCGCCGGTGCGCTTGCCGTCGTCGCCGTCGCCGTCCCCGTCGTCCTTGCCCTTCGGCGGAGCTCCACCGGCCGACGACCCGGGCCCTCCGGGCTTGGCCGGCGCCACGCCGATGCGCGACCACTTGCCCTCCTTGCCCTTCATCGCGAACTGCATCTGGTGGCGGTAGAGCTCGATCTCGCCGTGCTGGTAGTGCCACGGCGACTTCTTCTGGATTTCGACCTTCCAGGCGACCGGATCCTTGTCGTCGTCGGCCTCCCCCTTCGGCGCCGCGCCCTCGCTGTTCGGCTTCGCCGCCGGTCCCGCCGGCCGCGCCGTCGGGAGGTATTCGAAGGTGTAGCTCTCCGCGTCCTTCAGCTTCTGCGTGAGGGCCACGAGCTCCTTGGCGGCCGCGTCGTCCGCGGGCGACACGGCGAGCACGAGCGCGGCGATGAAGCTCGACATCGGGTTCTCCTGGTCCGCTCGCCCGACTTCCGGCGCGGCGCCGCACGGCGGCCGCAGGGGGACGGGGTCGCAGCGCCACATTACGGAGGAAGGGAGAGAGCGGTGGGATCAGGCGATCCGCTGCAGCACGACGCAGGCGACCACCTCGACGAAGAGGGCAAGTTCTGCAAGGAAGCGCACCCAGCTCGACTTGCGGCCCAGGCGCGCCAGCGTCCAGCGGTTCCAGCGGGCGAGCACCGGGACGAAGGTGATCGGCGCGAGGACGAAGGTGACGAGCCACGAGCGCAGGAACGACGCATCGCCCGCGCTGAACAGCGGCCGCAGCGCGGCGAGGACTCCGAACGCGGCGGCGAGCAGCAGCCCCGCCCCGACCTGGAGCACGAGGTAGAGACGCACGAGCTCCGCGAACGGGATCGGCGCCGCAGTCGCCGGCGTCGCCGAGCCGTTCCCGTCGCCGTGCCCGTTCGCAGCGGGCTCGCTCATCGGCCCGACTCCGGGACGATCAGCAGCTGCTGGTGGACGTAGTCGACGACCAGCCGGTCGCACCGCCCGACGAAGTCCATGCCGAGCAGGAGCGAGACCTCGACGCCGAGCCGCGGCGAGACGCGCTCGTCGAGCGTCGGACGGATCGTCGCTTCGTCCCGCGACGCGGCGATCTGGACGACGCATCCGTTCAGGCTCGCCGTCAGCGGCACTGCCGGCGCAATGGGAACATCGGAAGCCGCGGGAGCGGAAGCCGGCTCCTGCGCGGGCCGGATCCGGCGGGCGAGCCGCGCGGAGAGCGCGGACGCGGCGGCGCCGGTGTCGAGGAGCGCGAGGACGCTCTCCCCTCCCACCTCGGCGCGCAGCGCGATCTTGCCGTCGGCGATCAGGAAGAACGGCACCTCCGTCGCGCGCTTGCGCTCCTCCTCCGCGAGCGCCGCCTGCCCGAAGCGGCCGGTCATGAGGCGGATCAGCTGCATCTTGGGCAGGAAGACGAGCACGCGCCGCTGCAGCATCGCGGTGCCGAGCACGCCGCGATACGGCGGCAGCGGGCGCGCCCGCAGCGCCGGCTCGCTCGGCACCGGATAGAGCAGCGCCGGCGCGTCGCGCACGGTCCAGCCGCCGAGATCGAGGAACGGGACGGTCGCGTACGACGACTCGATCGCACCGCGCTCGACCCCCTCGATCGGCCCGCCCGGCGAGAGGTCGAGGCCGAGCGCGGCGCCGATCGAGTCGTCGAGCGTCATGCAGTACGAGCCGCCCGTGTCGATCACGAGCGGGACGAGGGCCTCGCGCTCGTCCGCGCCGCGCAACGTCGCCTCGACCACCGGCACGCCGGCGCGCAGGTCGTACTCGAGGCGCGTGATGTACTCGCGCCGCCGCACCGTCACCTCGCCGAGGCCCGCGATGCGGACGACGTCGAGCGCCGCCCGCAGCCGGCGCGGCTCGGCGCGCCCCGCGGCGCGCGCCTGCGCGAGCAGGGCGTCGGCGCGCTAGCGCGCCGCGATCGCCTCGCGGGTCCGGTTCGCGTGCATCAGCGCGGCGCAGCGCAGGAGCCACGGCTCGGGCTCGCGGGGCGAGGCGCCGATCGCGGCGTCGCTCAGCGCGAGCGCCTCCTCGCCGTCGCCGCGCGCGAGCGCCAATCTCGAGAGCCCGATCAGGGCGCGGCGCGAATGGGGCCGCTGCTCGCGGGCCTCCGCGTAGAACTGGCCCGCCGCGTCGAGCTCGCCGGAGCGCCAGAGGGTGTCCGCCAGGAGCTCGAGGAGCCGCACCGGCGGCGCCGCCGCGCCCATGCCGGCGCGCGCCGCCTCGAGGAGGGCGCGCGCCTCCTCGAAGTCGTCGTCGTCGAGGAGGGCCTGCGCCTGCTCGAGCGTCGCGGCGACGTCTTCGACCGGGGGTGCTGGCGCGACCGGAGCCGGCGCGACTTCCTGCGCCACGGCGGCGCTCGCGAGAGCGACCGCCAGAGGGAAGCAAGCCAAGAACTTCATCAAAGGATCGGCGCTGGGGACGAGGTGCGATCCATGGTGCCGGAGACAGGACTTGAACCTGCACTCCCTTGCGGGAACTAGGCCCTCAACCTAGCGCGTCTGCCAATTCCGCCACTCCGGCCGAGGCGTGAAGGGCGGCGGAGTTTATGGACGCTCGCCTCGATTGCAAACTGCGGCCTCGCCCGTTTCCGTGGAGAGCGCGTGACAGCGACCGAAGCCGACCGCCGTTCCGAGACGCACGGACACGGCGACGTCGAGTCGGTCGCGCTCGGAGCGGCGCGCGGCGCGTGGCCGGCGCTGCTCACCGGCCTCTTCTTCGTCGCGCTCGCGAGCTTCGTCTCCGGCAGCTTCCTGCTGCACGCCCGCGACCTCCACCTGCCGAACTGCTCGGAGCCGTGGGACGCGGCGATCTATCCGTGGAACTTCCTCTGGACCCAGTCGGCGCTCGGCGCGAGCGACGGCTCCTTCCTCTTCACGCGCCGCTTCTTCTGGCCCGCCGGCGAGGGGCTCGGGCTCTACACGCCGACCTGGGTCTACGGGATCGCGTCGCTGCCGCTGCAGTGGTTCTCCTCCGACCCGGCCGCGCGCAACGTGGCGGTCGCGCTGCTGCTCTGGGCGTCGAGCGGCGCGACGGCGTGGCTCGCGTGGCTCCTCGCGCGCGAGCTCGGCGTGGCGCGCGGCGGCGCGCTGCTGGTCGCGGTGCTCGCGACCGTCGCGAGCGGCCGCCTCATGAACGCCTCGCGCCTCAACCTCTTCTGCACCGAGTTCCTCCTCCTCTATGCGTGGCTGGGGCTGCGCCTCCTGCACCGGGGAGGGCTGCGGCACGGCGTCCTCTTCGGGCTTTCGGCGGCGGCGCTGCTGCTGCAGAGCCAGCCGCTCCTGTTTCAAGCGTTCCTGTTGACCGTTGCTTGCGTCGTCGCGGCGCTGCTGCGCGGCGCGGCGCGCCGCGAACTGTTCTCGCGCGGGCGCGAGCTCCTGGCCGCGGCGGTCGTCTTCCTCGTGCTGGCGGCGCCGTTCCTGTGGGAGATCGCGCAGGAGCTGCGCGCCTCGCCCGCCTTCGCGCAGGCGGCCGCCCTCACCGTCCCCTTCTCGATGGACGCGACGAGCCTCGTCGCGCCGAACGGCGCCGACCGCTTCTTCGGCGCGCTGGCGACGCGGCTGCCGTCGGGATTCGAGGCGGGCGGCCCGCTCGGCACGGTGAGCCACTTCCTCGGGGTCGGCTGGCTCGCGCTGCTCGTGCTCGCGCTCCTGCTGCGCGACGTGCGCCGCGCCGCGCTGCCGGCGCTCCTGTGCGCGGCCTTCCTCTGGCTGCTGGCGCTCGGCCCCCTCGTGCACGTGGCGGGACGGCTGACGCGCGTGCCGGGTCCCTACGCGCTGCTCGCGACGGTCCCGCCGCTCGCGCTCGAGAAGTCGCCCGAGCGGCTCGTCTGGCTCGTGCAGCTCTGCCTCGCGCTCGTCGCCGCGCGCGCGCTCGCGTCGCTGTGGGCCGGCGGCGGAGCGCGGCGCGCCGGCGCGGTCGCGCTCGCCGCCGCGCTCCTGCTCGAGCAGGGCGAGACGCTGCCGCTGCGCTCGATCGATCCGCGCCTGCGCATCCCCGACGAGGTCGCTGCGCTGGCACGCGAGCCCGCCTCCTTCGCGGTGCTCGACCTCCCCTACGACGGCCGGCCGGCTTCGGGCGGCACGTTGAGCCATCCGGTGAACGCGCTCGCGCAGGCGTTCGGCAGCTTCCACGAGCGGCCGATCTTCTTCGGCCTCTATCCGCGGGCCGCGCGGCCGCGCGAGGCGGAGCTCGCGCAGCGGCCGCTCTTCGCGGTGATCCACCAGATCGAGCAGATCGCCCGCGCGACGCCGCGCCGGGAGGGCACCGCGCTCCCGCCGCTGCCCGACCTCGACGAGGCGACGCTCGCGGCGTGCGGCGGCGACTTGAAGGATCTCTCGATCGGCGCCGTGCTGGTCCACGACCTCAGCGGCGCGTTCCCCGGGAGCGGGCGCAACGTCGCCGTCGAGGCGCCGCTCCTCGGCGCGTTCCTGCGCCGTCTCGGTCCCCGCTCCGAAACGGTGCTTTCACCGGGAAACGGTTACTCGGTCCGCCTGTTCCGTTTCTGATCGCGTACGGCCGCGCCCGCGCGGCGACCGAAACCCCTCCCGTCGTCCCAGCCGGTCGCACCGGCGGGCGCGGGAGGTTCTCCATGCGTCGTGCCTCGCACCTCATCGCGGCGGGCCTCTTCGCCGTCGTCTGCGCCGCCACCGGCTGCGCGAAGATCGAGTCGCTCTGGAAGAAGAACGAGACGCCGGCTGCGACGCCCGCGGCGAAACCGGGCGCGAAGCCGACGCCGGGCTCCTCGAAGGCGGCGGTCGACGGCGGGACGCTCGGGCGCAACGACGGCGCCGCCACGACCCGGGCGACGCGCCCCGCGGCGCCGGAGAAGGCGTGGACGCCGCCGCCGGCGCGCGCGCGCGGGACCCTCTTCTCGCGGCTGCCCAAGGGGACGCTCTTCGCGGTGCGGCTGCCCGACGTCTCGCGCCTCGTCGAGGCGTATCAGCGCAGCGCGATCCCGACGCTGCTCCAGAACGCCCTCGTCGCGCAGGAGCGCGCGCAGTTCGACGAGATGCTCGCGCACGCCAAGGCGGAACTCCTGCCGAAGCTCGGCGACGTCGACGCGCTGCTCGCCGACGCGCGCCGCCTGAAGGGCGAGTTCGTCCTCGCGATCCCGTCGCTCGACCTCTCCGGCATCGCCAGCGGCGGCGCCTTCGCGAACGGTCCGTCGGCGCGCAAGCCGGCCTTCACGATCGCCGCGATGTACCAGGCCGGGGCGAGCGCCGACGCGTTCCAGTCGCTGCTCGACCGCCTCTTCGCGCTCTCCAAGTCGGCCGACGGCGCGCGCGGCCTCGACGTCGACCTGCCGATGGCGACTCCCGGCACCACGACCTGGCTGCGCCGCCACCGCGGCGACAAGGGGAGCGTCACGCTCGCGCGCGACGGCGACCTCTTCAGCCTGACCGTCACCACCTACCCGGCCGCGCTCGCGACCGGCCAGTCGCTCGCCGCGCTGCCGCTCGACGACTCCTTCAATGCGGCGGACCTGGTGCGGGCCACCCCCGACGCCGCGACCGACGGCGGCGCGCCCTTCGCCGAGCTCTTCGTCAACCTCGCGCCGGTCTGGAGCGCCGTCGCGCTCGCGCTGCCGCCCGACGCCAAGGAGCCGCTCGCGAACTCGGGCGTCACCAACATCGGCGGCATCTCGCTCACCGCGTCGCTCGGCGCGAAGGGGATCGACGAGAGCCTCCTGTTCCATTCGCCCGGCGGGCGCGACCTGCTGAGCCGCTTCCTCGCGTCGCGGCCGCTCGTCTCCGCGGTGACGCGCTGGCTGCCGACCGACTTCGGCGACGCCAGCATCTTCACGCTCGACTTCGCGGCGCTCTTCGACGGCGTGCGCTCGATCGTGCCGGCGCCGGCCCGGAAGGCCTTCGACGACGGCCTGGCGCAGCTGCGCCGCGAGACCGGGATCGACCTGCGCGGCGACGTCTTCGCCAACGTCGGCCCGACCGTCGCGGTCGCGTCGCACGGCAGCTTCGACGCGGCCGCGGCGGGCGGCGAGTTCGAGTGGGTTTGCGCGATCGACCTGCAGGACGCCGGCCGCGCGCGCCGCGCGCTCGACAAGTTCCTGCGCCAGTCGGGCCTCGCGGCCGCCGTGCGCAACGAGACGATCGAGGACTTCGCGGCGTCGAGCACCGAGCTGCCGCCGTTCCCGACCCCGCTCGGCCAGCCGCTCTACCTCACGCCGGCGTGGCTCATCGACGACCACGCGCTCGTGCTCGCCTCCAGGCCGTCGGCGCTGCGCAAGGCGGCGGTCGCGGCCAAGGAGAGCCACGCGACCAGTCCGCTGCGCGTCGCGCTCGACGGCGCGGGCGATGCCGCCTTCGCCGTCTCGACCTGCTCGGGCGACGCGGAAGGCGTCGCGACCGTCGGCCGCCGCACGCCCGCGGGCCTCGTGCTCGGCGCGCGCGGCGGGCGCGGGCTGATGACGACCGGCGCGGCGGTCTGGTCGATCGCGGTCGGCGCCGCGGTCGCGCTGCCGAAGCTGATCGAGACGCGCGTCGCCGCGAACGAGGGCGCGGCGGTCGACTCGCTGCGCGCGATCTGGAAGGCGGAGACCGACCTGCGCTCCAGCCAGATGCTCGACCTCGACAACGACGGCAAGGGGGAGTTCGCCTCGCTCGCGGAGCTCGCCGGCACCATGACGATGCGCGGACGCACGGCGCCCGCTCCGGTGCTCGATCGCAGCTTCGCGCCCGACAAGACGGGCGTGCTGCAGCGCGGCGGGTACCTCTTCCGCGTCGACCTCCCGACCAAGACGGGCGGCGGCGTGGCGGTCGTCTCGAGCGCGGCCCCGAGCACGCGCGCCGCCGACGGGCCGACGACGGTCTCGAACGACCTCGCCGAGCAGCAGTTCGTGGCGTACGCCTGGCCGGCCCTGGCGCAGGGCGCCGGCTCGCGCGCGTTCATGATCGACCACACCGGCGTGGTCTACTTCACGAAGAACGACGGCGATCTGCAGGGCTACGGGACGAGCCGCGCGCCCAAGCACGACGCGGCGCTGCTGCGCGACCCCGCCGACCGCGTGAAGGGCGTCACCGCCGTGCGGCGCGGCCACGACAACGGGATCTGGCTCGAGTACCGCTGAGCCGCGCGCCGCGCGTCAGTCGTTGGGGAAGGTCGCCGACGTCGAGAGGCGCAGGCGCACCTCGAGGTCGCGCTCGTGGATGCGCCACGCGAGCGCCGCCCAGCGCAGCATCGCCAGCCCGTCGACGTCGTGGCGCAGCGCCTCGGTCGCCTGCTCGAGCACGACCTCGCGCCAGTGGCGGTCGCGCTTGTCGATCTCGGCGTCGACCGCGGCCTCGAGCTCCTTCTTCTCCGTGTCGGTCGAGGGGCCCTTGCCGCGGAAGAGGCGGGTGGTCTGCTCGCGCTCGACCTCCTTGCGGATCTTCGGCCAGTCGGGTCGCGTCGCGTTGGCGGCGAGCACGGGGCAGAAGTCGGTCAGCACCTGGCGCAGCCGCCCCGACGACAGGAAGACGAAGCCCTGGCCCGACCCCTTCGACGCCTCCTTCGCCTGCTTGAAGGGCAGCTCGCTCTGCAGGCCGTCGCCGGTCGAGCCGGCGTCGACGCGCGCCTTCTGCTTGACGACGTCGTCCAGGAACTTGCCGGTCGTCGTGATCACGACGCACTCGCGCTTCTGGAGCTCGAGGAAGCCGATCGAGATGGTCGGCAGGTCGACGGCGGCGGAGACGAACTTGATCTCGCGGAAATTCTGGCCGTTGGGGTAGCTCCAGATCCAGGCGGAGTCGACGACGCTCTGGCGGTTTTGGATCGTTTTCCAGACGTGGTTGATGAACTGCTCGCACAGTTTCTTGTTGGCGACCGGTAGCACTAGCGTGATGCGCGGTTTTTATTCGGGATTGGGGATCAGCATCTGGCCGACGGGCGTGCCGGGCACGTGGTAGGGCGCGTCGGGCTCGATCGCGAACGCGCACTCGTCGCCGACGAGGCCCGCGAACGTGTCGAGCAGCTCGACCGTGCTCTTGGGCTGGAACTGGCGGTCGGGCGTGCGCAGCTGCGCCACCGCGTCGTTCAGCAGGTTGCGCAGGTCGTTCTCGAGCAGCCCCTCGATGCGCCGCAGGAACTGCTTCACGTCGAAGCGCACGTAGCCGGCGAGCGCCACCTCGGCGGGGAAGACGGCGCCGCAGAACTTCCACATGTCGGCGACGTCCATGGTGGGCGCGTCGAGGATTCCGCCCGCCGCCGGCCGCAGCGTCGCGAAGTCGGCCGCCGCGTGGAACGCGAGGTCGACCTGGTTGCCGAGCGCGATGCGTCCCATCGCCTGGCCGAAGCGGTCGGGGACGAGCAGCTCGCGCAGGAAGCGGTCGGAGACGAGCTCGCCCGGCGGCGGCGGCGGCCAGCGCCAGCCGAGGTTCTTCGCGGCGTCGGCGACGTCGAGGACGAAGTCGACCGGGCGGCCGATCTCCTGCTGCGTCAGCACCGCGGAGCGGTAGACGGGCGAGTCGAACATGCTGCGCGCGCCGCCGCCCTCGGCCAGCCCGCGGATCTGCTTCACGAGCTCGAAGTCGTTGCCGGCGACCAGCACGTCGTCGACGCGGAAGAGGTGCCACGCCTGGCCGTTCACCTTGACCGAGCGGATGCCGTCCTTTTTTTTGTAGGACTGGATCGCGTCGCCGGCGAGCTTGCGACCGAGCCCGAACTTGACCGCCTCGACCGCGAATTTCGCGCGGAACGACCCGCGCAGGAAGGCGGCGAAGGCGAGCGTCCCGTTCGAGCGCCACTTCCCGACCACCAGCGCCTCGCGGCCGGCGAGGTCGGCCATCAGCTCGAGGGGCTTCAGCTGGTCGGGGATCTTCTCGGCCTTTTTGTAGGCGGCCTCCATGCCGAGCTTCGGCTCGAGCTCCTTCCAGAAGCGCGTGCGCGCCAGCGCGTTCCAGTCTTTTTTGATCCGCAGCGTTTTCCAGAAGCGCGGCATCGGGAAGGGATCGAAGTCCTTGTCGAGCTCGCGGCGCCGCAGCACCACGTCGGCGTCGGCCGGGATCATCGAGTCGAGCTCGGGACGCGCCGACCCGAACGGATCGAAGAAGAGCACGCGGAAGAGGACGTAGGAGATCGCGACCGCGAAGAGCGCGAGGACGACGACGATCTTGAGGAAGCGCTTCATCCGGGCCCCTGCCTTGTGGGACGAAAGAGCGCAGGCTACATTCCGCCGATTCCGCATGGGCCCGCATGTCGAACGTGTTGCATCCGGCCAAACGCCTCCGTGAGCTGACCGAGTCGGCTCCGCTGAAGCTCATGCAGAGGGCGGCCGCGCTGCGGGAGTCGGGGCGCGACGTCATCAGCCTCGGCGCGGGCGAGCCCGACTTCGAGACGCCCGAGCCGGCGCGCCGCGCCGCCCACGCGGCCATCGACGGCGGCAAGACGCACTACACGCCGTGCCCCGGCGAGAAGGCGCTGCGCGAGGCGATCGCGCGCAAGCTCGAGCGCGAGAACGGGCTGCGCTACGGCGCCGACGAGATCCTGGTCAGCAACGGCGCCAAGCAGTCGCTCTACAACGCCTTCCTCGCGCTGCTCGACCCGGGCGACGTCGCGGTCGTGCCCGCCCCCTACTGGGTCACCTACCCCGAGGCGGCGCGGCTGGTGGGCGCGGTGCCGCGCATCGTCCCGACGACTCCTGCCGCGGGATGGAAGCTCGACCTCGCGCAGCTCGACCGGGCGCTCGCCGGCGCGCGCCTCTTCGTCTTCAATTCGCCGAGCAACCCGACCGGCGCGGTCTACTCGCGCGCGGAGCTCGCCGCGCTCGCCGAGGTGCTCCTGAAGCACGACTGCTGGGTCGTGACCGACGAGATCTACGAGAAGCTCGTCTTCGACGGCGCCGAGCACCACTCGCTCCCCGCCGTCGAGCCGCGCCTGCGCGAGCGCACCGTCGTCGTGAACGGCCTCTCGAAGGCGTACGCCATGACCGGCTGGCGGATCGGCTACGCCGCCGGGCCGCGCGCGGCGATCGCGGCGATGGACCTGGTCCAGAGCCACACGACGAGCAACGCCTGCTCGATCTCCCAGCACGCGGCGCTCGGCGCGCTCGAAGGGGACGGCGCCGACGTGCGCCGGATGGTCGACGCGTTCGCGCGCCGCCGGCGGACGGTGCTCGACGCGCTGCGCGGCATCCCCGGCCTCGCGCTCGACCCGCCGCAGGGGGCCTTCTACGTCTTCCCCGACGCCTCGCGGTACTTTGACGAGAAGAGCGGCAGCGCCGCACTCGCCGAGCGGATCCTCGAGGAGGCCGACGTGGCGGTGGTGGCGGGCGAAGCGTTCGGCGAGGATCGCGCGATCCGCCTGTCGTACGCGACCTCCGACGACCAGCTCGCGCGCGCGCTCGAACGGCTGCGGAAGTTCTTCCTGGAACGGAAAGGCGGCTCCTGATGGTCCGTCGCGACGCAAGGAACGCCTTCTTCCTCTCGCTCCCGCTCACGGTCGTGCTGGCGGGCGCGGTCTTCGTGCTGCGCGGCCACGCCAACGAGCGGAGCGACCGCGTCTACAAGCAGGCCGACCTGATCGCGAAGGTGCTGGCGCTGGTCGACAGCAACTACGTCGAGCGCTTCGACGACGACAAGAGCTGGCAGCTCGTCTACGACGGGCTCAAGGCGTCGACCGGCAAGCTCGACCGCTACTCGGTCTTCCTCACGCCCGAGGAGAGCCGCCCGTTCGCCGAGGAGACGCACAAGAACTACGTCGGCGTCGGCTTCTCCGCGCTGCCGGGCGCGCCGGTCATCACGGTCGACTTCCTCTTCGCCGGCTCGCCGGCCGAGAAGGCGGGAATCGTCGCGGGCGACCGCGTCGTCGCCGTGGGCGGCCGGTCGCTCGAGGGCCTC
>Ga0137325_1000240_pt1 | contig 12747 bp, 26 predicted proteins | sample EasRivERMZT469_2_FD_102294 | JGI IMG/M metagenome (GOLD analysis project Ga0137325, IMG submission 102294) | Soil microbial communities from meander-bound floodplain in the East River, Colorado, USA - East River MetaG ERMZT469_2 | ecosystem: Environmental > Terrestrial > Soil > Floodplain ...
AAGCCCTCTCAGCTTCAGCCATGAGCCGTTTCTTCCGATTCATGGCCAGCAAGTCGTTAAAGGTTAACTGACCCGGCAATTTGGGCATCAGGATACCCTGGGCTTTAGACTTGTCACGTACCACGGGTCGAGCCATGCAGGCGTAGCGGGTCTCGTCGGCAGCATGGTCCTCGCCATCGGTGTCCAGGTCTTCCAGATTCTTTTCCTCGTGCTGCAGCGTCGGCAAGGTCCTGATCGTATCGTCGCAGGTTTCCATGAAGTATAGCTGGGGGCCCTCGGCATCACCTACAAGCCTTGTCCGGAGCTGAACCCATCCAGGCACGCGCTTGTTGTCGGCCCTGGAAAAGATCACCCCCCGCTTCATGAACTCTTCTGCGATGGAGGGCCCACCATCCTTGATGAAGATAGCCGGGTCCGCAACGCCAGACCGCACACGAAGACCATACCTGCGTTCGAGGGCTTCGTCTCGAGCTTTGATCCCGTCAGCCACTGCCCCAGCATCGAGGCGTAGGCCAGTATTCGGCTTTTCCGTGCATCCGTACCATTCATCGATCTTCACCAGCGCCCCGCGGGGCAATCCCCAGGTTCCATCACTCATCACGTACCAACCGCAGGAAAAGGGCTTGGCATAGCCCCAGTCAAACGACCTGTAGCAGTAGGAATGGGGAGGAATCCGCTGGAGCCATTCGTAGGGCAGAACATGCTTGACCGAGTCCCACTCAGAGAAGAACGCTCCGTCGATTATGTCCCAAAGGCCCAGGAGCCAGGCCTCTACCAGCTGCTTAGAGCCCTGTTGCTGCAGTCGCGCCGCGTACAATGGGTCATTCCGCATGCAGGCTTCGTTATCCGACAGCTTCGAGGGGATGAAAACCCGCTCCAGCTCCATTTCCTGGTGCGTGAAGGGATTCATGAACTTTTCGACGATGATTTTCCAGCCCGCCGGGTCCGGATCAATATAGCGCTTCTTGACCCAGAGATGCCCAGGACCACCTGGATTGCCCGTGAGCCGGAGGCCGACTTGGAGCCCTTCCTTGGTGGTTCGGAGGGTGGCCCGGAGCTTGTCTATCGGGTCAGGGAAGGGGAAGTTCGTCGCTTCTTCCACATAGACCCTGGTGTAGCTGTGCCCTTGATACTCCATCGCGTCGGAGTCTCGCTCCAGGTACCTGAACAGCAGCCTAGCGCCCCCCGGCATGATCCATTCGGACTTCTGCTCGTTGTACTTCGCTCCAATAGGGGTAAAGACCTGTTTGCTCCGGGCAATAACCTCCGAGAGCTGCTTGAACTTGCGACGGACGAAGATTCCCGTCGCGTGCTGGCCCCATTGGTTCGAGTGTTCCAGCCAATCCCCCACCGAACCCTCTGTTTTCCCGCCTCCTCGAGCCCCACCATAGAAAATCTCGAAGACCGGACAAGCGATCAGGGCCGTTTGCGGCCCTGGGTTCGGACTCCAAATAACTGACTGATCTGTCACAGAGTCATTGCGGCGGGTTTGTAACCAGGAGCCCAGGTGAAAGCCTCTTGTGGAAGCCGTAACCTGTCACCGTCGTCATAAAGCGCGTAGACCACCTTTTCGTGCAACGCCCAGCAACCTTCTACTGTCGTCCCACGGAGGCTAGGCTCAATCTGTGGGTGCTTGCCGACCAGAAAAGTGGTCCTTTTTGCGCCCTCAGGGCACTTCCCCTGGTCATTAAACAAAGTGACGACATGCCCGGCTATGGGATGTTCGACAGTGGCGATGGACTGGGCAGCAAGCGGTGTTGCGCACCCAGCGAGAACTAAGACTGCGATGGCTCTGAACATAGTTGGCCTTCAGGTGTGTAGGTAGTTGCCCACTCCCTGGATGAGGCTGCTTTGGGCGGGCAGACAGCCACATAGTTGTTCACCGTGAGCCCGGCCTTGGGGTCTTTGGCCCCGTAGCCGAGTGCGCGGGCGGTTACTTCCAGGATCTTCACCAGGCCCTTTTGGGGCACCATGTCAATGGAAACGTCCTGTTGGAGCTTATCCATCGCAGAATGGGCGAGCGCTGTGAATTTTTCATCCAGCGACATCATGATCTGGGGGTCAACTAACTCCTGTTTACGCGCCGCGAGGCGTTCCTTGAAGGCATCGCTACTCATTACTTGCGACACCCAGGCAGGGGTATACCCAAAGTGGAAGCCTAGCTCGTTTTGGCTGATGGCGGGCTGGGCAATAATCAAGTCGATCATCCCGTCGTGGGTGTAGTTGATCTTCTTGATGGCTACTGGATTGGACATGGAGGCTCCAAGTTGTCTGCGTAAGCATACCATCGGGCGGGCGCGGGTCAATAAGAGCGGTTCCAGCAGCCCGCCGACCTATGGCACTCCTACCTTTTCGTTATTGTGCCACAGAGTGACTTTTCAGCCAGATTGCGGGTCAGTTAGATCGACCTAAAGGTCGACTCGGCGCGGGACTCCAGGTCGGGAAGGTACCCCCCGGTGCCTTTTTAAGGCATAGGTGCCCACTTCTATCACAAGTGTAGCATGGTGTGCTGCAGCATGCAATAGCGTGTATGCGGTATATACCTGCGCGGATAATAAGCCGATACTGTTCATATGCGGCGGGCGATTGTGCCTGCCCTATAACAGGAGGTATGATGAAACAATCCTTATCTATTGTACCAGTCGGTACAAAGCTGCAATGGGTGAACCGCGCGGACCAGTCCGTTGCGTTCGCTTTCGACACAGCGTCTGTTTCTAACGCGGTGCGCGATGCGGTCTTCGCGTATGGTGTGAAGCAGATCATCAGCGACGGTGGCGCGGTGGGCGTTAACGTACCGATGAGCGAGCGAATTGCCAAAATGGCGAAGCGCGCCGAGTCCCTGGTCGATGGGACATACGGGCAGCGCCAATCGTCCGGCGGGCTCGGTCAACACGCGGCCCTTTTCCGCGCGTGCGTTGCCGCAGGCCTGATCGTCGATTCCAGCGAGAAGCGCGAGCAGTTCAAGAAGCTCACCGCCGCCCAAATCGCTGGGCTCTACCGCAAGCCAGAAGTCGCGGAGCACCTAGTCGAAGAGGAGAGCGAATTCCTGGCCTAGGTCTAGGGGCGAAAGCCCCTTTTCCTGCTTCTATCCCTAGACCAAGCTCGATTACGCTTGATTAAGCCAATCGTGCCAAAAATGGGATCGACCAGCCTCCCGATTCGATGAATACATTCCTTCCTAGATTTTTTTTTTTAAGCTTTATACAGCCCTGTGGGAGGGTGTGTTGGGGCGGTGGAATGGCACGATGGGCTTAGAGTAGCTTAATATGGCTTAGTCGCAGCTTGGATGTGCTGTATCGTGGCACATGAATAGATGCCCAGTTGCTGTTACTATCGGGCAATAGCGGCAATGGGGCTGCGAAAAGGGGCAGAATGGCCTATGCAAAAGTGATTGAGAAATATCCCCAGCAGATGCGGGATGCGATACTGCTGGTCGCGCAGGATGAAATGCAGCAAGTTACTTTCACGGCACAGACTGAAGGGCTGGCGAAGAGCCTGTGCGCGCGATTCTATGCGCTGATGGCGATAGCGACCAAGCAGATGAAGGAGGCGATGAGGACTGGGAAAATGACCCAGGATTTGTTGGAGTTTGCCCAGGCTTGTGAAGTGGTGATTCCGAGGGTCGAGGGTGTGACAGTGGTATTGAGGAATAAGATCAAGGACTTTGGGGACAATTACCAGATGAATGTGGGAGTGGCAGAAGGCGCTTTGCCCGTGATGCTGCAGGAGGGGCTTCCACCACCGACGACTCCTGTGATCCCGCCGCCCCAAGCCGCCGCGCATAAGCTAAGCCCAGGAATGACCAAGGAGGAGGCCGATGCGCTGGTTGCTAGAGCAAGGGCTTATGGGGCGAAGGTCTAGAGTGTGCCACAAATCGACCCGACGAACGGTCGGGACAGCAGCCACAAAGCGCTTGACACCTGGGAATCGGGCGATCATAATTGCGCCACGGATTCGGAAATCAGTTCTGCAATCCGCCAACTCTTAATCCTTTCGAAAGGGGTATTAATCCAAATGAGTGAAACAACGCAAGTCCAGATGGAAGACGGATCAGTCGTCGAATTCACTGAGAAGATGAAGGTCAAGAAGCAGTCGTACATTGACAGCAACACTGGGGATATAGTCACCAAGTTCGTCTTTCGCAATGGTGCAGTTCGCACGCATGCGACAGCCGCTGACGACGCGATGGTAGCGCGCCTTGCGCTGCATGGTGCTGATCAGAAATTCGGTGACGAGTTCGCGGGGCTGGATGATGTGGAAGATTGCATTCAGGCCTTCGAAGACATGTCTGCGCGTATCGCCCGCGGTGAGTGGAGCGAGAAGCGTTCGAGCGACGGACTGGCTGGGACTTCCCTGCTGGCTCGCGCCCTGGTTGCGGTGACTGGGAAAACCATCGAAGAAGTCAAGACCCGTCTTGGCGCCTTGGATGCGAAGACCAAAGCTGCAATGGCCAAGCAACCGAAGATTGCGCAAGCGATTGCGGAAATCAAGGCTGCCCGCGATGCGAAAAAGCCGGCGAAAGACGGCATCGACCCGAACGAGGCCCTCAACAGCTTCCTGTCGTAACGATCCTCCTGGGTTGGTCTCCTCGACCTCCCTTAGGGCCAGCTGGCGTGAGTCACTGGCCCTTTTTTTATGGCACAAGTTCCGACAGACGGTAGGCCAAGCCGTTGACACGATGTGCCATTTGTGGGACAATAACGATGTGGCAATTGTGCCACACTGAAACAGGAGGCCTGGATGAAAATGACACCATTCCAGAGTGTCTGGGCACAGATTCTGAACTTCGTGCCGATGACTTTCGGACAAAAAGAGTTTGGCAACCGCAAGGCGAATAGACTGCGCAAGCGATTGCGTAAGAAGTATGGCCCGCCGAACCCTGCAGGAACCAAACTTGCAAAGGCAGCGTTCAAGAAACTCCTGGGCAAGTCCCATGTGGGTCTGAACCCAGACGCAAGGTCCAGATAAATGGACATCTTCGACGAATTGCTGGCCGAGGCCAAGGCTGAGGTCAAAAGGGTGAAGACGACTGGGGCGCTTCAGCCCGCCCGCGTGTTTATTGAGTCCGATTACACGCCTGCCAGGGTTTTCGCCTTGTTCAACCGAGTTACTTGTGGGCGCTGTAATGGTGTCCACAGTGAGTTCGAGGGCTTATTCGAGGAACGACGGCACCGCCGCACGACTGACACGCATTCCGTCAAGCTCTCGATCCCACCTTACACCCAGTCGCTTCCGCGGGTTAAGACCTATCTTGACCATCGGGTTGACTACTGTGCCGATTGCAGTGAACTTGAAACGTATAAGGAGCAGGAATAATGGCTACGAAGTTGCCTTTCTTGAAGGATCGCCATGCAGCAGGCGCTTGGATCGTGCTACGCCTGGACAATTATCACGAGGCCGCTGCCAATCGCGGGCAGTACTATCCGAGACTCTCTGACAATGGGGCCTCTTTGCTTCCCAGAGAGTCACACTCCATCGCAGTTTGGCCGACCGAGAAACAAGCCCTAGCTGCAGCTGCCTGGGCAGTCGAGCAATTCGGTAACGAGTACGGGATTTTCCGACTCTCCGCCTATGTCAAGGCCCAGAAACCTGTCGTAAAGCTCCAGATCACCAGAGTGAGGGCTTAAATGACCATCGCCCTCTGGATTATTGCCATCTGTCTGGTAATCATTGTCCTCTCATGATCCCAGTCATCGATCCAACATGCAACCAGGAAGAAATTGGCCTCTGGGAGGAAGTTAACACTTGCCAGAGAGCCATTTTCAACTATTACGAAACGCAGCAGATCATTATCAGGAGAAATCGTGCCCAAGCCAAAGGCTCCACACCCAAAGATCAAGCTCCACATAGCCCTGCCACAGGAATTAGTCGCAAGGCTAAGGATTGAGTTCGCCTCAGCCGACCATGCGTATGGGTTCAGGCCTGGAGCTATCTCCCACTTCATCGAGATGGCGATCCGGGAGCAATTCGCCCGCCTGGATCAGATCGGCGCGCAGCGGACACGGAAAGGTCAAGAGGTCGAACGATGATCTTTCTGATCAGTCCGTACGCTGACAAGTCCCTCCATGTGAGGAATGACAGGGCCTGGTGTGCGTTACGCGCTGCCTCAGCCCTCATGGAAGCCGGAGAACCCGTCTATTCGCCTGTGGTCTACCTCCACTGGATGCAGCAGAAGGCTGATGTGACCTACAGCCCTACGATTTGGTCGCGACTGTCCCTCAACATGCTCCACCAGTGCCATCGCTGCTACGTCCTCACGATCCCAGGTTGGAATTGCGAGGAAGTCGGCGTCCTGATTACTAACGCAATCGCCCTCGGGAGGCCCATCCAGGGCTATGCCTTCGGGAAAGAGGCTGAAGATGTCTCAGGCTACGACATCATGGGCGAGTTTGGCTTCAAGATCGAAAACCGCCTGCCTGCGTTCAAGCTAATCCGTGACAATCAGGAGGATTAATGAAAGCGCCCACCACTCTCGAGTTGTACAGCCTCTTAGGTAGCCTCACAGGCTTCATTCGAGTCGCTGACCTCACCACTCTGTACGATCTCAGACGACGTACCGAGCTTCTCAAGCAAGTAGACACACTCTTCCCACCCACTCAGGAGATTAAAGATGCTGACCCTCTGCAAAGCAACAGCAATAGTCCTACATCTGGGGACCCTACACTTCCCCCAAGCGGACAATCAGAACTTCAACCCAGGTATTGGAGCGACGTGCTCCCTGAATTCGCATGTGACAATTGGAGCGGGGTACTTTCGCAACTCCCAGACACCACGACCAAGCACTGAGGATAACAGGAGCTGGTCCAGGCAGAGCTTCTACGGAGCGATAGAGCTTCACACCCCGCTGTTCTGGGGGTTTGAAGGTGGAGTCGTCGCGGGTGGCGCTACTGGCTATCGCTTGGGCGCAGTTGCTCCGATCGCTGGTCTAGTCCTCCATTCACCCGCCGTTGAGGGCTTCCGCCTGAACGCCACCTTCGGCCCGAAGACCAAGAACAACTCAGGCCTCGTTCACTTCACTATATCCAAGACCTTCTAACATGACTGAGGAATCCGCCCGCCTGTTCTTCGACGCTTGGTTCAAGGGACATGTCTCTTGGGCCAAGGCAGTTGGTAATCCTGCAGGTCTCCGCCAGGACTATGAGAAGATAGGCTGGCTGCTTCCACGACCCTTTGATAATCGGAGGGGATAATGAATTGCAAGCCTGGAGACTTTGCGGTCATCGTAAAGGCTCTGCTCCCTAATGACCAGCAGTATCTGGGGGTTTTCCTCACAGTAACCAAGGTTTGCATCCATTCCGGGCACCTGCACGGGGGAAAGGGAGCCGCTTACTGGGAATACAAGGACCCGAGTATGCCTTTATTCTGCCCTGGAGGAGCGCCCGCCGAGTGTGTTCGTGACGAGTGCCTCCAACCGATTCGCCCACCACTGCTGGAGCTACCAGCTCCACCAGTCCCTGAGGAGTTAACCGTATGAAAGATGATCTAGTATTAGCCCGCGGGATTCTGTGGGGAGTTGCTATAGGAGTCTGGTTCTGGATAGCCCTGATCGTAGTTGTGATATGGTGAACTGGCTCGAGCAGCTAGACCTAGCTTCCCGCGAAGGGTGGGACCTGGGCTACCGTCTCCTGCACACCCACCGATGGGCCGAGGAGGACGTGGAGCAGGTGCGTCTACTCACTGAGTTCTACGAGCCCTATGGCAAGGTCCTTGACGCTGGCTGTGGGTTCGGGGAAGTAGCTCGCCTTATGGCGCAGCACCTAGGCTCACGAGCCGACTTCACCCTTCTCAACATCAGTGACTTCCAACTCTCCAAATGCCCGCCGGAGCTGAAGCAAATCCACGGCTACGCAGAGTTGATGCCCTTCGTTACCGAGTCCTTTGATGGAGTAATGTTCAACACTGCGCTCCTCAACATGAACAGACAGGCCGCCCTCGAAGAAGCCCACCGAGTTCTGGTTCCTGGCGGGCAGCTCTGCATCAGTGATGTGATAGTCCCTGTCACTGTCCCTAGTTATCCTCGCAAGGAAATGTTAGACGAGATGCACGCCGACGTTGGCTCCTTCGCTGAACTCGTGGGCTTGCTTTACGACGCAGGCTTCCGTATAAACAGGTATGCTTTGCCCGCAGGTCACACTGCCCACATGCAGCAGATGGGCGAGGTTACTGACCGCTTGTTCACCCCGCTGCAGCCAATCCTCTTAAGGTGTACAAAATATGCCTGAGATCTTCTTTGTCCTCCTCATTTTCATGGAGCCCGGCCATCAGTGGTCTGGCTACTCCCGCGAGATCTTCTACTCCCAAGAGGAATGTGACTCGGCGGGCGGAAAGCTCTACCCTAATCGCAGGGATCGCTCCTTCAAGTGCATCCGTGTGACTACCCCAGGTAGTTTCGTTTCTCTCCCTCCAAAAAAGGAGCCCATGTAATGCCTTGTTCCTCGTGCCGTTTTTACTTCTCCAGCGGTCCTGACAATATCTGCCGCCGCTACCCGCCGACGCCTTACCCAGTCCAACAGCCTTCACGCATCACGGGTAGGCCTGAGATGTCTATTGTCTCTGTCTGGCCCCCAGTCGCTCCAGACCACGAGTGCGGGGAATATGTCACCCAACTGGCGCTCTCCTCATGACCTACACTGCCGCAGATTACAAGTCCGTGCTCGACGAGATCTGGGAGAAGATCCAGGCCCTCCAAGCCATCAAGGGTGGCGAGTACGCCAAGGACCTAGATCGCTTGGACAACTTCCGCAGCGCCGCTGCTGCCCTCGACCTCCCAATGGAGACCATCTGGCTCATCTACTTCAACAAGCACATCGACGCGATCAAGACTTATGTCCGCGACGTGCAGCACGGGAACGCAGATCGCCCGCGCTCCGAGCCCATCGAAGGTCGCTTCCTCGACGCCATTGTCTACCTGACTCTAGGCCTCGCAATCCTCGATGAGAAGAAGCGTTACGAAGCAGTCTTGAACAAGATTCAGTTATGAGTAAGCCCTTAATCGAGCTATGCTCCGGCGCGTTCTTCGACCCGGAGGGAGACCTCGACGACACCACAGGCATTTCCATCGAGGACCTTGCAACAGGCCTTGGTGGACTCTGCCGCTACGGTGGGCACACTCCCTGCCACTATTCAGTAGCCGAGCACGCTTACCTCATGTCCTTCGCCATCCCGAAGAAGTTCGCCCTCGAGGCCCTGCACCATGACAGCGCTGAAGCCCTCGGCCTCAACGACATTCACGGGCCGCTGAAGAAAGTCCTTGGCGAGGGAGTCAAGGCCTATGAACGCAGAGCCAATTGGCGGATCGCTGTCGCCTTCGGCCTAGACCCACTGTTCGCGGAGTGGCCTGTCATCAAGGCCTACGATGCGCACATGTTGAAGACCGAAGCTCGAGCCATGATGCGTTCAGGTGGTAAGGGCAAGGGCTGGTACTACCCACCAAGAACCAGGTACCTCGACATCACCCTGCAGTACTGGAACCGCGACGATGCGGCCGAAGCCTTTCTAATTCGACACGAGGAGTTGCTATGGACACGACAGAAGAAAAGCTCTTAGCTGCCAAAGCCTATTTGAAGGAACGCTTCAAGGGCTCCGTCATCGAAAAGAACACGAAGTTCAGGTACGTCTCTGGCCCGTCGATCCTGCGGCCACAGGTCCCCCTGGTACTAGAGCACGAACGCTCCAAGATTCGGCGGGTGAAATGACGCTGTTCGAAGAACTGGAAGCCACGCTTACCGAACTCGGTCCGGAGCCGATTGGAGAGTGGATGCGCAAGCAAGGCTTCCCGCCCGAGCAATCCTTGCTGTTTCTGCCCCAGTGGATGTGGCTTGTCTACGGCGGACCGCTGATGCCGAGCTATGTAAAGTTCTCTCCGTTCGTTTGCCAACCAGTACTGGCCCACAACCTATTCGGGAGCAACTAAATGAGCGACCTGGAAGACTTCAAACTCGGCGGCAAGCACAACGCGGGCGATCCTGACGGCGCGCGAGTAGCAGAAAGCCCGTGGAAAACCCTCGCGGACCGCATCGAAGCCCTGGGCCTACCTCGTCCAATTCGAGGGGAAAAGGTCATGCCGCTCTTTGAACGGGTGGTGACAGCTTTTGAGAAGGAGCGGGCAAAGTACAGATTTCAGTACGTAGGCGATCTGCACGGTACTCCAGTTCATTTGCATCAAGACCCACCCACAAGCGCAGAGCCGGTCGCGTGGCTATCTGCAGACGTTATCAACCGCGCGGAGATTCTGGCGTCAGATATGCCGCATACCGTTGTTGAGAAGTTGAGGGCAGCGGCCACGAGCGTAGAGCCGGTAGCGTGGCAAGAAAAAGTCACACGACTGTACGACTCACTAAGCCTATTGCAAATGTCAGATGAGAAAAGAACGGAAGTCGATCAGTTGCTATCCGAACTGCACGCCCATCCACCCACAAGCATAGAGCCGGACGTGATGCGGCTGGTGGATGCGTACGTGTTACTGCATGTCGATGCCTTAGATGACCACCCGATCGTGCTGGAAGCCCGCGCCGCCATTATCGCTGCACTAAAAACCAGATGACCGAGAAAGAATACCGACGATCCTACTACCTCCGCACTCGTGAGCACAAGCTCAAGCAAATGGCCGAGCGTCGTCGCAAGCTCGGCATAAAGGAGAGGCCGATCAAGTGTCGCCTTGAGGACTTACCCGACATGCCAGTAGTCCAACGCTGGCTGTCCCAGGAGGAGTGGGCTTTATGATCCGCCTGTTCCCGCCCTCCGGCGACTTCATCTACTCCTACCACTCCCCGATCAAGGAGTGGCCCAAGTGGGCCTATTGGCACTGCAACACTGCCCTAGTCTCCCCCTGGACCGGCCACACCTGGGCGCTCATCGACCGCGGGCAAAAAGTCTACATCCCAGTCCTACGCGCCGCCCTTGGCGAGCTACCCTATCTCGACGAAGTCCCTGGCTCCCTCGCCTTCTACGAAGAAACCATCTCTGAACTCCCACGCGAACTCTTGGAACGAGAGCTGACTGTGATGTACGATTTTACAAGTACCACAGAATCGGTTAGTATCTGTTCCACATTATCGGAATCCGCCATGTCTCAGTCTTTAATGCAAAAGATAGTCGAAGCCAGGGTCAAGATCGCCGCGGGCGAGATGACTGACGAGGCTCTCCGCGACCTGCTCAAGGAAATGCGCCAGGACCGCGGGTCTGCTGCCATCGCTTCCGCAAAGTCCCGTGCCAAGAAAACCGAGGTCGATCCAGAAGACGCTCTCAAAGCTTTCCTCTCGTAATCCGGCCACCCTCTGGGGTGTCTCCGTTCCTGTCACAGGAGTCCCGAATGTCCGCTCTCTACCGCCCGCCCTTCCCTGCAGTCGTCGATAACACCATGCTCAATACTTTTCGCGGGTGCCCGCGAAAAGCCGAATTGTCTTACATAGAACACTGGAAGTACAAGGGCAAGAGCGTTCACTTACACGCCGGGGCTGCCTGGGCTCATGGCCTCGAAGCCATCCGCCAAGCATTCTTCGACAACGGGCAATCCCAGGATGACTCCATAGCCCTCGGAGTCCGCGCGCTCCTCGACTTCTACGGTTCGTTCGAGTGCCCGCCGGAGTCAGCCAAGTCCGCCGAACGCCTTGTCGAGGCCCTGGACTACTACTTCGAAGCCTTCCCCCTTGAAACCGATGCCGCGAGGCCGATTAAGCTCCCCTCCGGCAAGCACGCCATCGAGTTCTCCTTCGCGGAGCCCCTCGACTTCCTCAATCCCGAGACGGGCGATCCTGTCATCTATTGCGGGCGCTCCGACTTCATCGCAGAACTCAACAATGGCCTCTATATCGCAGACGACAAAACCACTTCCGCCCTCGGCTCCTCTTGGTACAACCAGTGGGAAATGCGGGGCCAATTCACTGGTTATTGCTGGGCCGGCCACCGCATCGGATTTCAGGTGGATGGTGTATTGGTCAGGGGCATTGCCATCCTCAAGACAAAATTTAATCACGCTCAGCACATCACCTACAGACCCCAGTGGGAGATTGATCGCTGGTACGCGCAGACTTTAAGAGACCTCAAACGCCTCCAGGATATGTGGGAGCGCGGGGAGTACGACTACAACCTGGGCGAAACCTGTGCCGAGTACGGCGGGTGCCAGTTTTCTCGAGTTTGCAAGTCCCCAGAGCCTATGGAATGGCTCCCGGCTTACTTCGAACGCAGGCGGTGGGACCCGCTTACGCGGACGGAAACCCTGTTGGAGGTGGAATGATCCGCCAAGCTATTGAACAACCTGTCAGCCCGCCAGATGAAGCCGGGTGGGAAGACTTCGACGGTACTGATAACCTCGACGACGACGCGGACCCAGATGAAGACAGTGACGAAGATTCCGATGACTAGAGAAGAAGACATGATCGCGGGCATCTGTATCGGGGTGCAGCTCGCCCACGAGAACGCAACCAACAAGGGCTTCTGGGAAGAGAACACCAACTACCCTGAGAAGCTCTGCCTGATCCACGCGGAGGTCTCCGAGCTGTTGGAAGCCTATCGCGCGAACACGCTCCGGGAGCCCTGCACCAAGCCCATCCAGCTAACCAACGAGGAAGAAGAACTCGCTGACATAATCATCCGAGTCTTCGACCTCGCAGGCTATCGGGGAATCCACTTGGGCGCAGCCGTTGCAATCAAGATGTCCTACAACCTCACTCGCCCACACAAGCACAACAAAACCTGTTAAAGGAGTTTTATGGCTAAGGAGCTTAGTCCCTTACCTGGAATCAAAGT
>Ga0137325_1000253_pt1 | contig 12548 bp, 15 predicted proteins | sample EasRivERMZT469_2_FD_102294 | JGI IMG/M metagenome (GOLD analysis project Ga0137325, IMG submission 102294) | Soil microbial communities from meander-bound floodplain in the East River, Colorado, USA - East River MetaG ERMZT469_2 | ecosystem: Environmental > Terrestrial > Soil > Floodplain ...
ATCTCCTTCTTCGCGGCGATCTTCGTCGGGCTGCCGTACGTTTTGCTGGAGTTCTGGCTGTTCGTCTCTCCAGGTCTCTACCCGAAAGAGAAGCGCTACGCCATCCCGTTCGTGGCCGTGGCGTCGTTGTTCTTCTTCACCGGCGCCTGGTTCGCGCACGCCGTGATCGTGCCGTACTCGTGCAAGTACTTCATCTCGGTGGGGGAGGAAGGAGGCTTCCAGCCGGTCATCACGGTCAAGGAGGTCTTCTCGTTCGTGATGCGGATGATCCTTGCGACGGGTGCCGTGTTCGAGCTGCCGGTCATCGTGCTGTTTCTCACACGCATCGGGATCCTGACGCCGGCGTTCCTGTGGCAGTACTTCGGCTACGCCTTCTTCGGCATCTGGCTCCTCGCCGGCATCATCACGCCTCCCGACGTCGTGTCGATGGTCATGGTGGGGGCGCCTCTCACGTTCCTCTATCTGCTGAGCATCGGCATCTCCTGGATGTTCGTGCCGCGCGCCAGGGGATAGAGGGGCGGCGCAGGACGGGTGCGGCGGAAGCGCTATACTGCGCCCCCGCCTGACAGACCCGCAGGGAACGCCGAGGAGTCATCGTGGAGCTGCCGACCGGATTCACCGAAGTGCGCGAAGGGAAGTTCCTCATCTTCACGCGACCGGTCTACTACGATCTGGCCGTCTCCATCGCCAGGCAGGATCCCGAGACACTCCTCACGCGCGCCGCGCATACGCAGGGCAACGGCTCGTCGGGAGACGCGCCGGACGCCCGCAAGATCCCCTCGGGGCGCGGGAGCGTGGTGGAGCTCCCCGCGGAAGGGGGCACGTCGCTGATCCTGAAGAAGAGCCGCCGCGGCGGACTCTATGGCCGCCTCAAGGGCGACGTTCATCGCACCGACTATGAGGCCACGGTCGAGCTGTTTCTCTCCGAGACGGCGTGGAAGAAAGGAGTGCCGGTTGCGCTGGTGGGGTTCGTGATGGCGGCTCCGGCGGGCGAAGGGAAGCTCGCTTCGCTGCGGCGCGGATACTGCGCCACCATCAAGGTCGAGGGGGCGCGCAGCCTCATGGATCTGCTCGCCGCGCCGATGCCTCTCGCGAAACGGCGTCTCGTCATCGGCGCCGCCGCGGAGGCGGTGGCCAAGGCGCACAACCGGGGCTTCGAGCACGGCGATCTGAATCTGGGGAACATCCTGATCGTGAAGACCGACCAGGGGGACTACGGCGGATGGCTGATCGATCTCGGCCATTCCACGATCGGCGGGACGCTGCGGATGGGACCGCGCCTGCGCAACCTCATGCGCCTCTACCGCAGCGCCGAGAAGTGGCTGCCGCCCCGGGACGAGGCGGAGCGGAGGATGCGAGGACGCGACGTCGTGCGCTTCCTGCGCGCCTACACGGGACGCAGACCCGGCGAGGTGAGGCGCCATCTCGAAGGGCTCTCGCGCCGCCGCGCCTCGCTCCTGCTGCACCGCATCGGATGGAAGGCGATGGGCCCGTCGCGGGGCTGATTGCGGGGTTGTTGCCCCTCAGAGCGTCCGCATGAAGGCGACCAGGGACTTCTTCTCCGGCGCGGTCAGCTTCAATTCCAGCACGAGATTGAAGAACTCCACCGAATCCTCCAGCGTCATCAGGCGGTCGTCGTGCAGATATGGCGGTGAGTCCTTGATGCCGCGCAGGGGGAAGGTCTTGATGGGGCCGTCGGCGCTTGCTTTCCGGCCGTTGATCATGCGCTCGGTGAAGAAGCGTTCCACGCGCAGGTTATGCATGAGGTTGTCGGTGTAGTACGGCGGCAGGTGGCACGTGGAGCACTGGGCTTTGCCGAAGAACAGCTCCTGCCCCCGCATCTCCTCCTTCGAAGCCTTCGCGGGATCGAGCCTCCCGAAGACGCCGAGCTTCGGCGCCGGCGGAAAGTCGAGCAGGTCCTCGAACTCAGCCATGAAGTGCACCTGGCTGCCGCGCTCCAGGATGTTCACTCCCTTCTTCTGCGCCTGGACCGGGTCTCCGTCGAAATAGGCGGCGCGCTGCTCGAACTCGGTGAAGTCCTCCACGCTCTTCATCGCGCGCTGGGAGCCGAAGAGCCGCTGGATGTTAACGCCTCTGAGCGACGGCGTCCCGATGCGATGCCGGTGCTCGTTGGGCCGGATGTCGCCCACGGTGTGCGTAGCCGCGTTGGTATGGCCGTTGGCGTGGCAGTCGAGACACGCGACCCCCTGATGCGCCTTGAGGGCGCGGCGATCATCGGTGGCGTTGAACTGCGCCTGCGGGAAGGGAGTCACGAGAAGCCGCAGTCCCTCGAGCTGCTTGGGATTGAGGACCTCCGCGAAGAGCTCGTAGAAGTTCTCGAGCGTCACGAGCTGTCCGCGCGACACGTCGCCGAGGTCCGGCCTGGTCGTGAGATAGATCGGCGCTGGGAACTCGGGGAGCATGTGATCGGGGATGTCGAAGTCGAGATCGAAGCGCGTCAGATCGCGCTCGGTCTGGCGCTTCGTCTCGTCGATCAACGGTTGTGGGAAGATCATCCCGCCGGCCTCGTGATGAGGATGGGGCAACGGGAAGAACCCGGCCGGCCAGAGGTCCTTCGATTTGATCTCCTCCGAAGTCATGGCGGCCAGCTTGTCCCACGTCATGCCCCTGGAGAGCCGCACGCGGACCCCCTCCTGCACCGGCTTGCCGCGGGACATCGTGACCCCGGGGGCAGGCCGGTCGGCGAGGTCGTAACGCAATGCGAGCAGATCCTTCTGTCGCTTCGCGAAGGTGGGTTTCTCCTGCTGGAGGCGCCTGACCAGCGCGGTGAAATCCTCGGTGGCGCCGGTGACGGCTCCGTTCGCCAGCGCCGCGATGCCCAGCGCGAAGGACAGAACGAGTGCCGGATTCTTCCTGGTCATGACGCGCTCCCTCCTTTGGGGTCCCGCTGGTATCGAGAATCATCAGCTGCACGGCGCGATCATACACGAGAGCGGTGTGGCGCGATCAAGTATCAACGCTGGTTGCGCGCGGGGGGCGACGCGGTCACCGCCGCGAGGTACAGAGACCCGCTCCAGCCGGTCTTCTCGATCTCTCCGGGGCTCAGCTCGATGCGCGGCGTCCTTCCCTCGACCGCGCGCGCCGGGAACTCCTTGGCGCCGCACTCCGATGCGACGGCCGACATGCAGTTCCATGAACTGCCTCCGCCGTGCTTGACGTGAAGGCCGATCATGTCGGGGTGCGTCGTGCGCAGGAGCGCGCCCATCGGGAGGTAGGGGGCGTCGGGTTTCCAGGGATAGCCACTCAAGACGCGTGAATGCACGTCTCCGATCAGGACGAAGGTCTGAGCCGGGGCGGTCTCTACGATGGCCTTGAGGAGGGCGGCGGCCATGCTGGCGTCCCGCTCCGCCATCGATCGTACTGTGACATCGTCGATCGCGCGCACGACGATCTTCAATTCCGCCGCGCGATAGCGACGCAGCGTGTCGAGAAGGCCGAGGATGGCCTGGCTGCTGCGTCCGTCCTGGTACTCGCGCTGCCAGAAGCCGTTCGCCAGCAGCGCGCCGGCGGCCGCCTCGCCGCCGTCGCTCTCGAGGTAGGCGTCGATCTCCCCCTGCGCCGACGTGGCCATCTCCAGGCCGACGAGCACCGTCTCACGCGGTTTCCTGGCGGCCGTCTGGCAGACCAGCCCGGCGAAGGCCGCCGGGATCTCCGTGGTGCCGTGCAGCTCCCCCAGCACGACGATGGGTCCGACCAGGGCCTCCGCCCCCTCGATCGGCTCGGGGCATGGGGACTTCCTGTCGGCGCGCGGGGCGGCGTTTCCCGGGGATGAGGGGGCTTCGGAGCCCGTTCCGTGCGCGGAGCACGCGAGCGCCATGACGGCGCACACAACCGGAAAGATGCTGCGCAACGTTAACCTCCCTTGGCGCTTCCGACGCGGTCGCGCGTGAAACAATGGATCACGTGGTCGTTGACGAGCCCTGTCGCCTGCATGAAGGAATAGCATATCGTCGATCCGACGAATCTGAAACCGCGGCGCAGCAAGTCGCGGCTCAGGGCGTCCGATGCGGCGGTCCGCGCCGGGAGCTGCTTGATCGAGCGCCACCGGTTCACGCGGGGCGCATCGCCCATCAGGGAGCGCAGGTATGCGTCGAAGCTCCCGAACTCGCGCTGAATCGTCAGGAAAGCCTTCGCATTGCTCACCGTGCTGCCGATCTTGAGCCGGTTGCGCACGATGCCGGAGTCCTGGAGCAGACGCTCGATCCTCGCCGGCGTGAACCGCGCGACCTCGATGGGGTCGAAGCCGGCGAATGCCGCCCGGTACCCTTCGCGCTTCTTGAGGATCGTCTCCCAGCTCAGGCCCGCCTGCGCCCCTTCCAGCACGATGAACTCGAACAGGACGCGGTCGTCATGGACGGGCACCCCCCATTCGGCATCGTGGTAGGCGATGCTCAATGGCGTGCGCGCCCAGGCGCAGCGGACGCGGCGATCCGGGGGCTTGCGATCGGGGCTGATGGCGGGTGTCATCGTGATGCCGGAGCCCCCTCCATGGCGAGCAGCATCTTCTTCACGCCGGCGCCACCGGCGTACTGGCCGATCGTCCCGTCGCTTCGCACCACCCTGTGGCAGGGAACCACCAGCGGGAGCGGATTGGTAGCGCACGCGGTGCCGACGGCCCGCACGGCCCGGGGGCTGTGCGCCGCGGCGGCGATCGATGCGTAGCTCGCGGTGCGGCCGTAGGCGATGCGCCGCAGGAGCTTCAGAACGTCCCGGCGGAAGCCGCGCGACAGGCTGAAGTCCAGCGGCAGATCGAAGCGCCTTCGATCCCCCGCGAGATACTCGTCGATCTCGCGTGTGGCCGCGTCGAGACGCCACGTCGCCTTGAGAATCCTGGGGCTCACCCTCGCGGCGATCTCCGCGAGCACGCGCTCGTGGCCCTCGCAGGCGTAGGCCACGCGCACCAGCCCCCTGGATGTCGCGGCAAGTAGCAGTCTGCCGACGGACGTGTCGATCGTGCGGTAGGCGACGTCGAGCACGTCGGCCCGCTCCGCGCGCGCCACCAGCCGATCGTGGAGGCGGGCGTTCGCGGCCGCGTCGATCGCCGGGAGCATCGCGAAGAGATCGCCGGATTGCTGCGTGAGTGACGTCATCGTGTGGCTCCTTTCACTCTTCTGGTCTGAAAGACTCTGCGCAGTGCCGCGATGCCGTCGGCCGCGGCCCTGCGTGCAGCGTTCGCGTTGCTTCCGGTGATGGCGGCGACGTCCTTGTAGGAAAGCCCCGCCACGTAGTGGTACGCGACCGCCTCGCGCTGCCTGGGCGGCAGGCTCTCGAGCGCGGCCGCGAGGTCGGTCCAACGAGCCGGCCCTTGATACGCGGCCGCCGCGATCTCGGGGAGCTGTCCGACGGCGATCGGGCCACGCGTCCTGGTGCGCGCGATGTCGATGGCCTTGCGATGCGCGATGGTGACAAGCCAGCCGCGCACGTTGCTCCCGGCCCGGAGCCGCGGGTAGGCCTTCAGCGCCGCCATGAACGTCTCGGACCAGGCGTCCTCGGCGTCGTTGGGGCCCAGAACTGCCCGGCACACGCGCAGGACGACCGGGCCGTGCTCCTCGATGATGCGCTCGAACGGTTTCATGGCCGTCTCCCGGTGGCGTCTGCGGCGTCCGCCGTCCTCATGCCTCGTAAACGCTCCGGCGCGACGAAACGTGAGATCAGGGCGTCTCGTTCATCGATTCGCGCAAGTCGGTCATCGACTGCGGGCTGATCAGGTCTTGCGCGTGGCGAAACGGAGCGCTGCCAGAAGGATCACGGCGCCGACGGTCGCCGTCACCAGCGAGCCCATGGTGCTGATCGACTGAATTCCGAGCAGGCTGAACACGAAGCCCCCCACGAGCGCGCCGATCACCCCCACGACGATGTTGCCCAGGAGTCCGAATCCGCGGCCCTGGGCCAGCAAGCCCGCCAGCCACCCGGCAATTGCTCCAATCAGAAGGAACCATAGCCAGCTCATGAATTCTCTCTCCTTATTGTTTCGGCGCGGAAAAGAATCCGTCGATGGTGGCAAACGGGACGGCGGTGGCGAGCCGCGTGAATGACCCCTGCTCCGCGATCTCTTTCGCGGCCGCGAGAAAACCGGTCCAGGCCGCGCGGGCCAGCGCCCCGCCGACGCTGATCCGACGGACGCCGAGGTCGGCGAGCTGCGCCACGGTGGTGAAGTCGCTGCCGACCAGCACGTTGACGGGCCGGGGGGCGACCGCCTTCACCAGGGCGGCGATGTCGGCTTGCTCGCGGATCCCCGGCGCGTAGAGACAGTCGGCGCCGGCTTCGGCATAGGCGATGAGCCTGTCGAGCGTAGCGGCGAGATCCGGCCGCCCGACGATGAACCCCTCCGAACGACCCGTCAGGATCACTCCCGTTCCGCTGGCGTCGATCGCGCGCCGGGCGGCCGCAATCCTCTCGATGGCGAGCGCGCGCTCGAAGAGCGGGTTCGCTGCGTCGCCCGTGGAGTCTTCGATCGAGATTCCCGCGATCCCGGTGCCGATGGCGGCCGTCACGTTGCGTCCCACGGCTTCCGGCGCGATCGCGAAGCCGCCTTCGAAGTCGGCGTTGACGGGCACCGTGACACCCTGCGCGATGAGGCTCAGGTGCTCCAGCATTTCGCGCAGCGACACGCCGTTGTCGGGTTCGCCCCTCGTCCACGCGAACCCCGAGCTCGTCGTGGCGAGCGCCTGGAACCCGAGCTGCGCCAGCAGTCGCGCGCTGCCGAGGTCCCAGGGGTTCGGAATCAAGAAGCACCCCGTCTCGTGGAGCCTGCGGAACGCGGCGCAGACGTCGTTCATCGGACAACCTCCTGATGCCGCTCGGGCGCGTATCTCCTGGCCAGCAGACCGGTTGCTTGCCCGGCGTCGATGGATTGCACCAGCACGCCTTCTTCTCCATAAGGAAGGTACGCCTGGCACCGCCCTGACGGATCGATCAGGCTCGTCGCCGATTCCTGAAATCGCAGGGCGTAGTTGACGCTGGCGAAGTAGATGGTGTTCTCGATGCTGCGGCACAGCATCGCTTTCTCGTAGTAGGGCGATCCGGTCGCGCCCCATTGTGTCAGAGCCGAACCTTTCATGTCGCTCCCCGTGTAATGCGGATGGAAGACGATCCTGGCCCCGCGCGCCGCCGCCCATCGCACCGTCTCAGGATAGCGAAACCCCTCGTGGCAGATCACCACGCCGAACGGAATCCCTTCGATGGCGAAGAGCCGTCGCGTGTTTCCCGGCACGTAGTGCCGATCCTCGCTGGGGTCGAGCTGGTTCTTCGTCTGGAACCCCTGCATCACCCCCTGCGCGTCGATGACGAAGGCGGCGATCTGACGGCCTGCTTCCGTGAGCCGTTCCATCCCGACGATGACGGCCGTGCCGCAAGCGCGCGCCACCTGCGCCACGGTCAGGAGCGCGCGCTCCTGCGCGACCCTGTCGAAGGGGAAGACTTCGATGTCCTGTCCACGCAGCCCCGGGAGATAGGCTTCAGGGAAACAGACGATCCGCGCGCCCTGGGCCGCGGCCTCGGACGTCAGCTTCGCCACCTTCTCCAGTCCCTCATCGAGGGTGGAGGCGATGCGCGGCGACGCCAGGGCGATGATCAGGGTCAGCTCCGATGGGCCTGTGACGTGAACATGTCGGTGCTGACGTAGCGCAAGCCGGAATCGATGATGATCGCTCCGACGATCGCTCCTGGCCCGAGGCGCCTGGCGATCTGGAGCGCGGCGACGATGTTGGCGCCCGTGGATGTCCCCGCGAAGATGGCCTCTTCGCGCGCCAGGCGCCGCGCCATCGCATTGGCGTCGTCGGTGCTCACCGGGATGATCTCGTCCACGGCATCCGGCTTCCAGAGCGGCGGGAGGAACCCGATGCCGATCCCCTCGATCCGGTGCGAGCCTGGAGGCTTCCCCGAGAGCACCGCCGACTCGGCCGGCTCCGCCGCCGCGACGTGAACGCGAGGGTTGTGCCGTCGCAGCACGGCCGCCGTGCCGTTGAGGGAATGCGCCGAGCCCACCGTCTGAACGAAGGCGTCGATGCGGCCGGCCTGCGTCCACATCTCCTCGCCCAGTGGATGGTATCCGGCCTCCCCGTCCCGATTGTTCAGCTGGTCGCAGAACCAGTGTCCCGGCCGCCGGCTGAGCTCCTCGGCCTTCGCCATCATGGCTTCGATGAGCTCTCTGGTGATCTTCTTCCCACGGCTCTCAATGTCCGCGATCTCCGCGCCGTAGGCGAGCATGGTGCGCCGCTTCTCCTCGCTGAAGGCATCGGAGAACGCGAAGTGGGCCTTGTACCCGCGCGCGGCGGCGATCAGGGCGAGGGAGATGCCGGTGGTGCCGCCGGTGTACTCGACGACCGTGCCCCCTGGCGTCAGCCGCCCGTCGGCTGCGGCGCGATCGACCATCGCCAGCGCCACGCGGTCCTTCATGCTCCCGGTGGGGTTGGCGGACTCGAGCTTGGCGACGATGCGGGCCGAGCCCGGCGGCACGACGTGCCGCAGCTCCACGAGCGGCGTGTTGCCGATGGCGTCGAGAACGTGATGCGGAATATTCTCTACCTCAGGACCTTCTGAATGACCGCCGTGTCCGTGTGCTGATGGAATCTCACGACCTTCCCGTTCTCGAAGTGCCACACGTGCACGAACGGCGTGGAAAACCTCCTGCCGGTCTCCTTGTAGGTGCCGCCGTATTGTCCGAGCGCGACGACGGTGTCTCCCTGCGCGACGAATTCCGCCGGAACGGCCGAAAAACCGTCCCACTCCGCTCCGAGCCTCATGAACACGTTCTTCAGGACCGCATCCGGCCCCGTGTAGGTGCCGCCGTAGGGGAAGCCCTCCGCCTCGGTCCATCGCACGTTCGGCGCGAGCACCGAGAGCCCTGCGGCGATATCGCCGCGGGCGAACGCTTCATAGACCCCTCGAATCACGTCGGCATTGCTGCTCATACTGCCTCCTCAATCATTTCGTCGCGACCACCGGGGCGAGCAACCCACCCAGCAGTGACCCGACGAACACCGCCAGGAACGAGACCATGAACGCGAGAAGGAGCGCAAGAGACTGACGCTTCATTTCTCAAGCTCCACACGCACCACGAGCTTGAGGTTCGCCAGCGGCGTGCCCGAGTAGCCTGCGGTCATCGCGAACGCACCCTCCGACTCGTGCCGCGTGAGAGGAGATTCTACTCCAAGCCTGCATGGGGTCATTCTCTTTAGGGCCCCGACGGTGCTAGTGTGAAGGAAAAGACGCCGCCGGCACGCGGACATCGAGATCCTGAAGAAGGCCTGCGCGGGCCATTGATAAAGACTGACGAAAAGCATCCCGCACGAACCGGCTCGTCCCGGGCATCTGGTGAAAGACGCATGACGGACAGACGCGTTGCGCTGCTGCGGGGCATCAACGTCGGCACCGCGAAACGGATCGCGATGGCGGACCTGCGAAAGCTGGTCGAGGGCCTCGGATACGGCGACGTCCGCACGTTGCTCAACAGCGGCAACATCGTCTTCACGGTGCCTGAGGGGGGTCGCGATGATGCCGCCGCCCGCATCGAGAAGGCAATTGCCGCGCGGCTCGGCGTGAAGACGCGCGTCACCGTGGTCAAGGGAGGCGTGATCGCCGCGGCCGTCAGGGAGAACCCGTTGAAAGACGTCGCCAGCAATGACTCGCTGTTGCTCGTCCTGGTGCCGGCGGATCGAACGGCTCATGCGCGGCTGAAGCCGTTACTCAAGGAGCGATGGACGCCGGAGGCGCTGGCGCTCGGCAAGCAGGTGGCGTATCTCTGGTGCGCCAGGGGTAGTGTCGATAGCCCCCTCTGGGCGGCGGTGAATCGTCTCCTGGGCGATCAGAGCACGACGCGCAATATGGCGACGATGACCAAACTCGCGGCACTCGTCGAAGACGCACCGTCCGGTGGGAAGGGTCGGTGATGTCCCCGGCCTGCCCCACGCGCGCCACGATGTTCGTGGCCCGTCTCGCTGTCCTTGGCGCCGCGCTCGCGAGTGCCGCGCTCCTGGCGCAGGCAGGCGATGCGCGTGGGGTGGCGCCAACGCCGGGGGAGGTCGATGCGATCTACTCCGACGTGGAGGCGCTCTACATCGATCTGCATCAGCATCCCGAGCTCGCGTTCCAGGAAACGCAAACGGCGGCGAAACTGGCGGGCATCATGACGGGACTGGAGTTCGACGTCACCACCGGCGTGGGACGCACCGGCATCGTCGCCGTCATGAAGAACGGGCCGGGGCCGGTCGCCATGCTGCGCACGGACCTCGACGCGCTGCCGGTTGCGGAGGAGACGGGCCTGCCGTTCGCGAGCGTGGCCATGGCGGAAGACCCCAACGGCCAGGCGATTCCCGTCATGCACGCGTGCGGGCACGACATTCACATGGCGGCCTGGGTCGGCGCCGCCCGCCTGATGGCGGCAAACCGCGCTCGCTGGAGCGGCACGCTGCTCATGGTGGGGCAGCCGGCCGAGGAGATCGGCGGCGGCGCCACCGCCATGCTGAACGATGGCCTCTTCACGCGCTTCCCGCGACCGGATTTCGCGCTGGCCCTTCATGTCGACGACACGATGCCCGCAGGGACGATTGGATACCATCCGGGTCTGTTCCGCGCCGTGTCGGATACGGTCAGCATCACGGTGTACGGCCGCGGCGGACATGCGGCAATGCCGCACAACACCGTGGATCCCGTCGTGCTTGCCGCGCGCATCGTGCTCACGCTCCAGACCGTCGTCTCGCGCGAGAACAACCCGGCAGACCCGGTGGTCATCACGGTGGGCTCGATCCACGGGGGGACGCGGGCCAACATCGTCCCCGACGAGGTCCGGCTGGAGCTGTCGGTCCGCACGCTGAAGCCCGAAGTCCGCGAGCGGACGCTGGCGGCCATCCGCCGCATCGCGAAAGGGGAGGCTGACGCCTCCGGTGCGCCGAAAGAGCCGCTGGTGAGCGCGCCTGAAGTTGCGCGCCCGCCGGTGATCAACGATCCGAAGCTGACGCTGCGTCTTGCGGAGGCGCTGAAGAAGGCGCTCGGCGAGGCGAAGGTGGTGGAGATGCCGTCGAAGATGACGTCGGAGGACTTCGCGGAGTATGGCGCAGCCGGAGTCCCCGCGGTGCTGCTTCACATCGGCGCGGTGGAGGCGACGAAGCTCGCCGAGGCCAGGCGGACCGGCGTTCCGGTGCCGGCGCCTCACTCGCCGCAATGGGCGCCGGAGCGGCAGCCCACGCTCAAGGCGGCGATACGCGCCGAGACGGCGGCGCTGCTCGCGTTACTGGGCGGCAACTGAACGGAAAACCAGGTCGAGAACTCCGTGGAGAGATCGCAATGGCCGAGCTGAAGACACGCGAAACGAAGGAGAGCGTCGCGAAGTTCATCAAGAGCATCCCGGACGAGAAGAGGCGGCAGGAGTGCGCCACCGTCATGAAGCTCATGAAGGAAGTCACGCGCTCGGAGCCGAAGATGTGGGGCAGCAGCATCGTCGGGTTCGGGGATTACCGCTACAAGTACGCCAGCGGCCGCGAAGGGGACTGGTTCCTCGCGGGCTTCTCACCCCGTAAGCAGAATCTCACCCTCTACATCATGGGAAGCTCCGAGTACGACGAGCTGAGGGCGAAGCTGGGGAAGCACGCGTCGGGGAAGGGCTGCCTCTACATCAAGGACCTCGAGGGCATTCACCTGCCGACGCTCAAGACGCTGGTGCGGAAATCGGTCCAGTACATGAAAAAGCGCGCGGCGCAGGCCTGAAGCCGGCCTGCGCCATGCAAGCCTGACGGTCGTGATCAGGCCGCGATGAGGGCCTGTCTGAAGTCGTCGACGAGATCGTCGGTCCCCTCGATCCCCACCGAGACACGCATGAGACCGTCGGTGATGCCGATCCGGCGTCTTTCCTCGGGAGTCATCCCGGAGTGGGAGGTCACCGCGGGGAGCGTGACCAGCGTCTCGACGCACCCGAGACTCGGGGCGATGAGGGGGATCGTGAGCGCGTCGAGGAAGCGCTGCGCCGCATCAAGCCCCCCTTTCAGCTCGAAGCTGAGCATTCCCGAGAAGCCGTCGAACAGCTCCTTGGCCCGCGCGTGACGCGGGTGGGACGCAAGACCGGGATAGTTCACCGCTGCCACGGCAGCGTGCGCCTCGAGCATCCGCGCGAGCGCCAGCGCGTTCTCCTGGTGCTGGCGCATCCTCACGGCGAGGGTCTTCATCCCGCGCCACAGCAGCGAGCAGGCGTGCGGGTCGAGCGAACCCCCGAGGTGGTTCAGCTTGTGCCGCACGCGCTCGATGAGATCCTTGGAGCCGATGGCCGCCCCGGCCACGATGTCGCTGTGCCCGTTGAGGTACTTCGTGCACGAGTGGAGTGAGAGATCGAATCCGTGCTCCACGGGACGGAAGTTCATCGGGCTGGCGAAGGTGTTGTCGATCAGGGAGACGAGCCCGTGGCGCCTGGCGAAGGCGGCCGCGGCCTCGAGATCCCCCACGCGCAGCGTGGGGTTGGACATCGTCTCGACGTAGAGCGCCCTGGTCTTCGGCGTTCGTTTCGACTCCCAGGAGGCGGGGTCATCGGCGTCGATGAA
>Ga0137325_1000264_pt1 | contig 12234 bp, 8 predicted proteins | sample EasRivERMZT469_2_FD_102294 | JGI IMG/M metagenome (GOLD analysis project Ga0137325, IMG submission 102294) | Soil microbial communities from meander-bound floodplain in the East River, Colorado, USA - East River MetaG ERMZT469_2 | ecosystem: Environmental > Terrestrial > Soil > Floodplain ...
CAGAAGGGGACCCGGCACGCGGTGATCGACCTGGAATTCACCTTTCACGGCACCGGGCCGAAGAGTCCGGAGTCCTTCGAGCGCCGCTATCGGCGCGAGGTGCCGTTCGATGATTCCGGGCCGGCCGCGCTGGTCGCCGCCTGGAACGCGGCCCTCACGGGGATCCTCTCCGATCTGGTGAACGACCTGAACGCAAACGCGTTCGCAGCCCCCGGCCTTTCGCACGAACCCTCCCACTGACGTTTCGCGCGGCACCGCGCGCCCGCGAATAGTCGCACGCTTCGCATCCCTCTCGGTGCAGTAGCCCATCACGCGCGAAGGCTCGTCGTGAATCCACGACGAACCTCTTGTCCACAGCGCGCCCGCATGCGGTAACCCTCTTCTGATCTCGGCCGGGTTGAACCGATCGAGTCACTCCAACGTCCTTCTCTCTCTCCGGGTCGCTGGCACGCTCATTGCTGTTCTCCCAGTGCGACCAGCTCCCATCGAGCCGGTCCAAGGAGGACAAAAGCGATGTCGTTCAATCTGTCAATGAGATCGTTCACAAAGCTTCTCGATTTCACGCCGCGTGAAATCCATTACCTGCTTGATCTGGCGAGAGACCTCAAACGGATCAAGTACGCCGGAACGGAGCAGCAGGGACTGAAAGGCAAGAACATCGCCCTGATCTTCGAGAAGGCATCCACGCGCACCCGCTGCGCGTTCGAGGTGGCGGCGTTCGATCAGGGCGTAAACGTGACATACATCTCCGGCGGCTCCCAGATGGGGCAGAAAGAGTCGGTGAAAGACACCGCACGCGTGCTCGGGCGCATGTACGACGGAATCGAGTTCCGGGGGTTCCGTCAGTCCGACGTCGAGGACCTCGCCCGGCATGCCGGCGTCCCGGTGTGGAACGGGTTGACCGACGAATTCCACCCCACCCAGATCCTCGCCGACTTCATGACGATGCTGGAGTACGGGCGCGGCAAGCAACTGCACGAGATCAAGTTCGCCTATCTCGGCGATGCCCGAAACAACATGGGGAACTCGCTGATGGTCGGCGCATCCAAGATGGGCATGGACCTCCGGCTCGTCGCTCCGAAGAGCTTCTGGCCCAAGGAAGACCTCGTCCAGACGTGCCGCCAGATCGCCCAACAGACCGAAGCGAAGCTCACGTTCACCGAAAGCGTCGATGAAGGGGTCGCCGGCGTCGACTTCCTCTACACCGACGTGTGGGTTTCGATGGGAGAGCCCAAGGAAGCCTGGAAGCAGCGTGTCGCGCTGATGAAGCCCTACCAGGTCAATCTCGGGGTCATCGCCAAGACCGGGAATTCCCACGTGAAGTTCATGCATTGCCTCCCGGCATTCCACAACAACGAAACCGTGGTCGGCAAGGAGATCGAGGAGCTCTACGGCCTCAACGGGCTCGAAGTCAACGATGACGTCTTCGAGTCGGACTACAACATCGCGTTCGAGCAGGCCGAGAATCGAATGCACACCATCAAAGCCATCCTCGTCGCGACACTGAGGTGACTGTCATGAGAATCGTCGCTGCGCTCGGCGGTAATGCGCTGCTCCAACGGGGGCAGCCCATGACCGCGGAGAACCAGAAGAAAAACATCCGCACCGCGGCTCTCGCGCTGGCCGGAATCGCTGCGGACCACCAGCTCGTGCTCGCGCATGGCAACGGTCCTCAAGTGGGGCTCCTTGCTCTGCAGGCAGCGGCCTACAAGGGCGATGACCCTTATCCGCTGGATGTGCTTGGCGCGGAATCGGTGGGACAAATCGGATACATGCTCGAGCAGCAGCTGGGCAACATGATGCCGCCCGAGCAGCGGTTCGCGACCATCCTGACCCAGATCGAGGTCGACCCCGCCGATCCCGCCTTTGCAAATCCGACGAAGTTCATAGGGCCGGTGTACACGCAGGAGCAGGCCGAAGCGCTCGCAAAGGATCGCGGCTGGATTGTGAAGCAGGACGGTGTGCATTGGCGCCGCGTCGTGCCGTCGCCGCTGCCGAGGCGAATCTTCGAGATCAACGTCATCCGGATGCTGATCGAGCAGCGCGTGATCGTGATCTGCGCCGGAGGGGGCGGAATACCGACCACCTATCTGCCGGACGGCAGCATCACCGGGGTTGAGGCCGTGATCGACAAGGACCGTGCCGCTGCCCTTCTGGCCAGGGAAGTACAGGCGGATGCGTTTCTGATTCTCACCGACGTGGATGCCGTCTATCAGAACTGGGGCCGGGAGGATCAGCGATCGATCCGAAAGGCTTCACCGAACAGCATCAGCGCGTTGGGGTTTCCCGCCGGCTCCATGGGGCCGAAGGTCGAAGCCGCCTGCGAGTTCGCCAGAGAAACCGGTGGCATCGCCTGTATCGGGAGCTTGAGCCGCGCCAGGGAGATGCTGGCCGGAGAGGCGGGCACCTCTATCGCGAGCCGGTACGGAGAGATCGAGTACGCAACGTCATCGAAGTCAAGAAAGGAGTGAAGAGCAATGAGCCGCATCAAGTTCCCGAGTGCCTACACCATTCTGTTCGTGTTGATCATCGTGGTCGCCGGACTGACGTGGTTCGTCCCCGCCGGCCGGTACGAGATGGTCGAGAACGAGAAGCTCGGCAAGGAGCTTCCGGTCGCCGGCTCGTACCACCAGGTCGAGGCGAATCCACAGGGGATTGTCGACGTCCTCATGGCTCCGGTGGCTGGCTTCTACAGCCCCGCGAGCAATGAGGCAAACGCCATTGATGTTGCGTTGTTCGTCCTCATCATCGGCGGATTTCTCGGCGTGGTGAACAAGACCGGCGCCATCGACACCGCCATCGGACGGATCACCGCGAAGCTGAAGGGGCGCGAGATCTGGCTGATCCCGATCCTGATGACGCTATTTGCCGCGGGAGGGACGATTTATGGCATGGCCGAGGAAACCCTCGCGTTCTACACGCTGATCATTCCGGTGCTCATCGCCGCGGGCTACGACACCATCACGGCCGTGGCCGTGATCATGATCGGCGCCGGCATGGGAACCCTGGGTTCCACCATCAATCCCTTTGCGACGGTCATCGCTTCCGACGCCGCCGGGATCCCCTTCACAGAGGGGCTGGCTTTCCGCGTGTTCATCCTCTTTGCGGGTTTGCTGACCTGCATTGCCTACGTCATGCGCTATGCCAGCAGAGTCAAGACCAATCCATCGAGCTCGCTGGTGGCCGATCTTGCCGAGAGCAACCGGACCCGCTTCCTGGGAAGCAAACAGGGCGACGTGACGGGGACGCTCAGCGGCGCCCAGAAGGCGATCCTGGTGATCTTCGGCGTCTCCTTCGCGATGCTCGTCTATGGAGTCTCGGTTCTCGGATGGTGGATGGCGGAGATGTCCGCGCTTTTCCTCACCGCGGCGATTCTGGTGTGCCTCGTGGCGAGGATGGGCGAGGAGAAGTTCACCTCCACGTTCGTCGACGGTGCCAGGGACCTGCTGGGCGTCGCACTGGTGATCGGTCTGGCGCGCGGCATCGTCGTGGTCATGGACAGCGGGAACCTCACGGGGACTCTCCTTCATTCCTCGGAGAGTCTGGTCGGCGGCCTGTCCGAGGTCGGGTTCGTGAATGCCATGTTCCTGGTCCAGATGGTGCTCTCGGTCTTCGTGCCGTCGTCCTCCGGATTGGCCGTGCTGTCCATGCCGATCATGGCACCCCTGGCGGTGTTCTCCGGCGTCCCCAGCCATCTGGCTGTGACTGCTTTTCAGTCCGCGAACGGTCTCGTCAACCTCATCAATCCAACCTTCGCCGTCGTCATGGGAGGACTGGCCATCGGCCGCGTCCCCTACCAGCGATGGCTCAAGTTCATGTGGCCGCTGATGCTGATGATCGCTGCGCTGATTCTGATCACCCTGACAGCCGGCGTTCTCTTCATCTGAGCCCCAAAGGAGAATGCAATGAGAACCCGCGCCTGGATAACGCGATACGCGGTGTTGGTGGCCCTGGCGTTGCTGGTGGTGGGCACACGGACCAACGCGGAGATTGGCCTGTATGACAAGGACGGCAAGAAGCTGCACCTGTTGCTCGAGTTGCAGGCCGCGGCGTTCAACGGGAACGATGCCTACTTCGGCGAAGCGGAGTCTTTCGTCGGGGACGACGTGGACCACTGGTCGGAAAACGCGGTGGAGTTCGGCATCGGCGGCGAGCTTCCCGCCGGTGCGACGCGGCTCTTCGGAGAAGTGAGCGCCCTTCACACCCGTTCCTACGGCGACGACGCCACCGGATTCAGCGTCGGTCTGGACGATCCGAGCGAGACCCGGATCGAGCAGGGACACATCGGATGGAGCTCCGGTTCCGCGTTCAGCTCACTCGACGAGAACGCGCTCACCGTCAAGGCAGGGCGCTTCGATTACCGCATCGGCACGGGCCTGCTGGTCGCCGATGGCGGTGGCGACGGCGGCGGCCGCGGCGGCTGGTGGATTGGCGCCCGCAAGGCGTTCAAGGACGCCGCGCTGGTCTCCTTCGACTCAGGGCCCTGGCTGGTCGAGGCGTTCACCATGAAGAACCAGCCGCGTCGCGGCTCGGCCGAGGGGAGGGGTTGGGGCGGCAATTTCGAGCGGGCGTTCGGAGAGTCTCTCAACCTCGGCTTCAGCGCGATTCATGTCACGGACACCGGCCTGACCGACGTGCCGAGCATGAACGTCGGATCCATTCGCGGCGATTGGAGCTTCGGCAAGGGCTGGAGTCTCAGCGGGGAGTACGTCGAACAGGGACAGAACGACTGGGAGGGCGAGGGGTATTACGCGCAAGGGGCGTATCAATGGAAGAACGCCCGCTGGGCGCCGCGGGCCAGTTACCGCTACTCCCATCTCAGCGGCGATGACCTCGACACGGTGGAGAGAGAGGGCTTCAACCCCGTGGCGTACGGGTCCAGCGACTGGGGCACTTGGTACCAGGGCGAGATCACCGGGAACTATCCCCTGGAGAACAGCAACCTCAATACGCACCAGGTGAGGCTGCAGCTGACGCCGACCGAGGAATTGAAACTGAACGTCCTCTTCTATCACTTCACGCTCGATGAGAACAACATCTTCGGCGTTCCGCTCAGCGACGACGATTTCGGCGATGAGGTGAACGTCACCGCGGACTGGTCGGTCACCGAGCACGTCTACGTCATCGGCACTCTGGGGTACCTGATGCCCGGAGATGCCGGAGAGGAGTGGACCGGCGGCAATGACGACTGGCTGTACAGCATGGCTTACGTTTCCTACACGTTCTGATAACTCTATTCACTATTGAGGAGATACCAATCATGGCACGGATACTCGGTGCGAATTCTGAGGTGGGGGTCCTGAAGACGGTCATGGTGTGTCGGCCCGGATTGGCCCATGAGCGGCTCACCCCTTCGAACAGCAAGGAGCTGCTCTACGACGACGTCATCTGGGTGCAGCAGGCCAGGCGGGACTTCTTCGATTTCGTCTCCAAGATGAAGGATCGCAACATCAACGTGCTGGAGATGCACGACCTCCTCGAGGAGGTTCTCAACATCCCGGAAGGGCGCAAGTATGTCCTCGACAGGAAGATCACTACGGGCCTGGTCGGCGTGCTGCTATCCAGGGAGATGCGCCCCTGGCTCGACGACATGCCCTCCGCGGATCTCGCCCGGTACCTCATCGGTGGGATCGCTCCAAGCGAGCTGCCGTTTGCCAACAAGGGGATCTTCGCGAGCTATACCGACGACGACGGGTTCGTGCTGGCGCCCCTTCCGAACACGACTTTCACGCGCGACACCACGTCCTGGATCTACGGCGGCGTCACGCTGAATCCCATGTACTGGCCCGCCCGCCGGCAGGAGACCCTGCTGACCGCGGCCATCTACAAGTTCCACCCCTTCTTCACGTCGAGGGACTTCGAGGTGTGGTGGGGGGACCCCGACGTCGATCAGAGGCTGGCGACCGTGGAAGGGGGCGACGTGATGCCCATTGGAAACGGATGCGTCCTGATTGGCATGGGCGAGCGCACGACGCATCAGGCGGTCGGTCAGATCGCCGATGCGTTGTTCGCCAAGGGGGGCGCGGAGCGCGTGGTCGCCTGTCAAATGCCGCGATCCCGCGCCTCGATGCACCTGGACACGGTCTTCACGTTGGTGGACATCGACAAGGCGACCGCCTACATGGACGTGTGTGACCGGATCCGCTGCTTCAGCGCGCGTCCGGGAGCCAAGAAGGGTGATCATGACGTCCGGCTGGAGAAGGGGCATCTCTTCGACGTCGTCGCGGAGTGTCTGGGCATCGACAAGCTGCGCGTCGTTCAGACCGGCGGGAACCGCTATGAGCGGGAGCGCGAGCAGTGGGATGACGGCAACAACGTGGTTGCTCTCGCTCCCGGCGTGGTGGTGGGGTATGACCGGAACACGCACACCAACACGCTGCTGCGCAAGGCCGGGGTCGAGGTCATCACCATTCAGGCCTCCGAGCTGGGTCGCGGCCGGGGCGGAGGGCACTGCATGACCTGTCCGATCGAGAGGGAAGCCGTCTAGAAACCTGGGCGGCCGGGATTGCAACATGAGGAGCCCGGCCGCCCCTTCCCAGCAAGAAGGACGTCACGATGAAGACCTCGATGTGCGTGTGGCGTGTGCACGAACTCGCCGATAGCCTGAAACGTCTCGACGGGATTGTCATAGAACAGGAAGTGCCCGCTTGACGGAACCTCCTGAACCCGGACAGCGCTTGCCCTGAGCCTGGGTAAGTAGGAGAGGGACCCGTTCGCGTTGCCATAGAGGAACAGGCGCGGGATGGGCAGGCCGAGGAACTCTTCGAGGAGACGCCCGGAATCGGACTCGGCCACCGTCTCGAATGAGTAGGCGTGGTAACCGCGGATGTCCACATTCAGAGCCATGTTGTGCGCGATGATCTGACCGCCAGCGTAGCGCGATGCGCGGAGCTCGCCCATCATCTGCCGGAACACCGGCTCGAACGAATCGAGATCGTGCGACACGACGCGCCGCGAGAACAACGTGGCTGCGACCAATGCACGCACGCGTTTTCTCGTCTACTCGCGTAGCGCATTCGCCGACTCTGAGGTTGCGGCGCAATGAGTGAAGGACTGGGAAACGCGTCTGCCCGCGATGCGCGGCCGCCTCCACACTTTCGCTGTCCCGGGTGATCGTCAAGCGACGTTCCGGGACGCGGACACGGCGCGCACTTTACGCGAGCGTGTCGCGGCCCTCATCGGATCTGCCGACGTGACGCCGTGACCCGCGCTCGCGTACCTCAGCGGAGCAGATAGTCGATCACGAGGTCCATCAGTTCATTGCGCGTGGCCGCGTCGGTCACACCTTCCAGTCCGAAGCCCATATACACGGTGCCTTCCGTTGCGACGGCGGCGGCTTCCTTGACCCCCAGGCCGTCACGGCGTACCCAGTCGTTGACGTTCGGTCCTTCGATTCCATCCAGGTCTTGTGGAGCACCGGGAACGGTCCAGCCGTCCAACCCGCCTTCAAATGACGTCGTTCCCTCGCCGGTGGAGACCTCGATGTCGTCCACCAGCACGCCGGGGAATTCCTGAATCGTCGGGTCGCTCAAGACCGTGATCGAGACTTCGACCTGCTGGCCCGCGTAGGCGGAGAGATCGATGTGCCACTGCGTCCAACCTGACGAGCTTCCGGTCGCGGCATTCCAGGCGCCGGTCGTCCCGGTCGGGCTGCAGGTTCCGGTCTGCGGATCGCGCGTCTGGTAGTGCGCCAGGAACGGATGCAGCGCACTCCATCCACGGCGGCACGACTGGTCGTTGCTCAGATCGCTCGAGGTGTGACCGTTCAAGTCCGGCAGCGTCGTCCAGTCGTCCTGTCCGACGGTATGGACTTCCACGATGAGGTAATCGAAGTCCAACTCGAGCTTGTAGCCGGTCCAGAATTTCACCGTCGCGCCTCCCGCTGGCACGTTGATGGTGCGCGACAGGCGCTTGTACGCCTCGTTGGCGCGGTCCGACCACATGAGCCAATCCCCGCTGTGTGGCTCGGAGGCACCCGCGACGCCGGTCACGTACTCGGCCGCCGGCCAGCTCTCGAACTGGGGGAAGCTGCCCGCAGGATCGGTGAGCGCCAGGAGATCGGCGGTCGTGAAGAACGACGAGCTGAAGTCCTGGTTGCCTGCGCTGTCAGCGCCGTTGAAACCCCAGGCCGCGAGCCCGGTCAGCGGTTCATCGCTGCCGGCGACGTCGAAGGGATCTCCGGTCTGTGGGTCAGAGCCGCCATCAAGAATGGTGATCGCCGCACCGAAGAAGTACTCGATGGGATCGGATTGACGGTTGCCCGAACCCGACAGAGCCAGGCAACGAGGCAGCACCGCCGCATTGTTCCAGCACTGCAGATTCTCGAACGGATCGTACAGCTGCATGCCGAGGCCCTGAGTGTACTGTTGCCCGGCCCGCTTCCCGGTGTACAGGACACGCCCGCCTTCATTGATGTAGTCCCGTACCTCCAACAGCTCCTGCATTGCCAGCCGTGAGGCGTTCCCAGCGCCCCAGCCCGACTCGCGCGTGACGATATCGTCGCCCGTGTACCAGATGACGGCATCGTAGTGGCTGAGCACGCCGAGGTTGTCGGGTGCCGTACGGCCGTGGGCGTCGACATCATAGACGTCGAAAGCCACCCCGTTGGCCGTGAGGGCATCCCCGTAGAACGAGAGATAGCTTGGTGCGGTGGTGGGAGGGAATGTCGGCGATGCGCCAGTGTAGTCCTCCGCCGCCAGGATCAACACGCGCCTATCGGTGTTGGATTCGACTGTGTAGATGAACGAACTGCTCGTCTGTCCACCACCGGTAAACCACACCGTCACCGTGTCGCCGGCTGTCGCGCCGGTCACTTGCCCACGCACCACATGGTAATGCGCGCCGTTGCCTGGACCGTAGCGAGCGCCGCCGGTCCACTCGCTCGTGCTCGCCGTCCGCACAACTCCGTTGTTGACCCTGTAACGTACAGTGACCGCACCGAGGCTGCGCCTGGCGAGCACGCCCACCTCCTGCGGATCGCCGTAGGAGACGGCGAACTTGAAGTCGAAAAGGGAGTGCTGCCCGTTCTGCGGATCGATGTCGTCCTGGTCGAGATAGAACGGCTGCGGAACGATACCGACCGGCGACGCCGGTGTTGCCGGTCGCGTGGCCGACCGGACCAGGCCGAGATGGAAGGCGAGCGTCTTCTGGAACTCGGCCTGGACCAGAGTCTCGTCGTCCGGGAACACGAAGCCTGCACCCGGTATGCCCTCGCCCAGCTCGACCGTGAAGGCAACCGTGCCCGCCCTCGTGTCCGCGAAGTCGGTCGTCTCGCCATTTGCTACGTAGAGCGTGTCGGCTGACTGGCCCGGGTTGAAGCCGGGGATGGCGGGCATCGCGTCGGTGCCGGCGAGAGCGACGTAGATCGGATTGTCGGCATCGAGCGTGCCGACCTGCCACCCCTGCGGGTAGAGCAGCCACTCACCGAATGAATGGATGTTGGACAGGAACCTGGGTTTGATGAGTCCGATCAGATTCTGCAGGGCCTGAGTCTCGGGCTCGGAGGCGGGGCTCGGCCCGCGATAGATCTCTTCCGACCGGTCCGGGGAAGAGCCCTCGTCGTCGTAGCCCCAGTGCTCGTTGAAATTGCGATTCAGGTCGACACCGTCGGTGGTGGTGATCTGGCCGTCGCCGTCATTGTCACGCAGGTTCTTACGCCACAGACGTTCGACGTCGAACGAGAACTGGTATCCGTCGGGATTGGCCACGATCACGAACCACAGCTCAGTGGTTTGCAGCAGGGTCTTTATCTCCTTCTGGTTGGCGCGCCAGTTGTCGACGAAGTGGTGGAGCAGTCGCCGATTGACCTCGACGCCGATCCACTCGCGCGCATGCTGCAGTGACGAAAACAGGACGCCGGGACGCTTGCCGTCGGGCATGGTGCGGGCGCCCGCGGTGACCTTCAGCGCGATGATCTCGCGGCCCTGGGCCGATTGTCCGATGACTGAGAGCTTGATGAGCTGCGGGTTATTCATCGCCAGCGCGTAGAGCTCGTCCCGGATGCCACCCGCCTCATCCCAGGAGCGGAAAACCTGGAAACCGACGAGCGCCTGGGCGGCGGCCTGTTGCTGGACCGTCTCGCCTCTGCTGTTGCGCTTGAGCTCAATTTCTATTCCGGCCGCCGCCGCGGCGTCGCGCTGCGCGTCGGTCAGCACAGCGTCGACCTGAACTCCCCGCGCCGTGTATCGTCGCCCAATCAGCTCGACGCCCCGGGTGACCGCACCGATGGTCTCCGCGTCCCCCTCGAGCGTATACATCTCGAGCCCCATCCGGGATGCGGCCAGCGAAGACGGAGCGCCACCCAACAGGACTGCCAAGCCTAGCGCAATAACGGACGATGTCAGCAAGACGAGACGGGTTGTTGTTCGCACGAGGTGCCTCCCTGGATGAAAGTGGGCACCACCTTAGACCAAGTTGGTTCTCAGCACCTAGCAACAATGCCATCGCACCCACCCCACCTCCTGGACCACATGTTTGCCTGCTACCCTTCTGGCCCGCTGTTGTTCGATAGGCCTCCCGGTGACGACGGCCGAGGCGCCGCAGGAGGCGATAGACCAGGGCCGGGGTTTGGAATTCGGCGTAAGGCCGTCGCGAATTCAGGGCGAGCGATCGCACTCTTTCGTGGAGAAGACAGGGACGGCTTCCGCGTCCAGAATCCTGCGCCGGAACCAGTTTACGGGCAGCTCCGGCCGGCGATCGGTGTCCCATCCGAACGATAGCCCAGCGGTCCCGTGTTCTGGCCCGCAGGGCAGCCGTTCTGCACCCGCACGAGGTAGAAGAAGATCTTTCCGGGCTCCGGGGGCGTCGGATCGTCGGCGTGGGTATGTGACTCCCGTGAAGTCGAACGAGCTTTCCGCCCTCAGGGTGTCGTACCAGACAAGGGTGCCTCCCAGAATCCCGGTTGAATCGGGCATTCTCGCCCGTAAGGCGAACCTGGCAGCGGGCGAGACTCAGGGGGTTGGTACTCCGATGCGTCTCATCAAGGAGACACAGGGCAACTCGCGGTGACGGCCTGCGGCAGGCAGGCGGAAGCCGAGGGGAGCCGTTCGCTACCAGCGCTGCTCTGGCCGTACGAGCCTTCGCGCAGCACATCCCCCGCGGGCACAGTGTCCTCCATCAGGTCCTGCGCGGCGAGTTGGAGACCTTCCTCGCGCGCCAGCACGAGTGTGGCCGGCCCGTGCCCCGCTTCGTGGAGCGCGAGCCTGCGCGGCTTCCTCGAGTGCGGCATCCTCGCCCACGGCTTCGTCCGCGTCCACTGTGACGCCTGCGGCAAGGACCGCCTCGTCGCATTCTCTTGCAAGGGCCGCGGATTCTGCCCCTCCTGCGGCGGGCGGCGCATGGCCGACACCGCCGCGTGGGCTCGTCGACCGGGTGCTTTCCTTCGTTCCCGTCCGGCAGTGCATCAACTCATTGATGCTGGTGAACTCCCTTGCCCTTGCGCGCAGAGCGCGCTAAATTCACCCCTGACGTTCGTTTACCTGCCGGCTTGCCACCGCTTGCGATCGGCTCGATGGCCCCGACAACCTGAGCGGCAGCGACCCCCCGCCCGGCCAATGTCTCACACGCATGTCAACCAGGTGCGCGATGGCCTCTTCCTGCGTGAGCACCCTCGGCCGCCTCCTCGGAGTCGGTCTCGCGATCAGCCTGATCGGCGTCGGGTGGCCCCCGATGGCGCAGGATTCCGTGCCGCCGGCTCCGCCGACGAACTTACGCATCGTCACCGGTGGAACGTGTGAGCGGGGGTGCGGTCTCGGCGCCGTATGCACGGGTGGGAGTTGTGTCTGCCCGGCCGGAACCACGGGCGATCCCGACGTCGTCTGCGAGTCGCCGGCATGTCCCACGCAGTGCGACATCGTCGCCGGCTGCACCGGCGGAGGATCGTGTCTTCCATGCCCTTCCGACTATCAGATGGACGACGGGATCTGCACGCCTCGCTACGAGATGCACCTCCGGCAGTTCTATCTGTCGAACGGCCGTTACCTGAGGTACTACGGGAACCGCTCGCTCGACCTGGGCAGCGAGGGCGTCGTGCGCGCCGTGATCGTGATCCACGGAACCAACCGGGACGCGGATCTCTATTACCGGTACCTGTGGGAGACGGCCGAGAAGGAGGATGCGCAGCGCCGCACGCTGATCGTCGCGCCCTGGTTTCGCATCGCGGCGGACGGGCCGGCCGAGGGCGAAGTAGCGTGGCAGGACAACTCGGACTGGAAGGACGGCGACCAGTCGGCGCCG
>Ga0137325_1000274_pt1 | contig 12068 bp, 16 predicted proteins | sample EasRivERMZT469_2_FD_102294 | JGI IMG/M metagenome (GOLD analysis project Ga0137325, IMG submission 102294) | Soil microbial communities from meander-bound floodplain in the East River, Colorado, USA - East River MetaG ERMZT469_2 | ecosystem: Environmental > Terrestrial > Soil > Floodplain ...
GAGACAATTGGACGCAAATCAGGATTGCCTTGCGATGCTGCCTAACGGACACAGGAGGAACAATTTTTGGCGGTGGTCAGAAATACTTTGGATTGATGTCCAATCCAGTTGCCGGACTTACCAATGGTCCGTTGACCGATGTCACTTCTCACTTCTTTGGGGTCAACGCCGGCACAACCGACATGGCCAGACTTACCAGTCCTGTTGTTCACTACAACGCATTCGCAACGTCACCTTGCAAAAAGGTCGGTACCACCATCACGAATCCGGGTGGCGGAATTACTGGATTGGTGCCTGTCCAAGCGACGAACATCAGGGTTGCCTTGGTCGTCGAGTTGTTGAAAGGGTCGCCGTGGCAACTTGATTGGGCAAGTTTGGTGTTGACGGCTGGATTGGTGGACATGCCTTTGGCTTCTCTCAAGACCGCGATGGTTGCGGCGACTATTGCAAACGTGGTGACTGCGCTAAATGTTGTCGCTCCCGGTTATCAGGACCACTCTGGAGGGACAATTCTTGTTGCTGTTGACGAAGTAACGGACGGCCCGCTGAACGCGGTCTGTGTGGGGTGGAGTAGAACCATTGACCTCGAAATTTCTGAGGTTCTGTTTGTCAAGATGGCCTGATATGTCGAACTCAATTACATCACGGACAATAGTCACACTGGACAAGAAGCTTGCTCTCAACAACAGCCAGTGGGCTGCGACTCTGGACATTGGAGACAATTGGACGAAAATCAGAATTGGTTGTCGCTTTTGCGTCACTGACACGACGGCCAACATCACAACCGCTCGGCGTTATATTGGACTGATGTCGAATCCAGTTGCCGGACTTACCAACGGCCCGATGGTGGCCGGGACTTCACATTACATAGGACTTGGCGCGGCGGCGGTCACAATGACAAGAGCAACCACGCCGGTTCTTCACTACTCTGGCCTGTCGCACAACCCATTCAAAAAAGTTGGGGCAGTCACGACCGCGATAGGGGGAGGAACTACCGGGTTTTGTCCAATCATCTCAACCGACATCAGAGTCGGTTTGATACTGGAAATCATAAAAGGCTCGCCGTGGTCGTTTGACTGGTCAGGTCCAACAGGAACGGCGGCTTTGGTTGACCTTCCTTTGGAGGCTCTGAAGGCGGCAATGGTTCATCCCTCGACGGTAAGTAACATCAATGGTGTTCTAAACGCGGCCATTGGAGGGTCAGGAACTCGTTACGCTGACGCTTCGGGCGCAACCCCAACAATCGTTGTTGACGAGGGAACTGACGGGCCATTGAATGCGGTCTGCGTTGCTTGGGACAGATCGGTTGACTTCGAGTATTCAGAAGTGCTGTTCGCGAAGATGGCCTGACTATGCCGAAGGACCAACCAGTTGACTTCCGGGCGGCTGAAGCCGAGCGCAAGACGGCGGCCTGCTACATTTACATCGTCGAGCACGGCGTGGATATTTTCCATCTGGCGGCTTACAACGAGGACATCGTCGTAACCGGTTTGCCGGTCGCGAAAGGCACAGACCCTCAGACCTTCACGCGCGCACAGGTTCAGCACACTGCCCCGGAGCAACGTTCAGAGATCGGGTCTAACCAGATAGAAATGACGGTTGGCATCAATGACTCGCAGTGGGCTGGGCAACTTCGGCAGATGGTTCTCTACACGACGCCAAGCACAATAAAAGTGACCATCATTCGTGTCAACAAGCTGACCCTACCCGGTCCCGTGGTTTACGGCACGGACACCTACACGATTTTCAAAGGGGTCGTGACTGGCCTGACCTTCACTGTCAGCACGATCAATCTAAGCATAGTGTCGCTTATCATGCAGTCGGACGGAAGATTCCCGCGCTACTTTAGGCAGAAGTCCTGCCAGCACATGCTGGGCGGCGTCATGTGTGGAGTGGACCTTGACGACCCAGCGTTTCGGCTCGAAACAACTCTTGACGCCGTAGCGCTGCGAGGCCGGTCTGTGGACATCTCTGATCTCACGTTGGACGGCGTTGCCATAACTGCTGAGACGTTTCAGGCCGGGAAGCTGATTGAGGTTGTCACTGGGAAAATCATCACGATTCTGGCGACGGAGATTCTGCCGGCCGCCGCAGGAGTCAGACTTTACCTTGGCTGGTGGAGTACAACGATTGACGTTGGCATTGACGTGAAGGTGATTCGCGGCTGCAATCGGACACTTAGAATGTGCGACGAAGTCTTTGAGAACAGGGACCGCTTTGGAGGTATGCCTTGGATTCCGACAACAAGCCCCTCAATACATGGGGTTTAACAACGAAAGAAAACTATGAAGAAAACAACAACAGTGATGGCGCTGGCTCTTGTGGCTTGGGTGTCCGCTGCACAGGTGCTAACTACTCGGACAAACCGGGTAGAATGGGATTCGGTACCCGGAGCGGTCGAATACTTGGTTGCTGTCTCAACTAATAAGTCCGCGGTAGCGACCAACTCGCCAAGCATCCAGAGCAATGCAGTGGTCAAGTTCACGTTGACCACATTGCCAACGGCGCCAGTCACTAATCTGGTTCAGAACGGGCTGGTTGACGGCACTTACTCAGTGTGGGTCAGGTCAGAGAGTGCGGCTGGTTTGCTGTCGCTCTGGAGTACTAACATGATAATCAATCTGGCAACGCAGCCTGAGCCGCCAGTCAACCTCAGAATTAGGTGACTATCTGGACTGACAAACGGAAAGACTTGGCTTTGGTCGAAGCGGAACGCTGGCGTGGTGTTCCGCATCAGCCACACATGGCTGAATTTCCAGCCGGGATTGACTGCATCCGTTACGTCAACGAAATCATGGTTATGGCTGGGGTGTACGAACGCCGCCCATTGCCTGATTACAAAGCGGACGCCGGAATCGAGACGCCTGATTTGATCGAAACTGAGATGCTGAAACACTTTCACGTCATCACGCTCGACCTCAGCCACGAAGTAGAGTTCGGCGACATCGCAGTTTTCCCGCCAAGCGTCAAGCGCACTGTGCATTGCGGATTTCTGGATGGAGTAAACTGCTATCATGCAGTCGGTGGCCACGTCGTAACAAAAAGCCGTTGGCAGCACTGGAGGCACAAAGCCAAACTGCTGATTCGATTCCAACAGACGGGCTGGAAAACATGAGCGGCCAGACTTCATCCATCGGCTCCATGGTGCTCGGCGCAGTGCTGATTGTCGCCGGGTTTTATCTTGGTCCTCAGCTAATCGTCTCTGGCATCCTGCTTTTGGCCAGCGGCGCCATTGGTCTGAGTTACAAGCCGAAAGCGGACAGTCAGAACATGGCTGCGGTGCAAGACCTGAAGATTGCGTCAGCAGTGACCGGGATGCCGTTGGCCGTCGTGTTCGGTACGGCGCGCGTGACGCCAAACTTCCTCAGATCGAACAAGAATTTATTTTCGTCAAAGGAACTGTTCACGCCTGCGTCTGACCCCGGCCCGAAGCAACTCACTGGATTCAACTACTATCACAAATGGGAGATGGACCTTTGCATGGGTGAGATTGACGCCTTGGGGCAGGTGTTTGGGATGCCCGGAGAGCGACCGATGATTGACGCTCCGGATCCGTGGGTTGAATTCGGGGTTGACGATTCGATTGAGCTTACCCTTTCGGCAGTGGTCGAGGACTTGGACGAAAACGACGATAATCCAGACGGCGGCGTGGTAAGGGTCTATCGAGGTGCGGCTGATCAACTTCGGCTTGGTGCCGCTGACGCCTACTCCGGGACTGGAATATCTTACAAAAATGTCGCGTGGGCACTGTTTGGCGTGGCAGCGGGCGGGCGTGGCTTCAGCCTTGGCAGTCAGCCGAACATCGCGACGTATCAATTCATGGTTCGCCGTCGCTGCCGGTGTATCCGTGACGATGGCTCAACCGTCACTGGCATAAAGGTCCGTGGTAGTGCTGACACAGGCAACCCGTCGTATCATCTGGCAAACCCGGCCGCGATCTACTACGAGGTTCTGACCAATAAAATTTGGGGGCGAGGTCTTTCGAGCGACATCATTGATGAAGCTAGCTTCATCGCCACGTCAGAGTACTACGAGGCCAAGAACATCGGCCTTGGGTTGGTGGTAGAACAGTCGGATGACATCGGCGCATTTCTGGAGGGCATCCAAAGCCATTGTCGGACGCTGCTGACATGGGATGGCGAGGTTTACAAACTGAAGTCACTTCTGGACATCACGGAAACGCACTCGGAAATTCTGACGCTGCGTGATTCAGAGTTGAAAATGTTGACGCTTGGCGTGCCTCTTTGGGAGTCCACCACGAACGAGTTGCGCGCGGAGTTCACGTCCAGCGAGCGCGGTGAAAGGCCAGACAGTGTGACGGCACAGGACATCGGCAATGTGGAAATTCTGAACAGCCGCATCATCCCGCAGCGGATCCAGTTGCCGGGATTCAACAACTGGAATCTGGCCTATCAGCAAGTGGCTCGGCTGCTGTCGGAAGTGTCCTATCCGTGGCGCACGGCCCAATGGGAAATGAATCGGTTCAAATCTCATGTCGCTGTGGGCGACATTGTCCGGATTGTCTGGAGTGAGTTCACCGCGACGCCAGTCACGTCGTACTGGATGATAATGAATTTGCAAGACGGCGGTTCGGATGATGACGCAATCAAAGTCACCGCCGTCGAAGATCAAACATTGTCACCTGTGGATGGCGAAGAACTGGACCCGGTGGTTCCAACTGTTCATCCGTGGGAACGAATTGTTCCAGTTGACCCCGACGACGTTTACTTGGAGGACCTTGAACTTGAGGACGCGACTTCTGTCGCCTTTGCCTTTGAGGTGCCGGAAGTGTTCAACAACATCGGTGCCTGCGTAATCATCGGCATGAATCGTTTGAAAGCAAATCATGCTGACGCACACGTATGGCGTTCCTATGACGATGTGACTTATATTTACATGGGTTTGGCCAGTTCCGGCCGATTGCCGGGGCGAGTTGGTTTCATCGCGCAAGTCGGTGAGTTAGTTGACGCCATGCCCGGCAACGAGAATTGGAACCGGAGCGCCGCTGGATTCCAGACGGATTTCAGCGCGGCTGAGTTCAACGCAATTGATTTGGACAACGTCACGCTGATAGATCAGGACACCGACCACTTGACTGCTTTGGGCGATGCGCGGCGCCATTACATTTTGATCGAGGAAGAAGTCATGCAGGTCGGGTTGCTCGAACAAGTGACGCTTGGCCGTTACCGGATGCGAAACATCATTCGTGGGGTGTTCGGAACCCGCGTCATGCAACATCCGGTAGGAGCGAAGGTCATTTACTTCCGCGACTGGCCAACTAACAAACAGTTCTCTCTGCCGACTGAAGTGCAAGAAATTTTCTTTCGTCTGTCGCCATCTACCAGTAATGGCGCTCCCATTCTTGACGCTGGCGTGTACGTCAACACGCAGATTTTCCATTACGGCGCCAATGACAAAATCTTTCTGGCCACGACATTGCGACCTCTGCCGCCTGAGCCGGTGTCCATCGTGGACGGCGGGCTGGACGTGACCATTGTTGTGCGGCCGATTTACTACGATGCCGGCGCCGAGATTCAGCCATTCAACACGGCTGGTCGTAATCCTGTAGGAACGCTGCGAGATCAGAGCTATGCCGTGATGCAGTTGGACGCGACCGGCGCGGAGTTGAGCGAAGAACCTCTCCCAAATACTGCGGTTTTCGTTGCGCCAACATTGGAAACGCCCGGGACAGTAACTTTGGTTGTCAACAAGCTGGCAGGTGCGGTAGTGTTTCGTGTGTACACGCAGACGGCGAGAACATCAAATTACTATGCAGAACTGACCTTATGATTCGACCCTACACTGGCGGTCACAAAACCACGGTTGAACAGCGCGATACTATTGTCACGCGCTACAACGGAGGCGAGAGTTCCACAAAGTTAAGCCGAGAGTATGGGTTGTCTGAACAAGGTGTTCTTGGTTACGTCAAGCGCAGAGGATTCGCATGGCGACCCGGTCACTTGCATAGGTCAATTGCTTTGAATGAACATGCGTTCGACAGGTTGACGCCAGAGGCGTGCTACTGGGTCGGATTCATCGTCGGAGATGGCTATGTTTCGACTTCAAGAAATACCACGACAATCGGTTTGAAGGCTTCCGATTGTGAGCACTTGGCCAAGTTCAGATTGTTCATGGGTTCCGCTGCAAAAATAGTTATCAAAGTCCGCGGCGCTGAAAGCTTCTCAGACAAGCTACAAGCCATCATTTCTATCTACTCGAAAGTGGTCGCTGAACGTCTGGACGATTTAACCTCAGAGACAGGGGAGAGCCTTAATCAGCTTTGCAGTAGTCGGGATTTCTGGCGCGGACTGATGGACGCAGACGGCTCGCTCGGCATTTATCAAATCCGTGGCAGGATAACTGCAAGTTTCAAAATCGTCGGCACGCAATTCTGGATGCAGAAGTTCGCTGCCTTTTGTTCGGCCTTGGTTGGTTGGGAGATGTCGGCTTACGATCTGCGGCGCGGCAATATTCTTTGGGAGTTCAGTCGGACGCTGGCTTGTGCGAGACGAGTCATAAAATGTCTGTATGACGACGCGCCGGTTGCGCTTGATCGGAAAGCATTCATTGCGAATCAAATGGAGCAACTATGATTCTGTACAACTCAAATTTAGAGAACCATCCCGCAGGCTCAGCGGGTCTGAACGCAATCGTCAACGGGAACTGGAACAACATTGATGACTGGTTTTCGCCGTCGCGCGGGCTGACGGCAGCGCTCGGTCCTGCCTCGACAACTGTTGAAGCTTCCGGCGCCGTGTTCACTGCTGATGATGTTGGGGCAACCATTAGGTTCGCGGACGGAACGACGCGGACGATAACGGTTGTCACCGATTCCGACACGGCGACTGTCAGCGTATCCGGGACCGCTGCTTCGCAGGCGTTCAAGCTCTATCGGACGGACCAAGTAGCCAATGACGCGCTCATGCGTGGGTTGACCAAGCGCGTGCGGATGTTGGCGGCAGACGACGGCAAGCTCTGGATGTGGAACCAGACAACGAAGCGGTTGGTTCCTGTGACGGTGGCGCTGATTGACGAGGCCGGGGGAACTGTGACGTTTGCTGACGCGAAAAATATCGTGGTCGGAAGCGGGACCGGAACTCAAATTGGAACGGCGGTCGGGCAGAAGCTTGCCTTTCATGGCAGCGCGGCTGTTGCTCAACGGGCAGGCGCGGCACAAGTGGCCGTCGCTCTTGATGCGGACGTGACTGGAGCCGACACCGTGGACAAGGCCGCGGTGGACGCAAACTTTGCAGCGGTTCAAACACTGCTGAACGAACTCCGCGCTGCTTTGGTCGAGAAAGGTTTGATAAAAGGCGCCGCTTAAGACCGCCGCTGATAGATACAAAGATACACCGTAAATATCTTTCAATGACTCGCATGAACTCAATCGTAAAATCAGGGCAAGGTGGCATCAACCATCGGCCTGTCCGTTGCACAAAACTGTCTTGCCTTCTGCGTCGTCTTGGGTTGCCAAAGCTTCGCAAACGAAACAGCGGCGGATTGGTTATGATGACCGGGCCGCGCAAGTGCCTCTACAATGTGTGGGACGAAGTCGAGACTCACTGGCGATTGATTCGACGCACGCTTCACCCGGACATGCCGGGCGGCGACAGTGACAGGTTTGCTTACCTGTGTGGCATCTACACGGAGATCGAACGGCGGATGAAGGTCAAAGGGATTCTGGCCTGCATCGCAATGCTGCTGTTCACCGGATGTCATATCGCAAATCCTGACGGCAATAAGCACTTCCCGGACATTCCTGATTCGTGGCGATACCAAGGCGAGCCGGATGCCCGACTCGACCGACTGCCAGAGGCGCGAATGTTTTCGACCGTTCGCGCGGCTGCGTTGGTCACACCGGCCAACAGCGTATCGTTGATTTTCGACCCGTCGCCGGACAGCACTGTCACCGGCTACGCGATTTACTATTGGTCAGGTCAGGTGACAAACACTGTTGACCTTGGACTGGAGTTGACTGGTCGGATTGATGATCTGGTACCCGGAGTCACCAATCACTTTGCGGCAGTTGCCTACAATCAGCTTGGCCAGCAAAGCAAGTTCTCAAACGTGGTTCAATACACCGTGCCTGACTTTTCAAACAGGTCAGTGACGATCGTACTGTTGTCGGCGCCATCTGCTGTTGGACCGTGGACCGCTCGCTTGACAAATACCATTCCTGCGTCGAGTGGAATGGAGGTCTTTGTTCAGAGCATAAAATTTGACTGATATGGACACGAACACGCTCCAGACCATTGTCAATTTGATGCAGCAGTCAAAAAGCTCTTTCGACCCAAGCGCCATCATCATCATTAGCGTTGTGATGGGTGGGATGATTCCGACACTGGCGGCGATTGCTGGTTACTTCAAAGCGAAGGCTGCGAATGAGAGTTCCAAGTTGGCGCTGGTCAATTCTGAGACGACGAAAAAGACTGCTCTGGATACCGCGGAGGAAGTTAAGAACATTCATATTGCGGTGAACAGCGAACGGTCGGCAATGCTGGAAAAGGTCCAGCAACTTACGGACAAGATATTGCTCGTCAGTAGGGAGAACGAGGGTCTTAGAGAAAAGAACAGGGGCATGGAGTTGGCCGCGGCAACACTCACCATACCAGCGCAACCTCGCGCGCCCACGGAGACGATTGCAGCAATCAAAGAAACAACAGCAGCCGTCAAGGAAGTTGAAGGTATGGTCGCCAGCGACGTTTCAGTCACGGATTTGATGAAGAAACTCATCGAAGTTCTGGAGATGCATAAAGTCAAATGACGATTGTTCCACAATTTACATTTGTTTTACAGGGACAATCCAGTCATGATGGGTCATGTATAGACCAAACGTCAGAGGCGGTTCATCTAAATGTAAATGCGGAAAACAAAGGAGAAAAGGGGGACGCTACTGTTTGGGGTGCCATTCGAAAGCTGTTCGCGATTGGCGGAAGACTCACAGGCAAACACCGTCGCAACGCAGGCGACAAAACGCGCGCCGCTACGCCTTGGTCTATGTCCAGCGTGGGAAACTTGCTCGCCAGCCTTGCCAGAAATGCGGAAGTCCTGATTCGCAGATGCACCATGCAGATTACTCGAAACCTCTTGAGGTCACTTGGCTGTGCAGACCGTGCCACCTGAACCATCACAAACATGACAAACGATCTCATCTTAATCGTCGGTATGCTGCTGGTTGAAACCAACCAAGTGAAAAGCATTCACCCATCTGGCGAGCAAATGACGGTGGTTGAGACGGTAACTGCGAAAACCATCACACCCATTGCGTTCGATGGAAAGACGAGTTTGCTGACAAACGTGGTAGTGCTGCGAACCAACTCAGTCGAACTCGTTCAAAAGGAGGTGAACGTTCCTTACCCTCCGGGCTTCGCTGGTTCTCCTAAGCCGCTCAAAATCTGGAGGACAAAACCGAAACCAACAATGCGACCGCCGCGTGACCCGTTAGGAATCAGGCAATGAGTACAAGGCTCTACAAAAGCGGCGATGAATTGCGAGGGATGCCCAGCGATGCGCTCGTGAAGTTAGCCGTAAGGGAAATGGAAAAGGCGATTGCGGCGCTTGCCATTCTGGAAAAGCCGACCGTAAGAACATACGAAAGCTCTGCCGACCTGAAGCAATTCAGAAAGGTGAATCATGACTTGTCAGAACGAGCGTGAAAGTGTTAGCTTCACCGCATGAGCAATGTCGCACTCGGAATCTTCCTGATACTGTTCGGAGCAACAATGATCGTCAGCATTGAAATTCCGAAATGGTTCATCGGGCTTCTTGCTGTCATCACTGGTCTGTTGGTTCTGTTCGGTGGGCGACGCAAACCGAAGGTGTAAACTATGGGACACGAATCAGACCGGGACCGAGCCAGCGAACAAGTCGGCAGATTAGTTGCCGCTTCAATTACTCTGTTGGCTCATCAACTTCGCATTGGCCGCGACGCAGCGACCAAGACTGATCTTGCCGACACTGAACGTCGGATTTCCAAACTGATTTCGGGCAACCGTCCGAACCAAGTGCGATTTGAATGGGCAGTCGCGCTTGTCCGCAGCAAGCCCACAAAACCAAAATTAGAGCCAATGAAAATTCAAATCACCAACGAACAGATGATTCGCGTGAAGCTTGCTCCGGTAACGGATGCTCGCAAACCCGCCAAGCTGGACGGTAAGCCGACGTGGGAAGTCCTAAGCGGCGATTCCACAATCGAAGTTGACGAAGATGGCCTCGGCGCCAACTTGGTCAGCAGCGATCTTCCGGGCGACACTCAAATCCTCGTCAAGGCTGACGCCGACATTGGCGAGGGTGTCGAGGAAATCTCGGAAATCATTGAACTGACTGTGCTTGGCGCGACCGCCAAGAACCTCGGCATCAGTGTTGGGACGGCAGCAGTCAAGCCAGAGCCAGTGTAATATCTTGTCTGATGGGGTCAAGAATGCCGCGCCAACCAGCGCGGCATTCTCTTTTGTTTGACAACCAAGTTTAGGTCTGATTTACTGAGTTTGTTAAACGGATTCAGACCCGTGAACGAACATCAAACAAATTTGCACCCGACGCCATTTGGCGGCGATTCCCAATCAGCCGTGTCTGAACTCTTGACGAAGGGTGCTTGTACCGCAAGGCATGGCCGGGTGAGATAATCCGAGTCAGGCTTAGGCGGGGTAAGGTTCGGTCCTATGACGAAAACAAAATCATCCAATCGGCTCACTGGCATCGGCGGTGAGAGTCCCACAAACGGCGCACAGAACGGCATTGAACTTCAACTTCCGTATCGGGTTGAAGTCACCATCGAAGGTGTTGCTCCAATTCTGTTTCATGCTTGGAACGTCGAAAGCGTGGAATCAAAATCAAAGGCCAAGAAAGGCAGCGCCGAAAAGAAAAGCGACGACTTGGAAAGCTACGTCTATCGGAATGAGAAAGGGAACATTTCGATTCCGGGCGAGTACTTGAAAGGGGCGATTGTGGGCGCTGCCAAGTTCCGCCAAGACCCCCGAAGCCCTCGCAAATCGGCGGCGGATTTGTTCAAGGCCGCAATCATCAGCCTAACGCCGCTTGCTGATCTTGGAGCGAAGGACTGGGATTACTTGGACCGGCGCCGGGTCTGCATTCAGAGGAATGCAATTACGCGCTCCCGCCCGGCGATGCGTGAAGGCTGGAAGGCCAAGTTCATTCTGATGGTGAACCTGCCTGAGTACGTTGACGCAGCGATGCTCAACGAAACGATTCAACAGGCTGGAAAGCTGATTGGTTTGGCGGACTTTCGGCCTTCATTCGGACGCTTCAACGTCACTTCGTTTGAAGTTCTGGAGGATTGATTTCTGCTACGGTGTGATCGGGTCCGGCAGTGTCGTGTATGGTACGTTGGGCTAGAGTCGGGTCTGGTGTGGTTCGGGACTCGAAAGAGTCCGGCATGGAATGGACGGGTACGCTGAGTCCTGTTGCGCTCCGGTGTGGTTTGCTATGGCTTGTAGGGCTAAGTGTCCGCTTCGGTGTGGTTCGGGCCGAAAGGCCGGTAAGGTCCGGTGGTGCGATTGGGTACGGTGTGGCGGTGTCAGGTTGTGTAAGGCAGGATAGGGTTTGGTTCGGGGTCGCAAGACCCGGTGTGGTGCGGTGATCTGGTGTCAGGCGAGCAGCGGTGTGTCGTGGTGTGACAAGGTGCCGCGAGGTCGGTGCGCAATCAGGTGTAAAATCTGGTTGCGCATCTTTTTGAATTCAGGTTACTGTATGGATATGAAACGATTTCTCGCGGTTATCCTTCTCGCTGTCACCCTTCCAACGCTCTGCATTGTTCCACTGACTGGCTGTAACGGTCTTAAGCCTGCACCTGTTGCTGCTGGTGAAGACAGCGTGATAGTCAACGCCGAGCGGATCCAAAACAGTTCGCTGGACATCTACGAGCAAGTCACCGAATGGGAATTCGAGAATCGCGCAACGCTGCCGGTTGGTGTCAGCCGTGCGGTGGACAAGTATCGTGCCGAGTTCAAACCGGCTTGGAAAACGAGTCGAGTGATTCTTGAGGACTACAAAGCTAAGCGTGGCCCGGATGCGACCGCCGTTGCCAAAGTGACTGCCGCACTGAGCGC